>CABECR010000352.1_pt1 | contig 33544 bp, 33 predicted proteins | sample 3422471 | NCBI WGS metagenome assembly CABECR01 (sample SAMEA5534328, study PRJEB31848) | metagenome | biome: tundra; feature: field; material: soil | place: USA | collected 2013-05 | depth 0.15 m
CCCGGCCTGCCGTTGGCAAGGACTGGACCGACAGCGGGAAGGTCCACGAACACCGGGGCCTGAAGAACCGGCCGCGCCGGGCGACGCGCCAGGTGCCGATCCCTCCCGAACTCGTCGTGATCTTGCGCGATCACATCCAGCGTCACGGGGTCGCCCCCGACGGGCGCCTCTTCCGTGGCGAGAGCGGGGGAGTGCTGCACCCCTCGTCCTACAGCCGCACATGGCGCGACGCGCGCACCTTCGGGCTCAGCCCTGCGCAGGCGGCATCCTTGCTGGCCAGGCGGCCCTACGACCTGCGGCACGGCGGCGTGTCACTGCGGCTGAACGCGGGCGTCCCGGCTACGCAGGTCGCCGAGTGGGCCGGGCATAGCGTGGAGGTTCTTCTGACGATCTATGCCAAGTGCATCGACGGCCGGGATGAGGTCTGGTTCAGCCGGATCGACAAGGCGCTGGGTGGCGAATGACGATAGGGCGGCCGGACCACGAATGGACCACGGACTGTGGCGTCAGGCTGCTATCGCGGGCATCTGGCGGCACAGAGCATGATCACCATGCAGTCAGCGTTTGCCGAGGTCAGCACGTCTTTTGGCTGGTCATTGGGTGGCGCCCCCAGCAGGATTCGAACCTGCGCACACGGCTCCGGAGGCCGTTGCTCTATCCCCTGAGCTATGGGGGCTGGCGCGACAGCCCGGCAGGTACTGATTTGCAAGGCCGGAGCCAGGGTACCAGTAGCAACTATCACCGGACACGACACCGATCGGCGCGCATCTTAGCGGCGGAGCCGATAGCCTCTCGCGGGTGACGCAGGGACTGGGCCGGGTGCTCGTTGTCGACGATGACGAAGTCATCCGGCAGCTGATCGCCGTCAACCTCACGCTCGAGGGTTTTGACGTGGTCACGGCTGTGGACGGCAAGGACTGCCTGGACAAAGTGTTCGAGGCGCAGCCCGACGTGATTACCCTGGACGTCATGATGCCGCGGCTGGACGGCTGGGTGACGGCGACCCAGCTGCGCCGCAACCCGCTGACGGCGGCCATCAAGGTCGTGCTGATCACGGCCAGGGCGCAGGAAGACGACAGGGACCGCGGCCGGCAGATCGGCGTGGACGCCTACCTCACCAAGCCGTTCGACCCGGCCGAGATGATCCGGGTTGTCCGCGAGCTCGCCGGAGCGCCGACCAGCGCCTTCGACTGACCCGTCGACAGTGGCTGCCGCCTACCCTGAACGGGTGATCCCTGGCGACATCGGCACGCAGCTGGCGGCGATCCTGCGCGCCGCTGCCGCGGCTGGAGAGCTGCCGCCGCAGGCCGGCACGATGATGGCCGCAGGCACCTGGCGGCGGGCCCCGGCGACGGCGGGCGGCGGGCCGGGCAGCTACGCCACCTCGCTGCCGTTCGCGCTCGCCCGGCTCACCGGCCGTCCGCCCGCCGGGCTCGCCGCGATCCTCGCCGGACGCCTGCGTGGCGCGGCCGGGGTTCGCGCTGCCATGGCGACGGGAGCCGGCTACCTGACCGTGGCCGTGACGGACGCGGCACTCACCGGCCTGGCGCCGCGCATCGCCGCTGCCGGGCCTGCCTGCGCTCGCAGCACCGCGCTCGCAGGAACGAGCCTGCCAGGGCAGCCCGAACCCGACCTCGCTGCGGCGGTCAGCTGGACCCAGGCGTGGCGCTGGCAGAGCGGCGCCGTCACCGCCAGGCTGGCCGCGGCCGCTGGCGCGACAATCATTAATACCGCGAAACGGGATCTCCCGGCCGCTCCAGACCCGCCGCCCGGTCCGGCGGCGGTGGCCGTCGCAATCGAGTACGCCGGCCTGGACGGCGTCCGTTATGCGCTGACGCGGACGGCGGCCGACCGGGCGGGCGTGATGGGGCGGCTGATCTGCGTTTCGCATGATCGTGAAAACCCCTTCTATTCGGTCAGCCTGGCGCATGCCGATGCTGCCTCTACCCTGCGATGGGCGTCCGACCTGCAGCTATCGCGAGGCGGGCCGGGGGCCCTGGCTGCGGGCCGGCTGGACCATCCGGGTGAGCGTGAGCTCCTCGACGAACTGTCCTGGCTGCCAGAACGGGTAGCCGGGGCAGCTCGCCGCGGCCAGCCGCATCAGCTCGCGGCTTACCTGGAGGACCTGGCGGCGGCGTGGCTGCGCTGCCGGGAAAGCTGCCCGGCCCTGCCGTTCGGCGGGCTGGCGGCCCCGCGCGACGCCGGCGGCATCGCCGCCCGGCTGTGGCTGGCCGATGCTGCGAGGACCGCACTCGCGGCGGGCCTTGCGCTGATGGGGGTGGCTGCGCCGGAGCGGCTGTAAATCGCTGCCGCCAGCTGGCAGGAGCCCGTGACTTGGGCAAACCGCCAGGGCGGGGCAGGTTCCGCGGCTGCCGGCCCGCTCGCGGCGGCAGCGCCAGCGGCTGCGGGACGGGCGGTTCAAGCCGCTCGGAACCGGGTACCGGATGCGGTGTAAGCCCCCTGGACGTCGGCAGCTAAGGCGTCACCCCATACGTCCGTGCCGGGAGCCCGCTTCTGCGCAGCCTCTGGTCCGAGCGGATGACAAGCCGTCTTCGCTGAGCATGCACGGGAGCCCCCGAGGCGCTCGCGCCGGTGCTGCTGGCTGTTCCGTCACTGACTCGCTGCCTGAAGGAATGCCGTGGGCCCTGATGGTGTTAAGCTAGGTGCTGCACCAGATGCCCCTCGACGGGGAAAGGTGCTCGTCCGCTTTCCGTCCGGCATGAATTCCAGCCTTCGGTCAGCGGCCTTCGATGACATCCACCCGCCGCGGGGCTCTTCCGATCGCCTGGCGCCGATCCTGGCTCAGGTGACGGATGCTAAATCTCGCATGCGGGCATCAGCGACATGCGGGAAAGCGCGGGGATGGCAGTTAGTACGACAACCGGCCTGGCCAATCGGCACGGCCGGGATAGCGGGTAGTACGCGACAGCGGGCACTCGAGCGCCGCGCATGCGGTGTAGGCCTGCACCCTGGGAAGGACCCCTCGTGAGCGAAACCATCGATCTGTTCTCTGCTACGTCCGGCGTGCCGGAGGAAAGTCCAGTTCTGTCCTCATCCGGCAGTAACGCCCCCGGCGTGGCGGAGTCGGCGGGGACTTCCGCGCAGCATGCGGGCGCGGTACGCTCCTGGCCGGACGCGGACGACGGCGCTGATGGGGCCGCAACTGGCGGAGCTGGCGGTGCTGGGTCAGGCATTGCCGGAACGGGCCGGCGCTCCGGTGCCGGAAGGTCCGGCGGCGGTTTGCCGGCGATGCTGCTGCCCGAGCTTCAGCGGCTCGCTCAGTCGCTTGGCATTACCGGAACCGGCCGGATGCGCAAGAGCCAGCTCATCGCGGCGATTGAGGAGAGGCGCGGCGGCGGTGCTGCCGCGCCGAGCGCGGCCGGGGGCAGTCAGGGCGAGAGAACCGACAACTCAGTTCAGCGGGGCGTGCCTGCGGGAGCCGGCGCCACCCGCCCCTTTGAGCAGGACGCCATGGAATCAGCGACATCGACGCAGGCAGGCGTGGGTAACGGCGGCCACGCGGGCGGAATCGGCGAGGGAACCCAGCCAGCTGCGGCCGGAATCGGCGGCGGCGCGGCAGCCGTCGGCCGGGACGGCGGTGCTGCCGTCTCCGGTGGCCCGGCGGCCGGCTCTGGCGGTGGCCAGGCCGGAGGTTCCGGTGGCCAGGCCGGCGGCCCCGGCGGATCTGGCGGTCAGCGGGACGATGTCCAGCACTCGAATGACGGCCAGCGCGGCGACCGGCGCCGCCGCGGTAACAGCGGCGGCGGCAGCAGCGGCGGTCGCCGCGATGATCAGGCAAGGGCGGCCAGCGATGGCGCCGAGACGCACCGCGACTCCGGTTCTGGCGGACGCGGCCAGGGTGAGCAGCGGGGCCAGGGCGACCAGCAGGGCAATCGCGGTGACGATGACCGGGATGGCGGCGGCCGCCGCCGGGACAGGTTCCGCAACAGGAACAGCAACAACAACAACAGCCGGCGCCGCGAGCGGGGCGGTGCCGACGCCGAGCCTGTGATCAGCGAGGATGACGTGCTCATCCCGATTGCCGGCATCCTGGACGTGCTGGACAACTACGGGTTCGTCCGCACGACCGGCTACCTGCCGGGCTCCAACGACGTGTACGTGTCGCTTTCCCAGGTGCGGCGCTACAACCTGCGCAAGGGCGACGTGATCGAGGGCGCCATCCGGCAGCCGCGCGAAGGCGAGCGCCGGGAGAAGTTCAACGCGCTGGTACGGCTCGACAAGATCAACGGCCTCGAGCCCGAGCAGGCCAAGGACCGGCCCGACTTCGCCAAGCTGGTCCCGCTGTACCCGCAGGACCGGCTGCGGCTGGAGACCGATCCGGGCATCATGACCACGCGGATCATCGACCTGGTCGCCCCGATCGGCAAGGGCCAGCGCGGTCTCATTGTGTCGCCGTCGAAGGCGGGCAAGACGATGATCCTGCAGGCCATCGCGAACGCGATCACCAAGAACAACCCGGAATGTCACCTCATGGTCGTCCTGGTGGACGAGCGGCCCGAGGAAGTCACCGACATGCAGCGCACGGTGAAGGGCGAGGTCATTCACTCAACGTTCGACCGGCCGGCTGACGATCACACCACGGTCGCGGAACTGGCCATCGAGCGAGCCAAGCGGCTGGTCGAAATGGGACACGACGTGGTGGTCCTGCTCGACTCGATCACCCGGCTGGGCCGGGCTTACAACCTGGCCGCGCCTGCCAGCGGCCGTATCCTGTCGGGCGGCGTCGACTCTGCGGCGCTCTACCCGCCGAAGCGGTTCTTCGGCGCGGCGCGCAATATCGAGCACGGCGGCTCGCTGACCATTCTGGCTACCGCGCTGATCGAGACCGGCTCGCGGATGGAAGAGGTCATCTTCGAGGAGTTCAAGGGCACCGGCAACATGGAACTGCGGCTGCGCCGCGAGCTTGCCGACAAGCGGATCTTCCCGGCCATCGACGTGGACGCCTCCGGGACCCGCAAGGAAGAGCTGCTCCTTGCCCCCGAGGAACTCAAGATCGTCTGGCAGCTGCGCCGGGTGCTGCACGCGCTCGAGCCGCAGCAGGCCCTCGAAGTGCTGATGAAGCAGATGAAGGAGAGCAAGAGCAACGCCGAGTTCCTGCTGCACGTGCAGAAGACGACGGTCGCTTCCTAGCGCCAGCCGGGCCGTGTGGCCGCCCGGCCCGGGGGATCTCTGCCCGCGGTCGCCGGTGCTGCGGCAGTCCGGCAGCGGGGAATCGCGGCCGCCTGGCCGCAGGAATTACCAGGTGCTGCGCGGCGTTGCAGGACCTGGCACACTTCAGCTGCCAACTAGTGCGGTACCGGTTCACGTCCGTCGCGTCAGGCGCGCGGCGCGGCGACCCGGCGACTGCCCCGAAAGGGAGACCCGATATGAAGCCTGATATTCACCCGGACTACGTGCCGACCACGGTGACCTGCACCTGCGGGAACACCTTCAGCACCCGGAGCACCGCCAAGAACGGCGCTATCCACACCGATGTCTGCTCGAACTGCCACCCGTTCTACACCGGCAAGCAGAAGATCCTGGACACCGGCGGCCGCGTCGCGAGGTTCGAGCGCCGCTTCGGCAAGAAGCCAGCCGACAGCAGCAAGTAACGGCCTGCTCGGGCCGAGTTCCATCAGCAGTTCGGATTGTCTCCCTGGCGGGACCGGCGATCCGGACTGCTCGGTTGCGGCTGAGTGCCGAAGCCGCGTACAGCAACGCCGCAGGAGGTAGGCAGTGTTCGACCGGCTTGCCGACCTTGCGGCCGAGCACGCGCAGCTGGCACGCGATCTTTCCGATCCTGGCATTCACGCCGATCAGGACCGTGCCCGGGCTCTGGGCCGGCGTTATAGCGAGATAAGCCCGCTGGTGCGCGCCTACCAGGAGTGGCAGCAGGTGTCCGACGACGAGGCGGCCGCGCGCGAGCTCGGCCGCGAGGACGCGTCGTTTGCGGCCGAAGCCGGGCAGCTGGCCCGGCGCAGGGAAAGCCTGGAAACTCAGCTGCAGGAACTGCTCGTCCCCAGGGACGCAAGCGACACCAGGGACGTCATCCTGGAGGTGAAAGCCGGCGAGGGCGGCGAGGAGTCGGCGCTGTTCGCCGGCGATCTGCTGCGCATGTACCTGCGGTTCGCCGAGCGCAAAGGCTGGAAGACCGAGCTCCTGGACGCCACCATCACCGGGCTCGGCGGGTACAAGGTCGCCACGGTCGCGGTCAAGGCATCCCGGCGCGCCGCCGCCGCCGGCGCATGGTCGCAGCTCAAGTACGAGGGCGGCGTGCACCGGGTGCAGCGCGTGCCCGTCACCGAATCGCAGGGACGGATCCACACCTCGGCGGCCGGCGTGCTGGTCATGCCCGAGGCCGATCCCGTCGAGGTGAGCATTGACCCGGCTGACCTGCGGGTCGACGTGTACCGCTCGTCGGGGCCCGGCGGCCAGAGCGTGAACACCACAGACTCGGCGGTGCGGATCACGCACATGCCGACGGGAATCGTCGTTTCGTGCCAGAACGAGAAGAGCCAGCTGCAGAACAAGGAGCAGGCGATGCGCATCCTGCGGGCGCGGCTGCTGGCAGCTGCCCAGGAGGAAGCCGACGCGGCCGCGTCGGCGGAGCGGCGTAGCCAGGTCAGGACCGTCGACCGGTCGCAGCGGGTCCGGACCTACAACTTCCCCGAGAACCGGATCTCTGATCACCGGGTCGGCTACAAGGCCTACAACCTGGACCAGGTCATCGACGGCGATCTGGACGGGGTCATCAGCGCCCTGGTGGAGGCAGACCGGGCGGAAAAGCTCGCCGGTGCCGACGCGGAATGACCATCCTGCTTGACGAGATCGCGGCGGCGGCGGCACGGCTGGCCGAGGCCGGGGTCGAGTCGCCGCGCGCCGATGCTGAGCTGATCGCCGCGCATCTGCACGGCGTGTCCCGCGCCGGGCTGCACCTGGTGCCCGATGCTGCGTTCGATCCCCGGTTCTGGGATGACATCGCCCGGCGCGAGTCGCGGGAGCCGCTGCAGCACATCACCGGCCTGGCCTATTTCCGGTATCTCGAGCTCGAGGTGGGTCCCGGCGTGTTCGTGCCGCGGCAGGAGACCGAGGTGATGACCGGGTGGGCGATCGATGCGCTGGCGGCGATGGATGTCGCGGAGCCTGTGGTCGCCGACCTCGGCACCGGGTCCGGTGCGATTGCGCTAGCCATCGCCCAGGAAGCGCCGCGAGCCGTTGTGCATGCGGTGGAGGCGGACCCGCTGGCCCGGCACTGGGCGCAGCGGAATGTCGCCCGGTGCGCAGCCGCGGCGCCGCACACGGCCGGCCGGGTGCACCTGCACAGCGAGGATTTTGCGACCGCGCTGCCCGAACTGGACGGGTCGGCTGACCTGGTCATCAGCAACCCGCCCTACATCCCGCTCGGCGCCGGGGTGCCGCCGGAGGTCGGCGAGTACGATCCGGCGACCGCGCTGTGGGGCGGCGCGGACGGGCTGGATGCCATCCGGGTCATCGAGGAGGCGGCCAGGCGGCTGCTGCGTTCCGGCGGCCGGGTGGCCGTCGAGCACGGCGCGCCGCAGGGCGCGGCGGTTTACTGGGTTTTCGCCGAGGAGCGCGGCTGGCGCGAGACCCGCAACCATGCCGACCTGGCCGGCCGCGACAGGTTCGTCACCGCGACCTGGCCCTGACAGTGACAGGATGATCGCCCATGAGCGCATGGTTCGACTGCGCGGATGAGACGCAGCGCAGCGAGGGACTGAGCACGGCAACCGCTTCCGTGCTGCGCGGCGAGCTCGTCGTGCTGCCCACGGACACGGTGTACGGGATCGGCGCCGACGCCTTCAGCCCGGAGGCCGTCGCCAGATTGCTGGCGGCCAAGGGACGCGGCCGGGAGGCGCCGCCGCCGGTGCTGGTCGGCTCGGTGCGGACGGCGTCCGCACTGGTCGAGGATCTGGGCCGGTACGGGCAGGCGCTCACCGATGAGTTCTGGCCCGGCGGCCTGACGCTGGTCTGCCGCGCCAGCCGCAGCCTGGCCTGGGACCTCGGAGATACCAAGGGAACGGTCGCCTTGCGGATGCCCCAGCATCCGGTGGCGCTTGAGCTGCTCGCCGAGACTGGTCCGATGGCCGTGAGCAGCGCCAACCTCACGGGCGCCGCGCCCGCGACGACCGCTGCTGCCGCGCGCGAGCAGCTGGGCGAATCGGTGGCGGTGTACCTGGACGGAGGTGAATGTCCCGGCGCTGCCGCGTCGACCATCGTCGACCTCACCGGCGACATGCCGCGCCTATTGCGCAGCGGCGTGATCTCCATGGGCCGGCTCCGGGAGGTGGCCGCCGTTGCCGTGGGTGACGACGCGGCCCCGCGCGGGTGAAGGCTAGTGGCGGCATAACGGGTGCGCCGGTGCTCTAGAGTTGCCGTAATGCCTGAGCACACCGCCTGGGGCCGGTGAACAGCTGTGCGTGAGTACCTTCTGACGCTGCTGGTGTCGGCCGGCTTTACCTACCTGCTGACGCCGCTCGTACGCCGCGGGGCAGTCAGGGTCGGCGCTATCCACGCGGCACGCGACCGGGACGTGCACGTGGTGCCGATTCCCCTGCTGGGCGGCCTGGCCATGTACGCCGGCCTGGCAGCAGGCCTGATCGTGGCCAGTCACCTGGATCCGCTGCAGAGCGTCTTCGCGGGCACGCACATGGAAACCGGGCTGCTGCTGGCGGGCGGGCTGCTCGTGGCCGTGGGGTTCGTCGACGACCGGTGGGGACTGAACCCGCTCAGCAAGCTGGCCGGGCAGGTCGCAGCCGGCGTCATCGTCGTGTACAGCGGTGCGCAGATCGCCTGGCTGCCCGAGCCCTCCGGCGGCACGCTCGCGCTGACCCCGAATCAGTCCATCGCCCTGACCGTCCTGGTCGTGGTGATAACCATCAACGCGGTCAATTTCATCGACGGGCTGGACGGGCTGGCCGCGGGAATCGTCGCCATCGCGGCGATCTCGTTCTTCATCTACTACTACAGCCTGACCCGGGTCGTCGGCCTGAGCGCTGAGGCGGGGCCCGCGCTGGCTGCGGCGGTGCTGGCCGGGATCTGCCTCGGCTTCCTGCCGCACAACTTCTACCCCGCCCGGATCTTCATGGGTGATACCGGCGCGATGCTGCTCGGTCTGCTGCTGGCCTATGCGGTCACATCGAGCATCGCCTCGCTCGACCCCGCCGTGCTAGCCGGCCACCACGCCTACGACACCGGCACCGTGAACCGGTTTCCCGAGGTGCTGCCGGTGCTGCTGCCCGCGGCGATCCTCGTCATCCCGTACGCGGACATGCTGCTTGCTGTCGTGCGTCGGACCAGGGCCGGCATGCCGCTGTTCGCGCCCGACCGCAAGCACCTGCACCACAGGCTGCTCGACATCGGCCACTCGCACCGGTCCAGCGTCCTGATCATGTACCTGTGGGCGGCGCTGTTCTCCGGCACCGTGGTGTGGCTCGGCATCGCCGAGACGCAGCTATTCGTCTTCGCGCTGATAACGGTGGCCGCCGTGCTGGTCCTGCTGCTCATGTCGATGCCCCGGCTGCGCTGGTGGCAACGCGGCCACGGCACTGCCGTCAGTCGAGCGCGCGCAGCATCGACGCCGCCGGTACTGGCGGCACCGACACCGGCCCCCGTCTTGGCAGCGCCGGTCCCGGCAGCGTCAGCGTCAGCAGCGACGGTGTCGGCAGCGCCTGCCAGTTCCGCGGCAGCCCCGCTGACTCACAGCCGGGACGCCGACGCGGCGCCCGCTGAAGCCCCGGCCCCGGCCCGGCCCGATCCGGCCGCGATTCGCCCCGCGGGCGGTTCGCCGGCCAGAAGCCGCCCCGCTGACGGTTCGTCGCGAGGAAGCCGGCCCGGTGGCGGTTCGCCATCCGGGACCCTGCCGCCTGCGGTCTCGCCAACACTGGCCCGGCCGTCGATCGCTTCCCGGACCGGAGCCCAGCCGTCGGTCGGTTCCCCGACCGGAGCCCGGCCTGCGGGTGCTTTCCCAAACGAATCCCGGCCTCCTGGTGCTCCGGCTGGGCCGGGCTGACGTCGGCCGATGCATCCGGCGTCGGGCAATTAACTTGCAGACGTTACTTTCGTCATGTTAGGTGACCTTATGATCCTATAGACGGGGGAGCTTGTGATATCTTTCACAAGAACCCGCTCGTAGACGAACCTGAGGTCCGTGATACGTTTCGCTGACCTGGGCAGCGCGGCCCGGCTGCATCTGCCCTGCGGCTGACTTTCACCTGGACGCTAACGTTCAACGTGAATAACAGCTGGCCAACCAGCTGCCCTCGAGTTTTTCCGGAGTTCTGCAGATGCAGGCGCAGTATGCCCCGATTGTCCGCCGGTCGGCGGCCATAACGGCTGTGGCGGCGGCGATCATGCTCGCCATCAGTGCTGCCGTGGCCGGCGCCAGGGGCGCACTTGGCGCACTGCTCGGGATCGCGCTCGTGACTGTCTTCTATGCGATCAGCATTGCGGTCGTCGGCCGCGCAGCCCGGGTGAGCCCGCAGGCCATGATGATCGCCGCGATCACTACCTATGTCGCAAAGATTCTGGTGCTGCTGTTTTTCGTCGTCAGGTTCAGCACGTCCACGGCGTTCAACACCAGGCTCTTCGGCCTGACCGCGATCGCGTGCATCCTGGTCTGGAGCGCGGCACAGATCTTCTGGTCCCAGCGGCTCAAGACGCTCAACGTAGAGCCGGCCAGGGAGCCCCAGACGGTGCCGAACATCCGGCCGGACGGAGAAGGATGACCCGTGGCGGCTCCTGGATGTCCGGACGGCGGATCGCGGCCCGCGTTCAGTGCTGCCCTGCCCAGCGCCGGGCGACACATTGCCAGCCGACGCAGTGCCAGCCGGCACAGTGCCAGCCGACACAGTGCCGATCCGAGCGCGCTGCCTGATGGCGGGGCGCAGGCCGGCGCAGCTGCCCGGCAGCGAAGCGTTCGGCCGCAAGCGGCTGCGGGAAGAGAGCGACGGCCCGTCCGGGGAAAACCACGGATGGACCATCTTCGGGTACCTGATTTCGGGCATGGCTGTCTACGGCGGCATCGGCTGGCTGGTCGGCCGCTGGACGCACTTGTCGCTGCTGTTCCCGCTGGGCATGCTGGTCGGGCTGGCCGCGGCGATCCTGCTGATCGTGCTGAAGTACGGCAGGTCCTGATACCTGCGAAGTCCGCGGGCTGCCGGCCCGTTAATATCCGCGTGCCGGGGTATGTGGCGGTACCCGCTGCACGAGACATCCGCGTGACGCTGGCTGGCGCGCAGGCACGAAGCTGGAGGAGACTGCGGTGACCGGTGACCTGAGCACGCTCGCCGGGGGCGTATGCGCCGAGGGCAACAGTCACATCTTCGCTAGCTCGCACTGCGGCTATCCGGCTCCGGGATACCCGGCCCCTACCTTCGAGTTCACGACATTCTTCTCCATCGGATCTTTCCAGTTCACCAAGCCGATGCTGATCGCGCTCGTCTGCGCCGTCATCGTGGTTGCCCTCTTCTGGGCCGCGTTCGCCAAGCCGAAGCTGGTGCCGCGCGGCGCGCAGAACCTCGGCGAGCTCGGCGTCGAGTTTGTCCGGGACCAGATCCTGCGGCCGATGATGGGCAAGCGCGGCGACAGCTACCTGCCGTTCCTGGTCTCGCTGTTCTTCTTCATCTGGCTGATGAACCTGATGGAAATTATCCCGGTGGCGCAGTTCCCGCCCATGTCGCAGATCGCGTTTCCCGCCGCGCTGATGCTCATGGTCTACGCGACCTACAACTACCAGGGCATCAAGAACCAGGGCCTCGGCGGCTACTTCAAGAACATGATCCCGACCGGCGTGCCGTGGCCCATCCTGATCATTCTCGCGCCAGTCGAGATCCTGCAGTACATACTCATCCGGCCGTTCACCCTGGCGGTCCGGCTGTTCGCGAACATGTTCGCCGGGCATATTCTGCTGCTGGTGTTTACGATTGCCACCTGGTACCTCCTCACCCTCAGCATCGGCCTGGTGTTCGCCGCCACCTCGTTCATCCTGACGATCGCGCTGACGGCATTCGAGATGCTGATCCAGGCGCTGCAGGCCTACATCTTCACCATCCTGACCGCCCAGTACATCGGCGGCTCGCTGGAAGCGGGCCATTGAGATGGCCAGCAACCCGATCAGTCCGCCAGCGCAACCGGGTGCACTGACGGGTTACCCGACCAGCCGGCGGCGGAGATCCGCCGGCCTGAATGAAAAGGAACGTCTACATGCTTGATGTCGCAACTGTTCTGGCCGCCAGCAAAGTCCCCGCGCTCAACATCAACTTCGGTGCGGTGGGGTATGGCCTCGCGGCCATCGGCCCCGGCGTCGGCATCGGGCTGATCTTCGGTCATGGTGTCGAGGCCATGGCCAGGCAGCCGGAGGCCCGAGGGATCATCCAGTCCAACATGTACATCGGCTTCGCGCTTGCCGAGGCGCTCGCCCTGATCGGCCTGGTGGTCCCGTTCATTTTCAAGGCCACCGGCTCAGGCTGACCGGACTGGACCCGGGATTTCTTCCAGACAGGAGGCCGCACAGTGAAGTACCTCGCCGCGATTGTCCCGCCGGAGACAAACCCGCTGCTGCCTGAGTGGTCCGAGCTGATCATCGGGTTCATCGCGTTCCTGATCGTCTTCGGGATGCTGGGCAAGGTCCTGATGCCGCGGATCAGCAAGACCCTGCAGGAGCGGACCGACGCGATCGAGGGCGGACTGCGGCGTGCCGAGGACGCGCAGGCTGAGGCGGACCGCACGCTTGACCGCTACAAGGCGCAGCTGGCCGAGGCCCGGCACGAGGCCGCCCGGCTGCGCGCCGAGGCCGAGGCGCGGGGCGCGCAGATTATTGGCGAGCGGCGCGAGCAGGCCGAGGCTGAATTCCGCCGGATCACCGAGGCCGCTCGCGCGCAGATCGAGGCGGACCGCCAGCAGGCGATCCAGTCGCTGCGCGGCGAGGTGGGCGCGCTTTCGGTGCAGCTCGCCAGCAAGATTGTCGGCGAGTCCCTGGAAGACGAGGCGCGGCAGCGCCGCACAGTCGACCGGTTCCTCGCCGATCTCGAGGGCCGCGCCGCAGACGGCACTGCCCCGGACGGCGCTGCCCCGGACGGCGGGGTCAAGGCGACCCGATGAGAGGCGCGAGCAGGGCATCACTCGCCGAGGCCAGGGAACGGCTGGCCGCGGCGCTGGAGACGGGCGCCGATCCCGCCCAGCTCGGCGACGAGCTGTTTGCCGTCGCGCGGGTGCTGGAAACTCAGTCCGGCGTGCGCCGGGCGCTGGCAGACCATTCTCGTCCGGCTGCTGCCAAGTCCGGCCTGGTCGAAGCGCTGCTGAGCGGCAAGGTGAGTCCGGCCGCGGTGGAGCTTGTCACCGTGGTGGCCACGTCGCGCTGGTCGGCCACCAGAGATCAGGGCGACGCGATCGAGCAGCTTGCCGTGCTGGCGATCGTGGCCGCCGCGGACGGCGGCGGGCGGCTCGATGAGCTGGAAGACGAGCTGTTCAGATTCAGCCGGGTCGTGAACAGCTATCCCGCCCTGCGCACCGCGCTGTCCAACCCGTACGTCGCCCCGGAGCACAAGCGGGAGCTGCTCAACTCCCTGCTGGCCGAGCAGGTCAGTGCGGAGACGCTGGAGCTGGTCACCCAGGCAACGATTCACCCGCGGGGACGTAGCTTGGTTGCGAGCCTCGAGCAGTACGCGCGGCTTGCCGCCGAGCGACGTGAGCGGCTCGTAGCGGAGGTGCACGTGGCGATCCCGCTGACGGCGGTCCAGCGCGGCAGGCTGGCGGCAGCCCTGGCGTCGGCCTACGGACATGACGTGCACCTCAATATCGTGCTCGATCCCCAGATCATCGGCGGGCTGTCCGTCCGAATCGGGGACGAGCTGATCGACGGCAGCACCGCGAGCCGGCTCGCCGGCCTGCGGCGCAGGCTCGCCGCATGACACGCTGCGGGTCCGCCGCAGACCACAGACCTTGACCTACGAGATCAAGACGAGAGAGATACGAGGACAATGGCGGAGCTGACTATCCGGCCAGAGGAGATCCGGGACGCGCTGGCGCGTTTCGTCGAGGCGTACGAGCCGGATGCCGCCTCCACCGAGGAGGTCGGCACCGTAACCGAGTGCGGCGACGGCATCGCCCGGGTCGAGGGACTGCCCGCCTGCATGGCGAACGAGCTGCTCGAGTTTGAGGACGGCACCCGCGGTCTGGCGCTTAACCTGGACATCCGCGAGATCGGCGTCGTGGTGCTCGGCGAGTTCAGCAAGATCGACGAGGGCCAGCGTGTCCGGCGCACCGGTGAGGTGCTGTCCGTGCCGGTCGGCGACAGTTTCCTCGGCCGCGTGGTGGACCCGCTCGGCAACCCGATGGACGGCAAGGGCCCGATCGAGGACACAGACCTGCGCGCGCTCGAGCTGCAGGCGCCGTCGGTAGTGCAGCGCCAGAAGGTGAACGAGCCGCTGCAGTCCGGGATCAAGGCGATCGATGCGATCACGCCGGTCGGGCGCGGTCAGCGTGAGCTGATCATCGGCGACCGGCAGACCGGCAAGACGGCCATCGCCATCGACACGATCATCAACCAGAAGGACAACTGGGATTCTGGTGATGTGACCCGGCAGGTCAAGTGCGTGTACGTCGCCATCGGCCAGAAGGGCTCGACGATCGCGCAGGTCCGCCAGGCGCTCGAGGACGCGGGCGCGCTGGAGTACACCGCGATCGTGGCTGCCCCTGCCTCCGACCCGGCGGGCTTCAAGTACATTGCCCCGTTTACCGGCTCGGCCATCGGCCAGCACTGGATGTACGAGGGCCAGCATGTACTGATCATCTTTGACGACCTGACCAAGCAGGCGGAGGCCTACCGGGCGATCTCCCTGCTGCTGCGCAGGCCGCCGGGCCGCGAGGCTTACCCCGGCGACGTCTTCTACCTGCACTCGCGGCTGCTCGAGCGCTGTGCGAAGCTGTCGGACGAGCTCGGCGGCGGCTCGCTGACCGGGCTGCCGATTGTGGAAACCAAGGGCAACGACATCTCCGCCTACATCCCGACCAACGTCATCTCGATCACCGACGGCCAGATCTTCCTGGAGACCGACCTGTTCAACTCGGGCGTCCGCCCGGCGATCAACGTCGGCCAGTCGGTATCCCGTGTCGGTGGTGACGCGCAGATCAAGGCGATGAAGAAGGTTGCGGGCGGCCTGAAGCTCTCCCTGTCGCAGTTCCGGGACCTGGAGGCCTTCGCGGCGTTCGCCTCTGACCTGGACGCGGCATCGCGCGCCCAGCTCGACCGCGGGGCGCGGCTGGTCGAGCTGCTCAAGCAGCCGCAGTACAGCCCGCTGCCGGTGGAGCGGCAGGTGGTCTCGGTGTGGGCCGGGACTTCGGGATACCTCGACGACGTGCCGGTCGAGGACATCAGCCGGTTCGAGTCCGAGTTCCTGGAGGACCTGCAGGATTCCGGCGCGGGCATCTACGACGCGATCAGGGAGACCGGCGATCTGTCCGAGGACACCGCGACGGCGCTCAAGGACGCGATCGGGAAATTCCGGAACGGCTTCGAGACCGGCAGCGGCGACATGCTGGTGGTCGATGAAGAAGAGGCGGAGGCAATCGACGAGACCAAGGTCGATCAGGAGAAGATCGCCAAGCGCGTGCCGCCGGCCCGGACCGACGCCGAGAAGAAGAACTAGCCAGCATGGGAGCCCAGCTACGCGCGGTCAGGCGGCGGATCAGGTCGGTCCAGTCCACCGCCAAGATCACCCGCGCCCAGGAGCTGATCGCCTCATCGCGGATCATCAAGGCGCAGCAGCGGGTGCAGCAGGCGTGGCCGTACGCGCGTGAGGTCACCCGCGCGGTTGAGGCCGTCGTCAGCCGGACTTCGAACATCGACCATCCGCTGACCACCGAGCCGGAGAACCCGACCCGCGCCGCGGTGCTCATCGTGACCAGCGACCGCGGTTTCTGCGGCGGTTACAACACCACAGTCCTGCGCGAGGCCCAGGGGCTGCGCGCGCTGCTCGAGGGCCGCGGGGTCGAGGTTGTGCCCTATGTGTCCGGACGCAAGGGCATCAGCTGGCACCGGTTCCGGCAGCGCGAGATCGCGGGCGAGTGGAGCGGGTTCTCGGAAATGCCGCAGCACGCGGACGCCAGCGAGATCACCGCCGCGCTGCTCGAGGTGTTCGAGAAGCCGGCGGACGAGGGCGGGGTAGACGAGATACACATCGTGTTCACCGAGTTCGTGACCATGCTCACCCAGCGCCCGGTCGTCCGGCGGCTGCTGCCGCTGGAGATCGAGGAGACTGAAGAGGAAGCGCCGACCGGACCGGTGCCGATTTACGAGTTCGAGCCGTCGCCGGAGCAGGTGCTGGACGCGCTGCTGCCGTGGTATGTGGAGAGCAGGATTTTCCACGCGCTGCTGGACGCGGCCGCAGCCGAGATCGCGGCCAGGCGCCGCGCGATGAAGTCGGCGACGGACAACGCTAACGACCTGCTCGATGCGCTCACCCGCGAGGCGAACACCGCACGCCAGGCAGAGATCACCCAGGAAATCAGCGAGATCGTCGGGGGCGCTAATGCCCTAGCCGAGACGATCGCAGGGAGTAAGTGAGCATCAGCATGACCGCTACCGTAGAGAACGCAGCCCAGGGCGGGGAAGCCAGCAGCGCGGGCACTGGCCGCGTCGTGCGGGTCATCGGCCCTGTCGTCGACGTGGAATTCCCTGCTGAGCAGCTTCCCGGCATCTACAACGCGCTGCATGTGGACGTGACCATGGCTGACCAGGCCGCGACGCTGACCCTGGAGGTTGCGCAGGACATCGGCGACGATGTCGTCCGCACCATCTCCATGCAGCAGACCGACGGGCTGGTCCGCGGCGCCGAGGTAACCGACACCGGTGCATCGATCTCCGTGCCGGTCGGCGACGTGACCAAGGGGCACGTGTTCAACGTCCTGGGCGAGACCCTGGACGTGCCGACCTCCTCGCTGAAGATCACCGAGCGCTGGCCCATCCACCGGGATCCGCCGCCCTTCGACGAGCTGGAGTCCAGGACCGAGATCCTGGAGACCGGGATCAAGGTCCTGGACCTGCTCACCCCGTACGTCAAGGGCGGCAAGATCGGCCTGTTCGGCGGCGCAGGCGTGGGCAAGACCGTGCTCATCCAGGAGATGATCACCCGGGTCGCCAAGACAGCAGGCGTCTCGGTGTTCGCCGGGGTGGGGGAGCGCACCCGCGAGGGCAACGACCTGTTCATCGAGATGACCGAAGCCAACGTCATCAAGGACACCGCGCTGGTCTTCGGGCAGATGGACGAGCCGCCGGGTACCCGGCTGCGGGTCGGCCTGGCCGCGCTGACAATGGCGGAGTACTTCCGCGACGAGCAGAGCCAGGATGTGCTGCTGTTCATCGACAACATCTTCCGCTTCACCCAGGCGGGCGCCGAGGTGTCGACGCTGCTCGGCCGGATGCCGTCGGCAGTGGGCTACCAGCCGACGCTCGCTGACGAGATGGGACAGCTGCAGGAGCGGATCACCTCCACCCGCGGCCACTCGATCACCTCGATGCAGGCCATCTACGTGCCAGCTGACGACATCACCGACCCGGCGCCGCACAATGTGTTCGCCCACCTCGACTGCACCACGGTGCTCTCCCGTGAGATCACCCAGAAGGGCATCTTCCCGGCCGTGGACCCGCTCGACTCGACGTCGCGAATTCTGGACGCCAAGTATGTCGGCCAGGAGCACTACGACGTTGCCCGCGAGGTGCAGCGGATCCTGCAGCGTTACAAGGAGCTGCAGGATATTATCGCCATCCTCGGCATCGACGAGCTGTCCGAGGAAGACCGGGTCACCGTGCAGCGGGCTCGGCGGATCGAGCGCTTTCTGTCGCATCCGATGTTCGTCGCCGAGCAGTTCACCGGCCAGCCGGGCGTGTCCGTCCCGCTGGAGGAGACGATCTCCTCGTTCAAGGCCATCAGTGAGGGCCAGTACGACAACGTGCCCGAGCAGGCGTTCTTCATGTGCGGCGGGGTCGAGGACGTCGAGAAGAAGGCAAGGGAGCTCGAGCGGTCGTGAGTGGCTCAGCGCCAAGGAGCGTCGTGGCGGACGCACGTGAGGTGTCGCGGTGACGCTTCGGGTGGAGCTGGTCGTCCCCGAGGGCGAGGTCTGGGCGGGCACCGCACAGCGGGTTATCGCCAAGACGCTGGACGGGGACATCGGCATACTGACTGGTCACACGCCTGTGCTGGGCATCCTCGCGGTCGGCAGCCTGGTCCGCATCCTGCCCGATGGCGAGGAGGGCGCGAGCCACGAGGTGGTGGCCGCGGTCGCCGGCGGATTCCTGTCCGTCGCTGACGATCAGGTATCGATCCTGGCCCGGCAGGCTCAGCTGGGCACCGAGGTGGACAAGGCAGCCGCGCAGGCAGTCCTGGACGAGGCAAGGGAGACGCCGGGCAGCGAGGATTCCGCGGAGATCAGCTACGTAAGAGCCGTACTGCGGGCCGCTGGCGACCGGTCCTGACGAGGCCTGCACGGAGCGCGCGGGGTGACAGAGGGGCTCGCGCTATGGGTTACGTGGGTTCTGGTCGCCATCCTGGTGGTCGCCGTCATGGCCGCGATCCTGATTGCCGGGCGCAGGGTCGTTCTCGAGCGCGGCGGCGGGACGGTCGAATGCGGGCTGCGCCGGATCCCCGAGCAGAACTGGCGGCTTGGACTGGCCGCCTACCAGCCGCACGAGCTGTGCTGGTTTAACGTCTTCGGCATCCGGCTGAAGCCGGAAGCGGTCTTCGCCCGCAGCAGCCTCAGCATCGTGTCCCGGCGGCCCGCTGGCCCGGCGGAGATCTCGAGTCTCGGCTCGGGCGCGGTGGTCATGGAGTGCCGGGTTGGCCCGGGCGGACCCAACGGCACACAGGGCGGTCCCGGCATAGGCATGGTGGAGCTGGCCATGACCGAGGCGGCCCTGACCGGCTTCCTGGCGTGGCTGGAGGCGGCGCCGCCAGGCCATGTCTCGGCATAGCCTGGCCCTGGCGGCGCGGGAATGCTGCCGCCAGCCAGCTGGCCTAGCGCTGGCCGCCTGGCTTCCAGAGCAGGTCGCCGCCGGGCTCGTTCGCCCGCCGCGCGAGGATGAACAGCAGGTCTGACAGCCTGTTGAGGTACTGGACAGTCAGCGGGTTCATCGTCTCGCCGTGGTCGGCCATCGCCGCCCACGCGGTGCGCTCGGCCCTGCGGACGACGGTGCGGGCCGCATGCAGCAGCGCGGACCCGGCAGTGCCGCCGGGCAGCACGAAGCTCCGCAGGGTCGGCAGGCTCTCGTTGTGCTCGTCACACGCCTGCTCAAGAGCGGTGATGTAGCTCTCGTCAATCCGCAGCGGCGGATAAGGCGGGTCCGCGGCGACCGGGTTGCAGAGGTCGGCACCGACGTCGAAAAGCTCGTTTTGAATGCGGATCAGTAGCCTGCTGATGTCATCAGCAAGCTGGCCGACGGTCACGGCCACTCCGATCGCGCAGTTCGCCTCGTCGACATCGGCGTAAGCGGCGAGCCGCAGGTCGGTCTTTGCGGTCCGGCTGCCGTCGCCGAGAGCCGTGCTCCCGCCGTCGCCGGTGCGGGTATAGATCCTGGAGAGCACAACGGGGGTCTCACTGCGGTCAGCTGCCATGAAGTACACGGTATCGACTCGGCGAGCAGCGCAGCGCGCGACCCTAACGAGAGATAGCTGCGGACCGTAACGACCGACTGTGTGGCGGCGGAGGTTACTACGTGCAACCTTGCTCGCACAGTGACTTACGTCATAAAGCTCGCTGAGCTGCGCTATTCACATTGCGAACGTCATGTGGCATCGTAGATTCACGAAGGGTCATCACCTAAAGTGACCGAACGCCGCACGGGTCATGTTGTTTCGGCCGCAAGGGCGGGTGACCTAGGCCAGGCCGAAATGCGGGCCTGGAGGCGGGCAGCGAGCACTGGCTGGCCCGCCCGCCGCCTCGATGCCGGTGAACGGCGGATCTCGGGGGCCTGCCGGATGCCGAGCGGCGGCGAGTGATGGGGGGCGCGCTCCCGGCGGCAAGTGGCCGGGAGCGCGCCCGTTCTGCCGGGGCATTCCGCCGCCCGGCGCGGCTGCACGACGGTGGGTCATCATCGCGAAGCTGCGCCAGGGACCGGCAAATATCCCGATACCATGACGCCGTATTCGACTATGTGATCGCCGGCAGCGCCGGCTGCGTGCTTGCCTCGCGCCTGACGGAAAGTCCGGCCAGGTAGCACCAGCGCGCCGGCAATCGCGATAGCCGAGCGCGCAGCCGACACGAAGCGTAGCCAGCGCGACTGGGCGATCAGGCGCGCGCCGCCGCGCCGGGGGTGACCCGGCTGCGCCAGCGGGCCGCCCGCTGGTCGGCGAGAATCTGGTGCACGACGTTGCGGCCCGGGATGCCGGTGACCCCGCCGCCGCCGTGGGTGGCGGAACCGGCCTGGTAGAGCCCGCCCACCGGCGTCCGCAGGTCGGCGTAGCCGGCCGCGGGACGGGCATGGAACATCTGCCCGAGGCTCAGCTCGCCGTGGAAGATATTGCCGCCGACCAGCCCGTATTCCTCCTGCATCTGGTGCGGCCCGATGACCTGCCGGTGCAGCACCGAGCTGGTGAAGCCCGGTGCGACTGCCTCTACCCTGGCGATCACCCGGTCGGCGTAATCCGTCAGCTCCTGCTCGTCCGGGGCATCGGCGTAAGGGTGCGGGACCCACTGGGTGAACATCGACATGACGTGCTGGCCGGGCGGGGCGAGCGAGTCGTCGAAGACACTCGGAATGCAGATGTCGGCGAACGGCCTGGCTGATGGCCGGCCCGAGACTGCATCCTGGAACGCGGTCTCGACGTCATCGAGGCTCTCGGCCAGCACGATCGTCCCGCCGTGCAGCTGCGGATCGAAGTCGGGGTGGCTGGCGAACACCGGCAGCCGGTCGAGTGCCAGGTTGATCTTCACGGTGCCGCTGCGAGTCTGCCAGCCGCGGATGTCGGCGACGAAGCCGGGCGGCAGCGTCGCCGGGTCAAGCAGCCGCAGGAACGAGATCTGCGGATGTGCGGTCGTGATCACGGTGGGCGCGTCGATCTCCTCTCCGCTGCCGAGCGTGACCCCGGTCACCCGGCCCGCGCTGGTGCGGATGGCGGCAACTTCAGCGCCGGTGCGGATCTCGGCGCCGAACGAGCGCGCCGCCGCGGCCAGCGCACTGCTGAGTCCGCCCATGCCGCCGCGCGGGAATCCCCAGGCCCCGGCCTGGCCGTCGACGTCGCCGATATGGTGATGGAGCATCACGTACGCGGTTCCGCTCGACCGCGGCCCCGCCCAGGTGCCGATCACGCCGGAAACCGAGAGCAGGCCGCGCAGCGCGTCGCTCTCGAAGTAGCGCTCGACGAGGTCGGCGATGCTGCCGGTGAGCAGCCGGGTGACATCGACCGCCTGCCGGGTGTTGAGCTTGCGCAGATGCCGCAGCAGCAGGCCCTGACGCCACAGGTCCAGTGGCCGGCGCGAGCCCAGCCGCGGCGGGATCTCCTCCAGCAGCGGCCCGAGAATGCGGCCGATTCCCGCCAGATGGGCCTCGTACCCGTCGTAGGCGGCGGCATCCCGCGCGGAGAACTTCGTGATCTCGGCCCGGCGCGCGGCCGGGTCGTTCGGCAGCCGCAGGCACCGCCCGTCGGCTCGCGGCGCGAAATAGGGGCCCTGCGGGTATACGTGATAGCCGTGGCTGGCCAGCCGCAGATCGCGGACCAGGCCGGCGGGCAGCAGCGAGACCACGTAGGACAGCGAGGTGAGGGTGTAGTCCGGGCCGAATGGCTGCTCGCTCACTGCCGCGCCGCCGACTACGCCGCGCCGCTCGCACACCAGCGTGCTCAGCCCGTTCCTGGCCAGGTAGGCCGCCGCGACGAGCCCATTGTGCCCGCCGCCCACCACCACCACATCCCGGCTAGCCGTCATGAACCGTCTGGCTCCTTCTCGGTCGGAAATGAACTGGACGAATTACCGGTAAGCAGCACATAAACCGCGTAAGCGTAGCAGTCCAGCCCTACCTGTAGCGCCTTCCGTGCAGAACCGTCACCAGGCTCAGGATCCTCTTCATCTCCTTGTCCGTCCGTGCAAAGGACGTCAGGTTCACCATCGGCTTCATCCACTGCCGGGTGATGGCCTTCGGCCGGGCGAATTCCCGCAGCCCGTCGGCGCCGTGAATCCGGCCGAAACCGGAGTCGCCGCTGCCGCCGAACGGGAGCGCCGGCAGGGCCGCGAAGGAGATAACCGAGTTGACGGCGGTCATGCCGCTGCGCAGCGATCGTGCGGCCGCCATGGCAGCCTTCACGTCCCTGGCGAAGATGGCCGACCCCAGCCCGTACCGGCTGGCGTTTGCCCGCGCCACGCCCTCGGCGAGGTCGGCAACCCGCGCAACGGTCACCGTCGGCCCGAAGGTCTCCTCGGTCACCGCGCGGCTCTCCTCCGGCACGTCGGCCAGGATGACCGGTCCGACGAACGGCCGCCGGATGCTAGAGATCCCGCCGACCCCGGGCCGGCCGCCGCGGGCGAGGGCGTCGGCGATGTGCTTCTCGATGACGTCGGCCTGGCCCGGCAGTGTCATCGGCCCGTAGTCAGCCTCGCGGTCCTCGCCCGGACGCTGCTGGCGTTCTTTCCAGCCCAGCCCGGCGCACCGGCTGCGGCCTGGCGCGCGCGCTCGACCGCGTCGTTGACGTCGCTCTCGCCGAACACGCTGAAGGTGCCAATGACCTCCGACGTGGCTGGGTTGAGCGTGTCAAGAGTCTCTGTGGACCGCGTGCCGCCATGCGTCCATGCCGTCGAGGTCATCGCCCGATCTCACCGTCCCGTGCAGCAGTTACATGCCGTTACGTGCCAGTAGATCATCGGCCGTGCGGCGGCAGGTAGCGCTGGCGGCGCGGCCGATACGGTGGGGCTAACCGCAGGTCCCGCCACTGATGACCGGAGTGCCGCCATGGCAGAGACACCGGGTGACCGGCCAGATCTGCCCGGCGAGCCGGCCGCCGACCGCCGATGGCTGCAGCAGGCCATCGAGCTGTCCCGCCGCTGCCCGCCGTCGGCCGCGGCGTTCTCGGTCGGCGCGGTCATCGTCAGCCAGTCCGGCGCGGTCATCGCCACCGGCTTCTCCCGCGAGCGTGATCCCGCCGACCACGCTGAGGAGGTGGCCCTGGCCAGGGCCACCGAGGCCGGGTACCCGGCTGCCGGCCAGGCGCTTGCGGCCGCGACGATTTACAGCTCATTGGAGCCGTGCCGCAGCCGCGCCTCCAGGCCGCTGCCGTGTGCGGAGCTTATTGCTGCCGCCGGCCTGCGCCGGGTCGTGCTGGCCTGGCTGGAGCCGCCCGTCTTCGTGCCAGGCGGGGGCGCGGCCTGGCTGCGAGAGCGCGGCGTCACGGTCCTGGAAATCCCCGGGCTCGGCGCGCAGGCCCGCGCCGTCAACGCGCACCTGCTTCGGCCATGACATCCGGCGAGCCCGAGGCTGGTGCGCTGCAGTTACCGGAGTTCGCCTACGCACCGGTCACAGGAGTATCCGTCCTGCCAGGGGCAGTGCTGGTCGCGGCGCCCAGCTGCTGGCCGCGACCTCGATCGCGGTTGCAGCCCTGGTCATGGGCACAGGGCACCTGCTGAGCACGACGACGTTCGACCTGCCGGTCTGGGCAGTGCTGTGCTGGCTGATCGCCCGCATCCTGCGGGTCGGCAACGACCGGCTCTGGCTGGCGGTCGGCCTGGTCGCCGGGCCGCGGCGGCCGTTCACCTCGCGCTGGTTCTGGGCGGGCGCCGTGATTGCCGTCCTGTTGTGGGCGCCCTACCTTGCCTGGCAGGCCGGTCGCGGCTGGCCGGAGCTCTCGGTTGCCCGGTCGATTGCGAACGGCGGTTCAGGAACCTCGGCGCCGCGCTGGGAACTGCTGCCGTATCAGCTCGCGCTCGTCAGCCCGTACCTGGCGGCGGTCTGGGTCGCCGGCCTGGTCGGTTTGCTGCGGGGCCGAGCACTGCGCTGGTGCCGCCCGCTCGGCGTGACCTACATTGGGCTCGCCGTGATGTTCCTGGTGGCCGACGGCAAGCCCTACTATCTCGGCGGCATGTTCCCGCTGCTGCTGTCCGCGGGCGCGCAGCCGACCATGGAGTGGATGCGGCGGGGCCGCGCGCGGCTGCCGAGAGGACTCGTCACTGCGGCGGTAGTACTCAGCCTCACCGCGATCCCGGTTCACGCTGCCTGTCGTGCCAGCCGGGGACTGGCGTCACACTCCCGTCGTCTCGCTGAACTACGACGCCGGCGAGACGGTCGGCTGGCAGGCCTTTGTGCGCGAGATCGGGACGGTCTACGAGTCGCTGCCGGCTGCGGCTCGCTGATCGACCACGGTGCTGGCGAGCAACTACGGGGAGGCCGGCGCCGTCGGTCACCTCGACCCACCTAAGCATCTTGGCGTCAACAACGACGAGCAAGGCGCACCAGTGTGGGTGTGCTCGCGGCTTCGCGCATCCTGGACCACGATATGGCCGCGCCTTCGCGACTTCGGCTGACGCAGCTCAGCGCGAGCGTCCTAGACCTCTTCGAGCTCGTAGACCATGCTCCGGACACCACCGCTGGCGAACTTTGGCACGTGCTGCGCGCTGCCTGGCCTTCCGGTGACTGAAACGCCTGCTGCAGAGCGGCCATGTCGTCCCAGTCCAACTTCGCTAGGAGGTAATAAGGTTCGCTGACGCGAATCGGCGCAGGATTATGGCTGACCGTATAGCGGCGAAGACCGGGCAGTTTCTCGGCCATGGGGACGTGGACCTCGCGATAGTGACGATCAAACGCCGCGGCGTCTTGCGGCTTGTCGTACAGCACAAGAAACCTCACCATGACGGCCATGCTAATCGGCGCCACGTCCTCGGCGGGGGAAACTCGGCTGTGCCCGGGCAGTCGCAGATCGGGCGGGGCGGGTCTCGCTGTCACCGATCGATCGACGCTGGAGCCCGCCGCACCAGCGGATCGTGGGGCAGCAGACCGTACCGGTCGGCATAGATCGCCAGCACGAGCCGCGTGAGCGGCGCCCGGCCGCTCCGCTGCTCACAGCGGAGCCGACCGCTTAGCCAATCCATTGGCTATGTGCGGCTCGTCCGTAGGCCGGCAATGACGGTACAGAAACGGTCCGGTCAGCGCGGGTGCATGCGGCATTCGGTCCGTCAGAGGCCTCTGGAGCGCTCGGCTGGCCATCTTGGCCGCGGCCGCGTGCTGTGGCAAACTAATAAGCAGGATGGTGCCGGGGGGCAGCCGCCGTGCAGCAGAATTGGCGTGGCATGAGACGAGTCCGGGATCGTGACCGTTCCCGCTCTTGAGGCGGCGTCCAAGTTCTTCTCGAAGGTCTCTCCCTCTCGAAGCCGCATCATCGGCCGGATCGGAGAACCCGCCGGGGGGACCATCATGACCGACGTCGACCAGCCTGTCAGCCAACAGCCTCCCTCTAGCCTGGACGAGCTGCGTGCGTCCGCTAAAGGGTGGCAGACAATGCAGTTCGCTCTGCTGGGATTTATCGGACTGTGCGGCGTGCTCAAGAGCACCGCGACCGCGAGTGAACCGCATTGGCTGCAGGTAACAGCTATCGTTCTCATCTTGTTAGCATTAATTTTGGCCTGTTATGCCACCTTTCTCGTTGGCCGGGCCGCGTGGCCGGTGAATTCGGCGAGGCTGTCGGCAGCTGCACGAGCGGGTAGCCGCATCGAGCTTCGGCGCACTGACCGCGGCCTTCGGGCAGGGATCGGCCTGACGTTCGTCGCATTAGTCCTGGCAGCCCTGGCCGCAACCACGTCTTGGCCCCACAAGGGCCTTAGCGCCCAAGGAAGAGAGGCCATGCTCGGGACTTTGCTGGGGCTGGTGTGGATCTTCCTTGTTCTGTCGGCCATCTTCGACATCTTCCGCAGCCGCGACCGCGGGTGGTTGGACCGGGCATTCTGGACGATCTTCGTTCTCGTGCTGCCATTCCTTGGCGTTCTCGTCTACCTGATGGCCCGGGCCGGCAGGCACGAGCGCCAGGCCCGCGAGGCCCAGGCTCAGGAGGATGGGTCCGGGCCTGATGTCCGTGACGCCGCAACTGGAGGCGGCGTCGATGAGCTCGCCAAGCTGGCGGACCTGCGCGCCCGTGGGGCCATCGACGATGCCGAGTTCCAGCACCGCAAGGCCAGGATTCTCAGCTGATCCCGCGTCGCTGGCGTGTCAGCCGGCGAGTCTGCGGGCCGTGCCTTTGCCGAGCGGCTGGCCGCCGACGGTGCCGAGGTTGTGCTGAGTTACGCGACCAGCGAGGCCGCTGCCGCCGAGGTAGTGGTGGCGATTACCGCCGCTGGCGGCCGCGCGCGCCGCCGCGGCAGATCTGCGATATCCCGATGCTGCCCGTCACTTGGCGCGCGCGAGATTACGGCGTGCGCGGGCGCGTCATTTGTTTGCGCTCAGAAGAGGCGCAGCGTGCCGTCCTCGGTGCCGCGCAGTGAGTGGTAGTCGAGGGTGACGCAGCGGATGCCGCGGTCCTCGGCGAGCACGCGCGCCTGCGGCCTGATCTCCTGCGCGGCGAACACGCCCAGCACCGGGGCGAGCAGGGGATCGCGGTTGAGCAGCTCGAGGTAGCGGGTGAGCTGTTCGACCCCGTCGATCTCGCCACGGCGCTTGATCTCGACGGCCACGCTGACGCCGAGCTCGTCGCGGCACATGAGGTCCACCGGGCCGATCGGGGTCGGGTACTCGCGGCGCACCAGCCGCCAGCCTGCGCCGAGCACATCCAGCTGGGCGGCCAGCAGCTCCTGCAGGTGTGATTCGACGCCATCCTTGACCAGCCCCGGGTCGTCGCCCAGCGCGAAGGATGTGTCGCTGAGGATCTCGGAGATCTCGATGGTCAGCGTCTCGCCGGCCTTGCCGGTGACCACCCACCGGCCTGGTTCCTCGGTCAGCCGGCAGGGCGGCGGCATCCAGTTGAGCGGCTTGTAGCTGCCGCCATCTGAGTGGATCAGCACCGAGGAGTCTGCCTTGACGATCAGCAGCCGCAGGGCCGGCGGCAGATGGGCAGTGAGGCGCCCCGCGTAGTTCACGCTGCACCGGGCAATAACGAGCCGCACGACAGTCTACTGTAGTGAAGCCGGCCGGGAAACTCGCGCGGTGGCGGTCATCGGCCTCGCCGCGCTGGGCGCACACGGCGGCTGCCAGAGCCGACCGGCGGCCCGAGTCCGCCGGTCCAATAGTGTGGATGTCACTTTACTGCTGCTGTTTCCGCAGCAAGGGACCATCGACACTAGTGCGGGTGTACTCGCGCAGGCCCGTGCAGGCGGGCCGTGCGGGGTTCCCGTGCAGCGTTCCGTGCGGCAGCCGCCGGGCGGGGCGCACCAGCACCCGACAGGGTAGGAGTCATGAACTGCGGAGGCGGCCGTGAGCCCGCGTAGGGCGCGCCGTCTGCCGGCCGACATCCCGCGCCGCCCGCGCGGGGGCGCCGCGCGCGCTGAGTCCGGCGGCCGGGGCGGCCCGCGGACTGCTGGCTCCGGTGCGGAAGAGGTCATCCGGCTCGGGCCGCCGCGGACTCAGGCATGGCCGGACGGTGACTGGGTAGTCCGCCAGGTTCCTGGCGCGGCCGCGACGAAGATGTACCGCTGTCCCGGCTGTGATCAGGAGATCATGCCGGGCACGTCGCACGTGGTGGTCTGGCCCGCGCAGACCCCCGGTCCGGCCGAGCGGCGGCACTGGCACAATGCGTGCTGGCAGCGCCGTCCCCGCCGGCCCGGTCCTGGCCCCCGGACCTACCGATGAGGAGATCATGGTCCCGATTACGGCCGGCACGGTTCTGCCTGCTCGCCGCAGCCCGGTCACGCTGCGCACCGCCGACGGCCTGAACCTGGTCGGCGAGCTCGCGCTGCCGCAGAGCCGGCCGCCCGTCGCGACGCTCGTCTGCCTGCATCCGCTGCCCACGGCCGGCGGCATGATGGATAGTCACGTGCTGCGCAAGGCTTCCTTCCGGCTGCCTGCGCTGGCTGACCTGGCAGTACTGCGGTTCAACACCCGCGGCACGTCGTCGCGGCGGGGCACGAGCGACGGGGAATTCGGCGACGGCGACGCCGAGCGCGGTGACGTCGCGGCGGCGCTTGCCGCCTGCGTCGAGGCCGGCCTGCCGCGGTTGTGGCTCGTGGGCTGGTCGTTTGGCACGGAACTGGCGCTGAAGTGGGGCAATGACCCCGCCGTCGAGGGGGCGATCCTGCTGTCGCCGGCGCTGCGGCGGACCACGGACGCCGACCTGGACGCCTGGGCGCTGACCGGCAGGCGGCTGGTGGCACTTGTCCCCGAGCTCGATGACTACCTGCGTCCGGACGAGGCACGGGCCTGGCTGGCGCGGGTGCCGCAGGCTGAGATCGTCGCCGTGGAGCGGGCCAAGCACCTCTGGGTGGGCGAGCGTTACGTCCGTATTGTGCTGGGCGAGATCGTGCGGCGCGTCAATCGTGTCGCCTGGCCGCTGCCGACCGAATGGAAGGATGACCGTGAGCCGCTTTGACCTGACCGGCAGGACCGCCTTTGTCACCGGCGCATCCCGCGGGATCGGCAAGGCCGTAGCCGTAGGCCGTGGCCCTGGCCGATGCGGCCGCCGCCGAGATCGATCAGCTGGGACACGTGGGCGGGTGGTCAACAACGCCGGCGGGTCGAATTTCATGGTCGGATTCCGCGATCTGCGGTTGTCGGGCTGGGACAAGCTGATGCGGCTGAATCTCGACTCCGCCATGTATGTGTGCCACGCGTTCGCCGGCCGCCTGCTGGATCGCCGCCATGGCTCGATCATCAACGTGGCGCCGGTCGCCGGGGGTGGCCTCATCATCGCTGCAGGCGCCTTACGGCGCAGCAAAGGCCGGCCTGATCTCGCTGACGAAATCGCTGGCCGTCGCATGGGGCGCCGACGGCATCCTGGTCAATGCCCTGTGCCCGGGCTGGACGGCTACGGACCTCAATCGCAACCTCGGGGAAGATCCGGCCGCCAGCCCCGCCACCGTCGCTACGGTGACGTTGCGGCGCTGGGGGACCGCGGAGGAGATGGCGAGGGCCGCCGTTTTCCTGGCGAGCGATGCGGCGTCTTCATGACCGGCCAGGTGCTGATCGTCGCCGGCGGCCAGACCATCAGCCCGTAGCCAGCCAGCCCGGCGGCAGCGCCGGGCTTCCCGGTCCAGGCCTACTGACAGCTGAGGGTCCCGCCCGTGGCCGGGCGGGACCCTCAGTCTCTTGGTTCGCCAGCTCCCTGGCTGGCAGGCTGCTAGGCAGTCCACCATTCCTCGTCGTCAGCCTTGGCTGACTTGGTGCTGGCAGGCTGCTTGGCCGCACCCGCCCCGGCGGCCTGCGGTGCGGGGGGCTGCGTTGTCGGGGCCTGGCCCGCGACTGTCTGCTGAGCCGACCTGGCCGGCGCAGCAGGCTGGGCATGGCCGGCCGCCGGAGCCGACGCCCCGCCGTTGGTGGACGACGGCGCGGCGGTGACCGCCTTGGCGGCGGGTGCGCTGACGGCTGCCGCCGGCGGCTTGAGTGCGTCGGCGAGGCCTGGCATCTGGGTACCGAGCAGCTGGCTGATCTGCGCCAGGTGAGCGGCGACGCTCTCCTTCTGCTTGTTCAGCTCGTCGACCTGGCGCTGCGCCAGGGTGCGAATCCGGTCGGACTCGGCCTTGGTGTCGGCCAGCAGCTGGTCGGCCTGCACCTTGGCCTGCCCGACGATCTGGTCGGCGTTCTTCTTGGCGTTGCTGACCAGCCCACGGGAGTGCTGGTCGGCTTCGCGCCGGGTCTGCTCGGCCTGCGCACTGGCCTTGGCGGCGCGCTGCTCCGCTGTAGCCGCGCGCTGCTCGGCCTCGGACACCATCTTCTGCGTGGCGGCCTGTGCGGCGGCGAGCCGCTCGGCCTCCTGGCGCTCGGCCTCCTCGCGGCGCGATGCCAGCTGAATCTCGAACTCGGCCTCGGCCTGCGCGCGCTGAGCCTCGCTCTCCTCCAGGATCCGCTGCGCCTGGCTGCGCATCTCGTCAGCCTGGCGCTTGGAGGTGGTGAGGATCTCGTCGCGCTCCCTCTTCGAGGATGCCTTGAGCTGGGCGACCTCGCGCTCGGTGGTGGTGCGGAGCTTGGCGATGTCCCGCTCGATGGAGGCACGCTTCTCGGCGACCTCGTGCTCGGCCGTGGCGCGGAGCTTGGCGGTCTCGCGCTCGGTCGTGGAGGTCAGCTCGTCAGCCTCACGCTGGGCTGAGGTGCGGATCGCATCGGCCTCGCGCTCGGCCGACGACCGCTGGTCCTCGGTCTCCCGCTTGGCAAGGGCCCGCAGCTCGCCGGCCTCGTTCTCGGCGGCCGCCCGGAACTCGGCGGCCTCGACCTTGGCCGTCGCGTGGAACTCATTCGCGGTTGACCTGGCCTCCTGAAGGATCTCGGTAGCCTGCTCCTCAGCCAGCCGGAGCAGCTGCTCAATGCGGGAACCGAGGCCGGAGTATGTCGGGCGCTCCTGCTCCTGGAGCTGCCGGTGCGCGTCGGCAAGCTCCCGCTGCAGCGCCTGTACCTGCTCGCGGTGCTGGCGCAAGTCTCCGTCGATCTGCTTCAGGTGCTCGTTGACCTGATGCGGGTCGTATCCACGCATGACCCGCGCGAAGTCGCGCTGAGGGGATTCCTCAAAGAAGTTGCTTAGCTGAGCATCGATATCGGGCTGCATGTCGCCTAATCCTGGGTAGACGTGGGGGATACGCTCGCCCGGACGGTTGCCTCGCGAGCTTTGCGTCAGGCAGACAGTCTCTGAGCTGCCACGCCCTGGCCAGCACGCAAAACCACCCGCCCGGTGCCTGGCAGCGTACTCTCCCCTACGGCGGTTTGGCGGCCCGTTCGCGCGCGCTTCTGCGGCAGATACGGGTCTTTACCTATATGTAATGTTAACCGCCGACGGCATTCAGCGTGCGCCCGGTGCCTGAACCAGCTCGGTCAGCACGCCGCCGATGTCGGCCGGATGCAGGAACGCGATGGCGGCGCCCATCGAGCCGTGCCGGGGCCTGGCGTCCAGCAGCCGCACTCCGGTAGCCCCGATCGCCGTCAGCGCTGCCGTGATGTCCGCCACGCCGTACCCCACATGATGGATCCCCTCGCCGCGGCGCTCGATGAACCGGCCGACCGGCGTATCCGGGCCAAGCGGCTCGAGCAGCTGGACGTAGGAGCTGCCTGCGGGAGCGTCGGCTACCACCAGCATGGCCTCCTCGACGCCCTGCTCGGCGTGCCTCTCGCGGCTCGCGACAGCAAGGCCGAACGTCGCGGTGTAAAAGGCAATCTTCTCCTCTAGGTCGCGGCAAGCGATCCCGACGTGATCGATACGAGTCAGCACGGCCTTTCACCCCTCCGGTTGCAAGTCACCTCGCGGGTATCGTTGCACGTATGCGGGAAGCAGTCATTGTCGGCGGGGCCAGGACGGCATTCGGGCGTCTCCTCGGCTCGCTCAGCGATTTCAGCGCGGCGGAGCTCGGCGGCATCGCGATCAGGGCGGCGCTGCAGCGCGCTGGCCTGCCGGGTGATCAGGTCGACTACGTGATCATGGGACACGTGCTGCAAGCGGGGACGGGCCAGATTCCGTCCCGGCAGGCGGCAGTCGCGGGCGGAATCCCGTTGTCGGTGCCCTCCATCACGATCAACAAGGTCTGCCTGTCCGGCCTCGACGCCATCGCGCTGGCCGCGCAGCTGATCAGGGCCGGCGAGTTCGATGTCATCGTGGCCGGCGGGATGGAGTCGATGACGCAGGCCCCGCACCTGCTGCCGGGGGCACGCCGCGGATTCAAGTACGGGTCGGCAGAGCTGATCGACGCGATGGCCCACGACGGCCTGACCGACGCCTTCGATCATGTGTCCATGGGGGCGTCCACCGAGAAATACAACGCCCAGCTGGGCATTGCCCGCGCGGACCAGGATGAGTTCTCGGCCCGGTCGCACCAGCTCGCGGCCAAGGCGACCAAGGATGGCCTGCTCGCCGAGGAGATCGTGGGCGTCCCGGTTCCGCAGCGGCGCGGTGAGCCGGTGATCTTCGACGCTGACGAGGGCGTCCGTCCGGACGCGACTGCTGACTCGCTTGGCGCGCTGCGGCCCGCGTTCGGCACGGACGGCACGATCACCGCGGGATCGGCTTCGCAGATCTCCGACGGCGCCTGCGCGGTCGTGGTGATGTCGGCCGCGGCGGCCGCGGCGGCCGGCGCTCCGGTGCTGGCCGAGATCGGCGCGCACGGCGTTGTCGCCGGACCGGATACCATGCTGCACTCCCAGCCGTCGCGCGCTATCCAGCATGCGCTCGGCAAGGCGGGCCTGGCGGTGGCCGACCTGGACCTGATCGAGATCAACGAGGCATTCGCCGCCATTGCCATTCAGTCCATGCGGGACCTGAACATCGGGCCCGACCGCGTCAACGTCAACGGCGGTGCGATCGCCATGGGCCATCCGATCGGGGCGTCGGGCGCTCGGATCGCGCTGCACCTCGTCTGCGAGCTGCGCCGCCGCGGCGGCGGCCTGGGTGCCGCCGCACTGTGCGGCGGCGGCGGCCAGGGCGACGCGCTGCTGCTGCGGGTGCCGGCGCCCGGCCGTGGCTGACGGCAGCGCGCCGCTACCCGCCCGCGGCGCAGAGCGCGAGGCCAGCACAGGGCACGAGGCCAGCACAGGCCACGAGGCCAGCACAGGCCACGAGGCCAGCACAGGGCACGAGGCCAGCACAGGGCACGAGGCCAGCACGCCAGCGCCGGCCTCGCGCGGCGGATCTGCCGATATCGAGCACAACGGGTCACCTGGGCGGGTCCGCAGCGGCAGCGCCGACCCGGCGGCCCTGGTCGAGTCCGCGCGCTCGGGCGACGCCCGCGCCCTGGCCCGGCTGGTGTCGCTGGTGGAGAACCGCTCGCCACAGCTGCGGCCGGTAATGAAGCTGGTCGCGCCGCTGGCCGGCGGGGCACGGGTCATCGGGCTGACCGGATCGCCGGGGGTCGGCAAATCCACGGTGACCGGGGCGCTGGTCCGGGCCTACCGTGACCGCGGACTGCGGGTGGGCGTGCTTGCGATCGACCCGACATCGCCCTTCACCGGCGGCGCGCTGCTCGGCGACCGGGTCCGGATGCAGGATCATGCGACCGACGCCAGCGTGTTCATCCGCTCGATGGCCAGCCGTGGGCACCTGGGCGGCTTGTCCTGGGCCACCCCTCAGGCACTGCGGATACTGGACGCGGCAGGTTTCGACGTGATCTTGATCGAGACCGTCGGCGTCGGCCAGGACGAGGTTGAGATCGCCTCGCTGGCCGACTCGACGCTAGTCGTTGTTGCGCCGGGAATGGGCGACTCCATCCAGGCGGCAAAGGCCGGCATCCTGGAGATCGCTGACATCTTCGTGGTGAACAAGAGCGACCGGCCGGGTGCGCAGGAGGTGATCAGGGACCTGCGCACGATGCTGGCGATGGCACGCTTCGGCGAGGGCGCCTGGAAGCCGCCGATCGTCGCCACGACGGCATCAGCCGGAAAGGGAATTGACGACCTCGCCGGCCAGCTGGACGCGCATGGGGCGTGGCTGGGGCAGTCAGGGGA
>CABECR010000375.1_pt1 | contig 33448 bp, 28 predicted proteins | sample 3422471 | NCBI WGS metagenome assembly CABECR01 (sample SAMEA5534328, study PRJEB31848) | metagenome | biome: tundra; feature: field; material: soil | place: USA | collected 2013-05 | depth 0.15 m
CGTAGGTGACCGTCCCCGCCACGCCCGTCCCGGCCGGCGCGGCCGCCCGGTGCACCCGGCCGCAGCCGCACGCCACCTCGTGCAGGTCATGCTGGATCACCTGCGCGCTGGCCAGCGGGATCCCCGCCTGCTGATGGGAGGCAGCCACGCCCAGATCCTGCGCGCCGGCCAGCGCCGCGCCGCACCCGCACGTCCCCTGCGGGAAATGGCCGATCGTGTCGTCCGGGTTCTCGCTCCAGGCCAGGTGCGACCCCGGCGCCCCCGGCTGCTTGCCCGGATCGCGCTTCCCGCTCCCGCGCCGAGGCTTTTTCCGCGGCGGCGTGCGGCCCGGCAGGTCATCAGCCGACGGCGGCATCCCGGAATTACCGCTGTTGCGGGAGGCCAGCCGCTCCAGGCGCTCCACCTTCTGCCGCAGCTCCTCGATCGCCCCCGCCTGGGCGGCGATCAGCTGATCCCGGGCGGCGCAGGCCGCGCAGTCCGGGGCAGACGGCGGCAGATCGGTCACAAGCAACCATGATCAGAGCCGGCCGATTGTAAGCAAGCCGACACGCTGGGCCGGCTCTGTAAAGATCGTCAGGAAGCCGGCCAGCTACACAATGTCATCGAAGCTCGGCCAGCCTGGCGGCAGAGAGGTGAATGCTTACGTCCGCCGGCCAGCGCCGCCTGCGCCGCGGGCAGCCGCCTGGCGAGCGGACGGCAATCTCCGCGACGCTGTCAGCGTTCGCGCCGGCGTCACCGGGAACACGGCACACCCACACCCCGAGCTCGGTCGCCCGGGCAACGCCGACCTTCTCCAGGCCAACCCCGTACTGGTGGACGAGGCCGAAGCCGCCAGCCGCCAGCCGACAGCACGGCGGCATCGATCGGGGCACCAAAAAGGCACACCGCGTCGATTCCGTCCAGGTGGTCGGCCACCTTCCCTGGCGGGCAGGCCGCGATCTCCCAGCCGGCGAGCAGCGGCGCGAGATCGCCCCGGGCCAGCTCGGCGGTAAAACGCTGGCGGCAGAAAAGGACCCGGCGCAGTGCGGTCGATAGGATCAGTGCGGTCACGGCAGCGCGTCGAGCAGCTCGCGAACCGGCTTGCGCCTGCCGGTGTAGAACGGGATCTCGACCCGGGTGTGCAGCCGGGCCCGGGCGCCGCGCAGCTGCCGCATCAGGTCCACGATCCGGTGCAGCTCGTCGGCCTCGAACGCGAGCATCCACTCGTAGTCGTTCAGCGCGAAGCAGGAGACCGTGTTGGCGCGCACGTCGGGGTACTCGCGCGCCATCATGCCGTGCTCGGCAAGCATTGCCCGGCGCTCCCCGTCGTCGAGCAGGTACCACTCGTAGGACCGCACGAACGGGTAGACGCAGACGTAGGACCGGGGCTCCTCGCCGGCCAGGAACGCCGGAACGTGACTCTTGTTGAACTCGGCCGGCCGGTGCAGTGCCATGACCGACCACACCGGCTCGCTGATCCGGCCGAGGCTGGTGCGGCGGAACCGCGCGTACATTTCCTGCAGGTCGTCGGGTGATGGCGCGATCCACCAGAACATGTAGTCCGCGTCGGCCCGCAGCCCTTGGACGTCGTAGCAGCCGCGGGTGACCACGCCCTTGCCGGCCGCCTGTTCCAGCAGATCGTCCAGTTCCGCAGCGAAACGGTCGCGGCCCTGGCCGGCAGCGCCAGACCAGCCCTCGTCGCGTGCAGCGCTGTCGCGCAGCCGGAAGACGGACCACATCGTGTAGCGGATCAGCTCGTTCAGGTCTCGTGCCTTGGGGCGCTCCCCGCGCTGCGCTGCCTGCTTCGCCGCGTCTTGCGGAAGCTGCCCGCCGATGTCAGCAGCCATGTCCTCATTCTCCCGCATGGCCGGGAACCCCCGAGCCGCAGACCCTGATGGCCTCGCCGTACAGCAGCTTCTTGTGTGCTGTCAGCGCGCGCCTGTCCTTGCCGGCCAGCGCCTTGGCCAGCAGCACCGCGTCCGCCAGCACCTGCTCCTCGCTGGCCGCCCGGTGCGCGATCCCCGCCGCCATCGCCTCAGGCGCGCCGTACCGGCGGCCGGTGAGGACCGCTTCCTGGGCAGTGCGCCGGGGCAGTTTCGTGGCGATGACGGCGTACATTGCGGGCGTGAGCGGCAGGCCAAGGTCTGCCTCCGGCAGGCACCAGTAGCCCCTGTCCTCGCGCATGATGACAAAGTCGTGCGCTGTCGCGAGCATGGCCCCGGCCGCGAACGCATGCCCGGTAACGGCCGCCACCGTGACCACCGGGAAGCCGAGCAGCCGCCCGAAGAGCAGGTGCACGTCCGACAGGAAGCCGGTCGCCTCGGATCCGACCGACCCCAGCCAGTCCAGGTCCAGCCCGTTCGAGTAGAACTTCCCCTCGCCGGTCGTCACGAGGGCGGCCGGGGCATCGCTGGCCTCAACCCGGTCGAGCGCCGCGTTGAACTCCCCCAGCCAGTTCCGGTTGAAGCGGTTCTGACCGTCGCGCATGCGCAGGATCCACACGTCGCCGTCGGTATCCAGATCGATCACGGATCGCCTCCTGCTCACGCCCTCACGGGCTGGCGGGCTACCGGACCTCGCTGGCTCCGGCCGGGCCCACCCCGGTCTCAAGGTAGGCCAGGACCTGATCGGCCGCCAGCCGGGCCGTGGCGATGCAGGCCGGGATGCCGATGCCGTCATAGGCGGCCCCGCAGACAGCCAGACCGGGCTGGGCGGCCACGCCGGCCCGGATCCTGGCCACCCGGTCCAGATGGCCGACTTTGTACTGAGGCAGGCCGCCGCCCCAGCGCGTCACCCGGGCCGCGACCGGCTGGCCGCGCACGCCAGTGGCGTCGGCCAGCTCCCCGGCCGCGAGGGCCGTCAGCTCGTCGTCATCGCGCTGCAGCACCGCCTCCTCGCCGATGCGGCCGACCGAGGAGCGCACGATCTGCAGCGTGCCGCCCACTGGCCAGCCAGTTGCGGGCCGCAGCAGATGCGGCCATTTCACGCTGCTGAACGTCACAGCCTTGACCGCCCGCCCGTCCACGGCCGGCACCAGGTAGCCGCTGCCGCCGGGGAGCAGGGGGAACGCCGCCGCGGGGTAGGCCAGCGTGACGACCGCCATGCTCGCGTAGTCGATCTCAGCGAGCACTGCCGCTGCGGCGGGCACGCCGGCCAGCAGCCGCCCGGCTGGCCTGGCCGGCAGGGCGAGGATGACGGCGTCAGCCTCGATCTGCTCCGGGGCGCGAACCGAGCCGATGGTCAGCCGCCAGCCGCCGGGAGTCCTGGCCAGCTCGCGAACCATCGCGCTGGTCCGGACCTTCGCGGCCGAGGCGTCCGCCAGCACCGGCGGCAGCGTGCCCAGGCCGCCGGCCAGCGTGGTGAACACCGGTGCCGGTCGCGGGACGGAGCCCGGTTCGCTGCCCGCCCGGTCGCTGCCCGCCGGTCCCGGGCCCGCCGGAGTGGGCGGGGCCGGGACCAGGGCGGCGGCCGCGGCCGACAGTGCGGCGTGCCGCCGGGATTCGGCGGCCAGACCGGGCAGGGTGGCCTCGAAGGAGAGCTCTTCGGACCGGCCGGCGTAGACGCCGCCGAGTAGCGGGTCCACCAGCCGGTCGACGAGCTCCTGGCCGAACCGGGCACCGACGTAGCCGGTCACGGAGACGTCGCCGTCACGATCCGTGGCGGGCAGCTGGAGATCCTGCCGCGCCCTTTCCGCGCCCGCCGCCGACAGGATGCCGCTGCGCGTCAGCTCGCCGAGGTCGGCGGGCACGCCCATCATCTGGCGGCGGGGCAGCGGCCGCAGCTGGCCCCTGGTCCAGATGTTCGCCGCGGTCGTGCCGGGCTGAACCAGCTGACCGGACAGGCCGACCTCGCCGATCAGGCCAACTCCCTCCGGCCGGCGCGCGAGCAGCGCCTCGGCGCCCTCGTCGACACCGATCCCTGCCACCTCGGATACGGCCAGCTTGCCGCCGAGCCGCGGGGAGCCCTCCAGCACGGTGACCGTAACGCCGCGATCACGCAGGAAGAACGCCGCCGCGAGCCCGGCGATCCCGCCGCCGACGATCACGACGCTGGCCGGCCCGCGCTCCGATGGCCCGTACCCTGCTGGCTCGCGCCCTGATGGAATACTCATGCTCCTACCCTGCCGTAGACCAGGTGCATCAGCGCGGCCACACTCCGGTAAGGGTCACGGGCGCCCGCTTCCCGCTCGGCTGCGAGCAGCGGTGCCAGCTGCTCGGGCTCCGGGGCCGGCTCGTCCCGGTGATCGGTGAAGACCCGTACCCCGAACCAGGCGCTGCGCCGCCAGCCGAGCGGTGCCATGACCTGGTCGATGTGCGCGGGCGCATGCGCGCGGGCGGGCAGACCCAGCCTATTCACGTAGTCCTTGCTATCAAACGCCGCGAGTGCTGCGGCCCAGTCCCCGCGCAGGCCGTCGCGCATAGCCATCGCGAGCCCGTTGCGCACTAGCAGCGAGATCGTCCCATCCGGCGCCGCCACCAGTGACAACGCGCGGAGCATGGGCGCGATGTCGGCCAGGTACATCAGCACACCATGGCACAGGACCAGGTCGAAAGGTCCAGCGGCCAGTTCCGGGGCGCGCTCGCCGACGCCCTCGATCAGGTCGACCCGGCCGACCACCCCGGCAGGCTCGCTGGCGAGCGCCGCCGCGAACCGGCCGAGCAGCTCAGCAGAGGAGTCGAGGCCAGTGACCTGATGCCCGGCCCTGGCCAGGTGCAGCGCCTGCGTGCCCTGACCGCAGCCGACGTCCAGCACGCGCAGCGGCCGGCCAGCCGGGAGACCAGCAGGGTGCGGCAGGCTCGCAATCTGAGTCCGCAGCACCTCCTGCCTAACCACATCCCGCAGCCGCCCGAGCACCCCGATCCAGTTGCCGGCTCCGGCATCGAAAACCACGCCATCTCCCTGCGGCAACAGTTTCGCAGCACCGGGAACCTCGCGGGCCGCGGCCGCGTCCCAGGCGCATGAACACTACCGCCGGGGCCCGCACCGCCCGCGGCATCATCCGCACCACCGTCCTCGGCTGCGCCGTCCTCGCGGCGGGCGCCGGCTTGCTCCTGGTGGCCGGCTGTTCTGGCGGCACCTCATCGTCCTCGGCATCCGGTCCGCCCGCGAATGCATCCGCCGCCGTCGGCAACGGCTCGGCGCCGGTCCCGGCAGCTCCCGGCAAGTTCAGCGCCAGCAGCGCTGGCGGGGCAGCCAGCCAGGCCGGCCAGCTGCTGCTGTCGCCGCAGAGCATCATCTACACCGCGAGCCTTGTCGTGCAGTCCCGCGACGTCGAGCAGGCCGCCGCCGCCGCGGCCAGCCTCGCGCAGGCCGCGGGCGGCTACGTGTCCGGCGAGAAGGCCGCCAGCTCGGGGAAATCCGGCAGCGGCACGGTCAGCCTGACGCTGAAGATCCCGGTGGCTGCCTACCAGGCGGCGCTCGGCAGGCTGGCCGGGCTCGGCCGCCAGGTCTCCCTGGACCAGCAGTCGACTGATGCCACCCAGCAGGTCGCCGACGTGGCCAGCCGGGTGATCTCGCAGCAGGCGGCCATCGGCCAGCTGCGCGTGCTGCTCAGCCGGGCAGGCTCGGTGAGCCAGCTGCTCAGCGTGCAGGACCAGATCAACGCCGGCGAGTCGGCGCTGGAGGCACTGCAGGCCCAGCAGCGCGCTCTTGCGCATGAAACCACGTACGGGACCGTGTCGCTGGTGCTGGTGAGTCAGCAGCGGCATTTCGTTAAGCGCAAGAAGAAGGCAGCAAGCGGCTTCCTGACTGGCCTGTCGCGCGGCTGGCATACATTCGCGCTGGCTGTGACCTGGTTGCTGACCGCGCTCGGCGCCGTGCTTCCGTTCGCTGCCATCGCTGCCGTCCTCGGCGCGCTCGGCTACGCGGCACGGCGGCGCCAGCTGCGGCGCCGGGCCGGGCCGAGCGCCACCTGACCGGCCAGCGGCCGGCCGGCCCAGTCGGCCGACGGCTAGTGCGGCACTCGCGCCGATTCGGTGTGCACCAGCTCGGTCAGCCTGGCGAGCACGTCGGGATCGGTCTCGGGCAGCACCCCGTGACCGAGGTTGAAGATATGGGCCTCAGCGGTCCGGCCGCGGTTCAGCACATCTGTGGCCCGCTGGGCGACGACGTCCCACGGGGCGAGCAGGACGGCCGGGTCGAGGTTGCCTTGCAGCGCCTTGCCGGGCTCCACCCGGCGGACCGCCTCGTCCAGCGGCACCCGCCAGTCCACCCCGACCACCTCGGCGCCTGCCTCGCCCATCAGCCCCAGCAGCTCGCCGGTACCGACGCCGAAATGAATCCGCGGCACGCCCGTGTCCGCCAGTGCCTCGAAGATCCGCCTGCTGTGCGGCAGCACTGCCTGCCGGTAGTCGTCCGGGCCCACCGTGCCGGCCCACGAGTCGAACAGCTGGATAGCCGACGCGCCGGCGGCCACCTGCACACGCAGGAAAGAGATCGTGATGTCGGTGAGCCGGTCGAGCAGGGCATGCCAGAGCTGCGGGTTGCCGTACATCATCGATTTGGTCTTGTCGAAGCTCTTCGACGGGCCGCCGTCGATGAGATAGCAGGCCAGTGTGAAGGGCCCGCCGGCGAACCCGATCAGCGGCTTGTCGCCTAGCTCGGCCACAAGGGCGCCGATCGCCTCGGTGAGGAAGCGGACGTCGTCTGGCTCGAGCGCGCGCAGCCGCTGCACGTCAGCCTGCAGTCGTATCGGCTGATCCACCACCGGGCCGACGCCCGGCCGGATGTCCACGCCTACCCCGACCGCGCGCAGCGGCACGACGATATCGCTGAACAGGATTGCGGCGTCCACGCCATACCTGCGCACCGGCTGCAGGGTGATCTCAGTGACCAGGTCCGGGGTGGCGCAGGCCTCGAGCATGCCGGTGCCCGCCCTGGCGGCCCGGTACTCCGGCAGCGACCGTCCGGCCTGGCGCATAAACCAGACAGGTGTGTACGGAACGGGCTGGCGCCGGCAGGCCCGCACGAACGCCGATTCTGCGGTCTGTGCAATCACATTACGGATCTTCTCACAGGACCACCCGCGTCCCGCGGCCGTGCGGTAACGGTCGCCGCGCCACCGGGCTCGCGTTTCGGCGGGCATGCTGGCTGCCGCGTTCCCGTCGAAACGCGGCGATGACACGCCGCGGCACATCCGCGAACACCGGACACCAGCGTGTCAGCATCGATGGTGAGCCTGGTGCAATCGCGCGTACCCAGGATCGGTCCGCACTGATCATTTCGGTTTGGTCGCACGGATCTCATGGCGCGCCAGCGGCGAGGAGGTTGCAGATGATCGAGATGATCCGGCACTGCCCCGACTGCGGCTGGGACCGGCCCTTTGAGCTGCACCACCCGGAGCCGGGCGGCTGCCCGGACTGCCCGGACGGTGAATGCTCGGAATGGTCGTGTACTGCATGCGGAGCCGGCCTGCTGATCGGCTTCTCCCTGTTCGCATACGAGCCAGCGGAGATCTCGGACCTGCGCGGCCGGGTGGCGTGAAGCCAGCGTGCGCGCGCCGCATGCCCCGGCAGTGAGGCCCCCGGCCGACCGCGCAGACAGAGGCGCCATGGATACCGAGACCGTGTTCCGTGCAGCCGTTGCCGAGATCGAGGCGGGAACGGCCGAGGTGGCCAGCGAGCGTCCCGAGGTGGCTTTCGAGGACGAGCCGGCGCCCCGGCGGCTGGCGCCACACGCTGCGGCAATTGCCGCGACAGCGCATGAGGGGGAAACTGAGATCGGGTGGGGCAAGTTCGTCCTGCTCTACGATCCCGCCGGGCAGGCTTCCTGGTCGGGCCGGTTTCGCATCATCGCTTATGTCCGCGCCGAGCTTGAGCCGGAGATAGCGGCCGATCCGCTGATCGGCGAAGTCGGGTGGACCTGGCTGACCGAGGCGCTGGACGCCAGGGCAGTCGGCTACGCAAACAGCAGCGGGACGGTCACCAGAGTGGTGACGGAGGGGTTTGGCACGAAACGAGGCGAGCCGGTGTCAACAGGATTTGAGCTGCGGGCCTCCTGGTCCCCGGCGGTCCAGCCTGATGCCCGCCCCGAACTCAGCGGTCATGTCGCCGCCTGGTGCGACGCACTGTGCGCCGCGTCAGGGCTGCCGCCACTGGCGGCGGGGGTCGCAGCGCTGCGACCGCCGCACCGGCGGCGGCGACAGTGACAGCTCCGGCGCCGGATGCCAGCTTGGGCGGCCAATCGGCAGGGCGGCCGGCTGCTGAGCCGGGCGCCGGGCCGCCTCAGCAGCTGTCCGAGGCGGAGCAGATCCTGGAACAGCCTGGCCAGCAGCTGTCCGAGGCCGACGCCGGACCGGACCAGCAGCCGTCCGGGGCGCAGGTCTTGGAACAGGCGGGCGAGCAGCCCGCCGAGACCAAGGCCGTGCCGCTGCTTGAGCCGCGCGACGGCCTTCCGCCGCTGGTGGTGACCGCTGCGGCGCTGGCGGAGGCCACTCGCGCGCTCGGCGCGGGCGAAGGTCCCGTTGCCGTGGACGCCGAGCGCGCTTCTGGCTTCCGGTACGGCCACCGGGCCTTTCTCGTCCAGCTCCGCCGGCGCGGCGCGGGTACCGTGCTGATCGACCCGGTCGCCTGCCCCGACCTGTCCGGACTTGACGCTGCCCTCGCCGACGCCGAGGCAGTGCTGCACGCGGCCTCGCAGGATCTGCCGTGCCTGGCTGAACTCGGCTACCGGCCGCGGCACCTGTTCGACACCGAGCTGGCAGGACGGCTGCTCGGATATCCGCGAGTGGGCCTGGGCACGCTGGTGGAGACTGTGCTCGGCCTGAGCCTGGAAAAGAGCCACTCAGCGGCTGACTGGTCGACCCGGCCGCTGCCGGAGGAATGGCTGCGGTATGCGGCCCTCGACGTCGAGGTGCTGGTGGAGCTGCGCGACCAGCTCGCCCGGCAGCTCGGGGAACAGGGTAAGTCGGAATGGGCGCGGCAGGAATTCATCGCGGTGCTGGCAGCCAAGCCGCCCGAGCCGCGCACGGACCCGTGGCGCCGCACCTCCGGCATTCACCGGGTGCGCAACAGGCGGGGCCTCGCCGTCGTACGCGAGCTCTGGCAGGAGCGCGACAAGATAGCCCGGCGGCGTGACGTGTCGCCGACCAGACTGCTGCCCGACGCCGCCATCGTGGCAGCCGCCAGGTCTCTGCCCAGCAGCCCCGAGGACCTGAAGGGGACCGCGGGATTCTCCGGGCGCAGTGCCCGGCGACATGCACCAGAGTGGCTGCGCGCCATCGGGCGCTCGAGAGCGCTGCCAGACGGAGCCCTGCCCGATGCGTCGGCGCCGCCCAGCGACGGGCCGCCGCCCGCGCATCGCTGGCAGGAACGCGACGCTGCGGCCGCGAAGCGACTGACCGCGGTACGGACCGTCGTGGCGGCGCTCGCCGATTCATCCGGCCTGCCAGCGGAAAACCTGCTGCAGCCCGACGCGGTGCGCCGCCTCTCCTGGCAGCCACCCGACCCGGTCAGCGGTGAAACCGTGGCCGCCGACCTGACCGGCTACGGCGCGAGGCCATGGCAGGTTGAGCTCACCGCCATGCCGATCGCCAAGGCACTGCTGCGCATCCTGGAGAAAGAGGAGGCGCAGTGATGTCAGGCGCTTTTGCGCAGCGAGCGCTGGTCGCACGGCAGGGCTGAGCCGGCCCGGACCACGCCCGCGCACGGTACCTGGCTGGTCTGCGGGTTGTCGGGGAAGACATTGAAGATCACTTCGCAGTCGCAGCAGATGCCGCCCCGGCTTTGCAGCCGGGGGACAAGCCCGCGGGCTCGCGGAGCCCGCAGGTCCCGCCACCGGATGGTCCACCGGTGGGTGCCGTCGCAGCCGAATTCACTGATCATGCGGAGCAGGTAGCAGCGCAGGCACTCACGCTCCCCCGGCTCGGTCAGGTGCAAGGACAGCGCCGCAAGCTCGTTCTCGACGGCCTCGGCCCGATCGCTGGACATGATGTTTGCTCCTTCCGTCATCGTGAGCGGACAGCCGATTTCTACACCGGGCTGCCGACATTCAGGCGGCCCTGTGCGCGGCCACCGGGATCTGCGCGCTGGCCGTCAGCAAGTCGGGACCGCCTGAGTTCGTCGAGGAGAATGCCAGGGTGGAATCCCGCGTTTCGACGCCACACTGGTGGCCGATCGGATCCGCGGCTGGAGATCCCGCCGCAGGCCCGGGTCGGCTCTCTCTCCGGCGGGCAGCGCGCCCAGGTGGCGCTCACCCTGGTGCTGGCCAAGCGGCCGGCTTTGTTCTTGCTGGATGAGCCGATGGCCAATCTCGACCCGCTGGCCTGGCGGGAGTTCCTAGGCTCGATGTTCGAGGCGTGCACCGAGAGCGGTGCCGCCGTGCTGTTCTCCTCGCATGTCCGGCGAGGCCGTGCTGGCCTTCGCCCTGGCCGTCGCCTTGGGCGCATGGCTGCGGCGCACCCTGCCGGCCATCGGCGGCGCCCTGGCCGGCCTCCTCGCCCTGCTCCTGGGGGCGGGGTGGGCCGGTGCGGATCCTCACGCCCGTCAGTCACACCAGCGTCCCCGGGGTTCACGGTGCCCCTGGACGGCTGGGTCATTCAGGCCGAGAGCGGCTCCGGGGTCCGTACCATCCGGCCAGCCAGTACTGGCCGCTCCAGCTGACCCTCCTCGCCATCCTGCCGGCGCTCGCCGCCGCCCTGCTCGTGAGCGGCTGGTACACCACCCGCGCCCGAGCCGTCTGATCACATCTCCACGACAGGACTACGACATGAACGACGAAACCGCGACGGTCGCGGCCGCCAGCGGCGACCGGGTTCCGGCGGGCGCGCGTTCTGGCCGCCGCCCTGGGGGGCATCGCCCTCCTCGCAGCGGCATGCGGTGGCGGCTCTCCCGGCTCAACGGCCTCGGTGACCGGATCGAAATACCAGAAAGCTCTTGCCTACGCGCAGTGCATGCGCTCGCACGGCGAGCCGGCATTCCCCGACCCCACCCGGGGGCCGTCCAGCACGCTGGCGTTCAAGATAACCGGGATTGACATCACCTCCACGAAGTACCAGTCGGCAAACAATGCCTGCAAGAAGCTGCTCCCGCCAGGCTCCGCCCCGGCTCCGGCCAGCTTCCCCCGGCGCTGCTCAAGAAGGCGTTCGGCATTCTCTTGAAACTCCGAGTGCATGCGCTCGCACGGGATAGCGGATTTCGCCGACCCCGTCTCGAACGGCAAAGGCGTTTCCCCTACTGTATGAGCGGCATCGATTCCAACTCGGCGCAGTTCCAGTCCGCGCAGCAAGCCTGCCGGTCGCTCCTGCCTGGCGGTGATGCAGCGCAATGAGCATCACCATGGCGGAGCCAGCGGGTTCCGCGGTCGGGCTGGCTGCATCCCGGCCGGGCCCGGCCCAGGCCTTCCCGCACCGCCCGCAATGCGGCCTGGGTTCGACAGGCCAGGCCGAGCTACTCGACACGTGCGTGCGTGCGGTCCGCATGCTCATGACCAGGGCCCGATCTCGCGGTTGGACCGCCCATCGGCGATCAGTGCCGGCATGACACCGGCACGCCGCGCTCGCGCGAAGTGAGCGGCTTCGTCCCTTTCTTGGGCGCTCGCAGCGACGCCGTCAGCTGACGGGCGACGGCGGCCAACAGGGGCCCTCGCCGGTACCGCGGGTGCCTTGAGACGCGCGCCGGGGTCTGCGGATTTCCGCCAGAACGCATGAGCTCGCCGGGGAGACAATGACGTGGTGACTGGCTACGTGTGGGACGTGCTCGACACCCCGGTAGGCCCGGTGTCCGTCGGCTGCAGCAGTTCAGGGGTAGCCCGGGTGCGGTTCGGTGCCCCGCCGGGAATGGCGGATACAGCGCCTGGCACCCCGGCCGGGGTCGGCGCACCGGGTCGAGCGGCCGGTGAGCCGGGCGCAAAGGCAGTCCTCCGGGCTGCCCGCGCGCAGCTCGCTGAGTACCTCTCCGGGCAGCGACGCGTATTCGAGCTGCCGCTCGACTGGAGCGCCATATCACCGTTGCAGCGGGAGATACTCGCCACCCTGTCCGGCTCCGTCGGCTACGGCCAGACCGTCGCCTATGGCGATCTGGCCAGGCGCAGCGGGGCCCTGGCCGATGTGGAGTTTCCGGCCAGGGCGGTCGGCCAGGTTATGGGCGCCAACCCGATTCCCGTGATCGTCCCCTGCCACCGGGTACTGGCGAGCGACGGGCTCGGCGGCTACAGCGGCGGAGCAGGACTCGAGGTCAAGCGCTGGCTGCTGATTCTGGAAGGGGCGCTGCCGCCCACTCTGGACTGGGAGCCCGCACGCCCCGGCGGATGATGCTGCGATCGGCGGGTTACGACTCCGCCGGACGGTGCTGTTCGGTCGCGACGAGCCTCTCGCCTGCCGTGTGCAGTACCCAGAAGCCGCCCTTGCGCAACGGCGGCCCAGCGGGCATGGGTGATCCCAGCCGCGCGCAGAGGGCCTGGAGCAGGACCGGCATGTTCTCCCGGTGCGCGCAGATCACCGTGGGCAGCCCCTCCGCGGCAATGGCGGATACTCGCGCGGCGGCCCGCGCCTGGTCCGCCTGGTCCGGTGAGAACAGCGGCTCGAGCTCGATCTTGGCGCCCGTCCGCGCCGCGTAGGGCGCCACTGTAGCCACGCAGCGCTCAGCCGCCGAGCTGACGACCCGGGCGGAGCCGTAGCAGGCCATGAGCCGGGCCAGGGCCGCAGACTCGGCGGCGCCCCGAGCGTCCAGCGGCCTGGCCAGCTCGTCACCTGCCCACCTGCTCTTGCTGCCTGCCGATGCATGCCGCACAAGTATCCATGGCACGGACTGCGCGGGGCCGGAGGCGAACATCGCAAGAATCGCGCGGTCGTGCTCATAGCTGAGCCGGCCGGCGGCCTCGTGTATCCCTAGCCATTCCAGCTCGTCAACCTCTTCGTTGGGCACGAACGCCGAGGGTGCCTCTCGGCAGGCGGCAGCCCAGTAGTCGACGCGCTTGGGCAGCCCGTTCCGCTCGTAGGTGGAGTGGCTGAGGGGCCTGCCGAGTATCACTGGCAGGCCTGTCTCCTCCTGCACTTCGCGGATCGCGGTTTCGAGCACGTGCTCGCCCGGCTCGCATTTGCCCTTGGGGAATGTCCAGTCGCCATAGCGCCGGCGGCTGATCAGCGCGACCTGGATCCCGTCGGGTCCGGGTGCCCACACGACAGCGCCCGCCGCGCGAATCAAGCGAGCGGGCGGAGCACTACGCATTGGCCGCCCTGGCCTGCCGTGCTCGTACCAGCAGGTCCTGGATGTCGTGCAGCGGCGCCCCGGACGAGTCAAGGTGATGGCGAGTCCAGGTCCCGTCGTCGGCGAGCGACCACGATGCAGTCGTGGGATCCATCGCAAGATCGATAAGGCCGCGCAGCTCGGCCCGGTGCGCTGGGTTGGTGACCCGTACCAGAAGCTCGACGCGCCGGTCCAGGTTCCGGTGCATGAGGTCAGCGCTGCCGATCCAGACTTCTCCCGGCGAGTCTTCCTCGCCAGTGCCGAACGCGTAGATCCGGGAGTGCTCGAGGAACCTGCCGACCACGCTGCGGACCCGGATGGTTTCGGAGAGACGCGGAACGCCGGGGCGCAGCGAGCAGATCCCGCGGATCCACAGGTCGATCGGCACGCCCGCCTGGGACGTCCGGTACAGCGAGTCAATGATCTTCTCATCGATGATCGCGTTGCACTTCATCTGGATCCGGGCGGGCAGCCCATCGCGGCTGCGCTGGGCCTGCTCCTCGATCTGGTCCAGCAGGCCGGCCCGCAGTCCTGTTGGTGCGACCAGCAGCCGGCTGTAGTCGCTCTTCCTGCTGTATCCGGTGAGGTGATTGAACAGGTCAGTGACGTCCTCGCCGACGGTCTGATCCGAGGTGAGGAGGCCGAAGTCCTCGTAGAGCCGGGCTGTCTTGGGGTGATAGTTGCCGGTGCCGATGTGGCAGAAACGGCGCAGCGTGCCGCCGTCCTCCTCCCGCACGACCAGCACCATCTTGCAGTGAGTCTTCAGGCCGACGAAACCGTAGACGACATGACACCCGGCTTCCTCTAGCTTGCGCGCCCAGCCGATGTTCGCGCGCTCATCACCGCGGGCCTTGATCTCGACCACAACCACGACCTGCTTGCCCGCCTCGGCAGCATCGATCAGGGCATCGACGATCTCGGAATCACCGCTGGTCCGGTAAAGCGTGTGCTTGATCGCCAGCACGCGGGGATCTGCAGCGGCGGACACCACCAGCCGCTGCACGCTCGCAGTGAAGGAGTCATACGGCAGGTGCACCAGCACGTCGTGGTTGGCCAGCGCAGTGAAAACGCTGGTGTCCTGGGGCAGCGCCGTCTCTGACGGCACGAAGGGGGGGTATTTCAGCGAGGGAATCTCCAGGTCAGCAATGACGGAAACGCCGGACAAGTCAAGCGGACCCGACACCCGGTAGACGGCCCGGTAGTCCACGCCGAGCTCTGTCGCCAGCTTGTCGAGCACGTCGTCGGAGATCGAGTCCTCCACCTCGAGCCGGACGGCCGGCTCGAACCGGCGCCGCATCAGCTCGCGTTCGAGGGACTGCAGCAGATCCTCGGTGACGTCCTCATCGATCTCGAGGTCGCGGATACGCGTAACTCGGAACGCATAGTGCTCGATGACGTCCAGGCCGACGAACAGCTCGTCGAGGTGCGCTGCGATGACGTCCTCGAGCGGAACGTAGCGGTTGGGCGCGACGGTCAGGAACCGGGGCAGCAGCGGCGGAACCTTGACCCGCGCGAAGATCGTCGCTCCCGTCCTCGGGTCGGCGATCGTCACCGCCAGGCTGAGCGACAGGCCGGAGATGAACGGGAACGGATGCGCGGGATCGACAGCCAGCGGAGTGAGCACCGGATAGATCCGCTCACGGAACAGGCTTTGCATGCTGTCCTGCTCCTGCGGCGACAGTTCCTTCCAGCGCAGGATCTCGATCCCCTCACTGGCAAGGGCAGGCACGAGCGACTCGGTGAAGCACCTGGCGTGCCGGACAGACAGCCCGCGGGCTAGTTCCAGGGTGTTCTCGAGCACCTCCCGGGGCGGGCGGCCGGTGGCGTTTTCCACGGGCAGCCCGGTAGCCATCCGGCGGATCCGGCCCGCCACCCGCACCATGAAAAACTCATCCAGCGCACTGGCAAAGATCGACACGAACCTGACCCGTTCCAGCAGCGGGACATGCTCATCCTCGGACAGCTCCAGCACCCGCTCGGCGAACCGGAGCCAGCTGTCCTCCCGGTCCAGGAAGCGATTCGGCGGAAGCTCGGGCACCGAATCCCTGTCAGCATGCTGGTCACGGTCCCCGTGACTGGCAGGAGCCAGCCGCCGGGCGGCTGCCTGGCGGTCCCGTTCCGCAGCCTTGTGCTCTCGCTCTCCGACCTGGCGTTCTCCCGCAGCCTGGCTTTCGGTGCCGTCAGCGAGGTTTTCGCGTTGCGTGTCGTGTCCTTCCAGGTCCTGGTCGGTCTCGTGGCCTTCGCGGTCCGTTTCGGGACCTCCCCTGCCGGCCGCCTGGCGCTCAGCAGCCCGGCGTTCGCGCTCAGCAACCCGTGTCCTGGCGCGTCCTGCCGCCCGCTGATGCTGATCAGCCCGGCGCGGGGTCGCGTCGCTGCCGCCATCGAAATCGTGGGCGCCGTCGCTGGCTGACTTACGCTCGTCCGCCGCGCGGGCCGGCTCCGGCTCGCGATCGGCGCCGCCAGCCCGCATGCGCGCGCCTTCGGCGTCGCGCTCGCGATCAGTCCCCCCGACCAGGGTCCTGTCGACGTGCCCCTGCTGCGTGCGAGCGGTCCGCGGCCCAGCCGAGGACTGCTCTACTGCGCTGGCCTGAGGCCCCGCCACCGGCTGAGCGATACTGCTGGCCTGCACTGCCGAACCCGACACGGGCTGCAGCTGGCCCACCGGGCGCTGCCCCTGTTCCCGGTTGAGCATTGTGCCCGCGTCCTTCCGTCCGTCGAACTCACACTGAGATGGCCTAACCGGAGGCCATGTCGCCAATTGTCCCCAGTGTCGCGGCCGTCAAGCATGTGCGCGAACCCGTACTGAGATCATTTGGGCAAATATCTCACCTTGTCCAGATGCTGAATCCGAAAGAGCCAGCCTGGCAGGTGAGGCTAGAGACAGCCTGACAGGTGAGGTTCGCGCCGAGCGAGCCGAGGCCTGTCTAACCGCGCGCTCGCGGCTAAGTCGGTTCCCCGCGCTACCGCGCCCGGCATGTTGGGCCAGAACCGTCGGCCTGCCGCCCAGCCGGGCACCAGTCGGCCAGGATCGCACCGACATCTCGGGCGAGATCCCGCCGGCCTGAGGACGGTCGTCCCTGCTAGGTAGTGATCATGGACGCTTCATGATCCACACATGCTGCCGGCTCCTGCCGATCTCCCGGTGTTGTGCGTCTTACCTCCGTCCAGGTCGGCAGCGATCAGCTCCGCCTGCTAGCGCAGCTCGGATCAATCTCGGCCAATGCCTACCTACCCGGCGTCGCGCGAGAAGTTGAAACAGTGCCCTATACCCCGCCTGCGGGACACTTCGTGGCAGTGGCCCTACACAAACACAGCCGACTTCAGCGTCCCGATGGCCGTGCAATCCAGTGACGTGCTGGCCCAGCAAGGCCCTCACCCAGACCATGGCCCGGCCGCGTGGGGCATCGTGCGAATTGGACGCCGTCGGCGCGCCCGATCACCGAGGAGACAACGCCCATGAAGACCCGTTCCTGCGATCGCTGGCCCTGGCGGCCGCCGTCGCCACGCCGGTCGCCCTCGCGGCCGCTGCCGGGTCGGCATCCGCGGCGACTGCCGGGTCGGCACCTGCCACGGACTTGCCCGCCCCGCACAGTACCGTGGTTAGTACAGTGCCGTGATTAATAGGGCGGCTACCATCCCGAGATGGTCCGGGTACGTCGACGCCGGCGGAACTTACTGGGGCGTCTTCGCGTACTGGACAGTCCCGGCCGTCTCTGATGTCCGGCCAGCCAGGCCTGGGTGGGCTTCGGCGGCTGGGTCAGCCCCTTCGGGAACATCATCGATCAAGGACCGGTGCCACGGTTGTCGCGGGTCAAGAGCCGTACGCCAGGTGGGAGATATACCCGCGGACAAGGTCGCGATCCCAGCCACAGTCCGTCCCGGTAATCTCATGTTCGGCCAGATGCAACGCTCCTGTGACACATACACTTTCCGGCTCACGACGAGACCCGCAATTGGATCAGCGTCACTACAAAAAAAGGAAAGCGGGCTAGCTGATAATTCGGCCGAGGTGATCGCGGAAGCGCCATTCTATGACAAGGTCGAACAGCCACTGGCCGACTTCGGGACGGTGCAGTTCACCAGGGCCCACGTCAATGGCGTGGCGATCGGCTCTCTCAACCCGACCAAGGTCACCATGGCCAATCCACATACCGACACCAGCGTGTCCGGGCTCAGCAACATGAGCTTCACCGTCACCTGGCTGGCGAGAGGCATCGGCTAGGCGCTAGACGAATAACTCCCCCGGATCCTGACACCTTATGGCGCAAATCTGCCACGCAGCATGAAAGGGCCGCTTCACCCGCACAGTGGTGGCCCGTTCGCGGCTAAGGAATACCCCGCGCTCGGGGCAGTTCGGGGACCGTGCCATTGTCTCGGCTGGGTCGCGGAGCTGGCAGCCGGGCCAGGCGCGGTGTCAGCCGGCCTGACGCGGCCCAGCTGGATGGCCTTGCGGCGGCGCGGGCGGCCACGGATAACCGTGCGCATGCTGTTCTCGCCGCGGGCGTGCAGCAGTGGCTAATTCACCTCGTGATCTCGCGGCAGTAGCCGAATGCTGCCGCAAACGGCGTCAGCGGGCGGCGGTGCCGCTGCATGCGCCTTGCGAACCGGGGCAGGTCCGGGAAGGATCAGACGCCGGAGCAACCATAGGCTCAGAGACAGCGCCCCTGAGCGGAACGGAGATAATGCATGCGCATCGGCACGTCCCTGCTGGAACCGACCGGGCCCAATGCGCTGGGCGAGCTCCGCGAACAGCTGCAACGGGCGGCCGACGACGGCTTCAGCTCGGTCTGGATGTCCAATATCTTCGGCCTCGACGCACTGACCGCGCTGGCGGTCGTCGGAAACCAGGTGCCTGGAATCGAGCTTGGCACGGCAGTGGTGCCAACCTATCCGCGGCACCCGGCGGTGCTGGCGCAGCAGGCGCTCACTACGGCCACGGCGGTAGGCGGCCGCCTGGTCCTCGGCATCGGGCTGTCTCACAAGATCGTCATCGACGACATGTACGGCTACAGCTTCGACAAGCCCGCGCGGCACATGAGCGAGTACCTCTCGATCCTGCTCCCCCTGCTCGAGGGCCAGCCGGCTTCCTTTGCCGGTGAGACCATGCGCGCCGCAATCGGCCTGTCGACCCCGCGTCCTGGCCGGGTACCGGTACTGCTCGCCGCGCTCGGACCGCAGATGCTGCGCCTAGCGGGCCAGCGCACCGACGGGACAGTTCTGTGGATGACGGGGCCTGCTACGGTGCGGGACTACATCGTCCCGACGATCAGGCAGGCCGCGCTTGATGCCGGGCGGCCGAATCCGCGGGTGGTCTGCATCCTGCCGGTCTGTGTCACCGATGATCCGGACGGCGCAGGGGCCCGGGCGGCCAAGGTATTCGAGATCTACGGTCAGCTGCCGTCGTACCGGGCGATGCTGGACCGCGAAGGCGCCGAAGGACCCGCCGACGTCGCCATCGCGGGCGATGAGAGTTCCGTCGAAGCGCAGATCAGGACGCTGGAGCAAGCGGGCGTTACTGACTTCGTGGCGGGCGAATTCGCCAGTGGCGACGATCAGCGACGCACCCGCGACCTGCTCAAAGCCCTGGCCAGCTGAGTACTGGCCGACTGACCACGCGCCCAGGAGCGCCGGCCACCTTCGGCACTGAGGGCGGACTACCTGGCCCGGATCTCAATCCGCAGCGAGCGGCCTGGCCGAAACCATCGCAGCACATCGAGCAATTCGCGCTCAGGCAGCGAGACGCAGCCGGCGGTCGTGGTGCCCGTACCGACGTGCAGAAAAATGGCGCTGCCCAGGCCGGGAACGCGAGCGGAATTGTAGCTGACCACTGGCAGGCTCGCCCCAGCAGTACGACCGCGAACCTCGCGCTCACCGGTTTCGGGGCGCTCGTCGTCGTGTTCCTGGTGCATGTGATCGGACTCAGCCCGTTCGCAGTGAGCCTGCCGACCGCCGTTACCGGCCTGGGCGGCATCCTGGGCGCGCTCGCTGCCCGGCGCGTCGTGCCAGCGCTTCGGCACGGCCCGCGGCCTGCTGCTGGCCGCGCTCTGCGGGCTGCCGTTCGGGCTGCTGGTCCCGCTTACCGAGCCAGGGGCCCGGTTGTCGTTCTACGTCGCCGGAGTGTTGCCGGCGGCAAGCTGGATCGGGGTCGCCAACGTCATCCTCGCCAGCTTCCGGCAGGCCTATTCCCCGCCGGGCATGCTCGGCCGCGTGACCGCGACGATGCGCTTCCTGACGGTCGGCACCAATCCGCTCGGCGCGCTGCTTGGCGGCGGACTCGCTGCCGTGATCGGCATCCGGGGGCGCTCTGGGTCATTTTCGGCATCCCCGCGGTTTCGGGGACGCTGCTGCTCACGCGCCACTTCACCAGGCACCGGGACCTGCCCTCCCAGCCGCTAGCCGGCTCGTGGGGCGGCGGACGCGGACGTCGCCGGCAGGGGCGCGGTCGCTATGTCAGCGCATGCCGGGCGGTGGCGCAAGATCGGCGAGCAGGGCCGGCAGCAGCCGCTCCTCCATCACGGCCCGGCCGCTGGCGTGCATCAGCTCAGCCAGCCGGTTGTCCCACGGGCTCGCTGCCTCCGGGCCTCGCAGCGGCTCAGCTCCGCCCGCGGCCCGGGCCGCCTGGTAGTCCGCCGCGCCCATACGCCACGGCGACGCGCCGACGCGCCGGATCGCCGCCGCGGTCATCCGCAGCCCCGGCCAGTCGAAGTCGCTGTGCCAGTGAATCCGCGTTCCGGTCGCCACAGCGGCCTGCAGGAGCCGGTAGCAGGCCACCGACGGCTCGCCCTCGGTGCAGACAAGCGGCGCGCTGTCCGCGCCGAGCTGATCCGCCGCCGCGCGCAGCACTGCCGGGTTCTCGCACACATGCAGGTCGATGGCCAGCGGCAGGACTGGCGCGCCGGCCAGCTGATGCAAGGTGGCCCGGAACGGCTCGCCGATCTCGGCGGCGTCGGTCAGCCAGCGGCCGAGCGGCTTGCCGACCGCGCGGACGTTGAGTACAAGTACCTGGCTGGCCAGGTCATCAGTGACCACGCCCGCCGACGCCCACAGCATCCGTTTCTCCTGGCGGCCAGAAGGCGCGGGGATGTCCTCGCGGACTGCGAGCGCCCCCAGCGCCAGTACTGCCAGCGGGGTCCCGGCAAGCGCCCTGGAATCGCCGGTCACCATCTCGGCCAGGACGGGCAGCAGCACCGCTGGCTCATCGGCCCCCGCGGGCAGCCGCTCGAGCACGGCCGTCACCTGGGCAAGCAGGTGTCCCTGGCCGCGCCGGAGCAGCCGGGTGAGGGTGCCGTCCCTGCTGATCTGGTCCAGCCAGGCCTGGTACCAGGGAGCGCCGGCCAGGCGGCTGCGCCGCGCGGCCGCCAGTGCGTTCTGGAAGAGGCGGATCTCTGCAGCGCGCTCGGCAGCCCGGTCGCGCACCGGCCCGGCCAGGACCTCGACCGCCGCGCTCAGGCCGGGCGCGATCCCGGCCTCGCGGAGCGTGGCCTCCACCTCCGGCAGCGGAACGCTGAGCGAGGTGCCGCGCCCGATCGCGCGGCCGAGCAGGCGAGCCGCGGCCTGGCGCTGCTCAGGCGTGGCGCCGACCAGCGTCACAGTGCCGTCGACGGGCTCGCCGCGCTCCAGCCGGACCCGGATCCGGTCAATCAGCCAGCCGAGTTCGGGGCCGCCAAGGACGCGCCGCAGCAGCAGCGGATCGCTGACGCCGGAATCGGTCACCATAGCTCCGCCCCGTGCGCCGCGCCGATGCGGTCACGGCAAAGCCGATGGTAGGCGGCTATGCCGGACATGATTCCTTAGTACCCACAGTCAGCTGGATTGGCACATCCGCGCCAGCGCCCCTGGCGATGCCAGCTGCGTGCTAGCGGTCCTGCAGGCGGCCACTATGCCTGTGCAGTTCCTCGCGGCTGGGCAGCTTGACCCTGGCGCCCCGGCCCAGCGAGGCGCCAAGCTCCTGCTCTGCCGCTTCGATGCGCAGCCAGTCGGCATAGCTGACCGGGCGGACGCCGCGGGCAGCCAGGAGCTCGTGGAAGCGCGAGGCGGCAACCGGGTCCGGCACTGCCGCCGAGTCCGGCCCGGCAGCCGGCCCCGGCGCCGGCCCTGGGAGCCGGAGCAGGCCGGCCCTGGGCAGCTGCACATCATCGGGCCCTGGGCCGCCGGCCAGGTCGGCCAGCAGCGAGCGGACCGTCTGCGCCGCGTCGGACTTGTTGGTGCCGATCACTCCGGTCGGGCCCCGCTTGAGCCAGCCGGCGACGTACTCCCCCGGCAGCGGCCGGCCGGCCCGACCGAGCACGCGGCCGTCGGCGTTCGGCACCGTGTAGCTGCGCTCGTCGAACGGCAGCCCGGCCAGGGGCACGCTCTGGTAGCCCACGGACCGCAGTACCAGCTGGGCTTCCAGCGTCTCGTGCTGACCGGTCCCGGTGAAGTGGCCCTGGTCGTCCAGCCTGGTGCGTTCCAGAGTCAGACCGGTGGCCCTTTCTGTGCCCAGAATTTCTACGGGCCGCAGCCAGAACCGGACGGTCAGCCTGCGCGGCCGGCCCTGCGCGCCGCGCGAGGCCCAGCCGGATATGACGGTGTAGTTGCCGCGCACATGCCGGTCGGTCTGCACCAGCCGGGCGCTCTCGCCGGTCGGATCGAAGGCATCCAGGTCATGCTCGCCCTCGCCGACCACCACGTCCACGCCGTCCAGCTCGCCGAGCTCGCGCAGTTCCTTGGTGGTGAACTTGGCCTGGGCCGGACCGCGGCGGCCGATCACGTGCACCTCGCGAACCTTGCTCGCCTCGAGCGCCTCGAGCACCGGCTGGGAGATATCGGTCTCACGCAACTCGGCGGGGTCCTTGACCAGGATGCGGGCGACGTCCACCGCTACGTTGCCGACGCCGATCACCGCCACTGACTCGGCATCCAGGCTGAACGCGGCCGGGTCGATATCGGGATGGCCGCAGTACCAGTTGACGAAGTCGGTCGCCGCGTAGCTGCCCGGCAGATCTTCGCCGGGAATGCCCATGCGCCGGTCCCGCATGGCGCCGGTCGCGTACACCACCGCGTCGTAGCTGGCCAGCAGGTCATCGCGGGTCACGTCGTCGCCAAGGTGGATGCCGCCGACGAAACGGACGCCCTCGTGTTCCAGCACATTGCGCAGGTAGTCGGCGATCGACTTGATCGACTTGTGGTCGGGCGCCACGCCGTAGCGGACCAGTCCATAGGGGGTCAGCAGCCGGTCGATCACGTCCACCCGGATGACCACCGGTGGTTCCAGCGCAGCAGCCTGCTTGATCAGTGCCTCGGCGGTGTACAGGCCGGCGGGGCCTGAGCCGACGACGGCGACCTCGAGCGTCTTCATACCTGCCGATTCTGTCCCTGGTGCCAGCACGCCGCGGTCAGGCTTGCTGTTCGTGCGCAAGCTCGGGCGTCCGGCTGGCTACTGCCTCGGTGATCGCCCTGGCGAGATGCTGCGGGCTCAGGCCCTGGTCCTCAAGCAGCTCGGCGCGCTCGCCGTGCTCCAGGAACTGCTGTGCCAGCCCGAAGGTCTTGACCGGTGTTTCCACGTCCTGGTCGCGCAGCAGCCTGCAGACGGCGTCACCGAAGCCGCCGGCGATGCCGTTGTCCTCCACGGTGACGACCAGCCGGTGCCGGGCCGCTGCCGCCGCGATCGCCGGGTCGACCGGCTTGACCCAGCGCGGGTCGATGACGGTCACGCCGATGCCCTGGTCGGCCAGCCGCACCGCGGCCTGCACGCAGCTGTCCGCCATGGCGCCCGCACCAATCAGCAGCACGTCCTCGCCTGCGCCGTTTGCGGGCCGGCCCAGCAGGTCCGCCCCGCCGACCTTGCCGACGGCCTCGACCTCGGCGCCGACTTTGCCCTTGGGGAAGCGCAGCACGGTCGGGCCGTCACTGACGGCCACCGCCTCGTTCAGCAGCTCGGCGATCCTGGTGGCGTCCCGCGGTGCCGCGATCTTCAGCCCCGGCACGACCTGGAGAATCGAGCCGTCCCACATGCCATGGTGGCTGGCTCCGTCCGGCCCGGTGACGCCCGCCCGGTCGAGCACGACCGTGACCGGCAGCCTGTGCAGCGCCACGTCGAGCAGCAGCTGGTCGAACGCCCTGTTCAGGAATGTCGCGTAGACCGCGACGACGGGATGCATTCCGCCCATGGCCATGCCAGCCGCGCTGGTCATCGCGTGCTGCTCGGCGATCCCAACGTCGAAGACCCGGTCGGGATAGGCAAAGGAGAACGCCGCCAGGCCGGTCGGATGCAGCATCGCGGCGGTAATCGCGACGACGTCGGGGCGGCGGGCGCCGATCGCGAGCAGTTCCTCGCCGAACACAGTCGACCAGGTACGCGGCGCGACCGCAGTGCCGAGCACCGCACTGACAGCCGGAGGGACCTGGTGCAGGCAGTCCTCGTCGTTCTCCTCGGCCAGCGGGTAGCCGAAGCCCTTGCGGGTAATCACGTGCACGAGCACCGGGCCGCCGAAGTCGCGGGCCCGCCGCAGCGCTTGCTCGACGGCCTGCTCGTCGTGCCCATCGACCGGGCCGAGGTACTTCAGGCCCAGGTCCTCGAACAGCACCTGGGGCTGGATAACGTCCTTCAGGCCCTTCTTGAGGCCGTGCAGCGTCTCGTACAGCGGCGGCCCGACCAGCGGGGCGCGCGACAGCGAGGTCTTGATGTAGTCGAGCACCTGCTCGTACCGCTGAGACACCCGCACCTTGGCGAGATGCTCGGCGAGACCGCCGATCGTCGGCTGATAGGAGCGGCCATTGTCGTTGACCACGATGACCACCCGGCGGTCCTTCGACCCGGCGATATTGTTCAGTGCCTCCCATGCCATCCCGCCGGTCAGAGCGCCGTCGCCGATGACCGCCACTACGCAGCGGCCGGTCTCGCCGCGCAGCTGGTAGGCCTTCGCCAGGCCGTCGGCGTAAGACAGGCTGGTCGATGCGTGCGAGTTCTCGACGACGTCGTGCTCGGACTCGGCCCGGCTCGGGTAGCCGGAGATGCCGCCGCGCTGGCGCAGCCGGTCGAAGGCGGCGCGGCGGCCGGTCAGCAGCTTGTGCACGTAGGACTGATGCCCGGTGTCGAACAGGATCCGGTCCACCGGCGAGTCGAAGACCCGGTGCAGGGCGATGGTGAGTTCCACCACGCCCAGGTTCGGCCCGAGGTGACCGCCGTTTCGCGATACGGCCTGGATGAGGAAGTCGCGGATTTCCGCCGCGAGCTGAGACAGCTGATCCGCGCTGAGGTCCTTCACGTCCCGCGGACCGGAAATGGTCTCTAGCAGGGTCACCGTTGTGTTCCTCCGTTGTCGTCGACGGCCGCCGGCCCGCTCCACGCGGCCGCCTGCGGCTTCAGCCTGTGCCCACGTGGCTGCCGGGCCCTGATCGTGGTACCCGGCGGGACGCGCGAGAGTCAGTCGAGTCTATTTCGGTTGCCGTGCCGGACGCACAGGGCCTCGCCGGTATCGCGTCTGCCCGGCTGGCACGGCCGGGCGCCGTCCTACGTCTCCGGGACGGGGCGGCGGGGTACCTGGGCCTCGGCGCGCGCGTCGGAATTCGCCACCGCCGGGAAAGCGAGCCTGATCAGCGCGGCGCCGGCGAACGTCGCCAGGCCGCCGCTGACGCCCTGAATGCGGGCGAGGTGAGCGCGGCCTCAACCTGAAGGATAGTGCGCGGAAGATGACGCTCGTGGTATCGGCCGCTCCGGCGACGGCCAGCAGGCTGAGGGTGAGCCAGAGGGTGCGGGTAAGACCGAACCCGGCGATGGCGATGCCCCAGATGGCGGCGGTCATCAGCATCGCCCGGGCCTGCCGTGAGCAGGCCGAGGGTCTGCGGCGTACCGCCGAAATGGGCGGCGTTCAGTGCCGGGAACAGGGCAATGGGCAAGCCGAGAACCATGGCGTCCATGCCGGCGAGGAACACTGCAGTGAGAACCAGGTGACGCCGGATGTAGCGCAGGCCGTCCAGCAGATCCAGGAACGCCTGCGCGGCGAAGACGCCGGACATCGCGGCAACGCAGCTGCTGGTGACCAGCACGGGGCGGCGGCGGTCGACCGCGGCCGCGAACGCTCCGCCGAACAGGCCAAGATCCAGGATCGGAGCGCCTGGGCGAGTCCGATCGCACCGACCGCGAACGAGGAGTGCGTGAGGTCGTAAGTCTGCAGCGCCACCGCGAAGGTGATCATCATGCCGCCCTCGAGTCAGGGTTGCTGGTCGTGTTGCGCTGACCGGGCGCCGCCGGCTAGCAACAGCGCCAGTGCGGGATCACCGAGTGCTCGCGCCGCATCAGCGATCCGCTCACGGAACGGGCGCCGCTCGACCGCGGCGACGATGGCCGCCAGGAACTCGTCCAGCGGCATCGGCAGCTCGGCGTTCAGCTCCGCGGCAGCGGCCTCGGTCGCCGCCCATTCCGCCGCGATGATCGGCAGCAATGACCGGGCCTCGGCGGTCAGCCGCACGATCCGCTGCCTCGCGTCGGCACCGGGCTGCAGGGTGACCAGGCCGGCCCTGGCCATCTGTGCCACGGTCTGGCTCGCCGCCGAGTGCGTCACCCCGACGGTGCGCGCGAGGTCACGGATGGAACTCGGGCCCAGGGCGACCAGCGTTCGCACGATGGGACTGAAGCGCGGCCGGTAGTCGCTCAGGCCAAGCGCGGCATCGACCTTCGCGACGTCGCCGTCCAGCAGCTCAAGCACATGCCGGAGCCGTGTGCCCAGCGGCCCGGCCGATTCAACAGCCACGGCGTAAATTATAACAGCGCTGTCGTATTCGCCGCACCCGGCAATTCGCCGGCGCCGGCTGGCGTCATCGCCCGGCTGGCCGGAGCTCGGCGGGAACGTGGGCCGCGAGGCTGGCCGCAATGTCCCCCGCAGATCTCGCCGCCGCCCTGGCCGCGGCCCGGGCGGCCTCCGGGACTAGCGCCTCGCCCTCCGGCTGGGCGAGGTGGGCGCAGCGCAGAGCCAGGCCCGCCACCCGTTCGCTCAGTACCGCCCAGGCAGCCTCCCGCCACGGAACGAAGTTCCCCATCAGGTAGTACATCTCGAAGACGGGCGCGACGGTGCGCCCCGGATGCTCACCTCCAGCCGGCATCCTGGTCAGCGCTGTGCCCAGCGGCTCCAGCACCCCTGCCATCAGGCCGAACGCGGCTCCGGCGAGCACGTTGAGCTGCTCATCGGTCTCCTCGGTGTGGGTGAAGAACCGCGTCAGCACCTGCAGCAGCGCCTCGTAGCCGAGCGTGAGCAGCTCGGCGACCTTGCGCGAGGTGGGATCACTGACCAGCAGTTGCGGGGCGGCGATGTCGAAGGGCTGGCGGGTAAACGCGGGCAGGACGGGCCGGGCAGGCTCGAACGACGGATCCTGCCGCCGCAGCTCGCTGAACTCCTGCCAGATCCCCAGGAACCGGCCGTAGCGCGCGGCGCGCCAGTCACCGCGTGCGCCCTCGCCCTGCTCGATGATCTCCTCGATCGCCTTATGCGCGGACGCCAGGTCGGTCACGGCCACGAGCGCGGGCCACCGGAACATCTCCGGCGTCGCCTGGGCCTTGGGCGGTCCGACGAAAAGGGCGCGCTCGCCGATCCGGCCGCTGAGGAAGCTGAGGCCGTCGGCGATACCCCGGTACAGGTGCCCGACGGTGAGGAAGTCCTGCAACCTGGGCATGGCCTCGTCCGACTCGACCGGCAGGTGCGGCGGCGCGGCAGGGACGAAACCCACGCCGTCCGTCCGTGCCATGCCCTCGGGCCGCTCCAGGTACAGGAAATGGGTCAGCGCCGCCTCGCCGAAGGCAGCAGGTCCAGCTGCACGCTGGGCGGGAAGTAATTCGAGCGCTGCGGGAAGTTCGGCCTGGTGAAGGTGAGCGCGGCCCCGATCGCGGCCATCACGTTGCAGACCAGGGCCAGGTGCAGCATTTCCTCGACGGCGATCCCGCGCAGGACCTGGTGCCAGCGCGGGACAGCAGCCGCCTGCCCTTGCGTGAGGCCCTCGTCGGTGTCGCGCTTCAAGCTGAAGTCGGCGTACAGGTACTGGCACATGATCATGTGCTCGAGTTGCGCGGCCTCGGCCAGCAGGTACCACAGGTGCTCCCGATGCTCGACGACGATCCTGGGCTCTGCCATGGATGCGCTCCAGAGGGGCAGTTCGACCGGTCCGTGATTCTTACATGATTACAGAAATTGCTGACACTGTCCCGCTGCGCGCCAGGCCTTCATGCGCGCGGCCGCAGCCGGAAGGCGATGAAGCCGCGCGGCTCGCGGCTGAGCTCGTCGTAGTGTCTGGGATCGATCGCCGCTGCCTCGGCTACCGGGCGCGGCTCCAGCAGGCGCTCGATGACGAATCCAGCCTCGAAGATCTCTTCGCACGTCGTCTGCAACGGCGCCAGCCAGTAGCTCACCGACCAGCCCTTGCCCCAGGTCTCGTGAATGACCCGGACGTCGAAGTAACTGCCGCCGTGGCGCAGCCAGTCGCCGGTCGGATGCAGCCGGGACAGCACCAGGGCGCCGCCCGGCCGCAGCACCCGGCGCAGTTCGCGCAGCGCGGCCACCCGGTCGTCGACGTACTCGATGGCCAGGGCGCACAGCACAAGGTCGACGGAGCCGTCCGGCAACCAGCTGATCGGATCGCCGAGGTCGTGCACGCGAAAATCGCCCGCGGCCCGGGCACGGCAGATGTCGACCATGCGCGGGCTCTGGTCGAAACCCACCACCTCGGCGCCGCGGCGCACCAGCTCCTGCGCGTACAGGCCGGGGCCGCACGCGGCGTCGAGCACCCGCCGGCCCGCCACCTCGCCCAGCAGCGCGAGGCAGGCTGGCCGATCGTAATAGGCGTTGAATAACCCGTCCTTGGCGTGCTCGAGAAATTCCTCAGCGAAGACGTCGTACTGCGGCTGCCGCCCCACCTGATCGCTCAGATCGCTCACGCCGCTCATTCTTTCCTGCGGGGGCCAAGGGTGCCAGGTCTGCCTGCACGGGCGCTGCCGCCAGCATTTCCGCCTGCGCGGCAAGCTCGGCGTCAAGTTCCCACAGGCCCGGCTGGCCGAGCGCCAGCACCGGCCGGATCAGCGGCCGCGGATCGGCGAGCTGCCAGTGGTAGTGCCCTGGCGCCCACCGAGCACCTCCCGGTCAGGAGATCTGGCAGCGGGGCCGGCGGTGTCGGCCGGTCCCGCTTTGCGTCAAGCTGGCATGCCGCGAGGGAAGGCTCCCGCCTTGTCCCTCGCTGACCTAACGTCGGTCCGCTCGGTCCGGTTCAGCCGACCCGGTGATTCGGCTGCTATCCGACCGGCGGGCCTCACCCGACCGGACGGGGCGCGGCGCGGGCCGGAGCCGCGCCGAGTGCCGGGACCATCTGGGCCCGGCCCGCCAGCCAGCCGGTGATCAGCTGCAGGACGGCGACCACCAGGAGGGCCGCGATGGGCACCGTCCAGCCTCCGGTCGCAGCGTGCAGGTAGCCGAGCAGCAGCGGCCCGGTGCTGGCGATCAGGTAGCCGATCCCCTGCGCGAATGCCGACAGCGAGGCGGCCGTCACCGGATCCGGGGCCCGCGCCATCGTGTAGAAAATCCCGAGGCCGAGCGTCGCGCCCTGGCCGAGGCCCAGCAGGAAGATGAACGGGACAGCCGTGGCCAGCGGGCCGAAAGCAGCGCCCGCGAGCCCGCCGCCGGTCGCCAGCACCGAGACGGCCGCGAGCATCCGCTGGTCGCGGGCCCGGTGCGCCAGCACGGGCAGCAGCATCGCGGTCACCGCGTTACCCAGGTTCATCAGCGCGAGCAGGTCGCCCGCGTGCACAGCGCTGACCCCGCGGTCCCGGAACAGCGTCGGGAACCAGGACAGCGCGGCATAGTACGACAGGCTCTGCAGCCCCATGAACGCGGTGACCTGCCAGGCCAGCGGGTAGCGGCCCATCGACAGCGCGCCGCGCTGCCTGCCCGACGGCCCGGCGAGCCCGGCGCCTGCCGACTCGGGCAGGGTCCGGTAGCGCAGCTGAGGGAGCCAGATGACCGCCGCGACCAGCGCGGGCAGCGCCCACATGCCGAGCGTCACCCGCACGGCGAGGCCGGCGCCGCCGGCGGCCACGAACACCGGGACGGCGATCAGCGAGCCCAGGATCGCCCCGGCCGACAGTGCGAGCAGGTACAGGCCGATCAGCAGGCCGGCCTGCTCCGGCCGGCGGCGCTTGACCAGGCTCGGCAGCAGCACGTTCATCAGCGCGATCGCGGCGCTAGCCAGGATCGTGCCGGGGAACAGCATCAGCCGCGGCGCGGCGCTGCGCACCAGCAGCCCGGCAGCGAGCAGCACGAGGGCGGCGCCGAGCACCCGCTCCTCGCCGAAGGCGCGGCTCAGCGGCGCGGCGATGCCCGAGAACAAGCCGAAGCACAGCACCGGCACCGCCGCGAGCGCGGCCTCGGTCGCCGTGGAGATATGCAGCGCGCCGTTCAGCTCGGGAAACACCGGCGGCAGGCTGGTGATCGCGGCCCGCAGGTTGAACGCCAGTGCAGTGATCCCGGCGATCAGCAGCGCGACGCGCGCGACGCGCAGCCGGCGGAGGCGCCCCTGTATCTGCCGCACCGGGCCGACGTTACCCGTAGCCGGGCCAGACCGGAGACACGCGTGTGCCGCGCAAGGCAGCAGGAAACCGTGGTGGAATCGGAAGGTGACAGAGCATCGGAACACGACTGAGCAGCAGCCGGACACCACCGGCCTCCGGCAGAGCCTGGACGAGGTCGACAGCGGCATTGTGCGCCTGATCGCGCAGCGCAGCGGCCTGATCGCCGACATCGCCCGGGTCAAGGAGACTGGCACGTCAGCCATCCAGGACGCCGACCGCGAGCGCCACGTGCTGGACGGCGTCGAGGCTGTGGCGACCGAACTCGGCGTTTCGGCCAACCTGGTCCGCAGGATCTTCCGCGAGCTGATCAGCGACTCGGTGGCCCAGCAGGCCCGGCACTTGAACGGCGATCAGGGCGGCCGGGTCCGGGTGGCATTTCAGGGCGCCGCGCATGCCTACAGCGACTCGGCCGCGCAGAAGTACCTGGCCGGCCGCGGCCTGGACGGCGAGCTGACCGGGTACCGCACCTTCCGCGAGGCCGCCGCCGCGCTGCTGGCGGGTGACGCTGACCTGGCTGTGCTGCCGATCGAGAACACCACAGCCGGGAGCATCAACGAGGTCTACGCCCTGCTGCGCGAGCACGAGCTGTACATCGTGGGCGAGGAGACCTGGAAGGTCGACCACTGCCTGGCGGCTGCGGCCGACGTTCCGCTCTCGGCGCTGCGCCGGATCCTGTCGCATCCGCAGGGCCTGGAGCAGTGCGCGCAGTTCCTGCAGACGCTGCCAAACGCTGTCCCGGCTACCTACTTCGATACGGCCGGCGCGATGCGGGCCGTGGCCGCCGCCGGCGATCCGAGCCTCGGCGCGATCGGCTCGGCCGAGGCCGCTGCCGCGCACGGGCTTGTCATCCTGCGGCACAGCATCGCCGACAGCGCGGACAACTTCACCCGGTTCGTCGTGCTGTCACCGGCCGCAGCCACCGTCGATGTGCGGATTCCCTGCAAGACGAGCCTGATCCTGGTCACCCGGCACGAGGAAGGCGCACTGCTGCGCTGCCTGGAGGTGCTGTCCGGCAGCGGCCACTCGATGACCAAGCTGGAATCCCGGCCGCGGCCTGGCAGGCCCTGGGAGTACCTGTTCTTCCTTGACTTCGAGGGCAATGCCGCCGGCCCGCGCACGGCCGCCGCCCTCGACGAGCTGCGCTCTGCTGCCCTCTACATCAAGGTCCTCGGCAGCTACCCGGCGAAGGCGCTGCGGCACCGGCCGCGGCCTGGAGACCTGCCAGGCCCGCAGGGCAGCCAGGCCCCGGCGGACACCCTGGAGGCCGTCGCCGCCGCGCAGGCACCTGCGGCCCGCAAGTCCCGGCAGTACCGGCTGGTCGACCGGGCTGCCCGGCAGGCCGACACGGTGGTCCGCGTCGGCGACCTGCTCGTCGGCGGAGATGGCTTCGCGGTGATGGCGGGCCCGTGCTCGGTCGAAAGCAGCGAGCAGATCAACGCAACCGCGAGGTTCGTCCGCGATCACGGCGCGCACGTGCTGCGCGGCGGCGTGTTCAAGCCCCGGACGTCGCCGTACGCGTTCCAGGGCCTGGGCTGGGACGGACTTGACCTGCTGGTCACGGCAGGACGCGAAACGGGCCTGCCCGTGGTCACCGAGGTGATGGCGGTGGATCAGGTCCAGCGGATGGCGAAGGCGGCCGACATCCTGCAGGTCGGCGCGCGCAACATGCAGAACTTCGACCTGCTGCGCGAACTCGGCAAGGTGGACCGGCCGGTGCTGCTCAAGCGCGGGCTGTCCAGCACGATCGAGGAATGGCTGGCGGCCGCCGAGTACATCGTCGCGCAGGGCAACCAGCAGGTCATCTTGTGCGAACGGGGCATCCGGACCTTCGAGAGCGCCACCCGCAACACCCTCGACCTGTCAGCGGTCGTCGTGGTCCGCGAGCGGTCCCACCTGCCGGTCATCGTCGATCCCAGCCACGGCACCGGACTGCGCCAGTACGTGGCGCCGATGGCCTGGGCGGCCCGCGCCGTCGGCGCGCACGGGCTGCTGATCGAGGTGCACCCGGCCCCGGAGAAGGCGCTGTCGGACGCCGATCAGAGCCTGTCGTTCGACGAGTTCGAGTCGATGATGCGCGGGCTGGCCGCGGTTCCCGGACCCAGGCGGAGCTGACGCACGGGCGGACCTGACGCCGGGGCGGGCACCCGCTGCCCGACCGTGTAGATCGGCTTGGCAGGCGGTGTGAGCACGGTGAGCAGGCCGGCCAGCAGCAGCACCGCGGCCAGCCCCGCGCACTCCAGCTTGGTCGCGAGCGGCGGCCCCTCGCCCGGCTGGGGGCGGCGCCGAGACAGCCATACCCGGCCCGCGACCGCCAGGCAGGTCACGACGGCGACGAGGACCGCCTTGACGATCAGGAACCGGCCGTACGTGGTGGTCAGCAGCGAGCCGAGTGGCACGAGCAGCAGGGCGGAGACGACGCCGGTGATCACCACAACCGCGAACAGCCACGCCGCTGCGGTGCCGTGGAACCGGACGAGTCCCTGCATGGCGGCCGGGTCAGCCCGCCAGGCGACAGCGGCCCGCAGCGTGTACAGCAGCATGCCGGCCCACACAACCGCAGGCAGCAGATGGCAGTAGGTGATCAGCGCGCCCGCCACCGGGATCATGCCCTCGGTGTGCGAGCGGATCCCTTCGGCCGCCACCACGCCGAGCAGCGGCGCCACGCTCCAGCCGGACTGCCGCAGCCGCAGCAGCAGCGCCGCCAGGGCGAAGCAGGCGACCTCGACGGCCGCGATCACCCCAGTGGCATCCGAGCCCGGGCCCAGCACCGGCGGCCGCGCCAGCCGCTCGGCCAGGCCCGGACCGGCGACCGCGGTGAGCAGCAGCGCCGCGCTGGCTGCCAGGCCGAGGATGCTGCCGCGCAGCGCCCATGGCGGCGGCAGCGGCGCCGGGCCAGGTGGTCCCTTGTACTGCCGGGCCAGGCCGCGGCCGGCCAGGCCGCCCAGGGCGACCGACAGCCCAACCAGCAGCAGCCAGCGTTCGGCGCCCGTCAGCCACAGCCCCGGCGCGGACAGCCCCGGCCCAGACACGATCACCGGCGTGGACAGCATCACCGGCAAAACAGTAGCGCCCTACCCGCGCGACCCGCGCGCGCCGTCGCCTGCCCGGGCCCCGCTGCCGGCGGCCTGGCCGGCGCCGCGCCCCGGCCGGGTCAGTCCGCGGCCAGCAGGGAGCGGAGCACGTACTGCATGATCCCGCCGTGCCGGTAGTACTCGGCCTCGCCGGGCGTATCGATCCGCACCACGGCGCGGAACTCCCGGCCGTCTGCGGTCACCGTGACCTCGCGCGGTGTCTGGCCCTCGTTCATCGCCTCGATCCCCGCGACGTCGAAGACCTCATGGCCGGTCAGGCCGAGGGAGGCAGCGTTTTGGCCTGGCAGGTACTGCAGCGGCAGCACGCCCATGCCGATGAGGTTGGAGCGGTGGATCCGCTCGAACGACTCCACCAGGACGGCCCGGACGCCGAGCAGCGCCGTGCCCTTCGCCGCCCAGTCCCGCGACGAGCCCGAGCCGTATTCCCTGCCGCCGAGCACCAGCAGCGGAGTGCCTTCGGCCAGGTAGGCGCGGGACGCCTGGTAGATCGACGTCTGGGTGCCCTCGGGCAGCTTGACCGTGACGCTGCCCTCGGTGCCGGGCGCGAGCTGATTGCGCAGCCTGATGTTGGCGAACGTGCCGCGGATCATCACCTCGTGGTTGCCGCGCCG
>CABECR010000397.1_pt1 | contig 32293 bp, 23 predicted proteins | sample 3422471 | NCBI WGS metagenome assembly CABECR01 (sample SAMEA5534328, study PRJEB31848) | metagenome | biome: tundra; feature: field; material: soil | place: USA | collected 2013-05 | depth 0.15 m
CGTCAGGCAGCGCCGCCGTCGGCCCGCCCCGGCGGGAACGGCGGCGGCCATCCGGCGGCCCCAGGCCAGCACCAGGCCGAGCGGCAGCCTGCGCGGTCCGCCGGAGCACCACAGTCCGCAGCCGGGACTGCTGTGGGCGGCCAGCGCGGCGAGCCCGGAATGGGCTCACCGTCCGGCGGCCCGGGCAGCGAGCAGCCGCAGGCGCCCGCTCCCTTCTGGCTGCGGCCGATCTGGCGGCGGAAGTAGCGGACGCAGCGATGGAACTCACGCCCATCCAGCGGCAGGCAGCCTTCGTCGTTATTGTCCTGGCGCTTGCCGGGCTGGGCTGGTACCTCTTCCTGCCCAGGGCGCACGGGGCCGGCAGCGCGCTGCCGCGGCAGACAGCCCGGCCGGCATCTGCCAGTCCATCGGTCCAGGCTGTGTCATCCGCGGCGGCGAGCCCGCCGCCGTCAAGCTCGTCCGGCTCCGCCACCTCTGCCGGTGCTGCTAGCTCAGCCGCGCCGTCCGGACCTGCTGCGGCTGACATCTACCAGTGGCTGCCCTTCACCCCGTCCGGGCTGGCCAGCGCCGCCGCCATGGTGGTCAAGTTCGGGGACGACTACGGGACGTTCTCCTATGACGAGAACGCGTCCGGTTACCTCGCCCCGATGCGCAGCCTGGTCAGCCCCCCGCTCGCGCTGCAAATGAAGGATGCCTACTCCATCCCCGGCGTTGCGAGCCTGCGGGACAGCAAGAAGCAGGTCTCGACTGGAACGGCGGCGATCAGCTCGCTGCGCGCTTTCGGCCCTTCCAGCATCACCTTTATCGTGGCTGTCACCCAGCACCTGACAGATACCAGCGGACGGAGCCAGCTCACTGCCGACTACGCGGTGACCGTCAGCGGAAGCGCCGGCAGCTGGCAGGTCAGCGACATCGAGCTAGCCTCCGCGGGGAACTCGTGAACGGGCGCGGGGGCAGCGGCGGCCTCGGCCGCGGCGCGGTGTTTGCGCTGGTCAGCGTGTCCGCATTGCTGGTGCTCGCGCTGCTGACGGCCCCGATGATGATGTTCGCCAGCGGCGGGCTGATGTACGAATCCGGCGGCGCCTGCGCGTCGGCGCGGGGCGGAGCGGCAGCGCAGCCACCCGCCAGTGCGGACTCCCGCTCGATCCCGGCGAACTACCTCGCCCTGTTCAGGACGACGGGAAAGAAGTACGGGGTCCCGTGGGTCATCCTCGCCGGGATCGGCAAAGTAGAAAGCGACGACGGCCAGAGCAACCTGCCGGGAGTCCACAGCGGATCGAACGCCTTCGGCGCGGCGGGTCCCATGCAGATCGGCGTCGGCGGCGCGGCTGGCAACACCTGGGGCGGGGCGCCCGTGCACCCGGCCAGCGAGCGAGTCAACGGAGTGGCGGCCGACGCCGACGGCGATGGCATCGCCAGCGTCTATGATCCGGCCGACGCTATCGCCGGAGCTGCCAAGTACCTGCTGGAGCACGGAGTACTGGATAACCTCTCCGGCGCCATCTTCGCCTACAACCATCTGGAGGCCTACGTCCAGACAGTGCTGTACTGGGCGGGCAGCTATGCGTCCGGCGGGTACTCGGTGAGCCCGGTGACCCTCGACAGCGCACCCAGCTGCCTGACTGGGGTGGGCCAGGCGCCCAATTCGACCGTCGCCACGGTGATCGCCTACGCCGAGGCGCAGCTGGGGAAGCCCTATCAGTGGGGCGGAACGGGACCGGACGCCTACGACTGCTCCGGCCTGGTGATGGAGGCCTACCTCGCGGCCGGCGTCGATATTCCGCGTACCTCGCAGCAGCAATGGCTGTGGGGTCCGCGGGTAGCGCCCAGCCAGGTGCAGCCCGGCGATCTCGTCTTCTTCGCCGGGTCGGACGGCACTGTTAGGTCGCCCGGCCATGTCGGCCTGGTGATCGGCGGCGGCAAGATGATCGAGGCTTACGCCACCGGCCTCCCGATCCGGGTCGCGCCCTACGGCGGCCGCGACGCGGTGGGATTCACCCGCCCGTGGGCGCATCCAGGCGTGACCCTCGCTGCCGCCCGGTCTGGAGGCTGACACCCGCGGCCTCGTCATAAAGCTGCGCCACTCGATCGAAGACCAGGCCAGTCGAGAGCGGGCGGCCGTTAATCACGCTTCATTGTTGCCGGCCGTCGTGATGGACGTGCGGCGCGCGGTGCGGGCGCCGCCGCGCCCAGGTTCCGACAATCCGCAATCAGGGGTTTCGGCGCGCCTCAATCCTGGCTTCCATGATCACGGATCATGGAAGCACAGTCCGTTGCCGCTGTGTCAGCGCTGTGTCAGCGGCGCGGCTGCGGCTGGGATAGCCGTCGGCGCGGCCGCGCATGCGGGACTGGCGCGGCCGGAGCCTCTGCTGAAGCAAAAGTGACTGATGTGGCTGAGGCCGGGGCGTTCCGGTGGCCCGGCGCCTGCTCCAGCGTCGGTTCTGGCAGCGCGCAGCCGTCAGGCGGGACGACGTGGCCGTCGCCGGGCGGGGCGTCGCCGGGTACGGCATTCCCGTCATCGACGGCCGCCAGGCCGGCCTCGGGGCACGGCTGTGCGCCAATGACATCGAGGGCACCGCGGGCCATGGACAGCTTCTCGTAGAGGAACAGCACAGGGCCGCCGGCCGAGAGCTCCACGGCCCTGCGCAGTGCCGCCTCAGGGCCCCCGGCTTCCTCGCTGATGATTTCGGGGCGAACCCGGCGCATGGCCGCGATGATCAATTGCCGCATCTCGCCGGGCCTGCGCCCGCGCAGGTCGCTGTCCTCGTAGACGACCACCCGGTCGAACCAGGCGGCGATCGACTCGGCCGTCTCGACCAGCAGGTCATCCCGGCGATCCCCCGGAAGGGTCACCGCAGCGGTCGCCGCAGCCCCGGCCGCAGCCTGGGCCCCGGCCTTAGCCCCGGCCAAGGCGCTGGCCGCAGCCTGGGTTGCGGCCGCAGTCGCGGCCCCGCCCTCGGTCCCGGCCGCAGCGCCAGCGGCAGCGCCGGCCGTAGCCCCCGCCTCCGCGTCGACGCCGGGCCAGATCATGCTGATCATCTGGCCGGTTGCATCGAGGGCAGCGGCGTTGTGCCCGTAATCGAGGATCACCGGGCTCTCGCCTGCCTGGTAGATGTTGCCGCGGCCAGGGTTCGCATCGCCCGGCGTGAAGGTGGCGAGCGCCCTCTTGATGTCCTTGGCGCTGGCCCCGGCCGCGCGCGCGGCGGCAATCGCGGCGAGTGCGTTAGCCATGACGTGCCGCGCCTTCCCGCCGAACGCACCCGGCAGCTCGGCGACCCCGATCAGCTGTCGCTCCCGGCCCGCGTCGATCTCGACCAGCTGGCCGCCGCGCACCACGTAGCTGATGCCGCCCGCCGCCGCGTGCTGCTCGATGACCTGGCTGCCGGGAGTCAGGCTGAAGTACCGGATGACCGGCGTGCGCCTGCGGACCGCCGGCCGGTCAGCCAGCGCGGCCGTCGCCGGGTCATCGGCGTTGAGCACGACCGTGCCCCCGTCGTGGATCTGCTCGGCCACAAGGGCCTTCACATCGATCAGCTCAGCCAGGTCGTCGATGCCGTCGTCGCCCAGGTGGTCAGCAGAAATATTGGTGATGACCGCAACGTCGGCCCGGTCATATCCGAGGCCGCGCCGGATGATGCCGCCGCGCGCGGTCTCCAGCACGGCGGCCTCGACGCCGGTGTCGTCGAGCACCATCTCGGCTGAAAGGGGACCGGAGGCATCGGCCTCGTAGCTCAGCCGGCCGCCGGAGTAGACGCCGTCGGTGCTGGACATGCCGACCCGCAGGCCGGCCTGGCGCAGGATGTGGCCGATCATGCGGACAGTCGTGGTCTTCCCGTTCGTCCCGGTGACGGCGATAACCGGGATCCGGGACGGCGCGCCCGGCGGGTACAGCTTGTCCACGATGGCAGCGGCCACGTCCCTGGGCGCGCCCTCGGTCGGAGACAGGTGCATCCGCAGCCCCGGACAGGCGTTCAGCTCGAGTACGGCCCCCTGGGGGGCCTGCCGACAGCCGCCGGTCAGCAGCGGGGCAGAAATGTCTGCCAGCCGGATGTCGATCCCGCAGATATCCAGACCCGACACCGCCGCAGCGCGGCGGCACATCTCGGCGACCTCATCGTGCACCGTGCCGGTGACATCCCTGCTGGTCCCGCCGGTGGACAGGTTCGCGTTCCGGCGCAGCGTGACAAACTGGCCCGCGGCGGGCACCGAGTGGCCGTCCATGCCCTGCTCGTCCAGGTGAGCAGCAGCGGCCTCGTCCAGCGTGATCCTGGTCAGCTCGCGGGAGTGGCCTTCGCCCCGCCGCGGGTCGGCGTTTGCCTGCGCGACCAGCTGGATGATGGTGTGCTCACCGTCTCCGGTGACGCAGGCCGGCCGCAGCTCGGCCGCCGCCGCCAGCTGACCGTCGATGATTAGCACCCGGTAGTCGCTGCCGGAAACGAGCTTCTCGACGATGACGGCCGAGCTGGCGGCGGCGGCCTGCTCGTACGCCGTGGCAGCCTGCTGGGCGGTGCGCACCCCGACGGTGATGTTCGCGCCGTGGTTGCCGGTGCACGGCTTGATGACAACCGGCGCGCCGAGCTCTGTCAGCGCATCGGCTGCCTCCTGCGGGCTGCAGGCGACGACTCCTTCCGGCACCGGAATGCCGGCACTCGCCAGCAGCTGCTTGGTGAGCACCTTGTCGGCGGCGATGTCCACCCCGATGGCCGACGACTGCTCGGTCAGGGCGGCGCAGATGAGCCGCCGGTGACAGCCAGTGCCAAGCCGCAGCATGCTCAGCGTCCCGACGCGGCGCACCGGGATGCCGCGGCGGCGGGCGACCGCTGCGATCGCGGCCGTGCTCACGCCGAGGCGCTCCCGCTCCACCAGGCGGCTGATCCGGTTCAGGTCGGCGCTGAAGTCGGGGCGCCTTTTCGCCAGAATGTCCTTGACGATGCGCATCGCGGTCGTGACCAGCTCTGCCGGGACGGCGGAGTCCGCGGGCTCGTCCTGCGGGCACTCCATCATCACGTCGTAGCGCCCGTCGGCGCCCGCCCACATCGTCCGCCCGAGGTGCACATCCCGCCCGGCCCGCGCGGACAGCTCCAGCGCGACATGCTCGGTGACGTGGCCGAAATACGTGCCGTCGGCCAGCGCGTCGGCGAAACCGCCCGGCCGTCCGGCAGCGCAATGGTGGCTGGCCAGGCCAGGCAGCGCCATCGTCAGCCGCTCGGTGAAACCGGGGTAACCAGTGGTCTCCTTGCGGCTGAGCCCGTCCAGCTCAAGCCGCGCGATGGTGACCGGCCTGCTCGAATAGACGTTAGGGCCGCTCAGATGACGCAGGTCGATGAAGCGCACATCTGCTCCCTTGCTGCTTGCTGTGCTGGCATGGATCAGGTCCCGTTGCTCGCTGGCGATCTGTCAGTACCGGTCGTGCGCTGGCCCGATGGCGGGGGCGCGGGCGTCGATGTCGAAGAGGCATCCCGCGGGCATCAGATGCAGCCGGACACCGAAAAGAGTGATCGGCTCGCAGTCGCCTGCGGCATGGACGACGGTGGCCGGCTCCGCGTCGGCGACGCTGACGACGCCGGTGCCGAGCACCTCGAAGGCGCCCCCGTCGACCAGGATCGCGGTGTTCTCGTCGATGCCGACGCCGAGCTGCTCAGGATCGAGGGCGACGGCGCTGAGCAACCTGGGCAGCCGGCCGCGCTCGCCGAAGTGCATGTCAATGAGCACCTTCGGCACCAGCCCGAGCCCGGGGCCAGTCCGGACCGCTCCGGCGGACACGTCGGGACCGTCGCCGCCGAGGATCATGTCGGTGCCCATGGCGGTGGCCCCGGCGCTGGTGCCGCCGATCACGAGGCCCTCGCGCAGCCTGGCGCGCAGCATCTCGTTGGTCCGTGAGCCGACCAGGGTGCGCAGCCGGGACTGGTCGCCGCCGCTGAAGAACACGCCGGTGGCGTCGGCCAGCAAGGCGGCCGCATCGTCGCTGTCGGCGTCAGCGCGGCCGCGCAGGCGCAGCTCTCTGGTCTGGTCCGCGCCCAGCTTGGCGAACACCCGCTCGTAGTCGGCGAGTACCTGCTCGGGTATTCCGGTCGCAGTGGTGACCAGCACGATCCTGGCCGCATCGCCGCCGCACAGCTGGACGAACCGTTCAAGCAGCCCGGCGCGGCAGCACCTGTCTTCCGCGCCCCCGATGATGAGCAGCCGGCCAGCAGGCTCCCCGTCCTCCACGTCCCTGCCCTCGTCCCGGGCCTTCCCCTGGGCCCGTGGCGTAGCTACCCTCCGTAGCTCGTCGTTAATCAGCCATAACTATCTGTGACCATAACTGGCCGCACGCGACAGGCACGATCATGTGGTGCCGGTGCCGGTGCCGGTGCCGGTGCGGTGCCGGTGCGGTGCCGGTGCGGAGGCCGGTGCGGTGCGGTAACGCGGTGGTTAGCTGGCGCCGCGCGGCTGGCGCGCGGACCTCCGGCCGCCGGACCGCGGCCTGGACAGCTCATCGGGCAGCTGCAGCAGCGGGTTCGTCGCGCTGGCGACCACATCGGTCGCGATGTCGATCACCTTCTGCCCGCGGCTCCGCGCTGCAGCCCTGAGCTGCTCGAATGCCAGGCGCGGCTGGATCCGGTGCCGTTCGGCGAGGACGCCGATCGCCTGCTCGACGCGGATCCGCGCCGTCAGCGCATACTGCAGCTGGCTGACCGTTGCCTTGAGCCTGCGCGCCTCGCTGGCCACGGCGTTTGCCGTCTCCGGGCCAGATGTCGCGGGCGTCGGAGTCTGCGAGCTCTCCGCGGCCGACACGCCGGGAGCAGCGGCCGGCGATCGCGACGGCGCTGACTGGCCAGCCGGTTTCGGCGAGCTCGAGCCGTCCGCCGCGGCGGCTGCCTCGTCGGCAGCCGGCGGGGCCGGGGCTGCTGGCGCCTGCCCGTCGGCGGGCATGTCTGCCGCCAGCAGGTCCGCCAGGACCATTGCGCAGGTGAGGTCGGGCACTTCCTCGCCGCCTACCCGCCAGCCGTCCCTGGTCCGCCGGACGACTGCGTCCTCCGGCGACGCGAACGCGGGCCCTGTGGGCTCACCAGCAGGCTCGGCGTCGGCGGTCGCGCTGGGAGGTGTGGGCTGACTGCGATGTTCCGGCACTAGGTCGCTGCCAGCTCGAGCAGCCGCTGCTTGACCGCTGCGGCCGATGGGTTCGTGAGCGCGCTGCCGTCGTCGAACACGACGGTCGGCACCGTCTGGAACCCGCCGTTCACCGACATGACGTAATCTGCCGCGGCGGGATCCTGCTCGATGTCCACCTCGGCCATCTCGATGCCGTCGCGTGCGAGCTGGCTCTTGAGCCGCCTGCAGAAAGCACACCACGAGGTGGTGTACATGGTCAGCGGCGCTGCCATCTGCCATCCCTCCCGATTCACAAGTTTTGGTACTTACGTTACCAACGCGAAATTTGGCTGTGGGCTTCCCGCCGCCGGCGCCGCCGGCGCCCGTCAGTGGCTTAGGGCAAGATGGCCGCTTAACAGGAGGTGCCCGTGCATGCCGCCCAAGGCCCCGATGCCGTGCTGGCTTCGCTCGACCCCGAGCAGCGGGAGGTGGCCCTCGCCGCGCGCGGGCCGGTGTGCGTGCTTGCCGGTGCGGGGACCGGCAAGACCCGGGCGGTCGCGCACCGCATCGCCTACGCCGTGGCCACCGGCATGGTGGATCCGGCCCGGGTACTCGCGGTGACCTTCACCACCCGGGCGGCCGGCGAGCTGCGGGGCCGGCTGCGCCAGCTGGGCGCCGCTGTTCCCGACGCGGGGATGGGGCACGTGCAGGCACGCACGTTCCACGCCGCCGCGCTGCGCCAGCTCACCCATTTCTGGCCGTCCACGGTGGGCGGCCCGGCCCCGGCCGTCATCGACTCCAAGATCGGCCTGCTTGCCGAGGCGGCCCGGCGGATCCGGCTCTCGCCAGGCCTGCCGGAACTCAGGGACGCGGCAGCCGAGATCGAGTGGGCCAAGGTCACACAGCTGCGGCCCGATGACTACCTCCCGGCCAGCTCTCAGGCAGGCAGGACGCCGCCATTCCCGCCTGCCACCCTGGCCAGGCTTTACGCAGCCTACGAGGCGCTGCGCCGGGAACGCAACCTGGTGGACTTCGAGTCCGTGCTCGAGCTCACCGCCGCGATTCTGGCTGAGAACCCGGCGGCAGCCCAGGAGGTCAGAGACCGCTACAGCTACTTCGTGGTCGACGAGTACCAGGACGTCAATCCGCTGCAGAAGCTGCTGCTGGAGATGTGGGCAGGTGACCGCGATGACATCTGCGTCGTGGGCGACCCGCGCCAGACCATTTACTCCTTTGCGGGGGCGACGCCGTCGTACCTGACTGGCTTCGCCGCGGAATATCCGGACGCCACCGTGATCAGGCTCGTGCGCAACTACCGGTCCACGCCGCAGGTCGTCGCGCTGGCGAACCGGCTCAGCGGGGCGGGCGCCCGGTCGGCGGGCGCGCCGCTGGTGGCGCAGCGCCCGGCGGGCCCGGTGCCCGAGTTCACTGAGTACGGCGACGAGCAGGAGGAGGCAGCGGCGGTTGCCCGGCAGGCGGCCGCGCTGATCCGGTCCGGCACGCCTGCGAGCGAGATTGCCGTGCTGGTCCGGATCAATGCCCAGACCCAGGGCCATGAGCAGGCGCTGGCGGACGCGGGCGTGCCGTTCCAGCTGCGCGGCGCGGAGCGTTTCTTCGACCGGGCCGAGGTACGCAAGGCGGTCGCGCTGCTGCGGTCGGCCGCGCGGTCGGCGATGACGGGGGAGCACCCGGCGTCGCAGGTCAGGCCGGTGCTGTCGGGTCTTGGCCTGAGCGGCGAGATACCCGCCGGCCGCGGCCTGGCCCGCGACCGGTGGGAGTCGCTGCAGGCGCTCGCGCAGCTCGCCGATGACTTTTTTGCGGCTGCGCCGCAGGCAACGCTGGGGGATCTGGCAGCGGAGCTGGCCCTGCGCAGCGAGACCGGGCAGGCGCCGGCGATGGGCGGCGTGACGCTCGCATCCCTGCATGCGGCCAAGGGCCTGGAGTGGGACGCCGTGTTCCTGCCCGGGCTGGCCGACGGCATCATGCCCATCGTGTACGCGCAGACCGATCAGGCGATCGAGGAGGAGCGGCGGCTGCTGTACGTGGGGGTGACCAGGGCCCGCGAGCGGGTTTTCCTGTCCTGGGCGATGGCGAGGTCGCCCGGCGGGCGCCGGACCAGGAAGCCGTCCCGCTTCCTCGACGACATCCGTCCCCGGCCGATCCGCGACACCGCCGTGCGGCTGGCCCGCGGATCGCTGCCCGGCGGCGCGCGGTCTGTCGGTGGGCGGCCGGGTGGGCCCGGCCCTGCGGGTGGCGGCCCGGACGGCAGCGATGACCTGCTGGTCCGGCGGCTCATGGACTGGCGGCTGGCGACCGCCAGAGAGCAGAGCGCGCCCGCCTTTGTGGTCTTCTCCGACGCGACGCTGCGCACGATCGCGCGGCTGCGGCCGGCCAGCCGCAGCCAGCTTGCCGCCGTCCCCGGTGTCGGGACCGTCAAGCTTGACCGGTACGGTGCCGCCGTACTCGCGTTGTGCGCGGACGCGGCGGGCCTGGCGGGCCAAGACGGTTAGGCGGACCAACAGCAATGAGCAAGGCACTCGACGCCGTGGTAGACCTGCTCAATCTGGAGCAGATCGAGGTCAACATCTTCCGCGGCCGCAGCCCGGCGGGGGAGCGCAGGCAGCGTGTCTTCGGCGGTCAGGTCGCCGGCCAGGCCCTGGTCGCGGCCGGGCGGACGGTGCCGGCCGCCCGGCCGGTGCACTCCCTGCACGCTTACTTCATCCGGCCAGGCGATCCGCAGGTGCCGATCATCTACCTGGTCGAGCGGGTGCGCGACGGCAGGTCCTTCACCACCCGCCGGGTGTCGGCCGTCCAGCACGGCGAGACGATCTTCACGCTGTCCGCCTCGTTCCATCACGGCGAACCTGGCGTCGAGCACGCCGACCAGATGCCCGACGTTGCGCCGCCGGAGGAGATAACGCCGACGGCCGATCGGCTGGAGAAGGTGTTCGGCCCATCGGTGCACGACTTCTTCCACAACAACCCGATCGACATCCGGCACGCCGGCCCGCTGACGATCGAAGCGCAGCACGACCCCTCGCTGCGCGCTACCAGCAGCCTGGTCTGGCTCCGGGCGGACGGCAAGCTGCCCGACGACCCGCTGCTGCACGTCTGCATCATGACGTACGCCTCGGACCTGACGCTGCTGGACTCGGTGCTGCTGGCGCACGGGCTGTCCTGGGCGGACGGGAGTACCAAGGGCGCCAGCCTGGACCACGCTATGTGGTTCCACCGGCCGTTCCGGGCTGACAGGTGGCTGCTGTACGCGCAGGAGTCGCCGGTGGCCGGGGGAGCGAGGGGACTGGCGCGGGGCGAGGTGTTCACGCGCGAAGGCGAGCTGGTGGTGTCGGTGGTGCAGGAGGGGCTTATTCGCACTGCTCCTGACCTGCTCTGATGCCGCAAACGCGGGGTTAGGTAACGGTAGGGAAACGACCTTCCGTCGGCGGCGGAAAAACAGTTGCCCCGGTCTGCGACGGCTGCGTAGGGTGCTGGCATGGCCGAGGGAACAACAACGCTCGCTGGAAGGAGGTGCCCGGAATGCTGAACATGCTCTCCAACGTCGAGGCTGCCGCTTATGCGCGCGCAGAGCTCGGCGCGGGCGGCAGCCTCTCGGCAGGCGCCGGGTTCGCCACGGCCGGCGGCACGGGTACCGCGATCCTTGCCCGCCCGCGCGCCCTCTGGGCTGACCGCGTCTTCGGCCAGGGCGTCAATGTCCGCCCGGACCAGCTGCTCGCGCAGGCCAGTGCGATCAAGCCCAATGCCAGCAAGGAGTACGTGCACACGACCCGCATCGTCGCGCTGAGCGGCGGTACCTTGGGTCCGCATCCGGCGAGGGATCCGGTCTAGAAAGACCGGCCTGATCCCCTCAAGGCCGCGGACCCGAGAACCGGGTCCGCGGCCTTCGTCATGCGAGGCCACCGTTTTGTCAGACGCGTGAGAGACCGTACGACGAGCGACGAGAGGGGATGACACCGATGCATTGGCCCGGCACCACCGCCGTGTTGGAACCCGCGGCGGGGTTGAAGGCGAGGTCCGCGGAGGCGGCGGCAATCAGCAGGGACGGCCAGGCGCCAGCGGCCGGCCCGCTGACGATGGCGGGCGTGCCGAGCGGCCTCGGCCTGCCGTGCAGAGATGACCCGGAAATGTTCTTCGCGGAAGCACCGGAGGACGTGGAGTACGCCAAGTCGCTGTGCCGCGGCTGCCCAGCGCAGCTCGCCTGCCTGTCTGGGGCGATCGAGCGCAGGGAGCCGTGGGGCGTCTGGGGCGGAGAGCTCTTCCTGCGCGGCGACATCATGCCGCGTAAGCGCCGGCGGGGGCGTCCTCGCAAGACCGATGTAGCGGCGGCCTGAACTCAAGCAGACCACGGTATTCAGACGATCAGAAAGCGGTGATAGCGGGGTGTATTCAGTCCATCAGCAAGCAAGAGAACGACAACAGGCGATGTTAGAGCTGGCCGTGCGAGAGCGACGGGCACGCCATGCCCGCATCTTCGAGCGGGCCGCTCGAAGATATGAGCGCGCGGAGCAGCGGGTGGCCCGTAGCTGGCACAAGGCGGTCCGGCTGCGCGATGAGCTCGCGGAGCTCGAGCAGAGTCCGGATCCCGCGGCCTGACCCGGGCAGCCGGAGGAGCTCACGGTGGAGCTGTGGCCGGGGAAGCTGACGACACCCCGGCCCCAGCCGCGTTCAGGGAAGCTGACGACTTCCCCACTCCAGCTGGCCAGCGCAGTGCGGCTCATGCCGGCGGGCTGGCAGCCTCGGGGCTGAGCTGGTCGCGGGCATCCAGAGCGGTCTGGGCGACGTCCCGGCTGCCGTTCGCAGCCTGACGGCCGGGAGCGTCCGGGCCTGAGCCGGCAGCGCCGGTGGCCGCGCTGCCGGCGACAGCTCCCCTGGCCCGGCCATTGCGGCCGCCGGCGGGCTGGGCGCTGCCGTTGCTGCCAGCGGCCTCGGCCGGGCCGCTCCGGGGCCCGTCTTTGGCCGGGCCGCTGCGGGCCGTGCTCTTGGCCGGGCCGGTCCGGGCCACCCGGGGCGAGTCGCTGCGGTCATCCGCTCGGGCATCCTGCGGACCGTCGCTGCCCGCGTCCTCGGGCCGGCCAAGCGTGGCGGACTCACCGTAGCCAGGCATCCACTTCAGCACCTCGGCCCGGAACGGTCCCTCGCACTCAAGCTGGCACAGCACTCCGATCCCGGCCGTCGAGACGCGGTGGATCAGCACGTACGACGGCGGCAGGTTCAGCCGGCGGCTCACGTTCGCGGCGCGCATGTCGGTCATCCTGGCGGCCTCGCTGCGCATCCACTCACGGCTGAACTTGAACGTCTCCACGTTGGACGGCTCGGCCAGCGGGGCGAGGAATGCGCGCAGCGCGCCCAGATCGATCTCCATGCCGGGGCGCAGGAAGCCGTTGTCGCGCAGTTCGCGCTCGAGGCGGGTAGGGTCGCCGTCGGTGTGCATGAGCCACAGCACCTTGCCGAAAAACGGCGGGAAGCCGTTCGGCAGCCGGTCTACAGCGCCGAAGTCGAGCACACCCAGCCGGCCGTCCTGCAGCAGCCGGAAATTTCCCGGATGCGGGTCGGCGTGCAGCAGCCGGGTCCGAGCCGGGCCGGAGAACAGGAACCGGGCGAGCATTATGCCGGCCCGGTCGCGCTCCTCCTGCGTGCCGTCGGAGATAATCCGCGACAGCGGAGTACCGTCCATCCACTCGCTGACCAGCACGTGGTCGGTTGCGGCGACGACGTGCGGCACGAAGATGTCGGGATCGCCGGTGTAGGCGGCCGCGAATGCCTGCTGTGAGGCCGCCTCGAGCCGGTAGTCGAGTTCCTCGGTGACGCGAGCCTTCAGCGCGTCCAGCAGCGGGCCGACATCCAGCCCCGGCATGAGCACCCCGAACAACCGCCCGACCCGGCCGATCTGGGTGAAGTCGCTGATAAGCGCCTTGCCGGCGCCCGGGTACTGAATCTTGACGGCGACCCGCCGGCCGTCGCGCCAGACGCCGCGGTGCACCTGGCCGATGGACGCAGCGGCGGCGGGACTGTCGTCGAACTGAGCGAAGTTCGCTCGCCAGTTGGCGCCAAGATCCGCGGCGAGAACCTTGTGCACGGTGCTGGCCGGCAACGGCGGCGCGGATTCCTGCAGCTTGGTCAGGGTGGCCCGGTACGGCCCGGCGATCTCCGCCGGCATGGCGGCTTCGAAGATCGACAGAGCCTGGCCGAGCTTCAGCGCACCGCCTTTGAGTTCCCCCAGAACCCGGAAGATCTGCTCCGCGGTCCGCTGCTGGATCTCCTGCGCGACGACCTCCGCGGGTCGACCGCCCAGGCGCTTGCCCAGACCCCACGCAGTCCGGCCGGCGAGACCGACCGGCAGGGTGGCCAGTTTGGCCGTTCGGGTGACAGCGCGGCTGGGAAGATCGCTCATGATCCCATTCTCGGCTACGTCGGGGTGTGGCTCGCACACGTGCAGGCACGGTGGGGCAGCCACGTCCTGCGGCGCCACTGCCAGGCGGGTAGAACGAGCTCCAGAGTGCCGTTGACCGCAGCGTACGCCAGCATCGCCCGGTCGAGGAATGTGAGCGCCTGCGCCGCCGCCTGCGCCGCGACGGCTGCGGTCAGCGCGGCATCGCAGCCAAGGGGATCGGGCGCGCGGCCGGCCAGCTGGGCGAGGATCAGCGGCCAGGCGGGGTCGTTGTCGGCCCGGGTGTAATCCAGGCAGCGCAGGCAGGCGGTCTCGCCCGGCAGAACCAGCGGGCCGACCAGGCCAATGGCCTCGGCCGCTGATGCTGCCAGATGCGGAACGCGCTCTCGCATCAGCCGGTCGGCCAGCTCAGGTGGCTGGCGCTCGGTGAGCACCGCGAGGTGGGGCTGGGGCAACTGCCCGGCCGCAAAACCGCCCTCGGCCGGGCAGGTTACCCGGCCGACTCCGGCCGCAGTCAGGATGTCGGCGATCGCGGCGCCGATCCGTGCTGTGCCGTAGATCTGCACCGATGCGGCGCGCCTGCGCGCCAGGACGCTGGCGCCGCCGTCGCTGTCCCCGCGTGCCAGCGAGGCGGTGGCAAGCTCGGCCGCGAGCGGCGAGCGCAGCGAGGGCGGCAGGGCCCGCAACGTGGCGGCCGGGAAGTCGTCAAGCGCCCCGCCAGCCGCGAGCAGGGCGAGCACTCGCTCGACCGCGTGCGGTGGCATGCCCCGGTCCTGGGCGGCAGCTAGAACCTGCGTCCGGTCGCGGCTGCCGTCTAACAGGCCGATCAGCCAGGCGGCGCCTCTCATCCCGGTGAGCGCCACGGCGCGGCGCGGATCGATTCCGATCTGCAGGGTGTCCCGGTCACGCCAGACCGGCAGAAGACCGGACTTCAGCGCTGGTCGCACGCGGCTAAGAGTGCCAGTGGGGGCCGACAGTCTGCTCGTCGTCCCGGCTGCTCGCCGGCCGGCTGCTCGCCGGCCGGGCCTGGACAGGGTCCCCGGGCCTCGGAGCGCACCGGCCCCTCGCATTCGGGCTGGCCGCCGCCCTTCCCAAAGAAGCGGCCACGGCCCGCAGCCCAGGGACTCCTGCCTGGCGAAGGTAGGCCCGGTAATCCCGGCGGTCAACACGGCCCTGTGGATCAACCCTGTGCAGATCATGGGGAAACTGCGGCGCGTCGCGGTGAACCGCGGTGCAGACAGCTGTGGATTCGCCCGGCCGGGGCACGACTTGCGCCGCGCGGACCTGCACGAACCGCGTCCGCCCTCGGTGCAGCGACGATTGTCCGGGCTAGGCCGGCGGTTCTTCGCCGGGCGGCCCGGTGCCAGGTTCCTGGCCGGTGCCGCTCTCGGGCTCAGCTTCCGTGCCGGCACCCGGATTCTCCGCACCCGGATTCTCCGCGCCGGGACTCTCCGCGCCCGGGCTGTCCGCTGCCTGCACGTCGGCCTCAAGATCGGAGATGTCCAGCTCCGGCCGGCCGCGAACGAATCCGTCTGGATCGTCGAAATCGTCGGCGGTCGGCAGCAGATCCGGATGCGTCCATACGCTGTCCCGGCGCTGGACGCCGCGGGCCTCGGTCAGGCCGCGCCAGATCGCCGCTGCCTCACGCAGTCGGCGCGGCCGCAGCTCAAGGCCGACCAGCGTGGCGAAGGTGCGCTCCGCGGGACCGCCGGTGGCGCGGCGCCGCCTGATGGCCTCGGCGAGTGCCGTCGCCTGTGGCAGCCGGTCGGCCGCCGCATCCTCGACCACGGTGGCAACCCAGCCCTCGACGAGCGCGAGGACGGTCTCGAGCCGGGCCAGCGCGGCCTTCTGCTCCGGCGTGTCCTCCGGCTGGAACAGCGCGGCACCGGAAAGCGCCTCGTTCAGTGCCTCCGGATTGGACGGGTCAATCTGCGGCATCGCCTCACGCAGCGCTGCCGCGTCTACCTTGATGCCCCGCGCGTAATCCTCAACGGCGCCGAGCAGCCGGGCCCGCAGCCACGGGACGTGCGCGAACAGCCGGTGATGTGCTGCCTCCCGGAGCGCGAGGAACAGCCGCACCTCATCCAGGCTGACTGTCAGTCCCTCGCCGAACGCGGCGACGCCGCCGGGCAGCAGCGCGGCCGTGCCCTGCGGGCCGAGGGGCAGGCCCACATCGGTCGAGCTCACCACCTCCTGGGCCAGGGCACCCACGGCCGCGCCCGTCTGGCCGCCGACCATCATCCCGCCGATCCGGCGCATCATCTCGCCGAGCCCGCCCAGGGCGCCGAGCCCGCCGGTCATGGCCGCCATCGTGGCGCGCATTTCGGGCGGCAGGTCGGCAGCGAGTTCCTCAGGATCGTCGCTGAGCATCCCGCTCATGGCGTCGACAGCCCGCGCGGCGATCGGGTCGCACAGCTTCGACCAGACCGGGAGCGTCGCTTCCACCCACTCCGACCGGCTCCACGCCTGGACCGAACGGACTCCGGTCGGCAGCGTGGTGGCGTCCTCCAGCCAGAGATCAGCCAGCCGGATGGCCTCGACTACCTTGTTCCGCTCGGCCTCCAGGATGCTGGGATCACCGGCCGCCGACACGGTCTGGCGCGCGACGTTCTTGGCCAGATCCCAGTTGACCGGGCCGCCCTGCCAGGACATCAGGTCGGCGAACTGCCGCAGGGCGTCGGCGAACTGCTGCGGATCGCCCAGCGGTCCGAGTGGTCCGAGCGGGCCTCCGGCGCCCCCGGCACCGCCGGAGGAGCCGCCCTGGCCGCCGGATGAGCCACCGGACTCCCCGCCGGAATTGCCGGGAAGCCCGAAGCCGAAGGAAGGATCAGTCATCTCCGCGGCCTCTCAGGCAGGATGGAAGGGTCACGTTTGCCAAGTTATCCCAGGAGTCGTACACGGTGAGCAACCGAGATGCCAAGGTTCGCGCTCAGCGCAGCCCGGAAGGACAGCGCAGCCCGGAAGGACAGCGCAGCCGGGACCGGGCCGGGGAGAAGCCGGATTTGGGCGGCCGGGCTCCGGTAGTGGCCGTGACCGGGGCTGCCCGCGGCCTGGGCCATCAGCTCGCCGTCCGGCTGGCAGCCTCGGACCGGATCGGCAAGGTGATCGCCATCGACGATCACCGCGGCGACGTGGCCGGCGTGACCTGGCGTGTCGTTGACGTCCGGGACACCGCGCTGGGCCGCCGCCTGGCCGGCGTGGATGTCGTCGTGCACACCGACCTGGATCTGTCCCCGGACTCCGATTCCAAGGCGCGGCGGGCGTTCAACGTCCGGGGCGCGCAGACGGTCCTGACCGCTTCAGCCGCCGCTGGAGTCGGCCGGGTGGTGCTCGTCACCAGCGCGATGGTGTACGGGGCGCGGCCGGACAATCCGGTGCCGCTGGACGAGACGGCACTGCTCGGAGCCGATCCGGATGGGAGCGTGGTCGGGGACCTGCTGGAGATCGAGCAGCTCGCCGAGCGGTCGCCGCGCACCCATCCGGGCATGGCTATCACGGTCGTCCGGCCGGCAGCACTTGTCGGCGAGGGCGTTGACACGCTGGTCACCAGGCATTTCGAGGCGCCGAGGCTGCTGACGGTGAAGGGCTGCGCGCAGCGCTGGCAGTTCTGCCATCTCGATGATCTGGTCTGCGCGCTCGAGCTGGCCGCGGCGGCCGAGATCACCGGCGCGTTCGCCGTCGGCTGCGACGGCTGGCTGGAGCAGGACCAGGTCGAGGAACTGGCCGGGCTGCGCGGGATCGAGCTTCCCGCCGGGCTGACCTTCGGCACAGTGCAGCGGCTGCACCGGGCCGGGATCACCCCCGCGCCCGTCACCGACCTGCACTTTGTCGTCTATCCGTGGGTCGTCGACTGCCAGCACCTGCGGGCAGCGGGCTGGCGGCCCGAGTACGACAACGCAACTGCTCTGCAGGCGCTGCTGGACGAGCGGGCGGGCCGCCACGCCCTGGCCGGCCGCCGGCTGGACAAGAAGGACGCCACGATCACCGCCGCCGGGGCCGCCGGCGCGACCGTGGCCGTGATCGGGACTGCGGCGATCGTCCGCCGAGCGCGGCGGCGTCGGCGCGGGACGTGACGGGCGCTGTGACGTGGCCACCATGTCAGTTGGGCACCGTGTAATTTGGGCACCGTGACTGTGATCAGGCTGGCAGAACTGCGCGAGTCGCCGCTGTCTGTGGATGAGGTGCGAGCTGCCGTGGCTGACCCGGCATCCGGCGGCATCGCCCTGTTCCTCGGCGTGGTTCGCGACTACGATCACGGCCGTGATGTCACCAAGCTCAGCTATACCGCGCATCCGTCCGCGCAGGACGAACTGCGCCGTGTCGCCGAGAAGGTCGCGGCGAGCTTCAGCGTCCGCGCGCTGGCCGTCGTGCACAGGGTGGGCGACCTGGCTGTCGGCGACCTGGCGGTGGTCGTCGCGGCCGCATGCGAGCACCGCGGCGAGGCGTTCGAGGCGTGCCGCTCGCTGATCGACGAGATCAAGGCAAGCGTGCCGATCTGGAAGCATCAGCAGTTCGCCGGCGGCGACAGCGAGTGGGTGAACAGCGCGTAGTGTTTGCGTCCATGTCCCGTCGCGTCCTGACGCTGGTGATCGCCACGGTCGGCGTGCTGGCCGCCCTGGCTGCGGCGACCATCCCGTCCGTCCCCTACGTCGCGCTGACCCCGGGCCCGACGCTGAACACCCTGGGCACGCAGGCCGGCAAGCCGCTGATCCAGATCACTGGCCGCAGCATCTACCCGACCAGCGGGCATCTCAATATGGTCACGGTGTCCTTTTTCGGCGGCCCGGGCAGCAACTTCAATATCTTCGCCGCGCTGCGAGCCTGGCTGAGCCCGCATGACGCTGTCGTGCCCGAGCAGGAGATCTTCACGCCGGGCCAGTCCGAGCAGCAGGTGCAGCAGCAGGACACCGAGCAGATGGTCAACTCTCAGCAGACCGCCACGGCGGCGGCGCTGTGCCAGCTGGGCATCGGCTTCTCGACCGTGGACACCATCGTGGCGACGGTGAAGGGAAAGCCGGCCGCCGGAGTGCTGCAGAAGGGTGACGTGATCACTGCCGTCGACGGCACGCCAGTGAACTGCCACCATGACGCCGCGGCGCTGATCCGCGCGCGCAAGCCCGGCGCGCCCGTCCAGCTGACGATCCGCCGCGGCGGCACGACGCATACGTTCCGCCTGGCCACAGCCGACGTCGAGGGGCACCCGGCGGTCGGCGTCAACGTGGCCGAGAGCTACGTGTTCCCGTTCCAGGTCAAGATCAGCATCGGCAATATCGGCGGTCCGAGTGCCGGGCTGATGTTCGCCCTCGCGATCATTGACAAGCTCACCCCGGCGAACCTCACCGGCGGGCGGTTCATCGCCGGCACCGGCGAGATCGGGGCCGACGGCACGGTGGATCCGATCGGCGGGACCCAGCAGAAGATGGCGGGTGCCCGGGCGGCCGGCGCGACGGTCTTCCTCACTCCGGCGCAGAACTGCCCGGACACCTCAGGCGCCGTGCCAGCGGGGCTGCGGCTGGTGAAAGTCAGCACCCTCAGCGGCGCCGTTCAGGACCTGCAGGCGATCAAGAACGGCCAGCCGGTCCCGTCCTGCTGACGCGCCCGGCCGCCGCCGTGACCGGGATGCGGCGGGAACCTCGGGATATCCCGGTAAGTTGCCTCTGGGACGTGCACTCCTGCGCGATCCTGTGGCGAGTCGCCGCTGCGGGCAGCCTAGGCTGGCGCGCAGCTGAGGTCAGCAAAAGGGAGAGTCCGTGGCCTTCCGAACTCCCGGCTATCCGCGGCCGGCCGCCGGTCGGCCCATCGTGCTGCCGCGCTGGCCCAGATACGTCATCCCGGTGATCGTCGGCATAGTCGCCCTGATCATTGCGCTGTCCGTTATCGCCGGGGTGTCGACGGACTATCTGTGGTTCCACGTCATCGGCTACGCCCGCGTCTTCGGTGTTACGTACAGCACCAAATGGGCCATGTTCGTCGTCGCCGCACTGTTCATGACCGTCGCGGTCGGCGTGAACGGCTGGCTGGCCTACCGGCTGCGGCCCGCCTACCGCAGCGCCGCCACCGACCACCAGGGCGTGGAAGCGTACCGGCTGGCCATCGACCCGCACCGGCGGCTGGTCTTGGGCGTGCTGCTTGGCCTGATCGGGCTGATCTCAGGCCTCGGCGCGGCGGGTGACTGGCGTACCTGGCTGCAGTTCGTCAACCGCACGTCGTTTGGTGTCAAAGATCCTCAGTTCCACCTCGACATTTCCTTCTTCGTTTTCGTCTACCCGTTCCTGCGAATGGCGCTGTCGTATCTTTTCGCCGCGGTGCTGCTGTCGCTGCTGGTGGCTGCGGGCGTGCATTACCTGTACGGAGGACTGCGCCCGCAGCAGAAAGGGGAGCGCGCGACCTCGGGCGCGCGCGCCCAGCTGTTCGTGCTGGCGGGCCTGTTCGTCCTGCTCAAGGCAGTTGCCTACTGGGTCGACCGGTACGGCATCGATTTCTCCCAGCGCGGTGTGGTGACCACCGGTGCCTCCTACACCGACGTGCACGCCGTGCTGCCGGCTAAGACGGTGCTGGCGGTCATCGCGCTGATCTGCGGCGTGCTTTTCCTGGCCGGTGCCGTGCGGCGCAGCTCGATGCTGCCGGCCATCGGCTTCGGCCTGCTGGTGCTGTCGGCGATCATCATCGGCGGGGTGTACCCGGCGATCATCCAGCAGTTCGTGGTCAAGCCGAACGAGCTGACGAAGGAGACGCCGTACCTGCAGCGCGAGATCACCGGCACCCGTGCCGCCTACGGGGTGTCGGGCGCACAGGTGACCGGCTATCCGGCAGCGGCGGACCCGAGCCTGTCGGGCGCGCAGCTGGCGACCGGGGCGGCGGCGCTGCCGGACACACGGCTGCTCGATCCCGGCGTGGTATCGCAGACTTACCAGCAGCTCCAGCAGATCAAGAGCTACTACCGGTTCAACAGCGTGCTCGACATGGACCGGTATCCGGTGCCCGGGAGCCCTGTGCCGCAGGACATGGTGGTCGGGGTCCGGGACATGTCCGGGCCGCCGGCCGGCCAGAGCAACTGGGTCAACACGCACCTGGTGTACACGCACGGCTACGGCTTTGTCGCCGCCAGCGCGAGCGCGACCCAGAGCAACGGCAACCCGTCATTTTCCGAGAGCGATATCCCGCCGACCGGGGCGCTCGGCGCTTTCCAGCCCCGCGTCTACTTCGGCCAGCAGGAAACCAGCTACGTCATCGCGGACACCGGCCAGAAGGAACTCGACTACCCCAACCAGAGCACCGGCGGCCAGCAGAACAACTTCTACCATGGCGGCGGCGGCGTTCCGGTCGGCTCCCTGCTCGACAAGCTGCTCTACACCGTGAAGTTCCGGCAGCTCAACATCTTGCTGTCGGGTGCCATCAACAGCCATTCGAAGATCATGTACGTCCGCGACCCGCTGGCGCGGGTGGCCAAGGTCGCGCCGTTCCTCACCCTGGACGGCGACCCGTACCCGGTGATCGCCGACAACCAGGTCTACTGGGTCGTTGATGCCTACACCAGCACGGACAACTATCCGTACTCCTCGCGGCTCGGGCTGGAGCAGTCCACCGCCGACACCTACTACCCCGGCGGCTCCGTGCCCGGCAACGGCGGCCAGGTGAACTACATCCGGAACTCGGTCAAGGCAGTCGTCAACGCCTACACCGGGGCGGTGACGCTATATCAGTGGGGCGGCCGCGAGCCGGTGCTCGACACCTGGATGAAGGCATTCCCCGGCGTCATCAAGCCGTCCAGCCAGATTCCCGCCGCGCTGCGGCCGCATCTGCGCTACCCGCAGGTCCTGTTCGAGATGCAGCGGCAGATCCTCACCCAGTTCCACGTGCAGTCGCCGCAGGCGTTCTTCGGCGGCCAGAACTTCTGGTCGGTGCCGGTCGACCCGACTCCCGGCCCTGGCAGCAGCACGAGCCAGCCGCCGTACTACCTGACCATGACCATGCCAGGCGTCAGTTCGCCGGAGTTCTCGCTCGTCACCTCGTTCACCCAGCGCGGCCGGTCGAACATGGCCTCCTACATGGCGGTGGACAGCAACCCCGGCAGCCCCGACTACGGCACGATCCGGCTGCTTGAGCTGCCGCAGGACGCGACCATCCTCGGGCCGCAGCAGGTCAACAACTCCTTCGAGTCCGACCCGGTCGCTTCCATCGAGCTGACGCAGCTGCGCAAGGGCGGATCTCAGGTGACCATCGGGAACCTGATCACGCTGCCGTTCGCGGGGAGCCTGCTCTACACCGAGCCGGTGTACGTGGCCGCGGCCGCGGGCAGCGGGGCCGGCTCCTACCCGGCGGTCAAACGGGTGTTCGCCTTCTACAACGGCCAGGTGGGGTATGCCCCGACCCTGCCGGGCGCGCTGGCCCAGGTATTCGCGAGCCAGGCCGCGCTGCCGCCGAGTCCAGGCCAGGGCGCCAGTTCCAGCGGCAAGCCGAACGCCGCCGCGCTGAGGTACATCGAGCAGGCGCAGCACATCTACGCGCAGGCGGAGGCCGCGCTGCAGCGAGGCAACTTTGCCGCCTACGGCAGCTTCCTCAGCCAGCTGCAGACGGCACTGGCCAATGCGAGGAAAGCGGCTCAGGCCCCGGCCAAGCCGGCTGCGGCCAGCTCACCGACGCCAGCACCCACGCCATCCCACTCGGGGTCGCCGTGAGGCTGCCGGATTGCCTGCCTGCCGGGGCTCTGCGCGCGGACGCGCCGCTGACGCCGAGGGCGTACCCTCAGAGCTGACGGGGCAGTGATTCACCGCTTGCCTCCGCCGCATATTTGCGCGCCCCGGCGGGGCCCGCGCGAAAGGAGCCAGACCGGTCGTGCCGCTTCGAGTGCTCGTTGACGCGACCGGCGTGCCCGCTGACCGCGGTGCGCTTGGCCGCTACGTAGACGGCCTGGTGAGTGCCCTCGGCGCTGCCGGGGCTGACCTGGCGGTCGCCTGCCAGCGCGCCGACCAGGAGCGCTACGGACGGCTGGTGCCGAGCGCGACTGTGGTGGCCGGCCCGCAAGCGATCGCGCATCGCCCTGCCCGGCTCGCCTGGGAGCAGAGCGGCCTGCCGCTGGTCGCGCAGCAGGTCGAGGCCGACGTTATCCATTCGCCGCATTACTCGATGCCGCTGCGGGCCGGCAGGGCCACCGTGGTGACCATCCACGACCTGACGTTCTTCACTGCGCCGGATGCGCACAGCCCGGTGACCGCGACGTTCTACAAGGCGGCGATCCGCACGTCCGCGCGCCGCGCCACCCGGCTGGTCGTGCCGTCGAAAGCCACCAGGGATGAGCTCGTCCGCGTCCTCGGCGCCGATCCGACCAGGATTGACGTGGCCTACCACGGCGTCGACCACACGCTGTTCCACGCGCCGGACACGTCCCAGGTGCTCCAGGTCTCCAACCGGCTCGGCTTGCACGGCAAGCCCTACGTGGCCTACCTCGGCACGCTCGAACCGCGCAAGAACGTGCCCGCGCTGATCGCGGGCTGGACCGCCGCGGTTGCTGATCTGCCCGACCCGCCGGCCCTCGTGCTGGCCGGCGGCAGCGGCTGGAGCGAGGAAGTGGACGAGGCCGTGGCAGCCGTGCCCGCGCACCTGCGTCTGTTGCGGCCAGGCTACCTGCATTTCGCCGACCTGCCGGGCTTCTTCGGCGGCGCGCTGCTGGTGGCGTTCCCGAGCACGGGGGAGGGCTTCGGCCTGCCTGCCCTGGAGGCGATGGCCTGCGGTGCGCCGGTGCTGACGACGCACCGGACCTCGCTGCCCGAGGTCGGCGGCGATGCGGTCGCCTACACCGAGCCGGATGCGGCCAGCATCCAGGCGGCGCTGCGCGGGCTGCTCGATGACCCGCAGCGCCGCGAAGCGCTGGGCATGGCCGGTCACGCCAGGGCGCTCGAGTTCACCTGGGCAGCCTCGGCCGAGGCGCACATGACGTGCTACGAGCGTGCGGCCGCGCAGGGACCCGAGTAACCTCCCTGCCCATGCTGAGCGATTCATCCGCAGTCGGCCGGCCGGAGCCGCCGAGCACGCCGGCCGCAAGCTCGTCCGGCTGGAACACACCGGCGGACAGCGGCGCGCAGCTGGAGGCCATCCTGCTGGTCGGCGGCCAGGGCACGCGGCTCCGGCCGCTCACCATCGGGACGCCCAAGCCGCTGCTGCCCACCGCCGGGGTGCCGTTCCTGGCGCACCAGCTGGCCAGGGCCGCTGCCGCGGGCATCGGCCGGGTAGTCCTGGCGACCGCCTACCGGGCGGAGATGTTCGCCGAGGTGCTGGGCGACGGGTCGGCTTTTGGCCTGGAGCTGGAGTATGTGTCGGAGGACACGCCCCTGGGTACCGGCGGCGGGATCCGCAATGCCGCCGCGAGCCTGCGCAGCGGGCCCGATGACCCGATCGTGGTGCTCAACGGCGACGTGCTGTCCGGTCACGACCTCGGTGCCCAGCGGGCGCTGCACGAAAAGGCCGACGCGGCGGTGACGCTGCATCTGGTCGAGGTACCCGACCCGGCAAGGTTCGGCTGCGTGCCGACCGAACCGGACGGCCGGGTGATCGATTTCCTGGAGAAGACGCCGCACCCGGTCTCGAGCCAGATCAACGCCGGCTGCTACATCTTCCAGCGGCGGTTCATCGACCAGATGCCCGCCGGGCGGGTGCTGTCGGTCGAGCGGGACACCTTCCCCGCTCTGATCGCCGCCGGCGAGACGGTCATGGGATACCTGGAAACGGCCTATTGGCTCGACGTCGGCACCCCGGAGGCCTTTGTGCGGGGCTCGTGTGACCTGGTGCTCGGGCGGCTGGCCTCGCCGGCGGTGCCCGGCCCGTGCGGCGAGGCCCTGCTGCTGTCCGGCGCGGTTGTGCATCCGTCCGCCGAGCTATCCGGCGGCACCGTCGCGGGCTCGGGCTGCCTTGTCGGGCAGGGCGTCCGGCTTGACGGCGCGGTCCTCTTCGAGAACGTCCAGGTGGCCGACGATGCGGTCGTTAGCTCCAGCGTGCTCGGTGCCGGCGCGCAGATCGGACCCGGCGTCGTCCTCGACGGGGTCGTGGTGGGTGCCGGCGCGGTGATCTCCGACGGCAACGAGCTGCGCTGCGGCATGCGGGTGTGGCCGGGCGTGCACCTGGCGCAGACCGCGATCCGCTTCTCCACCGACGCCTGACTGGCGGGTGGCCCAATGACCTCGGCGGCGCAGTGACCTCGGCGGCGCCCTCGTCCAGTTCGGCGCCCTCATCCGGGCTGCGACGCGAAACGGCAGCCGCCCCGGCGCCGCCGCAGGTTCGCGACTGGCATGCCCCGTTCCCGGTGGACGTCCGGCGGGTGCTGTCAGTCCATCGCCGGGGAGCTGGCGACCCGGCGCTGCGCATCGACGCCGGCGGTGCGCTCTGGCGGACCTGCCTGACCCCGCTGGGCCCTGGGACGCTGCGGGTCACCGCCCGGACGGCCGCCGCCGGCCCGGCCGCCGGGGCCGAAACGGCGACCCTGGTCATCGCCGCCGCATGGGGACCCGGCGCCGGGTGGCTGCTGGACGTCCTCCCGGCGATGCTGGGCGCCGACGATCAGCCGGAGACATTCTCGCCCGTGCACCCGCTGCTGCGGGAGATGGCGCTACGGCACCGCGGCGTGCGGGTCGGCCGGTCCTGCCGGGTACTCGAGGCGCTGGTACCGGCCATCCTGGAGCAGAAGGTGGTGGGCCTGGAGGCTTTCCGGGCCTGGCGCCTGCTGCTGACCAGGTTCGGCGGCCCCGCGCCCGGCCCGGCGCCGGCCGGCATGCGGGTGTTCCCGCCGCCCGCCGTCTGGACCGCCATCCCGTCCTGGGAATGGCACCGGGCGGGAGTCGAGGGCGTCCGGGCCCGCACAGTCGCAGCTGCGGCGAGGTTGGGCGGCCGCCTGGAAGAGATCCTCGAGCTGGCCGCAGGCCCTGCCGACCGCAGGCTGCGCAGCCTGCCGGGGATCGGCCCGTGGACCTCGGCGGAGGTCAGGCAGCGCGCCTGCGGCGACGCCGATGCGGTGTCGGTCGGCGACTACAACCTGCCGGCGGCGGTGGGCTGGGCGCTGGCCGGGCGGAAGGTCGACGACGCCGGCATGCTGGAGCTGCTCGCGCCCTATGCCGGCCACCGCTACCGGGCTGCCCGGCTGGTGGAGCTGAGCGGGTCCCGGCCGCCCCGCCACGGGCACCGGATGCCCGTCCGCGACTACCGCGCGTTCTAAGGGCTGCGCGGCTCAGTTTCGCGGCTCAGCTCGTGGCTCAGTTCGCGCCCGCCGGACCGGCGATGCGAATCTCGAGATTCGCGCGGCGCGCCTGCGGCCGGCGGCGGATGGCCCGCCGGGCGGTCATGGCCGCGGCATAGAGCCGCTTCTCGAGCCCGTATTTCGCGTTAAGCCTGTCCTGTACGAGCGGAGCCGCACTCTCGGGCAGCACGGCGGCTGCCGCCTTCACCGGCGTCCCGCGCAGCGTGCCGCTGACCGAGCACGGCGCAATGGTGACAGCCGGGTTCGCGCGCAGCCGCTTCACCTTGCCGGATCCGGCCTCGGTCCAGACCAGCAGCCGGTCACCGTCGGCCGCGAACCACACCGGCGTGGTGACCGGATCGCCATTGCGGCAGAACGTGGTGAGCGCCAGGTAGCGCGCCGACGCCGCCCAGCCCGGCAGTGCGCCGGCCGGGCCGGTGAGCTGGCCGGGATCTTCCACCTGGGCATCGTCTCGGCTGGGCCGGCCAGATGCAAACCCGGCCGGGACCGCCCCGCGGCCGCCCCGCGCGGCCGCAACCCGACAGCACCGGGCCAGCCGGTCAACGGACTGGCAGCGGCTGCCACCTAAGGTTGAGCTATGAGCTCCGATTCGGCCAGCCCCCGCCCGATGAAGCTTTCGGTGGTCACCGAGCCCGTACCGTCGCCGAGCGCGCTGCGGCGCGCACTGGCGCGCGCGCGCGACGGCAAGGCACTGGACCAGGCCGAGGCCGCCATCTTGCTGCACGCCCGCGGCGACCAGCTCGCCGAGCTGCTCGGGTACGCCGCCAGAACGAGGGACGCGGGCCTGGCGGCGGCAGGCAGGCCCGGCGTCATCACCTACTCGAAAAAGGTGTTCATCCCGTTGACCCGCCTGTGCCGGGATCGCTGCGCTTACTGCACGTTCGTTACCGTGCCCGGACGGCTGGACAGCCCCTACCTGTCGCCGGACGAGGTGCTGAAGATCGCCGCTGACGGCGCCGCGCTCGGCTGCAAGGAGGCCCTGTTCACCCTCGGCGACCGGCCCGAGGCACGCTGGCAGCAGGCCCGCGACTGGCTGGACGCGCACGGCTATGACGACACCCTGTCCTATGTCCGGGCGATGGCGATCCGGGTGCTGGAGGAGACCGGGCTGCTGCCGCACCTGAACCCCGGCGTGCTCAGCTGGCAGGACTTCCAGCGGCTCAAGCCGGTCGCGCCGTCGATGGGCATGATGCTGGAGACCACCGCGGCCCGGCTGTTCACCGACAAGGGCGGCCCGCATTTCGGCAGCCCGGACAAGGACCCGGCGGTGCGGCTGCGGGTGCTGGAGGACGCCGGCCGCAGCGCGGTGCCGTTCACGACCGGCATCCTGATCGGCATCGGCGAGGCGCTGGCTGAGCGGGCGGAGTCGATCTTCGCGATCCGCCAGGTGGCCCGCGAGTACGGCGGCATCCAGGAAGTCATCGTGCAGAACTTCCGCGCGAAACCGGACACCAAGATGCGCGGCGTGCCCGACGCCGACCTGCAGGACCTGGCCGCCGCCATCGCCGTTGCCCGGCTGGTGCTCGGCCCGGCGGCCAGGATCCAGGCACCGCCCAACCTGATCGGCGACGAGCACCAGCTGATCCTGGCTGCCGGAATCGACGACTGGGGCGGCGTCTCGCCGCTCACGCCCGACCACGTCAACCCAGAACGGCCGTGGCCGCAGATTGACGACCTGACCCAGCTCACCGCCGGGTCAGGCTTCGAGCTGCGCGAGCGGCTGACCATCTACCCCGGTTACATCCGGGAGCCCTGGCTGGACCCGCGGCTGGCCGCGCACGTGGCCGCGCTCGCCGACCCGGTCACCGGGCTGGCCGCCGATGGCGCGATGGCGCGCGGGCTGCCGTGGCAGGAGCCCGACGGCGGCTGGGGAGAATCAACCGGCCGGACCGACCTGCACGTCACGATCGACACCAGCGGCCGGACCAGGGACCGCAGGGACGACTTCGCCGAGGTATACGGCGACTGGGACGAAATTGGCGCGCGGATTGATCCGGCCGCCAGGCTCGCGGCGCCCGGCGCGCCCGGCCGGGCAGCAGCGGCGCCGCAGCGGCTGCGCTCCGAGGTATGCGAGGCGCTGCGCCGGGCCGAGAGCGACCCGGCCGGCCTCACTGACGCCCAGGCGCTCGCGCTGCTGGATGCCGACGGCCCGGAGCTGGAGGCGCTCGCGGGGCTGGCTGATTCGCTGCGCCGGGACGCGGCCGGCGGCGACGTTACCTACGTCGTCAACCGCAACATCAACTTCACCAACGTCTGCTACACCGGCTGCCGGTTCTGCGCCTTCGCGCAGCGGCGCACCGACGCCGATGCCTACACCCTCTCGCTCGAGCAGGTCGGCGACCGGGCCCGGGAAGCCTGGGAGGCCGGTGCCACCGAGGTCTGCATGCAGGGCGGCATCCACCCCGACCTGCCCGGCACTGCCTACTTCGACATCGCCGCCGAGGTCAGGCGGCGCTGCCCGGACATGCACGTGCACGCGTTCTCCCCGATGGAGGTGATGAACGGCGCGTCCCGCACCGGCCTGCCGGTGCGCGAGTGGCTGGTCCGGGCGCGCGAGGCGGGCGTGGACTCGCTGCCGGGCACGGCGGCGGAGATCCTCGACGACCAGGTCCGCTGGGTGCTCACCAAGGGCAAGCTGCCGGCCTCCGCCTGGATCGAGGTGATCACGACAGCGCACGAGCTGGGCATGCCGACGACCGCCACGATGATGTACGGGCACGTGGACACTCCCGCGCACTGGGTCGGGCACCTGCGGGTGATCCGCGGCATCCAGGCGCGCACCGGCGGTTTCACCGAGTTCGTGCTGCTGCCGTTCGTGCACGCCAGCTCGCCGATCTACCTTGCCGGGCTGGCCCGGCCGGGCCCGACCCGGCGGGAGAACCGGGCCGTGCACGCGGTGTCGCGGATCATGCTGCACGGCGCGATCAGCTCGATTCAGTGCTCCTGGGTCAAGCTCGGCGATGAGCAGTGCCGCGACGTGCTGGCGGGCGGCGTCAACGATCTGGGCGGCACGCTGATGGAAGAGACCATCAGCCGGATGGCCGGATCGCAGAATGGCTCCTACAAGACGATCAGCCAGCTCGCCGCGATGGTGACCGCCGCGGGACGGCCGGTCCGGCAGCGGACCACGACCTATGAGAATCCGGCGCCAGAAAGGGTGGCGGCCGCCAGTGCCAGCGACGGGGTCTGCGCGTCAGTCCGGGGTGCATCGCGAACCGCGCTGCCGCTGGCGATGCCCTGACCGGCCGGCGCGGCTCGCTGCCCCGGTCCGTCCGCGCCGGGCCGTCTGTCGGCTGCGCCGTTGCCAGGCGGTTGGGGCTGCACCGGAACCCGCGGGTGCGCCGCACCGGATTGCCGGGCCGGGTCCGGTAGCCTGCCATCCTCCGAACTGAGGGGCTGAGGACATGCCTGAACGCGCTTGGCAGCTTGCCGCACCGGCCGGCCGGAGGGCCACGCTCACCGGCTGGGGCCAGATCGCGCCCACCGTGTCAGAGGTGATTGAGCCGGCCGATCCCGCCCACGTCGCGGGGCTGCTGCGGCAGCTGCCGTACGAGGGCGTGATCGCCCGTGGCCTTGGCCGCAGCTACAACAACGCTGCGCAAAACGAGGGCGGCCGCGTCATTGTCACCACCCGGATGAACCAGATCACCGAGTTCGACCCGGACACGGGACTGGTGACCTGCGAGGCGGGAGTGAGCCTGGAGCAGCTGATGGTCACGGCGCTGCCGGCCGGCTGGTTCGTGCCCGTCTCGCCCGGTACCCGCCAGGTCACGATCGGCGGCGCGATCGCGGCGGACGTGCATGGCAAGAATCATCACGTCGCGGGGAGCTTCGCCCAGCATGTGCCGTGGTTCGACCTGCTGCTGCCCGATGGCCAGCTGCGCCGGGTGGCACCGCGGGCCGATCCCGACCTGTTCTGGGCGACGGCCGGGGGAATGGGACTGACCGGCATCATCCTGCGGGCCGGCGTGCAGCTGACGAAGGTCGAGACCTCGCGGGTGCGGGTGGACACCGTGCGCACCAGCGACGTCGACGAGACCATGGCGTACCTGTCGGACACCGATGACCGCTACCGCTACACGGTCGCCTGGTCGGACTGCCTGGCCAGCGGAGCGAGCCTGGGCCGGTCGGTCATCACCAGCGGCAACTTCGCCGCGCTGAGCGATCTGGCGCCCGAGGACCGGCGTGACCCGCTGGCATTCCGGCCGGCGGCCCGGCTCAGCGCGCCGCCGGTGTTCCCGAGCGGGCTGCTGAACCGGTACACCGTGGCCCTCGCGAACGAGGCGTGGTACCGCAAGGCACCGCGCCGGCGCGAGGGGGAGATTCAGACCATCGCCGCGTTCTTCCATCCGCTGGACGGCATCAGGAACTGGAACCGGGTCTACGGGCCGGCCGGGTTCCGGCAGTACCAGTACGTCGTCCCGTTCGGCGCGGAGCAGACGGTGCGCCGGTCGATGGAGTGGATCAGCCGGGTTCGGGCCCCGTCGTTCGTCACGGTGCTGAAGCGCTTCGGCCCCGGCGATCCGGGCTTCCTGTCCTTCCCGATGTCAGGCTGGACGCTGGCGCTTGATTTCCCGGCGGGCACGCCGCAGCTGGGCCCGCTGCTGGACCGGCTTGATGACATGGTCCTCGCCGCCGGGGGCCGCGTCTACCTCGCCAAGGACTCCCGGGTAAGCGCTGAGGCCTTCGCCCGGATGTACCCGCGGCTGGAGGAGTTCCGCAAGCTGCGGGCAGAAATCGACCCCGTCGGCGTGCTGGCCTCCGACCTGTCCCGCCGCCTGGGGATCTAGCGCCGGGCCGGTCAGCGCCGCCGAGGCCGGTCACCGCGGCCCATAGCGCCAGCCGCCTTCCCGGCCGGGCCCGTTGACGCCTACCTGTCCGTCAGCGGGATACGACTGAGAATCGTCCCCGCTACGGCGCGGCGCTCTCGGTCGCGCTAACCGGAACTTACGTGGGCTTGGATAGCTGATCTCCCGTCTGACGTGCGGATATGGCTGCGACACGCTCGCTTGTGTAACCACTAAAATAGTGGACTCCGGCCGACCGGAATGACAGAATACCGCTGTGAGCAAGCGCAGTGGCAGCATGCACGTGGATCAGGCTGGTCGCCACTACACCACGGTGGGCGGCGAGCGGCGGGCCTACCCGACGTACCTGCTGCGCCGCTCGTTCCGCGACGAGCACGGCCGCCCCCGCAAGGAGACGCTGGCGAACCTGACCGGCCTGCCGGAGGAGTCGATCGCCGCGCTGCGGGCGACGCTGAAGGGCCGCACCCTGGTCGACGCGGAGACGGCGTTCGAGGTGCAGCGCTCGGTGCCGCACGGCGATGCCGCCGCCGCGCACGTGATGGCCGGCAAGCTGGGCCTGCGGGAGCTGCTGGGCCCGGCATGCCGGGAACGCGACATCGCCTACGCGCTGATCGTGTCCCGCGTGGTGCGGCCGAGGCCGAAGCTGTCCACCGCGCGCTGGTGGGCGGACGGCGACACCACGCTGGGGATAGACCTCGGCGTGGCCGGCGCCAGCACCGATGAGATTTACGCCGCGATGGACTGGCTGACGTTCCGGCAGCGCGAGATCGAGAAAAAGCTGGCCGCCCGCCACCTGCGCCCGGGCGGCATCGCCATGTTCGACCTGTCCTCCTCCTGGGTGGGGGGCTCGCAGTGCGAGCTGGCCGCGTCCGGGCATTCCCGGGACGGCAGGCGCGGCCGCAAGCAGATCGAATACGGGCTGCTCACCGATCCCGAAGGGCGCCCGGTCGCCGTCGAGGTGTTCCCCGGGAACACCGCCGATCCCGAATCGTTCAAGACCGCCATCACCCGCGTCCGCCGGGACTTCGGCATCGAGCGCCTGATCATGGCCGGCGACCGGGCGATGATCACCGGGACCCGAATCAGCGACCTGCGCAAGCTGGCGGGCATGGACTGGATCACCGCGCTGAAGGCTCCCGCCATCGCCGCGCTGGCCCGTGATGACGGCCCGCTGCAGATGAGCCTGTCCGGCGTCCGTAACTTCGCCGAGATCACCCACCCCGGCTACCCCGGCGAACGGCTGATCTGCTGCAACAACCGTGTGCTGGAGGCCGAGCGGGCCCGCAAGCGCGAGGACCTGCTCACCGCCACCGAGACCGACCTCGCCAAGATCAGGGCGTCGGTGGCCGCCGGCCGGCTGAAGGACCCGGACAAGATCGGGATACGGATCGGGAAGGTGATCGGCAAGCACAAGGTCGGCAAGCACCTCATCACCGAGGTCACCGGCACCACCTTCACCTGGCGCCGCGACCAGCAGAAGATCGCCGCCGAGGCCGCCCTCGACGGGATCTACGTGATCCGCACCAGCGTCACCGCGGACATCCTCGACGCCGCCGCTACGGTCGCCGCCTACAAAGACCTTGAGTACGTCGAGCGGGACTTCCGCATCACCAAGGCCGACGACCCGGGCCTGCGCCCTATCTACCATTACCCCGCCGGCCGGGTCCGCGGCCACGTGCTGATCTGCATGCTCGCCTGCTACCTCACCTGGCACCTGCGCCAGGCCCTCGCCGAGCTCACCTTCACCGACCAGCACATCCC
>CABECR010000434.1_pt1 | contig 31360 bp, 24 predicted proteins | sample 3422471 | NCBI WGS metagenome assembly CABECR01 (sample SAMEA5534328, study PRJEB31848) | metagenome | biome: tundra; feature: field; material: soil | place: USA | collected 2013-05 | depth 0.15 m
CCGCCGGCCGAGAGCACGTCGATCGCCCCGCCCGGCACCTCCTCCGCTGGCTGGAAGATCAGCCGCACCCGGCCCGGCAGGGCGCCGGCCGCGGCGGCCCTGGCCAGGAACAAGCCCGCGCCGAGCAGGATCGTCGTGTGCACGTCATGACCGCAGGCGTGGCAGGCGCCGGCGATGACGGAGCGGTAAGGGACGTTCTTCTCATCGCTGATCGGCAGCGCGTCCAGGTCTGCCCGCAGCGCGACCACCGGACCGTCGGCCAGGCCGCCGCCGATATCGACCGTCAGGCCGGTGCCCTTCGGCAGGATTGCGGGGCGCAGGCCCGCGGCGGCAAGCCGCAGCGCTACCCGCTGCGTCGTCCGGTGCTCGTGATAGCCGACCTCGGGATGGGCGTGCAGATCCCGGCGAAACTCGACGAGCTCGGCCTCGTGCCCGGCCAGGAACGCGTCGAGTTCGCCTTCCAGGTCATGTTCGGCCATGTGCCAGCTCCCCGGGAGCGACGAAACGGTCCTCCGCGAACTCAATGGCAAGTGCGTCAACGACATCGGCGAGCTCGCCGCCCTTCTCCACGATGGCCCGCTGGCGCTCATAGGAGGCACCGCGGTCGAGCACGTCCGACACCACGTCAAGCTCGGGACCGCAGCCCAGCCGGTCCGCGACCGGCGCGAGCTCGCGCATCAGCTCATACAGCTCATCGCGCAGCGGCGCGGTCGAGCCGGTGTCGTCGGTGATCATCCTCGCGTCCAGACCGTACCTGGTCGCCCGCCACTTGTTGTCACGTACTACCCAGGGGGCCGGCCGCGGCAGCCGGTAGCCGCGGTCGAGCTGGGTGTCGAACAGCTGGACCAGTGACTGCGACAGCGCGGCAACCATGCCGATCTCGCGCAGTGTCGGAACCCCGTCGAACATCCGGATCTCGAGCGTGCCGAAATCTGGGTGCGGCCGAATGTCCCACCACACCTCCTTGATGCTCCGGATCGTCCCGGCCCGCAGCAAGGTGTCCATGTAATCCTCGAACTCACTCCAGTCGGCTAGCTGCTCCGGCGGGCCCGATGTGGGCAGCCCGCCGAAGATGATCGCCCGGCACGAGGCGAGCCCCGTGTCCAGCCCGCTCCAGAACGGGCTAGACGCGGTCAGCGCCAGGAAATGCGGCAGATAAGCAGCGAGCGCGTTGACGATGGGAATCGCCCTGCTCTGGTCACGGATGCCGACATGGACGTGAACCCCGAATGTCTGAATCCTGCGAGCCAGCCACTGCAACTGCTCGATTAACTCGGCGTAACGCTGAATGGGCGCCAACTTCGCATCCCGCCAGTCGCTGACGGGATGCGTTCCGGCACAGGCCAGCATCGTACCGCGGTCGCCCGTGGTGCGCTGAAGTTGCGAAATAGTTGCAGTGAGGTCCTGTTTGGCCTCACTGACCGTGCTGCAGATATCCGTGACGACCTCGACGGTCGACTGCATCATCTCGAAGCGGATCTTCGGATGCTCGCCGGACCGGTCCTGGCCGGGCAGCGCGGCGAGCACCTCGCGGGCGTCCTGGCGCAGCATCCTGGTGTGCCGGTCGATGAGCTGCAGCTCCCACTCGATGCCCAGCGTCGGCCCCTGAGAAGAGTTCCACCGGATCGCCACGCAGAGCCTCCCTGACTGTCTTCAGCAACGGCCCGCAACCGGATTCGGTACACACGTGCGCGCGGGTTCGGCGCGCACGCCGGGCCCGGGCTTAGTACACGTCGGGCGGGCGGTAGAGGCCCCAGACCTCGCGCAGCGCGTCGCAGACCTCGCCCACGGTCGCGCGGGCCCGCAGCGCCTCGCGCAGCGGGTAGAGCAGGTTGGACTGGCCAGGCGCGGCCCGCTTCAGGTCATCAAGCCGGCGGCGTACCTCGGCGCTGTCCCGGCCGGCCCGCAGCGCGGCAAGCCGCTGCGCCTGGGCCTGCTCGATGGCCGGATCGACGCGCAGCGGCTCGTACGGCTCCTCGCCGCTGATCGTGAACTTGTTGACGCCGACCACCACGCGCTCGCCGGCGTCGATCTCGCAGGCCACGCGGTAGGCCGACCGCTCGATCTCGGCCTTCTGGAAGCCCTGCTCGATCGCCTCGACCGCGCCGCCGAGGTCCTCGATCCTGGCCATCAGCTGATTCGCCTGCTCCTCGATGTCGCTGGTCAGCGACTCGATCGCGTACGACCCGGCGAGCGGGTCGGCAGTGGCGGTCAGGTCGCTTTCGTAGGCGATCACCTGCTGGGTCCGCAGCGCCAGCCTGGCGGCCTTCTCGCTCGGCAGCGCGATGGCCTCGTCGTAGGAGTTCGTGTGCAGCGACTGGGTGCCGCCCAGCACGGCCGCAAGCGCCTGGATGGTCACCCGGGCCATATTGACCTCGGGCTGCTGTGCGGTCAGCTGGACACCGGCCGTCTGGGTGTGGAACCGGAGCATCTGCGAGCGGGGATCGGCTGCCCCGAACTCATCGCGCATGATGCGAGCCCAGATCCGCCGCGCTGCGCGGAATTTGCCGATCTCCTCCAGCAGTGTTGTCCGGGCGACGAAGAAGAAGGAAAGCCGGGGCGCGAACTCGTCCACCGCGAGGCCGGAGTCAATCGCGGCGCGGACATACTGCCTGGCATTCGCCAGCGTGAAGGCAATCTCCTGCACCGGCGTCGCGCCGGCCTCGGCCATGTGATAGCCGGAGATAGAGATCGTATTCCACCGCGGGATCTCACGGCGGCAGTAGGCGAAGGAGTCGGCGACCAGCCGCAGTGATGGCTGCGGGGGGTAGATGTACGTGCCGCGCGCGATGTACTCCTTGAGAATGTCGTTTTGAATGGTGCCTGAGATTTTCGCGGGGCTTGTGCCCTGCTCCTCTGCTACCAGCTGGTAGAGCAGCAGCAGGACAGCTGCAGGTGCGTTGATGGTCATCGAGGTCGAGACCGTGTCCAGCGGGATGCCGTCCAGCAGCGTGCGCATGTCGTCAACGGAATCGATTGCGACCCCGACCTTGCCGACCTCGCCGCGAGCCTGCTCGGCGTCGGAGTCATAGCCCATCTGGGTCGGCAGGTCGAAGGCGACCGACAGGCCCGTGGTTCCGGCCGCGATCAGCTGGTGGTAGCGGCGGTTGGAGTCCGCCGCGGTGGAGAAGCCGGCGTACTGCCGCATCGTCCAGGGCCTGGTGACGTACATGGTCGGGTACACGCCGCGGGTGTACGGGTACTCGCCGGGCTCGCCCAGGTCGCTTTCCGGATGGAAATTTTGCAGTGCCTTGGGCCCGTAGACCGGTTCGATGGGCCGCCCTGACTCCGATATGCGCGTCATAAGGCCAGATTAGGCCAGGCCGCGCGCCGCAGCAGCCCGGCGGCGCAGCGTTTACCGGCGGCAGCGTCCCGGCGCTGGTCCGGGCCGGCAGTGGTGATGGGCGCCACCGCGCATGCCGGACGGGCTGGAGGGGGATAATCACAGCGCGTGACGCCGGCCCTGATTTTGGGCATCCACGGCCCGGTGCGATGGCATGCTGGGAGCTATTCGAGCCAGGCCGCACCGGCGCATGCTGAGGATTGGGGATCCTGATGAGGCCCGCTGCCCGCAAGCTCGCCGTCGCCCTGGCCGGGATGGCGGCGCTGGCGGTGACGGCGGCGATGCCTGTCCTGGGCACGGAGCCGGCCGGCGCCGCGGTAGCCGGCCTGCCGTCCCGGCTCGACGTCGGCGGCGCACGGCTGGCCAGCAGCGGCGTCGTGGTCGGCTACCCGGCCAGGGGCGCGCAGCCGCTGCCCAGGGTCCCGGCGGCCGCGTACGTGATCGCGGATGCCAGCACCGGGCAGGTCCTGGCGGCCAAGGACGCACACGGCGAGTTCCCGCCGGCCAGCACGCTGAAAGTGCTGACGGCGATCACGCTGATCCCGCGGCTGAGCCCAAATGCCATGGTGGTCGCCACCCGCCAGGCCACCTCAGTCCAGCCGAATGTCGTCGGCCTGATCACCGGCCGGCGGTACAAGGTCTCCGGCCTGTTCACAGCCCTGCTGACGATTTCCGCCAACGACGCGGCGGTAGCGCTGGCGCAGGCCACCGGTTCGCTCCGGACCGGCATCGCGCTGATTAACGCCGAGGCGCAGCATCTGCAGGCCTACGACGTGGTCGCCAAGCAGCCGAACGGGCTGCCCGCGCCCGGCCAGCAGGTGTCCGCCTACGACCTGGCGCTGATCGCGCGGCAGGCGCTGGCCATGCCTGCATTCATGAAGTACGACTCGACGGTGGCCGCCCGGTTCGCGGTCAAGCCGCGGCACCTGGTGACCCTGGTGAACCAGAACACCCTGCTGACCGGCTACCGCGGCGGGATCGGCGGCAAGATCGGCTGGACGGTCAGGTCGGAGGCCACCTACATCGGCCTGGCCCGGCGAAACGGCGTGACGCTGATCGTGACGCTGCTGCACTGCACCCCGCTGGAGGAGATCACCTCCGGCGAGCGCCTGCTCAACTGGGGCTTCGCGATGGCCGGCAAGGCGGCGCCGGTCGGCGTCCTGGTGCCGCCGCTGCCGTCCGGCCAGGCGGGCCGCCCGGCACCGAGCGCGTCGCGGCCCGCAGCCGGGACAGCCACCAGGCCCGCGGTGAGCCTGACGCGGACCACGACCGCCTCCGCCGCAGCGCTCCCGGCCGGTCCGCTACTGGCCGGCGCCGGCCTGGTCGCCGCGGCAGCGCTGGGATTCGGCTGGCTCGCCCGGCTCCGGCGGGGCCCCCGCTAGAGCGCTGGCAGGAAGCCGACCCGGTCCCGGACCGCGGCCATGGTCCGGGCCGCGATGTCGCGGGCACGGGCCGCGCCCGCTGCCAGGATCTTGTCCAGCTCGGACTCGTCGGCGAGCAGCTTCTGGGTGCGTTCCCTGATCGGCGCGAAGGCCGTCACGGCAACCTCGCCCAGGTCATTCTTGAAGCTGCCGTAACCCGCGCCGGCATAGCGCTGCTCCAGGTCGGGCACGCTCTGGCCGGACAGCGCCGAGTAAATCCGCAGCAGGTTGGTGACGCCGGGCTTGGCCTCCTCGTCGGCCCGGATCTCGCCGCCCGCGTCGGTCACCGCCCTGGCGATCTTCCGGCGGATCGCGGCTGGCTCCTCGAGCACGTCGATGATGCCCTGCGGCGATGACGCCGACTTGCTCATCTTGGCCGCCGGGTCCTGCAGATCGGCGATCTTGGCGACATCGGGCAGGATGTAGGGCCCCGGCACCACCAGGGTCTGGCCGAACCGGTGATTGAACCGCTGCGCCAGGTCCCTGGTCAGCTCCAGGTGCTGGCGCTGGTCCTCGCCGACCGGCACCTGGTCGGTCTCGTACAGCAGGATGTCGGCGGCCTGCAGGATCGGGTAGGTGAAGAGCCCGACGCTGGCCTTGTCGGCCCCGGACTTCGCCGCCTTGTCCTTGAACTGGATCATCCGGCCCGCCTCGCCGAACCCGGTCAGGCAGCCGAGCACCCAGGCCAGCTCCGCGTGCTCGGGCACGTGGCTCTGCACGAACACGATGCAGCGGTCGGGGTCCAGGCCGGCCGCCAGCAGCTGCGCGGCGGCAATCCTGGTCCGGCGGCGCAGGTCGGCGGGGTTCTGCGGCGCCGTGATCGCGTGCAGGTCGACGACGCAGTACACCGTGTCGTGCGTCTCCTGCAGCGCCACCCACTGGCGCAGCGCGCCCAGGTAGTTGCCGATGTGGAAGGAATCGGCAGTGGGCTGGATGCCGGAGAACACGCGCGGTCGGGGCATGCCCGGAAGTCTAGTTGCGAGCGGGGCCGGACGCGGCTGGGCGGCGCCGGCCGCACCGCTGGGGGGCGCCAGCCGCCGTCAGGCGGTGGCGGTCTCGGTGCCGATCACCGGGACGATCTCGGGAGCGCCGAGCCTGATCGCGTCAGCATCGGTATCGGTGACAGCATCCTGGGAGGCCCGTTCGGCTGCCACCATCAGCTGGTAACTCTCCAGCTCCCTGGCCACCTGCCGGGACTTCCACCGCATCGGGCCCGCCATCAGCGCGACTGCCTCCTGCGCCGCCGACAGCCCCCGGTCCCAGGTCTCGATCGACACGTGCGTGCGCCGGGTCAGCACGTCATCCAGGTGCCGCGCACCCTCGTGCGAGGCGGCGTAGACGATCTCGGCGCGCAGGTAGTCGTCGGCGCCGGCCAGCGGCCTGCCCAGGCCCGGCTCCGCGGCGATCAGCGCGAGCACTTCCCCGGTGAGGGCGCCGTACCGGTGCAGCAGGTGCTCGATCCGTGCCACATGCAGGCCCGACGACCGGGCCAGCGAGTACCGCGCGTTCCACAGCGCGACGTACCCGTCGGCCCCGGCCAGCGGGATCAGGTCGGTGCAGGACGGCGCTACCTTGCCGTCCAGGCCGTGCGCGACCGCGTCGACCGCGTCCCGCGCCATCAGCCGGTACGTGGTGTACTTGCCGCCGGCGATCAGTACCAGCCCGGGTACCGGATGCGCGACCACGTGCTCGCGCGACAGCTTCGACGTGGTCTCGGACTCGCCCGCCAGCAGCGGGCGCAGTCCCGCATAGACGCCCTCGACGTCGTCCCTGGTCAGCGGTACCGCGAGGATCTTATTGACCTGGCCGAGCACGTAGTCGATGTCGGCGGCGCTGGCCGCCGGGTGCGCCTTGGACAGCGACCAGTCGGTGTCGGTGGTGCCGAGGATCCAGTGCCGCCCCCACGGGATGACGAACAGCACGCTCAGCGGCGTCCGCACGATGAGCCCGGTGCCGGACTGGATCCGGTCGCGCGGCACGACCAGGTGCACGCCCTTGGAAGCCCGTACGTTGATGGTCCCGCGGCCGCCGACCATGGCCTGGATCTCATCGGTCCACACGCCTGTCGCGTTGACCACCTGCTGGGCCCGGATCTCCAGGTCGCTGCCCGATTCGAGGTCCACGGCGCGCACCCCGGTGACTCGCTCGCCTTCCCGCAGGAACCCGGTCACCTGGGTACGGGACGCCACCCGGGCGCCGTACCCGGCGGCGGTGCGCATCACGGTGGTGACATACCGGGCGTCGTCGACCTGGGCATCCCAGTAGACCAGCGCGCCGGTCAGCGCCGATCGCCTCAGCGCCGGCGCGAGCCGCAGCGCGCCGGTGCGGGTGAGCTGCCGGTGCCCGGGCAGTCCCCTGGTCTGGCCGAGCGAGAAGCCCAGTGAGTCGTAGGCGGTCACCCCGGCGCCGACGTAGCAGCGCTCCCAGACATGGTGGGTGAACGGGAACAGGAAGGACACCGGCTGCACCAGATGCGGTGCGATCCGCTGCAGCAGCAGCGACCGTTCGCTCAGCGCCTCCCGCACCAGGCGGATGTCGAACTGCTCCAGGTACCGCAGGCCGCCATGGATGAGCTTGCTCGACCGGGACGAGGTACCCGAGCCGAAGTCCCTGGCCTCTACCAGTCCGACCGACAGGCCCCGGGTGGCGGCATCCAGCGCGACGCCCGCACCCACGATCCCGCCGCCGACGACGAGTACCTCCTGCTCTGTCCGCGCAAGCTCGGCCAGGGCCGCGGTCCGCTCGGCAGGACCCAGCTTGGCCGTCGCGCGCGCATCAGCTGACACGGTCAGCACGCTACCGGCAGCACCCGGTGCCGGCGGCATCCGCCACCCGGCGGGCCAGCCGTCTGTCAGCGCCAGGTTGCCTTACGGCGCCGCGGCAGCCCGCGCTGGGGACGTTCGCCGTCGGCGCGATCGTCCTCGCGGGCTAGTTGCAGCGGCCGCCCGCGGGCGCGATCAGGGAGGCTTTGCATGGATTAGAATACTATTAGCTATATAAAACTGTTTCGTGGTAATTTGATACAGGCAGTCAGTGGCCTTAACAGGGTCAAACCTAGTCAATTCCGTATCGGTAGTCAGTGGCCGTAATGGGGTCAATCTAGGTGTATGACGTGACGAGCATGACACCATGATCCTGGGAGGGGATGCACACCATGATTGCTTCAAACAGCGCTGCTCGCAGTCCGGAATGGGCGCGGCCAGGCGTGTCCGGAACATCGCCGCGGGTTCGGCCGTGGTCCGCAGCCGCAGCCGCTGCCGCAGCGGCGCGACCGGATGCTGGTCAGGAGTAGCGGGCCATGGACAGCCGAGCGCTGGCCGGGGGGCCGGCCATTTCGCCGCGCGAGCGGGTGGTGTCGGGAGCGGTGCCTCCGCTCGCCGACGGTTTCAGCGCAAGGCCGGAGACGGGACCTGGTCTTGGGTCGGCGCTCGGCCAGGGCACCACGGTCGTTCTGGTTCCGCGCCGGGATGGCGTGGACGGGTCGGGTGATTGGCTGGGATCGTGCGGCAAGTCCCAGCTCGCGGTGTCATGCGCAAGGTCGATGTGGCAGTCCGGCACGGTGGACTTGCTGGTCTGGGTTGTCGCCACAAGCCGGGCGTCGGTGCTGTCCGGCTACGTGCAGGCGGCCGTGTCGGCCATGGGAATCGATCCTGCGGGTGACGCCGAGTCGGTCGCTTCCCGCTTCGTCGACTGGCTCGGCGAGACGAACCGTCAGTGGCTCATGGTGCTCGACGATCTGTCCGACGCCGCGGACCTGGCGGGGCTCTGGCCGGAGGGGCCAGCGGGAAGGACCCTGATCACGACCGCGGAGTCCGCGGCCTTCTCTGGCGGGCACTGGGAGGTAGTGCCGGTCGGGGTCTTCAGTACCCGCGAGGCTCTGAGCTACGTGATGGGCCGCCTCACCTCGGACCCGGACCAGCGCTTCGGAGCGATAGACCTCGTCGAGGATCTCGGCTGCGAGCCGCTGGCGCTCGCCCAGGCGACCGCGGTGATCGCGGGCTCAACGCTGTCCTGCCGTGATTTCCGCGGTTACTTTGACCGCCGACGGGACAAGCTGGCGGCCGCGGCGGGCGAAAAGCTGCCGGCGGCCGCGGTCACCTGGACATTCAGCTTCGAGCAGGCTGGCCGACTGGCGCCGGGCGGAGCCGCCCATTCCCTGCTGGCGCTTGCCGCGCTTCTTGACGGGCACGGAATTCCGGCCGCCGTCTTCACCACATCGGCTGCAGGCGATTTCCTTGCGGCGGACGGCGACGGGAGCCCGCCGGACCGGGACCATGTTCAGGGCGCGCTGCTTGCGCTGGAGCGGGCCGGCTTGCTGGCCATCGACCTGGCGGGAACTCCGCCGACGGTCCGGATGAGCCCGGTCGTTCAGGCGGCTGTCCGGGCGGCGATGCCTGCCGGGTTGCCGGAACGGGCAGCAAGAGCGGCAGCAGCCGCGCTGCTGGAGGCATGGCCAGAGGACGAGCCGCGGGCGTGGATCACTGCGGCCTTGCGGTCGTGCGCGGCCAGCCTGCAGAAGGCCGCCGGAGACGCGCTGTGGGCCGATGGCTGTCATCCGCTGCTGCTGCGCGCCGGGCGGAGCCTTGACAGCGCACGTCTGACCGGTCCTGCCGTCGCGTACTGGCGGGACCTCGCGGTAACCACTGACCGGATCCATGGAGCGGGCCACCCGGATACCCTGACGACCGGCGAGCATCTGGCCGACGCGTACCTGACGGCCGGACGGGTCGCGGAGGCCCTTCCCTGGTTTGAGTGGGTGCTCACCGCCCGGATCCGCGGAGCAGGGCCGGACCATCCCGGCACCATCGCGGCACGACGCAATCTCGGGCATGCCCTAGTCGCTGCGGGCCAGTTCGCGGATGCGGTCACCATCCTGGCCGGGGCTGTCGACGATTACGAGCGCGTCCGCGGGGCTGACCACCTCGAAACGCTCAGCGCGCGGGAGGAACTCGCCGCCGCGCTGGCTGCCGAGGGCCAGCCCGGTGAGGCGGCCCGGCTGTACCGGCGCGCGCTGGCCGACCGCGAGCGCATCCTGGGATCCCGGCATCCCGACACCATGACCACGCGCTACAAACTGGCCGGCGCGTGCCTGGCTGACGGCCAGCTCAAGGACGCCGTCTCCCAGTACAAGAAAACCCTCGCCGACCGGCAGCGCGTGCTTGGCCCCGACCACCTGGACACGATCGCCGCTCGCGGCGGCCTCGGCTCCGCCCACCACGCGGCCGGCCGGATGGGCTCGGCGGTGCAGCACTACGAGCAGACCAGTGCGGATTACGAGCGGGTTCTGGGCGCAGCTCACCCGAGTACCCTGGCTTACCGTGCGAACCTGGCCCGCGCCTATTACAAGGTGGGCCGCGTAGGCGATGCGATCCCGCTGCTGCGAGACACCCTCGCACGCTGCGAGCGGGGTCTGCCAGCCGGGGATCCGCTGACCCAGAGCGTCCGAGAGAACCTGACGAACATCGCCGGGGAATGAGCAATGCCGCCCGGGCGCCAGCGGTTCGCCAGATGATCTCGCCAGACGATAGGGAGGATGGTCATGTCGGCTGTCGCCGGGGAGACCGCGAGAACCGTCAGCGCGGAGGTCACGCGACGCTGGCACGCGATCGACCCGCTGCTGCCCGATCAAGTGCCCCCCGCCCGCGACTGCGGCGCCGAGCTCATCGTCGCTGGGGCAGGCAGGCAGCCGGCGGCCATCGGGACCTGCGAGCACTGGGAGGGGGCAGCCGGCTCGCTGGACCTGACCTGGGGAGCGACGCGCAGATTCCAGCTCACCGCGCAGATGGCAGGCCCGGGCGTGGCCAGTGCCCTCGGCCAGCTGCTGTCGCAGTGGCGCAATCACCTGGCCTCGGTGCTGGGCGCCGATGGCGAGGACACTGCGACGGTCGTCACATGGCCCAGCCGTGACATCGACGGGGTCAAGGCGCTGCTGCGGCACGGACTTGCGCCGCTGACCGTCATCGCAGCACGCCAGGCCGGCCGTCCTCCCGCCGGGCCAGCCGACGGTGCCGCCTCGCGGGCGGTCGGCTCAGCCGGGGACGCGGCCCGGCCCGCCGGAACGGCGGGACAGGACGTGCGGATCAGGCGCGCGGAGCTCGCAGACATCGACACGGTGGTCCGGCTCGGTGTGGAGGTGATCCGGTTCGACGCGCATTTCGGCACCGTGATCGAGCGGCCGTCGACGGCGGACGCGCTGCAGCGCGAAGCCGCCGGGTCGCTGGCCAGGCCGGATGCCTGGACATGGCTGGCAGAACGTGAGGGCATGCCGATCGGCTTGCTGTACGCGCAGCGGCCCGATTCCGCCGGCTGGATCGCCCCGATGGTGCACCCGTCGCCAGTTGCCTACCTCGAGCTGATGGGCGTGGTGCCCGGCGAGCGCGGCCGAGGCGTCGGGGCTGCCCTGGTCTCGCGTTATCACCGCGAAGTCGACGCAGCGGGCGTGGCTGTCACGCTGCTGCACTACGAAAAGCTCAATCCGCTGTCGGGGCCGTTCTGGAGCCGGCAGGGATACCGGCCGCTCTGGACCGTCTGGGAGGCCAGACCGGCCTGCACCCTCCGCTAGTGCAGTCCCCCCTTGACTGGGAGCTTGCCGCCATCGACTAGCGCACCGGTCGGACAGGACCTGCATGACCGCACACCCCCGCCGGCTCCCTGCGCGTGCACACGAAGTAGCCCGCGGCTGACGGGATGGTCCTCGCCGAAGGCTTTGCCGCGGCGCCCGCGTAAATAGTCCAGGCAGGCCGCGGTGGACGCCAGGTCGAACTCGGCGTTGGCCGGTGTCTTCCCGTTGTGCGCCGTCTCGGCGGCTGCGAACTCGCTGGCGCTGGCCTCCAGCCGCCGGGCCAGCGGCATGCCCCTGGCGGTGGCCGGGGTCTTCCGCCACGGCTCGAACGCGCGTGCCGCGGCCGGCCACCGCCTGGTCGATGTCCCTTCTCCGTGCCGAGCGGTACCGAGGCGCACAGGTTCCCGGTGGCGGGTTGACGACGTCGAACCGCTCACCCGAGAGCGCGCCGACCCGCTCACCTCCGGTGATCATGTCAAGGTTACGTGGCTGCAGCCTCTCGGCGCTCCCTCCGGTCTTGGCTATCAGCGGGAGGCATCCGGCCCTGCGCTCCTGGCGCACTCCAGCACGCGCTCGGGCGTGATCGGCAGCACCGTCGGCCGGCTGCCCAGGGCTTCGTGGATCGCGCTGGCCACGGCTGCCGCGGGCGGGCCGATCGGGGGCTCGCCGATGCCCCGGGCGCCGAACGGGCCCAGCCCCTCCCCGGACTCGAGCACGATGGCCTCGATGTCGGGGAGGTCCGTGGCGGTGGGGATCAGGTACTGGAAGAAGCCGCCGGTGAGGTTCACGCCCTCGTCGACCACGACCTCCTCCAGCAGCGCCATCCCGAGGCCCTGAGCGGCTCCGCCGCTTATCTGCCCCTCGACTGAGCGGGGGTTGATGGCACGGCCGACATCATGCGCGGCCACGTACCTGAGCAGCTGCACCTTGCCGGTGTCGAGATCTACTTCGAGATCGCAGAGGTGCGTCCCGAACGTGAAATCAGGGAACACCCGGTCTGCCCGCAGGTTCCTGACTACCGGCTTGCCCTTGGGGCCGAAGAAGGTGCCGAGCACCTCGATCGGGACATTGCGCCGACGGCAGATCACGAGGGCATCAGGGACGGTCACCAGCACGTCCTGGCCGGCAATGCCGTCAGCATCGAGCCGGAAACCCGCGGACGGCTGGCCGGACTCCTCGGCCACGGCCTGCAAGACGGCATTCCGGAGCAGAACGCTCGCCTCGTACACCGCGTTCCCCGACATGAGCAGCTGCCTGGTAGCGGTGGTGGTGCCTGCCAGCGGGGTCAGGGCGGAGTCTCCGAAGTGGACCGTAATCCGGTTCATGGAGACGCCCAGGACCTCCGACGCGATCTGGGCGAGCGACGACGCCTGGCCGCCGCCGATGTCAGGTGCCCCGCACCGCACGGTAAGGCTGCCGTCCAGCTGGAACCCGACCCATGCGGCGGCGGAGTCGTTCAGCCACACGAGCCTGCCGTATGACTGGATGTTGGACGCTATCCCGCGTCCCACCGCCTTGCGCGGCCCGGACGGGTCCGGCTTCGGGCCCGCCCGGTCGAGCACCGCGTCGATCGTCTCCGCCAGGAGTACCTCGGTCTGAATCGCCTGGCCCACCGGCAGGATGTCACCGCGCGCCAGGGCATTCCTCTTCCTGATGTCCGCAGCCGGGATCCCCAGTTCGAGAGCAAGCAGGTCAATCTGAGATTCGTAGCCGAACACCACCTGCATTCCGCCGAAGCCGCGAAAAGCCGACGTCGGCGCGTTGTTGGTATACGCGCAGCGAGCGCACAGCCGCACGTTGTCCACCCGGTAGGGCCCGCAGGCGTGTACTGCTGAATACAGCAGTACCAGCGCGGACAGGTAGGCGTAGGCGCCTGAATCGGCGGTGATATCGATCTCCTGGCCGAGAATGGTCCCATCCCGGCGGGCGGCGGTCCGGTAGCGCAGCCACATGCGGTGCCGCTTCGGGCGTGCCAGCAAAGATTCCTGCCGTGTCCACTGCATGCGGACCGGACGCCGGGTGCGCCAGACGGCAAGGGCAAGGTACGGCTCGACTGTCATGTCCTCCTTGCCGCCGAAGCCCCCTCCGACATAGGGCGCGATAACTCGCACCCTGGCCTCCGGGATCCCGAGGATCCGCGCGACGTCGCGGTAATGCTCGACCACCTGCGTGGCGACGCGGAGATTTAGCACACCTTCGTCATCGAGCCAGCCCACCCCCGCCTCCGGCTCGAGGTAGGCATGATCCACGGCCTGCGTCTCGTAGCTGCCTTCCACGACTACATCAGCGGCGTCGAACGCCGATGCGACATCACCGGTGTCGATATTCCATTCCCCGAGCAGGTTCCCCTGAGCGTGAACGGAGGGCGCGGCGTCTGTCAGCGCCACATCGGGATCGAAAACCCCCGGCAGCTCCTCGTAGTCGATCTCCACCAGGTCGCACGCCTCAGCCAGCGCGTCCTCGGTCTCCGCGACAACCAGGGCCACTGGCTCACCGTGGAAGCGGATCCGGTCGGTCGCCAGGACCTCCATGCTGGCTTTCAGCGCTGCCACCTCGACCGTCTGGCCTGGGACGTCGACCCAGATGACGTTGTGCGGAACGTCCTCGCCGAACAGCACGCAGACGATTCCCGGCACAGCGAGCGCCGCAGCGGCGTCGCGACGGATAACCCTCGCCGACGGCAGCGGGGCACGCACCAGGCGGCCATGGAACATGCTCGCGAAAGCGAAATCCCCGGCGTACCGCGTCGTGCCCGCGATCTTCTCCCTCTGGTCGTGCCTGGCGAGCGGCTGCCGCACGACCTTGAGCTCGTCCTTCTTCGACGTCCGGATCCCGGCAGCTTCGCCGCGGCTCCCGCCCTCGCTCACCGGACTGCCCCGTGCTGAGCTGCTTCGACCGCGTCCACGATGGGCCCGTAACCGGTACAGCGGCACAAGTTGCCGTGGAGCTCCGCACGAATCTCCGGCCGGGAGCGGCGGCGGCCGTCCGCGAGCATCGCGGTTGCCGCCATTAGCATGCCGGGGGTACAGAACCCGCACTGCGCGGCATGATGTTCGTGGAAAGCCTGCTGGAGCGGATTGAGCGACCCGTCCGGTTCCAGCAGCCCGGCTGCCGTGGTGATAGCGGAGCCGGCCACCTGTACCGCGAGCACCAGGCAGCTCGAAACCGGCACGTCATCCACCAGGACAGTGCAGGCGCCGCAGATGCCCTCGCCGCAGCCGTACTTCGGGTCTGTCACATCCGCTGCATCGCGAAGCCAGCGCAGCAGGGTGAAGTGCGCGCCTGCGGAACGAGTGACCCGGCGGCCGTTCACGGTCAGGGTAATAGTTGGGTTCTCAGTCACGCCGCCTCCGCAGATCGCTGGCTGGCCGTTGTGAGCGCCCTCTTCACCAGGACGCGGCAAAGATGAGCCCGGTACCCGGCACTGGCCCCGGTGTCAGTTACCGGTCGGATTCCCTGGAGGGGACCGACCCGGTCCTCAATCTGCGCCGGGGCGGCCCCGCTCAGGGACGTCTCGACATCCGCCAGCCGGATCGGACGGTCGCTCACGCCGCCGACTGCGACCCTGCTCTCGACGATCAGGCCGCCCGCGATCCGGACCAGGACCGCGACGGCGGCCATCGCGAAGTCGCCGTCCCGCCGGGAAACCTCGTGGAAGCTCCAGCCCCAGCCGGGGCCGAGCGTCGGCAGCCTTGCCGACACGATCAGCTCGTCGTCCGCGAGCCGGGTCGTCAGGAAACTGACGTGGAAATCCTCTGCCTTGACGGTGCGCGTGCCGCCGCCGTTGGTGAGCTCGTAGGTGGCGCCAAGGGCCGTCATCACCAGGGGAAGCTCGGCCGCGGGATCACTGTGAGCCAGTGACCCGCCAAGCGTTCCGCGGTTGCGAATCCGCGCGTTCCCGATCAGCCGTGCGGCCGCGCAAAGCAGTGGCTGCGCTTCTCCCGCCAGCGGGTCGGCAGCTAGAGCGGCATGCGTGACCAGCGCGCCGGCCGTCAGGTAACCGTCGGCCGCGGATAGATCCCGCTCTCCCGTGACGCGCGAGATGTCGATCACGACTTCGGGTTGCACCAGGCCTAGGTTGACCAGGGGCAGCAGGCTCTGGCCGCCGGCGATGACCTTCGCGCCGTCGCCGTTCTCGCGCAGCAGCTCACAAGCGTCGGCGAGCCGATCAACTCGCTCGTACCGGAATGGTCTGGTGAACATCGCGTCCCTCCATCGGCGATGCTAGGCGCGGCTTCTCGCCGAACGCAAGAGCCTCTCAGACAGCGAGAACCAGTTCACTCTGCCGGTGGTGCCGGGGTGCCGGGGCCAGCCGCCAGGCCGGCCAGCGAGGACCATGCCGGGTCAAGGCCCAGCACCCCGGCCGGATTCTCCTTGGTCATCTTCTCCAGGTACTCATACGGGACACCCACGTCGAGCAGTGCCGCCAGCAGCATCCGGAGGCCCTCGGGGTGAGGCGGGCCCGCGAACTGGCCCAGGTCCGAGCCGAGGACGATGTTTTCCCCGCGCAGCGCGATGATCCATTCGGCGAGCTCGGCTGGCTGCTGCTCCCAAAAAATCGGAGACACGCACGAGCAGGCCACGTATTCCATCACCGCACCCTTGGCGATAAGTTCCCGCTGCACGCCCAAGTCCAGCTTGCACAGGGACCAGTTGGCATGGGTCACGATGAAGCGAGTGACGCCCGATTCTCTCGCGGCATCAAGCAGCGCCCGGATCTCGGCGAGGGACAGGTGGCCGGTTGCCAGTGCCACGTCGTTCTCGGCCACGATCTCGCAGATCGTGCGGGCATCCTTACTGAGAGTGCACCCGTCCTCTTCGAAAACGGTCACTCCCTCGCCAGGCAGTTGCTTACGGGGGCGCCCGAACTGCGGGTAATCAGGCATATCGAAGAAATCGGCATGGTATTTCGAGTGATTCGAGGGCATCCAGACGACCTTCGCCCCGTAGTGAATGGCGGATTCAGCGACGTAGGGGCTCAGCCCGCCTACAGACCGGTTCAGCACTACGGAGCCGAAGGACTCGACCTCCGGATGCATGCGGTTGACGTAGTACGCACGGCCGGTGGTGGACGCGTCATGGTCCTTGAGGACGAAGCCGCGCATTCCGAACTGGATTGCGTACTCGGCCAGGGCGGCATCGTCGATATGCCGCTTGAACAAGGCCGGCGCGGTGTGTGCGTGCATGTCGATCGCGCCGCGCAGGAGCTCGAGATCGGGTCGGTCCATGCTCACTCCTGTGTCTCTCGCAGAGTGAAATCGCCTTTCGGCACTCGGGATCGGCATGCTAGCATGTCGCGGGTCAACGCTTAACCTGGGAGGTCAGCGCAGGTGTCGAAGCCCACGGCAGACATTGAGCCGAGGCCGGCCTTCCAGGTCCTGGAGCGGACGTTCGGGATCCTGGAGGTCTTCACCGAGTCCCGGCCCGAGTGGAGTACCACAGAAATTGCTCGCGCCCAGAACCTGCCGGTCCCGACCGTGCACCGTATTCTGGCGGCGCTGAAGCGCCTCGGGTATGTCAGCCAGCATGAGGAGACGCGCCGCTTCCGCCTCGGCGTCGGGGCACTGAGCCTCGGCGAGCGGGCGCGCGCGGCCGCCGACTTGCGGCCGATCGCCATCGGGCCGCTGCGCCGACTTTCGGTCGCCACCGGTGAGACGGCCCTGCTGACCGTGCTCACCCCCGAGCGGGACCGGAGCGTGTGCCTGGAACGGGTGGAGACACCGCAGCCGCTCCGCCTGTCGGTCCAGCCGGGCCGCCAGCTGCCCATGCATGCGGGCGCTTCCCAGAAGGCGCTGCTGGCGTTCATGCCCGAGGAAGACATCGAAAGGCTGATTGCCCAGCCGCTGGAGCGCTTCTGCCAGTCGACGATCACGAGCCCGCAGGCGCTGCGGCGTGAGCTGAAGGCAATCCGGGCGCGCGGCTGGGCCAGCAGCTATGAGGAGACGAATATGGGCGTGTGGGGCATCGCGGTCCCGGTGCTCGCAGATGCCGATGTCGCCTGTGCGGTCGGCATCGCCGGACCCAGCCCACGCCTGTCCGTCGAGCGCGTGCGCCAGGATGTCGGGCTCGTTCATGATGCGGCCACTGCCATCGGCCGCGCAGTCGGCCTCAAGGCACCGCCGGTATCGGCAGCCGACGTGCGTATAGGCCCGGCGGCTGACCTCGAGCGGAGCCACGCATGACCAGCGCCTTGCCGCTGGAGGGAAAGGTGGCAATCGTCACCGGCGCAGGCAAGGGCATCGGCGCTGTCGTGTCCGAGTACCTGGCCGAGGACGGGGCGCACGTCGTCCTCATCGGGCGGGACGAAGACGCAATCCGGCTCAAGGCCGCCGCGCTGGACGCGAAGTACCCTGGCCGCGACAGCTTGCCGCTCCGGTGTGACGCAACCGACGAGGAGCAGGTGCAGGCCATGGCGTCCGCCGTCGCCGGGCAATTCGGGGGCATCGACATTCTCGTGAACACAGCCGGGGGGACAGGGCCGATCGAGACGCCGGCACACGAATACCCGGCCGAGGAGTTCCGCAAGATCCTTGAGCTGAATGTGATCGGCACCTTTCTGCCCTGCAAGCACGTTATCCCGCATCTGATCGCCAGGGGCGGCGGCCGCATAGTCAACCTCGCCGGGACCTCAGGGCTGCGCGGCTACCGCAACCGAAGCGGCTACTCGTCGTCCAAATGGGCAGTCCGGGGGCTCACCCGGACGCTGGCACTCGAACTCGGGCCGTACAACATCACCGTCAACGACGTGTGCCCGAATGTCACCAACGGGGCCCGCATGGACTGGATCGTGGCTGAGAAAGCGCGGAAGCTGGGCCGGGCTCCCGAGGACGTGTATGCGGATTTCAGCGCCCAGACGGCCCTGGGCCGCTTCGTCGAGGAGTCCGACGTGGGCCAGGCCATCAGGTTCCTGGTGTCTCCCGGCGCCCGGAACATCACCGGGCACGACATCCCCGTGGACGCGGGGTGGGACGTGTGACTGGCGGGCGCCAGCGGTCACTTCACCTGCCGGTCAGTTCATGAGCGTGCGCAGCATCCTGGCCGATGAGCGCGGTTCGCTCCGTTGCCATTCAGTTCCGTGGTTCGCCTGACGTCCTGCCTGGTCACCAGGACCGGGCACTCCGCGTGGTGGATCACGTTGTGAGCGACGCTGCCTGCCAGCAGAGCCGAGGTCTGCCGCTTCGCCCGGCTCCTCCAGTGAGAGCGGGCCTGCGCTCCCCTGGGGTCGAGTTCCCGGACGTGCAGGACCAGGACTTCCGCCCCGTTGCTGGCAGCAAGCTCGGCCTCTGCCTCCTTGGCCCGGCGGGACGGCGCCGAGCCGTCCACCGCGAGCAGGATTCGCTCGAACACGCCGCCTCCTCCGATGCGTCACTCGGCATGGATACTTACGAGTGCGATCCCAGCTGCGATCTGGCAGTCACGACGGGCGGGTATCGCCAGATCGGCCGCCGTGTGGCAGACCTCGAGCTCCCGACAATCGTCGTCCAGGAGGGCGGATATTATGCACCTCATCTCGGTGAGAACGTGCGGGAGTGGCTCCAAGGGTTTCTTCGGCACCCGCCCACCCATATTCCGAATCACTCGAATAAGAGCGGCCAATTCGCGGCTGCCCACTAGCGCATTTTGCGAAGAGCAACGTCAAGTCTGCTGGAGAGGTGAACATGCCATACATAGAGGTCAAGGCCGTTGATCGGCGATTCGATGACCCCGCGGTCGGCAAGCGACTGATCGCCGCACTCACCGATGCCGCCTGCGAGGTCTTCGGTGAGGAATCGCGCGGGCAGATCTGGGTTGTGATCGAAGGAGTCCCCGGGCAGCGCTGGGGCATCGGCGGCAAGCCGCTGTCATGACGGATCGCGCGCGCTTGCTGTCGACCAGCCTCACCACCGGCGACTCATCCAACCCGCAGATCGTCGGCGGGCACGGCGTGTGGTTTGAGCTCGCCGACGGCCGCGAAGTAATCGACGCGAGCAATACTGCCGCGCCGCTCGGACACTGTCATCCTGAGATGGTCGAGGCCGTCAGGCGTGCGGCGGATTCACCGGTCATCAACGAGGGCTGGCGATGGAAGGAACGCGAGGATGCCGCTGACGACCTAATCAACATCGCGTTCGCGGGCGAAGACTGGGTGGGCGCAGTTCGCTTTTTCATCAGCGCGAGCGAGGCCAACGACGCTGCGCTCTCGCTCTGCCAGGCTCTCACCGGGCGTGCCCCCCTGGCCACCCGCGAGCGCGCCTACCATGGCGGCACCGGCCTGGCCCGTGAACTCACGGTGCAGCCCCAGTGGCACGGCGGGCTCTCGTCGCCCTACGGTGTGGCCGCACCGCCTCGGCTGGCCACGGTGCACCAGCTTCCGGCGCCGTGCGGCGCCAGGGTCACCGGGCAGCCGGATCCCACCGCTGGATCAGAGTGGACCCCGGCGGCCAGGGCCAAGCTCGCCAGCAGCGCCGCCGTCCTTCTCGACTTCAGCCAGGGCGGCGTCTACCACTCACCTTCCTTCCAGGACCAGGTGGCGTCGCTCGCACAGCAGACAGGTACGTACTGGATAGCCGACGAGACCGTGACCGGCTTCGGCCGCATGGGGGGCTGGTTCCAGTTCCAGTACGGTCAGTCGAGGCCGGACCTGGTGACGCTCGGCAAGTGCATGAGCGCCGGCGGCGCAGCCGCCGGCGCGGTCGTGCTCTCCGTCGACATGCTCGACCGCCTCAAGGGGACAAGCTGGCAGAGCTACTCGACCTACCGCGCTCATCCCGTCGCCATGGCCGCTATCCGCGCCCACCTCAGGGTCTCCAGCCGCGATCGCATCTACGAGCGGGCCAGGGACCTGGACGCGCAGATGTTCCGCCGACTCTCGAAGGTGGCGTCGCAGCACCAGAGCGTCGCCCGAATCGACGGACGCGGCCTGCACTGGACCGTGGAGCTGCACGGGCCGGACTGGCATGACTGGACTGGTCAGGAAGCCGACCCGATCGCCAGCCAAGTCGTCGCCAGGGCGCTCGAGGCCGGAGCCCTCATCGCCACCAGCGGTGAGCAGACCTCGCTGTTCCTTGCCCCGCCCCTCATCGTCTCCGAAAGCGAACTCGATACCGTATTCGACGCTCTGCATCATGGTCTCGCGGTCGCTGACGAGCAGTTCGACGCAGGTATCCGCTGATCGCCTGGGGCCAGCAGCACTGTCTTCCGAGGTTTCCTGCTGACCGCTCCCGAGGATTCCGGTTGACCGCGAGGGCGCGCTAGACCAGCGGCCCCAGTGCCGTGTACTCGCGTCGGTAGCCCTTGTCGCGCGACAGCGGACCGGGTGCGTCGAGTTCCTCCGCATAGCGACGGCCTGACCATACTGCGCCGGCGATCGTACTTGGAGCCCAGGCGTCCCCTACGCAAGTCACCGATCTGACCCCGCGCGCAGACCACTCGCCTTGCCTCTCCTCCAGGGCCAGGAAAAGCGCATCGCGCGGCAGCCGGGCAGTCACCAGCAGGACGGCGTCGGCGGGCACACTGCCCTCTGCGCCGGTGAATGCGCAGGCCGTCCGCGCTTCGCCCGCGGTGATTCCGACGAGGACCCGGCTGGTGTCCACGATGATTCCCGCATCGCGGACCCGCCGTTGGATGTTCTCGATCTCCAGGGTGTGGGCGGTCCAGGATGATACCAGCGGAGCGGGGGTAACCAGCCGCACCTCATGGCCCAGTTGTGCGAGCCGTTCAGCCAGCACCCCGCCGAGATAGTAGTGATCATCGTCGAAGACCATGACCCGCTGCCGTGCCGCGCCAAGCTGGCTGAGTGGATGATCGCCTGTCAGGAAGCCGTCGGGCGTCAAGACGAGGGCGTCATCCGAAACCGGAATCGCGCTGGTGTGCCACCGACCGACGCCGTCGGTCCGCCAGCGTGCGCCCGTAGCCACCAGGATGTTTGTGAAGCCGTAGTCCAGCGCATCGTCGGGTGTGATCTCGCTCTCCCGGAACACCTCCACGTTCCTGTAGTGGCGCAGCTGGCCGAGACGATAGTCGACGACCCGGCGCCAGGCCGCCAGGCCGGGAAGGCTTGCCTCGCCGATGACCCGCCCACCGAGTTCGCGGGTGGCCTCGGCGAGCACCACGCGGTAGCCCCGCTGGCCAAGTGCGCGAGCAGCCTCCAGGCCAGTCGGTCCGGCTCCCACGACCAGGACACTGACGTCCGACTCACGGTGCCTGATCCGCTCCGGGTGCCATCCCCGGCGCCATTCCTCGCCCATCGCCGGGTTCTGCGTGCAGCGAATCGGCGACATTGTCAGATCACCCGAGACGCAGACGTTGCAGCCTATGCACTCGCGTATGTCATCGAGGCGGCCTGCCTCGATCTTTGCCGGCAGGAACGGGTCCGCAATCGACGGCCGGGCTGCGCCGATCATGTCCAGGATCCCGGCCCGGATCTGGCGCGCCATGGTATCCGGCGAGGTGAACCGTCCCACGCCGACCACCGGCTTGGCTGACAGCTGCTTGAGGCCCGCGATCACCGGCTCACGCTCGCCTTCGGCTGCAAAGCGCGAAGTGGCCGAGTCCAGCTCCCAGCTGCCGAGCACGAAGTCCCAGACATCCGGGAGATGATCGAGCAGGGAGATGACCTCGGCGGCCTCGTCGCGGGTAATTCCAGCAGCACCGGCCCCTTCCTCGACCGTCAGCCGGCATGCGACCGCGGCGCGGCCCGCGCACTCCTCACGGGTGTCCGCCAGGATCTCCGCGAGCAGCCGTGCCCGGTTAGCGACCGAGCCGCCGTAGGAGTCGGTGCGCTGGTTGTACCGGCGGGACAGGAAGTGATGCAGCACGCTCAGGTTGTGGCCGCTATACACATAGACGAGGTCGTAGCCGACGGCCAGGGCCCGCCGGACGGCAAGGCGATGCCAGCGCCTCAGGTCAGCGATATCCGACGCTGACATCATCCGGGCCTGCACCGGGTCGTTCGACCAGGTCACGACGGGAAGATGCGCCGGCCCCATGGGTGGTTCCCGGCTCGAGAGGTTCGGCGCGTTCATCCCGTTGTGCGCTAGCTCAATTCCTGCCAGGGCCCCCCCGGCGTGGATGGCATCGGCAATGCGGGCCAGCGCAGGCATGTCGCCGTCGTCCCAGAGGCGCAGTTCGATGTACGGGGTGATATCCGAGCTCGGGTGAATCTCCACCTGCTCGGTGCAGACCACGGCCCAGCCACCCTCGGCCTTGACTTTGCGCATTGCCGCCTGGGCGGTGGGGTCCCGGTAGCCCATCCCGTTGCAGTGCGGGACCTGGAAGAACCGATTCTTGGCTCGGACAGGCCCCAGTTGCACCGGCTCGAACAAGATGTCGTAACGGGCATCGCGCTCGGTCACGATGGCCTCCGGGACGATATTCGTCACAGCGCTGCTCCTGCTCCGCTTGTGTCATCAAGCTGACCGCGATCAATAGCCGCCGCCCTCACTCGACCTGACCCTGCACTTGTGGCGCTCTGCGAGGTGGCGACAATCTCGCGCAGGTCACCAGGTGGTCCGATGGCCCTGGATCCGTAGGTTCCGGAGGTACGTTCGCCGCCCCTCCAGTCGGCGACACTAACGCTCACCTCTCGTTTCATCAAACAGATCTCGTCCTATGAGAGGCGGAAGCAGCGCACCGCCAGTAACCCGTCCATGTTGCCTGGCGAGAAGGCATTGACGTGCGTGAGATACCTACTACAGTCGCGCAGTACCAGGCACCGTGACGACGGACGCGCGCCGGAGGGGAGGGCTCACATGGGTCGGCCTCCGGCGTGTGCCAACTCGCAGGCCGCAGCAGACGGAGGAGGCCGATGAGCCACGAAGCCGCCGACGGAACAGTGGCGCCCTCAGTTCACGCGGTATTAAGGAGAACGTTAGTCTCTGGACTCAATTCGAGTCCGCACTGTCAGGCATGGATGTAATTCAGCTCAGGTCCCCTGAAGAATCCCCGCACGATCTCCGGGCACCTGCGGAGCCGTTCAAGGGCAGCGACGGCGACTGCATTCAGACATCCCGGGTAAGCGGTACCGCCCGCGCTATCTTGTCGTGCTTCACGTTCTTGCTCGCCCATTCATCGGGGTTCAGCTCGGACGAGTACGGCGGGAGGACGAACAGTTCCAGCCTCCCCGCCGGTTCCGGCGACGTACTCCCTGGCTTTCTTCGCCTTGTGAACGGAACTGCCGTCGACGACCAGGAAGCCAGGCCGGTCGAAGTTCTGCAGCAGCTTCGCCGGGAACCCGGTGAAGCGGCCGGCGCTCATGCTTCCCTCGTGAACCTCGAAGCTGCACTCGCCGCGCTGACCGACCGCCGAGGCTGTCTTCTACCGCTTGGCGGACCGCCGGGCCCGACACCACCGGCGTGCAGCCGACGGGAGCCCATGTGAGTGCCGGCGTGGCAGTCGGTGCGGACGGACGCCTCATCAGCGATCAGGATCACCGCTCCCGCCGCGGCGGCCCGGGCCCTGATCGGGGAACTCCTCGCGATTCCACCTCTCTACCCGGGCGGGATCCTGCTTCCAGGCCCGCGCCCGCGACCACAAAGCCATCCCGAACCCCCGGGCCCGCGGGTCCTTGCCGTCGGTCTCGCATAGCGGCGGATCATCTCGCTGTCATCCAGTGCCGTCGGCCGGTCCGACGCGATCTTCGTGGATACCGCCGCCAGCCCGCCCTCGCGGTATTTCGCGATCCACTCAAGCACCTGCCACCGGCGGAACTCGCGCATCAGCCGGAGCGCCGCGAACTCGTCGAGGTCCGCATCCGGCACCGCGGCACGCGCGGCCAGCGCTTCCGGTCCTGACCTGCTGGTGAACTACTTGTGTGAACGCCAACCGGCCACCTTGCACAGGCAAACCGTCTTAAGCGCCTCGCCGAATGCTGTGGCGCGACGTGGAACCTCCCTGATCGTCGCTTTCTCGCTGGATCTGGAAGAACGGCGAGCGCAGGATGAAACGTGCGACAAGCATCAGGATCAGGCCGATACCGACGATGCCGACCAGCGACCAGAGCTGCGAGGCAGGCGCGACTAGCAGCGACTTCACCAGGATCCAGGCGAGGAATGCGGCGGCAGCGACGGGAAGAACGCCGAGGATCAGCGCGTCCCAGGTACTGCTGACGACGCGGCGCCGGTAGTAGACGATGGCGGCGAGCGCGGTGAGGATGTAGAAGGCCGCGTACAGCAGGCCGGTCACGGCGATCACGTCGTCGAAGGCGTTCGCTAGCGAAGTGGCGAGCAGGTACACCCAGGTAATCGCGAGGAGTACCAGGCCGACGACGAGGCTGGCGGCGACAGGCGTGGCAAACCGGCGGTGCACGTTACTGAGGAACGGCGGCAGCACCCGGTGGCTCGCCATCCCGTAGATCATCCGGGCAGTGAGCACGATGCCGGTGCCGGTGGTAGCGATCACCGACAGCGCGAGCGCGAGCGCCATCACCTTGGCCCAGCCGCTGCCCCCCAGCGCCCCGGCCACATAGACGAGCGCGGAGGGCGCGTTGGCCTGGAGCCTGGCCGGCGACACTATTCCCTGCAGGCCCACCTCCGCCACCGTGTAGATGACGGCGAGGAAGAGGACCGCCAGCATGGCGGCCTTGCCTGGGTTGGTGCGCCGGTGCTTCACCTCCTCGTTGACGTAGATGGTCCCGTCCCAGCCGGTATACATGAACATTGCAATGAGGAACCCCGCCGAGAGGCTGCCGTGCCCGCCGACTCCACTGATGCTCAGCCAGCCCCTGGTAAACGCATAGGTGCCGTGATGGTGGCTGAGCACCGCCACCAGGCCCGCGATCGCGATGCCGACAAGGATCAGATACTCGACCAGCCCCATGCCGACCTGGGTGCGCGCGGTGATGCGGATGCCGACGATCGCGATGAAGAGCATGACCAGGACGACGACGGTATCGATGGAGATATTCGGCAAGGTGCTTGTAGAAGTGGATCCGAAGACGGCGAGCACCGAGGGCCCGAGTACTACGGCGGTGCTGACGGTTCCGATGATACTGCCCATGATCATCAGCCATCCGGTCAGGAAGCCGAGGTATGGGTTGATCGCGCGGCCGACCCACTCGAAGGAGGCGCCGCAGTTCGCGTTCCACAGGTTCAGCCTGCGATAAGAGTTCGCGATGATGAGCATGGGAACCGCGGTGATGAGGATGATCGGTCCGACGGCGTAGGCGGTCGCAGCGGCGAGCGCTGCCAGCGTCAGCCCGACGGATGCCGCCGGGGCGGACGTGGCCATGCCGATGACCGTGTCCTGCGCCACGCCGATCGCATTGGGCTCAAGCCGCGCTGCGGGAGGCGCCGCGTGTCCGGCGAGCGCGGGCGCAGATTGATCCGTCATCTTGTTCTCCAATCGTGCCGGACTGCGCGTTTCAGATGCCCGCTCGGGCAGCCGAAAAGCCTGATTCAGTACCGGGAAGGAACGGACCTGCTGGGCTCGCAGGCCGGGGACGTCGACACGGCAACGACGTGCCTGACGTGATCAGTGCCACCGGGTCACGGTAGGCGCCGGCAAAGCAGCGGCCGCCAAGTACGCCCCCAGGATCAGTCACCTGCGAGATGATAGCGGTCATTTGCCTCAGCGGGCTACAAGCACTGGAAATTTCCTACTACAGTTCCAGACCAGCCATAACCGGCTAATAATGATGCCCGCAAACCAGGACAACTCATGGCGAATTGCCGCCGGGTCAGTAACTATCCGCGTTCTCCCTATCACCGGCGCGGCAGCGTTGCCACTTGCGCGGCAGCACGGGCTCAATTGCCTCCCGCCAGCCGGCCGCGATCTCGCGTCGGCTACCACTCCCAGTAGTAGCCGACGACCGTGTCCTCGATGGCCTCGAGGTACCTGTGCACGGAGAGTTCCTCGTCCAGGGCTGCGGGCTCTCGCTCGATGATTGCCTCGCCCGGCTCGCGGTAATCCGCCCACTCCGCCCACCACAGATGCCGGGGCAGGCGATCAGGATGGAATTCCAGCCGCATGTCGAGGTGCTCGACGCGCCGATGGACGCCGCGGCGAAATTCGGCCGCGGGCTGCTGCGAATAATGGAAGATAGTCCAGTAATCGAGGTAAGCCTCCTCGCCATAGCGCAGCGGGTGATTGAACGAGATATCCACCGCCCATAGCTGCTCGCTGAGCTGGAAGATCTTGCCGACCTGGCCGCCGCGGACAACCCGCACGTCCGCGTCGGCCGTGTCGATACGGAACTGATAGCTCGTCATGCCATCGACGAGCGCCCGCACTGTCTGCTGGGTGTGATGCCGGGCCGGCCTGCCGTCCCGGCCGACGAAATGATGCTCGAACAGCAGAGTCGTCTCATGCCCGGCCATCAGAGCGCCTGCGGGCGGCGGTAGCCTGCCGACGATCACGGTGGGCCGAAGGTCGCCCCGGTACAGCTCGTGCACCCGCTGGGCGTCATGCGGTGACAGGTGGAATGCCGCCTCGAACCAGCGCAGCGTCTGCAGGCTGAGCCCGCGGCCGCTGAATACCCGGCTCACCCGATCCTTGAGAATCCTGGCCAGCCGGGTGTCGGTATCGTCATGCTCGCCCGTCTCATACAGGTGCTCCGCGAGGACCGTGCAGACGGCCTCCTGGCGGATCTCCTCAGGCCGGACATCACGGGCATGCTGTTCCCATTCGTCCCGGTACGGCCCGGGCCGGAGCATAAGCTGCCGGAGGTGCAGGCCGGCGGCCCGCTGGCCGCGTGCCTGTCTTTCGCTGTGGGGCGTCATCAGCTGCGTTCTGGCTCTGCCTTATGGGTCTGCGTGCGTGCGTTCTTGCCTGCTGCGACAGCCATGCGACAGGTGATCGATAGCTTTTCGGCTGGAGTTAAGGAGACGATTCTCCCGAATGCCTGCACCATCAGGCATATCTCGGTGCAGTTAAGTCTAGATGTAGTCCAGCGCCAGACGTCTCTGCGGTGGATGGCGCTGGCACTGCGCTGCGGGCGCAGCCAGCACGCCGGCAAGGATGACAGCGTCGTCACTGATCCGGGGGGACAGTGAGAAGGGGCGGAGCTGATAGCTTCGCCCCTTCTCACGGGCAATATGCTGCGGACTGCGCAGGACTTGTGCGACAGGCATGCGCGGCCAGACCGGCCGTCAGCGGCGCGGCGCCGCGCTCGGCGTGACGACGACCTCAACGCGCTGGAACTCCTTCAGGTCGGAGTAGCCGGAGGTTGCCATCGTCCGGCGCAGGGCCCCCATCAGGTTCATCGAGCCGTCCGCCAGAGTCGAGGGCCCGTGCAGGATCTGGCCGATCGTGCCGATCGTGCCAACGTGCAGCCGCGCACTGCGCGGCAGGTCCGGATGGTGCGCCTCGCTGCCCCAGTGGTAGCCGCGGCCGGGCGCCTGGGTGGCCCGCGCCAGCGGTGAGCCCACCATCACGGCATCAGCGCCGAGGGCAAGCGCCTTGGCGATGTCGCCGCTCTTGCTCATCCCGCCGTCGGCGATCACGTGCACGTACCGGCCGCCGGACTCGTCAAGATACTCCCGGCGGGCAGCCGAGACGTCGGCGATGACCGTCGCGGTGGGTACCGCGACGCCCAGGACCGCCGCGGTGGTGTGGCCGGAGCCGCCGCCGAATCCGGCGAGCACGCCCGCGGCCCCGGTCCGCATGAGATGCAGCGCCGCGGTGTAAGTGGCGCAGCCGCCCACGATCACCGGCACGTCGAGCTCGTAGATGAACTGCTTGAGGTTCAGCGGCTCGGCCTTGCCCGAGACGTGCTCAGCGGAAACAGTGGTACCGCGGATCACGAAAATGTCGACCCCGGCGTCGATGACCGCCTTGTAGTAACGCACGGTCCGCTGCGGCGACAGCCGCGCCGCGGTGGTCACGCCGGCGGCACGGATCTCCTCGATCCGGCGCCCGATTAGGTCTTCCCTGATCGGCTCGGCGTAGATCTCCTGGAGCCGCCGGGTAGCGGCCTCGTCGTCCAGCTCGGCGGCCTCGGCCAGCAGCGGCTCCGGATCGTCGTACCTGGTCCACAGGCCCTCGAGGTCAAGCGGGGCCAGGCCGCCGAGCTGTCCGATCTCCACCGCGGTGCGCGGCGAGACGACGCTGTCCATCGGTGCCACGACCAGCGGCAGCTCGAACCGGTAAGCGTCGATCTGCCAGGCGATCGATACCTCCTCGGGATGCCGGGTCCGGCGCGAGGGCACGATGCCGATCTCGTCCAGTGAGTACGCCCGGCGGCCGCTCTTGCCCCGCCCTATCTCCACCTGTGTCACTTCAGCGGTCTCCCGCCGCCGTCTTGCCACCCGCGCCGGACACGGCGCATGGCCCGGTCATGACCGGCGACCGCCGTAGTTCGGCGCCTCGGCGATCATCTGGATGTCATGCGGGTGGCTCTCCGCCAGGCCGGCCCCGGTGATCTGGATGAACTGCGCCCGCTGCAGCTCGGCGATGGTGGCGGCGCCGCAGTAGCCCATCGCCGCCCGCAGGCCGCCGGTCAGCTGATCGGCGACGGCCGACAGCGGGCCCCGGTAGGGCACCTGGCCCTCAACGCCCTCGGGCACGAGCTTGTCCTCGCGCAGCACGTCGTCCTGGAAGTAGCGGTCCTTGGAATAGGAGCCGCCGCGCTCGGTATTGCGCATCGCCCCGAGCGAGCCCATGCCCCGGTACAGCTTGAACTGCTTGCCGTGGATGAAGACCATCTCGCCGGGCCCTTCCTCGCACCCGGCCAGCAGGCTCCCCAGCATGACCGTGTCGGCTCCGGCCGCGATTGCCTTGGCGATGTCACCGGAGTAGTGCAGGCCGCCGTCACCGATCACCGGGACGTCGGCCTGGCGGGCTGCCTGCGTCGCCTCGTAGATCGCGGTGACCTGCGGTACGCCGACGCCGGCGACTACCCGGGTGGTGCAGATCGAGCCGGGCCCGACGCCCACCTTCACCGCATCGGCGCCGGCCTCGATGAGCGCCTGCGCGCCTGTCCTGGTGGCCACGTTGCCGCCGATCACCTCGACCTTTGAGTTGGCCTTGAGCTGCGCGACCATCTCCAGGACAGCACGGGAGTGACCATGTGCGGTGTCCACCACGAGGAAGTCAGCGCCAGCGTCGATGAGTGCCTGCGCCCGGCCCTTGGCGTCCTCCCCCACGCCGACGGCGGCGCCGGCGACCAGCCTGCCCGCACCGTCCTTAGTCGCGTCCGGGAACTTCTCGCTCTTGGTGAAGTCCTTGACCGTGATCAGCCCGCGCAGCCGCCCGGCCGCATCGACCAGCGGCAGCTTCTCGATCTTGCTGCTGCTGAGCAGCCGCAATGCTTCCTCGCGCGCCACCCCGACCGGTGCGGTCACCAGGGGCATCGGCGTCATCACGTCGGCGACGAGCCGCCCGTGATCGGCCACGAACCGGATATCGCGGTTGGTCACGATGCCCACCAGGACGCCATCCCGGCTCGTCACCGGCACTCCGGAGATCCGGTAGCGCGCGCACAGCTCGTCGACGTCCGCGACGGTCGCTTCCGGGCCGCACGTCACCGGGTTGGTGATCATGCCGGCCTCGGACCGCTTGACCCGGTCGACCTGCAGGGCCTGCTCTTCCACGGACATATTGCGGTGCAGAACGCCGACGCCGCCCTGGCGGGCCATCGCGACGGCCATCCTTGCCTCGGTCACGGTGTCCATGGCCGAGGACACCAGCGGCACCCGCAGGGTGATCCCGCGGCTCAGCCGGGCTGTTGTATCCGCCTCGCTCGGCATGAATGCCGAGTGCGCGGGCACCAGCAGCACATCGTCGAAGGTCAGGGCGGGCGGGCCGAACTTGGCGTCGTCAGTCATGTCACGTCCGTGCGCTCGGTGTGGGATGCCCCTAATCCTAGTAACCGCGCTGGCCCGGTCGTGCCTCGTGCGCCGTTAATGGTGCCGTTGCGTCCTGGTGCGATCACGTACTGGCGCGATCGGCGACACTGATCGCCGGGCCGGGATCCCTGCCACGGGGGAGCAGGGATCCCAGCCCGGCCGGGGGCAGGATCCGTGCGACGGGGGAGCACGGATCCCGGCGAGCCGGCGCGCCGTCTGGCACGCGCCGGTCAGGCGATGGACACCTGCCGCTCGATCGACTCCGCCGCGATGGACTCCTCCCGCGCGATGACGCGGAGCCTGGCCAGAGCGCGGTGCTGGGCGACCCGGACGGCTCCTGCCGTCATGCCGAGTGCGTGGCCGGTCTCCTCGGCGGACAGCCCGCTGAGCACCCGCAGCGCGATCAGCTCGCGCTGATGCACCGGCAGCCGGGCCAGCAGGGCACGGGCCCGCTCGGCCTCGATATAGGCGACCACTGTCTCTTCCGGGCCCGGCCGGTCATCGGGGCCGTCCGGAAGGTCCTCGGTCGGGATCGCGAGCCTCGATGCGGTTCGCATGGCATCGGCCACTTTGTGCGAGGCGATCCCGAACACGAATGATGCGAAAGGCCGGCCCATGTCCCGATAGCGCGGAAGTGCGGAAAGAACTGCAATGCAGACTTCCTGCGCAACGTCATCGGCCACATGATATTGCCCGGCAATTCGGCCGAGGCGTGCTCGGCAGTAGCGGACGACCATAGGTCTAATTTGCCGCAGAAGCGACTCGATCGCCGCTGGCTGACCCGCAGCTGCCAGCGCGGCAAGATCGCGAAGGTTGCCCCGCTCACCCCCATCTACCTGTGGTTCTACTCGATTCCCCTCGACCAGCGGCAGTACCGCGCATCCCTCCGTCATGATGACATGATGCCCCGTCCGCAGTGGTGAACCAACATTAAGAGAGGCAACAGAAAGGTCACATTAATGTGCCGAGAGGATAGGCGAAATAGCAAAATAACAATGCGTAGCTGAATGACTACGCTGAGTATTCAAGAGCCCTATTATTAAAGAAATTAGGGGCGGAAATTAATATCCAGAGCCGCTGATTTACCGGTGAGCAGGCACAAGCAGGCAATGTCAGGATCCGTGCTTAAGGCGGGGGCCGCCAGTCCGCTCGCTGGCTCTCCCAGGCAGCCAGCCGGGCCCCAGATCTCCGGAAGTTAGTGATGATCAAGGCCACGACCTGCGGGAACGCGATCGAGGCCTTTGCGGAAACTTGTTAAATCACCGAACCCTCT
>CABECR010000455.1_pt1 | contig 30665 bp, 28 predicted proteins | sample 3422471 | NCBI WGS metagenome assembly CABECR01 (sample SAMEA5534328, study PRJEB31848) | metagenome | biome: tundra; feature: field; material: soil | place: USA | collected 2013-05 | depth 0.15 m
CTGTGCGCCTGTCACGCCATCCGGGAGATGATCTGCGCCGCCGCCGCGCTCGCCCGCCAGGACCCGCTGCGGATCTCGTTCGTCAGCGCCCCGGGCACAGTGCGCAGCCCGGTCGGGAACCCGGGCGCCTTTCCCCCCTGACCAGATCACCCGCGCGTCCCTGCTGATCATCGGTCACCAGCCCGGACCGGCACGGCCGGAGCAACCCCCGCCAGGCCAGGCGCAGCCACCGCTACCCCGCCAGGGCAGCCGACCCCGCGAAGCGGCCAGCGCCCCGCGGGCCGCTGACCCTGGTCATGCTGCCGATGACCATCCCGGCAGATCCTTAAGTTGAAGGTATTGACCTCAGCCCGGCCAGGGCGAAAGAAACCGGAGCTGCGCGATACCGGTGCGTGCTCGCATCCGGATACAGTGCGGCCATCATGGTTTCGCTCGTTCCGCCCCGGTTGTCAGCTGCTGCACGCGCCTGCGCGCGGCGGTCCCGCGGGCTCGCCAGCCGCCAGTTCACCACGGGGAACCGCAGGCTCGCGTTTGCCCTTGCACTGGCGGTGGTCGGCATCGGCGCGGCCGCGGACCGGCTGTCCGAATGGTGGTTCTCGCCGGGCGTCATGATCCTGCCGATTCTGGCGGGCGGCCTGGTGCTGTGGCCACGGGCGCTGCGGATCCTGTTCGGCATCGTCGCCGCGACGCTGTGTTACGACTGGCTGCGCGGCAAGGTGGGCCCCGGGATCGTCGCCACCATTGTGATCACGGCTGTGTTCGCTGACGTGCTTGCGCGCACCAGGGCCAAACTCGGCGTCCAGGGCCTGCGCGGAGATCAGATGCTGATCGAGTTGCGGGACCGGATCAGGGCCCAGAGCAGGCTGCCGGCGCTGCCGGACGGCTGGGGATCGGCGGCGGTGCTCAAGCCCGCTGGCGGCTCTTCGTTCGGCGGCGATTTCCTGGTATCGGTGTGCGATGGCAAGACGCTCGAGGTCGCGCTTGTCGACGTGTCCGGCAAGGGCATCGATGCCGGCACCCGGGCGCTCCTGCTGTCCGGGGCGTTCGGCGGCCTGCTTGGTTCCGTGCCGCAGGATGAGTTCCTCGCCTCGTGCAATGCCTATCTGCGCCGCGACGTGCCGGGCGAGGGCTTCGTCACGGCGGTTCAGCTGACGCTCGACCTTGCGACCGGCGACTACGTCGTATCGTCGGCCGGCCACCTCCCGGCCGCGCATTTCGCCGCCGGGAGCGGGACCTGGCGGCTGACCCAGGCGCGCGGCATTGTCCTGGGCGTGGTCCCGGATCTGCGAGCGGTTCCCGAGCGCGGCCTGCTGCGGCCAGGGGACGCCCTCATGCTCTATACCGACGGTCTGGTGGAAGCGCCGGGACTCGACATCGACGCGGGCATCGACCGCCTGCTCGGCGCGGCTGACCGGCTGGTGACATCGGGCTTCGGCACCGGCGCAGCCCGGCTCGTTCAGACCATGCAAGACGGGATGCGCGGCAGTGACGACTGCGCGCTGGTGCTCATCTGGCGGGCCTGAGGTAGCCGGGCGAATCTCTGAACAGCCTGAGCGCATGCTCGACCAGGGTGACCAGGACGTCGCGGCAGGGCGGCCGCTGGCGTGCATCGCACCGCAGGATCGGCACATCGCGGTCGAGACTCAGCGCGGATCGGACCGCGTCCGAGGGGGATCGCCGGGTGCCGTCGAAGCAGTTCACCGCGACGACGAACGGGATGCCGCGGCGCTCGAAGTAGTCAACGGACGGGAAGAAGTCGGCGAGTCGGCGGGTATCGGCGATGACGACGGCGCCCAGGGCACCCAGGGCCAGCTCGTCCCACATGAACCAGAATCGTCGCTGGCCGGGCATGCCGAACAGGTAGATTACCAAGTCGTCCCGGATGGTGATCCGGCCGAAGTCCATTGCGAACGTGGTGCTCGTCTTCCGCTCGACGGCCGTCGGGCGTATCGACCCGCGCCGCTGGCTCGCTCAGGTCCTCCTCGGTTCGCAGCGGTCGGATCTCGCTGATCGAGCTCACCAGCGTGGCCTTGCCCGCGCCGAACCCGCCCGCGATAAGAATCTTGATTGCCACGGCGCCACCGGTGACGGGCTCTGGGCGTCAGAGTCTGCGTAGGCCATCGGCGGCCTTCCTCAGGATCGCTGGGTCGCTCATTTGGCTCGAACTGGGCTGATGGACCATGACGAGGCCGCGTTCGCGCATGTCCGCCAGCAGGATCCGGACCACACCCACCGGCAGGTCAAGATCGGCGGCCAGGTCGGCGACGGAGGTGGGCAAGCGGCACCGGCGCAGCACCTCCAGGTGCTCGGGCTCCGGGCCATCGGGGTCGGCTTCCATGCTCCTGACGGCCGATATCAAGGCGACCAGGTCGAGGGTCTCGCCGCTCGGCCGGGTGCCCCGCCGGTGAGTGCGTACGGACGGACCACAGGGCCCGCGTCCGCGTCCAGCCAGTGGTCATCGGGCGAGTTCATGGCAGTCACAGCGCCGCGGCGGACGACGGTACCGGCCGCGTCCTGACCGTCAGGTGCTCGCCGACCCGCTTGACGAGCACGGCCATCTCGTAGGCGATCAGGCCCGCATCGGTCCGGCCGCCGCCAGAACGGCCAGGCAGCTGCCGGCGCCCGCGGCAGTGACGAAGAGGAACCCGCGCGCAGCCTGAGCTGAGCGCGCTGCGCCGGCGGGCCAGCCGAGGCGGGAGCTCGCGCCCGGCGCTGCCCGGCAGGCCGGAGTCGGCGGGTTCCGGTTGTGTCACCAGCGGGAGCGGGATCAGAACGATTGCTGTCGTGCCGCCGTGGACGGAGGGGCGCAGTGAAATCTTGATGTCATGCCGCGCGGCCAGTCGCGCGGCTACGAAAAGGCCGAGCCGGTCACTCCCGGACAAGTCGAATTGCGGCGGATCCGCGAGATCGCGATTAATATCAGCGAGTGGCTCATCGGAGATGCCAAGGCCGCGGTCCTCGATCTCAACAGCTAATCCCTTGCCGACGGTATCGCCGAGAATCCGGAGGGGCGTATTCGGGGGCGAGAAGATAGTGGCATTCTCTGCGAGTTCTGCGATTAGGTGGATCAGGTCAGCCACGGCAGACCCGGCCAGCGCTGCCTCGGTTCGGGATATCACCATGATCCGGGTGTAGTCCTCGACCTCGGCGACAGCGGCGCGCAGCACTCGATCAGCGGTACCGGATGCCGCCAGCCACGGCCGGGCGACTCGCCCGCCAGGATGGCCAGGCTCTCGGCATGCCGGCGCATGCGGGTGCTGAGGTGGTCGATACGGAAGAGATCCTCAAGCTGCTCAGGCTCGCTCGCGCCGCTCCACGGCGTCGAGCAGGGCCAGCTGCCCGTGCAGCAGGGACTGGCTCCGGCGAGCCAGGTTTCGGAAGACGTCGCTGACTCGGAGCCTGGCCTGCTCGGCAGCGGCCTCGATGGCCGTCCGCTGTACCGCGTCGAATGCCTGCCGGACCTGGCCGATCCCGTCAGGGCCCGGCTCAAGCGCCGGTACCTCGGCGGACATATCGACGTCATCGCCCCGGCGCAGGCTCGCCATAGCGTCCGGCAGGCGGTTGTTGGCGAGGTCGAGCGCCGACTGCCGCAGGCCGGCCAGCTGGCGGATCAGGCCGCGGCCGATTACGACCGAGAACAGGACGGACGCGATGATCGCCAGCGAACCCAGGCCGCCAGCCAGGAATAGCTGCAGGTAGGTGGACCGCGCCTGCGCCTGCGCATTCGCGGCGAGATCATCGGCGGCCCGGCTGATGGCCTTGCCGAGGCCGCGGCGAACGTGGCGACGGCAGAGCCCCAGGCCAGCGGCGGCGCGGGCGCCAGCGCGGGCCTGGCCGTCGACCTGATGACCCTGTTCTCCAGTGCGGTAAGGACTGCCGCGGCCCGTGGTGACGCTGAGGCGCAGCCCGCCCAGGCTCGGGGTGTCGGTCAGCAGCGTCCTGATGGCCCGCAGTTCCTGCGGCGATGCATTGCGCATGACGGAACGCGACCGGGCGCTCTGGTCGAATGCCCGCAGTGCGCGGCCCGTGCGGCCCTCCTGCAGGTTGAGGTCCGTGAGCAGGCTGGGCGCAGGGCTTGCCAGCTAGAGCAGCGCCAGGTGGCGCTCGGCGTCCAGCTGAGCCTGCAGGTTCGCCGTCGGCACTGCGGTCACGGAATTGACGGTCTTTGCGCTGGCCAGGTTTACGCTGCGCCCGCGGCGACCCGCGCCGCGAACGCGTAGAGCGCGCCCAGCGAGATGATGGGAATCAAGATCAGGAGAAAGACCCGCATGCGTATGGATCGGTTTCGCAAACCCATGGCTGTGGCCTCAAGTGTGAGAAGTGACCGGTGAACGCGCTGTTACGCGGGAGGTTCAGAAAGAAGATATGGGGGCCTAACACCGGTCTGGCGCCCATCGCCCGCCAAACGCGCGGCCGCCGCCCGGGATTCCTTATGATTTCATGTCCGCCCTAATGATGATTATCGTAATCATCGGTTTCGCGGCAAAGCGGGTCATCCGGGGCTCGACCGGAACGCCGTGCTCGACCGGAACGCCGTGCTCGACCGGAACGCCGTGCTCGCGGTCAGCGCCGGACGCATCACTGTGCGCCACGGTCGTCGGTCAATCCGGGCAGCGCCGGGCTCCGGGTGCGCAGCTGCCGTCGCCGGCCATGATATGACGTGATCGTCAGCTGGCCGTTGCACGACCAGGGCCGCCAGCTTGCCCGCACGTAACGGGTCCATCCTGATGGTTCAGTCAGCCTCGATACGACGTGGAGGGCGGCAGGATATGACGTGAACGTCAGGATAACGATTTGCTGCCGGATGCGGATTTGCTAATACCAAGGGTCGCTCGGTTCGCTGGTTCGCTATAGCATGCGGCTCACGATCGCGGCATCCGGAGCCGCCCAATGAGCCAAAGGGCGACGCCGACGTCAGGTGACGCAAGCGTCATTTTGCATTCATTTCAAAACTATGCAGAAATGAGAGCCGTGGGGCGCGACGGGATGCGGATTGGCGGAGAGCGCCTCCAGGCGGCGGCTGAGCCTGCAGCCGTGCCGGAGGCACTCACCGCCCGGGCGGCGGGTGAGAATTTCCCCGTCGCACTGAAGCTGCTGCCCGCCCGCAAGAGGCGGCAGCTGATGGCGGTGTACTGGTTCGCCCGCATTACCGACGACATCGGCGACTGCGCGCCGCCGCAGGACCGACCGCGGCTGCTCGACGAGCTGGACGCTGATCTCGCGGCACTGGCGGACGGCACGTCCCGCCGCCCGGAGGTGCGGGCACTGCGCCCCGTCATCGACGACTGCGGGGTCCCGGTCGGGCTCTTTGCCGACCTCATCCAGGCAAACCGGCAGGACCAGCTGATCTCGCGCTACCAGACGTTCGACGACCTGCTCGGTTACTGCCGTCTGTCGGCGAACCCGGTCGGCCGGATCGTCTTGCACGTCTTCGGCGCCTCCTCGCCGGCCGCGGCCGCCCGTTCCGACAAGGTGTGCACTGCATTGCAGCTGGTCGAGCACTGGCAGGACGTGGCCGAGGACCTGCGCGCGGGCCGGGTCTACCTGCCGCAGGAAGATCTCGCTTCCTACGGCTGCGCCGAAACCGATCTGGCAGCCGCGCGCGCGTCGCCGCAGGTGGCGTCCTTGATCGCGTTTGAGTGCCGACGCGCTCGGGACCTCCTGGACGCCGGCGCTCCGCTGGTCGCCTCGCTGCGCGGCAGCGCACGTGCCGCCATCGCCGGGTACGTAGCAGGGGGCCGCAGTGCCCTGGCCGCAGTCGCGGCGGCAGACTACGACGTGCTGCGCGCCACGCCGCATCCGCGCCGCAGGCGTCAGCTAGCCGAACTGGCCAGGGCCTACGTAAGGGGGCGGTAACAGCCATGACCAGTGCAGCGCCAGAAGCTGCGAGGATCCAAGCGGCATACCGGCATTGCGAGCAGATCACCAGCACGCAGGCGCGCAACTTCTCCTACGGCATCCGGTTGCTGCCCGGAGCCAAGCGCCAGGCCCTGTCCGCGGTGTACGCGTTCGCCCGCAGGGCCGACGATATCGGCGACGGCGTGCTTCCGGCCGCCGACAAGCTGGCTGCGCTCGCAGACTGCCGCTCGCAGGCAGCCGCCCTGACCGCTGGCGGACCGCCGCCGGCGGACGATCTGGTCCTGGTTGCGCTCTCTGATGCGTTCCGCCGGTTCGGGCTTCCGCTGGCTGCCTTCGGCGAGCTGATCGACGGCTGCGAGGCAGACGTGCGGGGAGTCAGCTACAGCACGTTCAGCGAACTCGAGCATTACTGCCGGTGCGTGGCCAGCTCGATCGGCCGGCTGTCGCTGGGCGTGTTCGGCTGCGCCGACCCGGCTGCGGCTGCGCCGCTCGCCGACGCGCTCGGGGTTGCCCTGCAGCTGACCAACATCCTCCGCGATGTCCGCGAGGATCTCGGCAACGGACGGGTCTACCTGCCCGGTGAGGATCTGGAGCGGTTCGGCTGCGCGCTGACGCCCGGTCACGTCGGCGACCTGAGCGGTGATGCCGGGCTGCAGCGGCTGGTCCGCTTCGAGGCGGAGCGCGCCAGAGGCTGGTATGCCAGCGGCATGCGGCTGATGCCGCTGCTCGACCGGCGCAGCGCCGCGTCAGCCGGCGCGATCGCCGGGATCTACCGGCGGCTGCTCGAGCACATCTGCGCCGCTCCGTCGGAGGCGCTGCGCCGGCGGCTGTCGCTGCCGACCAGCGAGAAGGTGCTCGTGGCCGCGGCGTGCCTGGCGGGGATGGCACGCCGGCCAGGCCGCCGTCCTCCTGGCGCGGCTGCCGGGCCGGAGACGATAGCCCCGGCGCCCGGAGCGCGGCCATGACGGGCCGCCATGTCGTGGTCGTCGGCGGCGGCCTGGCCGGCATCAGCGCCGCCATCGATCTGCGTGAGGCGGGCGTCGACGTCACGCTGCTCGAGTCCCGGCCCTGGCTCGGCGGGGCGACCTGCTCGTTCTCCCGCGGTGACCTGCAGATTGACAACGGCCAGCACGTCTTCCTGCGCTGCTGCACCGCCTACCGGGAGCTGCTCGCCCGGCTGGGCGTGACCGGATCGGTGGCGATCCAGGACCGGTTCGATGTCACCGTGCTGACGCCGAGCCGCCGGGCCCGGCTGCGGCGCAGCCGCCTGCCGGCACCGCTGCACATGGCCGGGGCGCTGGCCCGCTATCCGCTGCTGTCCCCGCTGGACCGGCTCAAGGTGGCCCGTGCCGTGCTCGCCATGCGCTTCGCCCGGCCGGGGGCGCCTGCCCTGGACGGCGCGGCGCTGGGCGACTGGCTCGGCTCCCGCTGGCAGCGGGAGCAGGCGCGGCGCCGGCTCTGGGATCTGTTCATCGTCTCGACGCTGAACATCGCCGGCGACGACGCCAGCGCGGCTCTCGCCGCCAAGGTGATCAAGACGGCGCTGCTGGAAAGCAGGGACGCCGCGGACATCGGCGTGCCGGTGATCCCGCTCGGTCGGCTGCACGGCCAGGCGGCCGCGGACCTGCTCGGCAGGCTCGGCGCGGACGTGCGTCTTGGCGCCAAGACGGTCGCGGTCGAGCCGGCCGCGGGCGGCGGATTCGGTGTCCGGTTTGTGTCCGGGGCGGACGGCAGCGACCCGAGGCTGTCGGGCGATGACGCCGGCCCGCTGCCGGGCGCAGGCGGCGCCGGGCCGGGCGCGGCAGGCGCCGTGCTGCACGCCGACGGCGTGGTGCTGGCCGTGCCCGCGTGGACTGCGGCGCGGCTGGCGCCCCCGGCCGAGGCGGCCGCGGCCGACTGGGCCGGGCTGGAGCCGTCGCCGATCATCAACGTGCACGTAATCTACGACCGGCGGGTCACGAGGCTGCATTTCGCGGCTGGCGTCGACTCGCCCGTGCAGTGGGTTTTCGACAAAACCCGGAATGCTGGCGTGCAGTCGGGGCAATACCTCGTGGTGTCCCTGTCAGCGGCCGACGATTACGTCGACAAGCCCACCGCGGCGCTGCGGGAGCAATTCCTGCCGGCGTTGCGGGAGCTGTTCCCGGCCGCGCGCGACGCGCAGGTCAGGGATTTCTTTGTGACCAGGGAGCGCCGGGCGACATTCCGGCAGGGGCCCGGCTGCGGGGTGCTGCGGCCCGGCCCGGCTACGTCGCTGGCCGGGCTCGTGCTCGCCGGCGCCTGGACCGATACCGGCTGGCCAGACACGATGGAGGGTGCCGTGCGAAGCGGCCTGACGGCGGCACAACAGCTAAAGCGGGAACTGGCGGGGCTGGCCCCGGCGGCAGCTCCCAGTCAGCCGGCCCGGGTTGGCGCGCAGGCGCGCGCGGGAGCCTCGTCATGACCGCGATCATGCCCGCGGGCGTGGCCGCCGCCCGTGACCTGGTGGGACCTGCCATGGCGGCGCTGGTTGGCCGGCTCAGCTCCGAGGTCGGGGTTGTCGCCGCCTACCACCTTGGCCTGGCCGACGCCGACGGCCGGCCGCTAGGGCCGGGCGAGGGCGGCAGCGGCAAGGCGCTGCGCCCCGCCCTCGCCCTGCTGTCGGCCCGCGCGGCGAGCGCGGCTCCCGAGCGCGGCGTTGCACCGGCGGTTGCAGTCGAGCTTGTGCACAACTTCTCCCTGCTGCATGACGACATCATGGACTCCGACACCGAGCGACGGCACCGGCCGACCGCGTGGACGGTCTTCGGCGTAGGTGCCGCAATCCTGGCCGGGGATGCCCTGCTGGCGCTGGCTCAGGACGCACTGCTGGAAGACCTGGCTCCGCAAGGCCCGTGGGCCGCCCGCTGCCTGTCGGCCGCCGTGCAGCGCCTCATCGCCGGGCAGGGGGCGGACCTCGCCTTCGAGCGGCGCGACGACGTGACGCTCGCCGAGTGCCTGGAGATGGCCGGGGACAAAACGGCCGCCCTGATGGCCTGCGCCTGCAGCATCGGCGCCATCCATGTCGGGGCCCCCGCGGGCCTGGCGATGGGCCTGGCCGGGTTCGGCGCGCACGCGGGGCTGGCATTCCAGCTCACCGACGACCTGCTGGGCATCTGGGGCGCGCCCGAGGTCACCGGCAAGCCGGTCCACTCTGACCTGCGCGCCAGGAAGAAGTCGCTGCCGGTGGTCGCGGCGCTGGCCGGCGGCGGCGCGGCTGGCCGGGAGCTGCGCGGCTGCCTGGCCGCAGACGGTCCGCTCAGTGACGATGAACTGCTGCGCGCGGCCGGCCTGGTCGAGAAGGCGGGCGGCCGCCAGTGGGCCGAGGCCGAGGCCGACGCCCAGCTGGCGCTGGCCGGCAAGTGCCTTTCAGAGACGGAGATGCCCGACGACGTCCGAGCGGAATTCGCCGGGATCGCAGGTTTCATTACGGCCCGCCAGTGGTGAGGGCCGCAGCTGAAGAGTATTCCGATGCTGAGGTTTCCGGTGCTAGCGAGTCAGCTGCTGAATATCCAGGGAGCACGTCAATGGCGGCGCAGTCATGACCATCACCCAAGTCCACCGGCAGGCTGCGCCGGATGCGGCGCAGGTTGCCCAGGTGGCGCTCGACCGCGCGGCCGGCCACCTGCTCGGGCTGCAGGATGCGGCGGGCTGGTGGAAGGGCGAACTCGAGACCAACGTCACGATGGACGCCGAGGACCTGCTGCTGCGCGAGTTTCTCGGCATCAGAACCGCCGAGCAGACCGAGGCGGCCGCCCGCTGGATCAGGTCCCAGCAGCGCGCGGACGGCACCTGGGCGAACTGGCACGGCGGGCGGGCTGACCTGTCCACCACGATCGAGGCATACGTCGCGCTCCGGCTGGCCGGAGATCTGCCCGATACCCGCCACATGGCCATCGCCGCCGCCTGGATCCGCGCCGAGGGCGGCCTGGCGGCCGGCCGGGTGTTCACCCGCATCTGGCTGGCGCTGTTCGGCCAGTGGTCGTGGGACAGCCTGCCGGTGATGCCCCCGGAGATGATCTACCTGCCGGCCTGGTTCCCGCTGAACGTGTACGACTGGGCGTGCTGGGCGCGGCAGACGATCGTGCCTTTGACCATTGTCGGCTCGCTGCGGCCGGTGCGCCCGCTGCCTTTCGGGCTGGATGAGCTCCGGGTGCCCGATGACGACCCGGCGGCCCGCAGTGCGGCCGCCGGCCGGCCGGCTGATGCCTGGTCCCGCCTCTTCGGCGACCTCGACCGGGTGCTGCACGCCTATCATCGGCGCGGCCTGCGGGCTGCGCCAGCGCGTGCGATCCGCACCGCCGCGCTGCGCCGGTGCGCCGAGTGGATCATCGCCAGGCAGGAGCGGGACGGATGCTGGGGCGGCATCCAGCCGCCCTGGGTGTACTCGCTCATCGCGCTGCACCTGCTCGGCTACGACCTCGATCAGCCCGTGATCAAGCGCGGGCTGGCGGGCCTGGACCGCTTCACCATCTGGGCGGACACGCCGCAGGGACCGGTGCGGCGGCTGGAGGCCTGCCAGTCGCCGGTGTGGGACACCGTCCTGGCCATGATCGCCCTTGCCGATGCGGGCCTAGCCCCCGACCACCCCGCGCTGACATCTGCCGCCCGCTGGGTGCTGGGCGAGGAGATCCGGGGCCCCGGCGACTGGCAGGTGCGCCGCCCCGACCTCGGGCCCGGCGGCTGGGCTTTCGAGTTCGACAACGACGGCTATCCCGACATCGACGACACCGCCGAGGTGCTGCTCGCGCTGCGGCGGGCCGCGCTGCCGCCCGGTCCGGGCAGCGCTGCCGCAGTGCAGCGGGCGACCGGCTGGCTGATCGGCATGCAGTCCCGTGACGGCGGCTGGGCGGCCTTCGACGCCGACAACACCTCCAGGCTGGTCACCAAGCTGCCGTTCTGTGATTTCGGCGAGGTGATTGACCCGCCGTCGGCGGACGTGACCGCGCACACCGTCGAGGCGCTCGCCGCGGCGGGGCTGGCCGGAAGCCCGGCCGTGCAGCGCGGCGTTGCCTGGCTGCTGCGGGCGCAGGAAACCGACGGATCCTGGTTCGGCCGGTGGGGCGCCAACTATGTGTACGGCACGGGCGCGGTGGTTCCCGCCCTGATCGCGGCCGGCGTGCTGCCCGGCAAGGCGCCGATCCGCCGCGCCGTCGCCTGGCTCATCGCCCACCAGAACGCCGACGGCGGCTGGGGCGAGGACATGTGCTCCTACGAGGACCCCAGCTGGGCTGGGCGCGGCGAGTCCACTCCGTCGCAGACTGCCTGGGCGCTGCAGGCACTGATTGCCGCCGGGGGACCAGAGTCAGCCGGCGCCGTCGAGCGCGGCGTCCGCTGGCTGGCCGACAGCCAGCGGCCTGACGGAACCTGGGATGAGCCGCAGTTTACCGGGACCGGCTTTCCGGGTGACTTCTCCGTCAACTACCACCTTTACCGGCTGGTTTTCCCGGTCAGCGCCCTCGGCCGGTACCTGCGGAGTGCCGCATGAGCGCCTGGATCTGCCCAGCCGGCTCCTGGCAGCAGCTGCCTGAGGGGGCCGGGTGAGCCGGCTGCTGGTATGCGCGCCGCTCGGGCTCGAGGCGCGGGCGATTCGGCGCGGCATCGCCAGCGGCGGCGACGTGCGGCATACCGGGTTCGGGGCGCGCAGGTCCGTCAGCCAGGCGAGCAGCCTGCGGGCGGCCGAGTTCGGGATGCTGGCTATCGCCGGCACTGGCGGTGGTGTCCGCGACGGGCTGTTTCCCGGCGACCTTGTGGTCGGCACCGAGGTCAGCGGTCCGGACGGCGTTCTAGCCTGCCCGTCAGCCCCGCTGCTGGCCGGTGAGCTGCGCCGGGCCGGCCTGCGCGCATACGCGGGGAAGATCGCCACCGTGCCCCGCATCGTGCATGGTGCCGGGCGGTCAAGGCTGGGGCGTGACGGCGCGCTCGCGGCTGACCTGGAATCCGCGATGCTGCTGGGCGCGGCTGCCGGGCGGCCTGCTGTCGTCGTCCGGGCCGTATCCGATAGCCCCGGTCGGGGGCTGCTGAGCCCGCGGGGCCTGTCCGGCGGGGTCGCGGCGCTGCGGTCACTGCGGCTGGCAGCCCCGGCGCTGGGCAGATGGGCGGCGGCGGGCGGTGCCCGGCGGGTGCTGCTGGCCGGGCCGCGGTCGTTCTGCGCGGGCGTCGAGCGAGCTATCGAGATCGTCGACCGTGCGCTGGAGCAGACCGGGCAGCCGGTCTATGTCCGCAGGCAGATCGTGCACAACAGCCGGGTCGTGGCCGGGCTGGAGGAGCGCGGTGCGGTCTTCGTGGACGAGCTCGGCGAGGTTCCGGACGGCTCGCGGGTGGTCTTCTCCGCGCACGGGGTATCGCCGGCGGTGCGAGCCGAGGCGGCCAGCCGGGGGCTGGACACCATCGACGCGACCTGCCCGCTGGTGGCGAAGGTACACGCCGAGGCACGCCGGTTCGCCGCCGAGGGCTATCTGGTGGTGCTGATCGGGCATGCCGGTCATGAGGAGGTCGAGGGCACTATCGGCGAGGCCCCCGGCTCGATGGTCCTGGTTCAGGACGCTGCTGACGTCGCGGCCCTGCGGCCGGCTGATCCCGGCAAGGTCGGCTACCTGATGCAGACCACGCTGTCGGCGGAGGAAGCCGATGAAGTCGTAGCCGCGCTGCTGAAGCGGTTCCCCGCCGCGCGCGGCCCCGGCAGCGACGACATCTGCTATGCGACGACGAACCGGCAGCTGGCGGTACGGGCCATCGCCGCCGAGTCGGACCTGGTGCTCGTCGCCGGCTCGGCTAATTCATCCAACTCGCGGCGGTTGGTGGAAACTGCGGAACGGGCCGGGACTCCCGCGTACCTGATCGATGACCTGGCCGACATCGAGCTCGGCTGGCTGGCCGGGGCCTCGTCGATCGGGATCACCGCAGGAGCGTCGGCACCGCCCGCCATGGTCAGCGAGATCATCACCGCGCTGTCTGGCCTGGGGCCAGTCGAGCTGGCCGAACGAGTGATCGCAACTGAATCCATACGATTCGGCCTTCCCAAGGAGGTAAGGCACCTATGACCATGCCATTGCGGCAGAGCCTGCGCGTCGGCAGCTATCTGATGCGCCAGAAGCTAACGCACCGGGACAAGTTCCCGCTGCTCGTCGAGCTGGAGCCGCTGTTTGCCTGCAATCTCGCCTGCGCCGGCTGCGGCAAGATCCAGGAGCCTGCCAGCATGCTGAAGCAGCGCATGCCGGTCGAGCAGGCACTGGCGGCGATCGAGGAATGCGGCGCCCCGATGGTTTCCATCGCCGGCGGCGAGCCGCTCATGCACCCGCAGATCGATGTGCTCGTCCGCGAGCTGGTGAAGCGCAAGAAATACGTGTTCCTGTGCACCAACGCGCTGCTCATGCCGAAGAAGATCGACAAGTTCGAGCCGTCACGTTACTTCGCCTGGGCGGTGCACATCGACGGCCTCGCCGAGCGGCACGACGCGTCGGTGTGCAAGGAGGGCGTGTTCGACCAGGCAGTCGCGAACATCAGGGAATGCCAGCGCCGCGGTTTCCGGGTGACCACGAACACGACGTTCTTCAACACCGACACACCGCAGACGGTGATCGATGTTCTCAATTACCTCAACGACGATCTGAAGGTCGACGAGATGATGATCTCGCCTGCCTATGCCTACGAGAGGGCGCCCGACCAGGAGCACTTCCTCGGCGTGACGGAGACCACCGAGCTGTTTCGCAAGGCCTTCGGTGACGGTAACCGCAAGCGCTGGCGGCTGAACCACTCGCCGCTGTTCCTCGACTTCCTCGAGGGCAAGGCTGACTTCGGCTGCACCGCATGGGGCATCCCGTCCTACTCGCTCAAGGGCTGGCAGCGGCCGTGTTACCTGATGTCAGACGGGTATGCCAAGACCTACCGAGAGCTGATCGAGACCACTGACTGGTCGGCCTACGGCAGAGGCAGGGACCCGCGCTGCGCCAATTGCATGGCGCACTGCGGTTATGAGCCGTCGGCGGTGCTGGCTACGATGGGGTCACTGCGGGAGTCCATCCGTGCCATGCGCGGAGCCTGACTAGGCAGCGCAGCTTCCGGGTACCGGAACTTACTGCGCATGGAAGGAACGCCGGAGTTCCGGCGGTACAGCGTCCGATGCCAGGATCCGCACGTTACGCAGGAGTTGCCGGGCTTCATGGACGGAGCCCGCGGTGAGTGGCGTCCGCTGATCCCGGAGGAGCTGGGCTATGACCTCTTCTAGTGGTCCTGTCGTCATCGGCGGGGCAGCGAGGAAGAGCGGCCGCGCTGCCGCCGCGCAGCAGCAGCCTGGCGCAGCGCGGGGATACGATCCCGGCCCGTGGTGGATGCGGGCACTGCCGTCGGCGTTCACCTTTGTGGTGCTCCTGGCAGGCATCACGGGGCCGTCGTACTGGCGGGACGAGGCGGCAACGCTCGCCGCCGTCCAGCGGCCGTTCGGCGATATGGTCCGGATGCTCGGCAACGTCGACGCCGTGCACGGTGCCTACTACATGTTCGCCTGGGGGGTCGTGCGGCTATTCGGCACTGGCGAGCTGGCCCTCCGGCTGCCGTCGGCGATCACGATGTGCATCGCCGCGGGTTTCGTCGCGGCTCTCGGCCGGCGGCTGGTGTCCCCGGCCGCCGGGCTGGCCGCCGGGCTTGTCCTCGTCCTGCTCCCGCAGATCGACTTCTACGGGCAGGATGCGCGGTCCTACGCGATGGTGGTCATGGTGGCCGTGATCGCCAGCTACTTCCTGGTCCGGGCCCTCCAGGCGCCCCCCGATGAGCGCCGCAGGTGGTGGTTCGCCTACGCCGCTGCCATTGCCCTGCTCGGCATCCTTAATATCTTCGGGCTGCTGCTGGTCCCGGCGAACGCGGTGACGGTCGCGCTGCGCTGCCGGCGGCCGGCCGAGGGAGAGTCACGGCGAACGCTCGCGCTGAGCTGGCTCGGTGCTGCCGCGGCCGGGTGCGTGCTGGCCAGCCCGCTGCTCTATCTGGCCTATCTGCAGCGCAGCCAGGTGAGCTGGCTGCGGACACCGGACGGGCTGAAGGGCCTCGACCAGCTGGTCGGCAATATCAACATGATGATCTGGGCCGCCGTGATCGTCGCTGCCGGGCTCATCGTCAGCGCGATTGCCGGGATAGACCGGCTGCGGGCGGCCTGGCCGGCCATGGTCACAGAACTCAGCCTGCCCTGGCTGATCCTGCCGCCGGCCATCCTGCTGACCGCCTCGCTTATCACTCCGATGTACACCTTCCGCTACGTCGTGTTCTGCGTTCCTGCCGTCGCGCTGCTCCTCGGCACGGGCATCGCCGCTCTCAGCCGGATCGCCGGGCCCGTCGCCTTCATCGTCGCGCCCCTCGCCTTCATCGTGCTGGCGGCGCTCAGTTTCCGCAATCAGGCCTACTATCGCGAGCCCGGCGGCCACAAAGACGACATCCGGCAGGCCGACAAGATCGTCGCCGCCCACCGTCAGACAGGCGACCAGGTGCTCTACGTCAGCCCGTACCCGGCAAGCCTCGCTGAGATCGCAGCAGCCTATCCGTACGGGCTCGATAAGCTGCGCAACATCGAGCGGGCCAGGGCGGCCATCCCGTCGGGCACCATCGCCGGGATCGACGCGCCCTATCCGGTGGTCCGGCAGCGGCTCGCCAGCGTCTCCCGGCTGTGGGTCGTCATCATCAACAATGACTCGCCCGTCACCTACCATGGCAAGCCGATCCTGGCTGGCCTGCACCTCCGGCCGGTGTCCAGCTGGCGGACCTCGGATCTCTGGCTGCAGCTGTACGTACGCCAGTAATCAGGGTAATTGGCCAGTGCCGCGCACGCGCTCGCCGGACCCCGCGCATGGGCCGCCTGCGAATCTTGTTGCATTCCCGCAGCTTCCATTCAGCATTTCCTCAGAATGGACCGACACGATCTGTAGCGGCGCAGGACACTGCGCTCGGCGCCGGCTCCATGGCGCCGTAGCTGCCCTGACCGCGATCCCGCAGGTCTACGGGTGCAAAGGGAGTGCAGATGTTTTTCACCTACCTGCGGCGTGAGCTGCGCCGGCGAAGCCGCCAGGCCAGCCTGATCGCCCTGGGCCTGGCCGTGGGCATCGGGCTGGTCATCACCGTGACCGCGCTGTCCACGGGAGTGAAGAATGCCCAGGGCGAGGTACTGCACTCGCTCTACGGCGTCGGCACCGACATCACCGTGACCCAGGCCCCGACGGCGGGCTCGGGCGGCTTCGGCCTCGGATTCCGCGGCAGCACCGGTTCCGGCGGCAGGCCCGCGGCGGGCACCACCATCAACAGCAACACCCTGCGCGGCGGATTCTCGCTCGGGACGCTCGACACATCGTCTGTTGACTCCATCGGCAACATGTCGCACGTGGCCGCCTCGGCCGGCGGCCTGACCCTCACCAACACGTCAATATCGGGGAAGATCCCCTCGTCCAGCGGCGGCGGCGGCGGGGGCTTCGGCGGCGGTGGCGGTGGCGGCGCCGGATCGGCCGGCGGCTCGCTCAAGTTCAATTCTTTCGGCGTCGACGGAGTAGACCTCGGGCAGGGTGAGCTCGGCCCGCTGAGCGCGGGAAAGATCAGCTCGGGCCGGACCTTCACGGCAGCGGACGCGAACGCTGACGTCGCTGTGATCGACTCGAACTACGCCGCGCAGCAGAAGCTGAAGGTCGGCTCCGCGATCACGGTCGCCGGGAAGACGTTCTCGATCGTCGGTATCGTTGCCGAGCCGCAGGGCGACAATCCCTCCGACGTGTATATCCCGCTAGCGCGGGCGCAGGCCCTGGCCACGCCCAGCCTCACCGGCAAGGTCAATACGGTCTACGTGGCGGCCGACAGCGACTCGAACATCTCGGCGGTGTCCAAGGAGATCTCCGCGACCCTGCCTAAAGCCACCGTGACGACCTCGAGTGACCTAGCCAGCCAGGTGACCGGCTCGCTGTCGAGCACCTCCAGCCTGGCGAACAACCTGGGCCGCTGGCTGGCCATCGCCGTGCTGATCGCGGCATTCCTGCTGGCCAGCCTGCTCACGGGAGCCGCGGTTTCGCGCCGGGTCCGGGAGTTCGGCACGCTCAAGGCGCTCGGCTGGCGCAGTCGCAGAGTGATCGGGCAGGTCATGGGCGAGGCCATCGTGATCGGCATCGCCGGCGGCATCGTCGGCGTGGGGCTCGGGTTCCTCGGTGCGGCCCTGGTGTCCAATTTCGCGCCGCCGCTGACGGCCTCGATCGGCCAGACCACCGGCAGCGCCACGCCGGGTGGGGCCCGCAGCTTCGGCGGCGGCGGCGGCGGTGGCGGGTTCACTGGCGGCGGCGGTGGCGGGTTCGGCGGCGTCCGGCACGCCACTGCGGCGACCCATACCGTGGCCGTGAACCTGACCGCTCCGGTGACAATCGGCGTCGTCGTGGCGGCGGTGCTGCTCGCGCTGGCCGGCGGGCTCATCGCGGGCTCGTTCGGCGGCTGGCGGGCAGCGCGGCTGCGGCCGGCCGCAGCACTGGCCAGGGTCGAATGACCGGGCACGCACCGGCAGTGCCGGTACCCGCGGGCGACACTCAGGAGGGGACCTCATGTACAAGCTGACCGCAGTGGCCAAGAGCTACCAGAAGGGCCGCGGGACTGTGGCCGCGCTGCAGGGCGTCGACCTGGTGATCGAGGACGGCGACTGGCTTGCCATCCAGGGCCCCACCGGACACGGCAAGACCACGCTGCTGCAGATGCTCGGCGGCCTGGACCGGCCGACCTCGGGCAGCGTCGAGTTTGACGGCCAGGATCTGACTGAACTGCGGGAAGGTCAGCTCACCAGCGTGCGCGCCAGCTCGTTCGGGTTCATCTTCCAGACCTTCAACCTGATCCCCACGTTGTCTGCGCAGGAAAACGTGGAGACTGCCCTGGTGCCGCTGCGCCTCGGGGCAGCGCAGCGGCGTGAGCGGGCCGCCCGGGCGCTGCAGGACCTGGGACTCGGCGACCGGCTCCGGCACCTTCCGTCGGAGCTGTCCGGCGGCCAGCAGCAGCGGGTGGCGATCGCACGGGCACTGGTGAAAAGGCCAAAGGTGCTGCTTGCCGACGAGCCGACCGGCAACCTGGACGAGGGCACCCGCGACGAGATCATCATCTTGCTGGAGAAGCTCTGGCGCGAGCTCGAGCTGACGATGGTGATCGTCACGCACGACAGTACCGTCGCCCGCCGGGCCCAGCGTATTGCGGTGATGCGCAATGGCAAGCTGTCCATCAGGCAGGACATCCGGCACCCGGCAACCTGACCACCCTGGTAGCGTCGGTGCTGCTCAGGGAGGCTGGCCATTCACTGGTTAGGGCGGCGGGACGGCAGCGGTTCACGGCGGCGGCCGACGAGGGCTGCGGTGCTGGTGCTGGCTGGTCTGGCCCTGGTCGCGGGTTCGGTAGTGGTCGGCGTCGGTGCGGCCCGCCGCAGCGCGCATGAATCGGCGCCATCGGCCTCGGTCTCGATATCGGCCGCACGCGCGAGCCGGGCAGGGACAGTAACCAGGGCGGGGCCGTACGGGCGCGAGGCGTCGTGGGTCATCGACGAGAACAAGCGGCCCGGTACCACCGCCTGGAAGATCCGCGGCGCACGCGGGAGCATCGCGGGCTTCGCCGGCCTGACCTATGCCGGCACCGGCCAGCAAGTAAGGCTCTTCGTCAGCACCGCGGCCTCGACGCTGCGCGCCGAGGCCTTCAGGATGGGCTACTACCAGGGCAAAGGCGCCCGCCTGATCTGGCAGTCGGCGGATGTGGCTGGCCGCCTGCAGCCAGCGTGCCCGGTGACCGCGGGCATCAACATGGTTTCGTGTGACACCTGGAAGCCGTCCCTGAGCTTCACGGTGACCCCGGCCTTCGTGCCGGGCGACTATCTGATCAAGCTAGTCGGCAGCCAGGGCCAGCAGAGCTACGTGCCGCTGACAATCTGGGATCCGGATTCCGCCGCCGCCTACCTCATCAAGAACGACGTGTACACCTGGCAGGCCTGGAATCCCTATGGCGGCTACGACTTCTACCAGGGCCTCGGCAGCTGCCCGGCGGACGTCTACCCGCTGTGCTCGCGGTCGCGGATGGTCTCCTTCGACCGGCCCTACGATGCCGAGAACGGGTCGGGCAATTTCCTGACGCTCGAGTACCCGCTCGTCCGGTTCGCCGAGGAGCACGGCCTGGACGTCACCTACGCCACCGACATTACCGTCGAGCAGCACCCTGCTTTCCTGCTCAGGCACCGTGCGCTGCTTTCCCTCGGCCACGACGAGTGCTGGTCGCTGACCGAGCGCCGGGCAGCCGTCGCGGCGCATGCCCGCGGCGTGAACATCGTGTTCTTCGCGGCCAGCCCGGTCCTGCGGCACGTCCGGCCGGCAGCCTCTGCGCTCGGGCCCGACCGTGTCGAGATCGACTACCGCAGCCCGCAGGAAGATCCGCTCAACGGGCGGGGCAACCCGCTGGAGGTAACCGGGAACACCTGGGGCTCGCCGCCGGCCAGCTGGCCGGAGAGTGATTTTGTCGGCGAGATGTACGCCGGATTCCTCGAGCCCGGCTTGCACACCAGCCTGATTGTCTCGGACCCGTCATCGTGGGTATTCCGCGGGACCGGCATGCGGGCCGGCTCGGCCATCGGCGGAGTAGTCGCCTCTGACGTCGACCATTTCTACCGGGGCATGGCCTACCCGGCTGACCTTCAGGTACTCAGTCACTCGCCGATCGCGGCGAACCTGGGCCAGACCGAGCTTGGTGCCTTCTACTCGGATATGACCTACTACACCGATTCGAAGTCTGGCGCCGGCGTGCTGGACACCGGCACGAACAACTGGATACCGGCATTGCTGGATGACCGGGACGGCTGCCAGAAACCGGCGAGCTGCGCAGCCGGGCTGCTTCAGCGGATCACCGGCGACATCCTCAGCGCATTCGGCGCGGGGCCGGCCGGTCGGCTGCATCCGTCCGTCGCCAATGCCAGGCAGGTAACCGGCCAGTAGCCGGGCCAGGGCCCGGCGGCAGGGGGCCAGGCGGCAGGCCCTGGCGAAGTCAGCCGAGCGGCACCGGCAGCTCGCACCAGACCACCTTGCCCGACGGAGTGCGGCGGGTGCCCCAGCGCTGCGCGACCTGGCTGACGATCTGCAGGCCGCGGCCGCGCTCGTCCTCGTCGCCAGGGTGGCGCAGCCGGGGGAGGGCGGCGGAGTCGTCGAGCACCTCGCAGACCAGCCCGCCTTCGAGCACCAGCTGGAGCCCGATCTTTCCCTGCGCGTACCGGACGGCGTTGGTGACCAGTTCCGACACCAGCAGCTCGGTCGTCGGGATCAGCTCGGCCAGGCCCCAGCGCCGCAGCGGACGGCGGATCAGCGTGCGCGCCCGCCGCGCCGACGTCAGCTCGGCCGGCAGCTGCCAGCTGACGTGGTGGTCGGCCGGTATCCGGCGCAGCCGGGCGATCAGCACCGCGATGTCGTCGCGCTGGTGGTCGGCGTACACGCCGTCGAGCGTGGCCTTGCACAGATCCTCGAGCGGACGAGACGCCGATCCGGGACCGAAGATCCCGCGCAGCCGGTTAAGCCCCTCGTCGATGTCGGCCGTGCGTTTCTCCACCAGCCCGTCGGTGTAGAGGACCAGCAGGCTGCCGTCCTCGATGTCCAGCACTCTGCTCTGAATGGGCCCGGTGCCGATGCCAAGCGGCGGCGAGGGCAGCACGTCGAGGAACTCGTTGGTGCCGTCCGGCCGGACCAGCAGCGGCGGCAGATGCCCGGCGGAGGCAAGCTCGCAGGTGCCGTTCACTGCATCGAAGATCGCGTAGACGCAGGTGGCAAAATGCGGCTCGCGCACACCCAGCTCTTGCATGAGCTCGTCGAGCTGCTGGAGCGTCTCCGCTGGCGGCAGCTCGAGCATCGCGAGCGTGTGGATTGCCGTGCGCAGCCGGCCCATCGTGACGGCGGCCCGGACGCCGTGTCCCGCGACATCACCGACGACGAGGGCGACCCGGCCGCCCGGCAGCGCGATTGACTCATACCAGTCGCCGCCGACCTCAATCAGCTTGCTGCCCGGCAGGTAGCGGTGCTGGACCTCGACCGACGACGGCGCGGACAGCCCGGTCGGCAGCATGCTGCGCTGCAGCGTGAGGGCCGTCGCGCGCTCCCGGCTGTACCGGCGCGCGCTGTCCATGAACAGCGCTGCCCGGGCGGCGAATGCCATTCCGATCTCGGTGTCGTAGGCGTCGAACCGGCGGAAGCCGACCTGACGGGTGCAGACGAAGAAGCCGAGCATCGAGTCCCTGGCGACCAGCGGCAGCAGCAGCATGGAGACCCCGGACAGCAGCTTGGCGACTGGCCTGCGCAGCCAGGATGCCGCCATGCTGGTCGCGTCCTCGCCGCCGATGACCTCGCAGACGGGCTGGCCGGAGTCCATGCACCGGGTGTACGGGGTGCCTGGCGGGTAGCGCAGGATCTCGCCGGTCGGGAAGGCCGCATCCCAGCCGGGATCGTCGTCGTCATGGGCAACCGCAAGCCGCCGGACCAGCTGCGACCCGTCGGTCGACAGCGCCGGCATCTCGTCGTCACCGACCAGGCTCTCCAGGACCAACAGGCCGGCGGCGTTGCAGAAATGCGGCACGACGATGTCGGTGAGCTCTCTGGCCATCTGGTCCAGGTCGAGCGCGTCACTGATATGCCGGAAGGCGCCATCGAGCAGAGCGTGCCGCATGACGGCCGGGTCGAGGAAACGCTCTTCCAGGGGCGGCGGGATGCGCAGGATCACCAGTGCCGCCAGCCCGGCGTCGGCGGAGCGGATGGGCTGCACGGTAACGACGGCGCCGGCTGCTGATCCTCTGGCCGTCCTGATCGTCAGCAGCGCCGTGCCCTCGCGGTCCGAGCATGCTGCCTCGATGAGGGCCTGCAGCCCGGCGGCATGGGCGGCCGGGTCGGCGAGCAGGTCCCGCAGCTTCGTGCCCAGCAGGCCGCCCGGCGAGTCGGCAAGCACGTCGGCGGCGCCCCGGTCATGGTGCAGGATCCGGCCATCCTTGTCGATCCCGAGAATGAGGGTCCTGGCCGACGTGCTGGACAAGAGCGCGGAGATGTCGGCGGTTGCCGCGGATGTCACCCGGCGCGCTCCCTTCCAGTCTGGGCGAGGGCATGCTCCTCTCGATTATGGAGCATCTTCGCGCATATTGAGAGAGAACCAGTCGTGGCCTAGCGTGAGCTCCTGGTATCAAATGGCTTCCGGGGCAGGGAGGATAAGTGGCACAGCCGCGCAACGACCGCGTGCTCATCGTGGGCGCGGGACCAACCGGGCTGCTGCTCGCGGCCGAGCTGGCGCTGGCGGGCGTGCCGTGCCTGGTCCTGGAGCGGCGGGACGGCCCGCGGACCGATTCCCGCGCGATCTGCCTGCATGCCAGAAGCATGGAGATGCTCGACCTGCGCGGCCAGGCCGAGCGGTTCGCCCAAGCCGGACTGGCCGTGCCGGCTTTCCCGCTCGGGCCGCGCAGGGCGCGGATCGATTTCGGCCGGCTCGACTCCGATTTTCCTTACCTCCTCGATATGCCGCAGAGTCAGATCGAGCGGCTGCTCATGGCGCGAGCGCTCGAGCTCGGAGCCGAGGTCCGCTGGTCGTGCCCGGTCGCCGGGATCGCGCAGGACGAGCATGGCGTGAGGGTCAGCACGACTGACGGCGGAACGCAGCGGGCCGCTTATGCCGTTGCCTGTGACGGCGTCCGCAGCTCCGTGCGCCAAGCGCTGCAGCTGCCATTCCCTGGCTTTCCCAATGCGGGCTCGGTCATTCTCGCCGACCTTTTCCTGGACGGCCTGCCGATGACTGCGGCCTACGGCGACCTTTCGGGTGCCGGGATGCTGCTGATGTTCCCCTTTCGCGATGGCTCCTGCCGGGTCGTGCTGTACGACTACGCGCGCGCCGAGGCGCCGGTCACCGAGCCCGTGACAATGGATGACGTCCGGGCCGCGCTGCGACGCATCACCGGCCAGGATTTCGGGCCGCGGGACATGTCCTGGTCGGCGCGATACCGCAGCGAGAGCCGGCAGGTCCCGGCCTACCGCGCCGGACGGGTGCTGCTGGCCGGCGATGCCGCGCACGCGCACTCCCCGGCCGGGGCGCAGGGGATGAACACCGGCCTGCAGGACGCGGTGAACCTGGGCTGGAAGCTCGGTGCCGCGCTGTCCGGCTGGGGGCCGGGCTGGCTGCTTGACTCCTACCACGCCGAGCGGCATCCCGTCGGTGCCGGAGTGCTGGCGCTGACCGGCCGGCAGTTCCGGCTGAACACGGCCAGGACCGCGAGCCGGCGCGCGTTCCGCTGGGCTGTGCACCGCCTGGTCGTGCCACTGCCGCCAGTGCAGCTGCGGCTCGCGCGCGACTACTCAGGCGTTGCCGTCCGGTACCGGCAGCCGGCCGGATCAGATCCGCCTGGACGGCCGGCGCACCCGATGGCCGGCAGCCGGCTGCCGCGCGGCACGCTGACGCTGGCCGACGGGGCCGCCGCGCGCCTGTACCAGCTTTTCCACGACGCCAGGTTCGTGCTGCTCGAGCGCGAGGCGCCGGGCGAGGCAGGGTGCGCCGGGCGCGTCGGGCAGGACCGGGTGAAGACGGTGCGGTACCGCGGCTGTACCGGGGCGCGGCTGCCGGCCGCCATGCTGGTCCGGCCGGACGGGTACATCGCCTGGGCATCGGACGAACGGGAACCCGCCGCCCGCGCCGCGGCGATCACGGCCGCCGTCACGAGCTGGCACGGCAGTCCTCCGGCCGGCCGCGCTCCGGCCGGCCGCGCTTAGGCATCCCCGGCTCAGGCGTCCCTGGCCGGCTCGCCATGACCGGCGTTGGCGCGGCCGCGGCCCCAGTACGCTTTCGGCGACAGCTGTCCCTCCCCGAGGCCGCGGTCCGCAAGGATCTGCCGGAGTTCCAGTACGACCCTGGCCTCGCCGAGCAGGTAGGCGTGGCCGTCTCCCGGCGGCAGCTCCACCTCGCGGGCTTCGGCTGCCAGCCGTGCCGGGTCGCCGGCCGGCGCGCCCAGCCGGTGCAGCCAGCTGAGCCTGGTGCGCGCGGGCGCCAGGAGCTCCTGCTCGTCCGCCGGCTCGGGTACTTCCAGCACGAGGGTGGCGACCGAGTCGCCCGGCAGTGACTCGGTCATCGCGAAGATCGCCGGCCTGGCCGCTTCGTCGCCGATGAGCAAATGCCAGTCCGCCGTCGGCGACGCCGTGATCTTCCCCCGGGGCCCGATGCCCTCGATCATGTCGCCCGGCTGGGCCGATCGCACCCAGCGCTCGCCCGGCCCGTCGCCGTGCAGTACAACGTCGAGGGTGAGCAGCCGCTGCGGCTCGTCCAGCGAGCGGATCGTATAGCGGCGCCGCACCGGCCGGCTGCCGTCGGCGGCCACGAGCAGCATCATGTCCTGGCCCGGGTCATACCGGAATCCCGCCAGCTCCGGTGCTGTCAGCCGGAGCCGCTGCAGATGCGGGGTCAGCCGGACCGAGTCGACCACCTCCAGCTGGAGACGGCGGGTGCCGGCCAGCGGGCCGGCCAGCTGGGCGAACGGGTCGTCGAGCCCTGCTCGGACAGCCTGGGGTAGTGCTTCAGCCATGCAGCGGGCCTTTCCGGTTGCCTCTCCGGGCCTGCCAGCCCGGAAGCCGAAGCCTCACAGTATGCGAGCGGCACTGGCGGTGCGGCGGCTGGATGCGGCGGGGCTACCTGCTAAGAATTAAAAGTGACTGGCGACTGGGAGGGGTCCTGTGCGGTATGACGAAACGGCTACGCCGGGGCCTGCGGTCACCGACGACATGGGCAGTGCCGTCCCGGTGCCGGCCGAGGTACGGCGGGTCGTCTCGCTGGTGCCGTCGCTGACCGAGGCGGTCGCCGCCTGCGACGCCGGGATGCTGGCCGGGGTGACGGACTGGTGCTCGCACCCCGCTGGCCTGACCGCTGCGCGCGTCGGCGGCACGAAGAGCCCCGATGTGGCCGCGGTCGCGGCGCTGGCGCCGGACTTAGTTCTGGCCAACGAGGAGGAGAACAGGGAAACTGACCTGGCCGCGCTGCGCGCCGCAGGGCTCGCGGTGTGGGTGACCAGGGTGCGTAACCTGCCCGAGGCACTAACGTCGCTGCACCGCATGCTGACGCTCGGCTGCCAGCTGCCGCGTCCGGCCTGGCTGGACGCCGCCGAGGCAGCGTGGCAGCAGGTGCCGGCCCTCGGCGCAGGTCCGCGCCGGTTCGCCGTCGTGCCGATCTGGCGGCGGCCGTGGATGGTGCTCGGCCGGGACACGTTCGCCGGCGATCTGCTGGCCAGGCTGGGCGTGACGAACGCCTGCGGCGGCCACCAGGACCGGTACCCGCGGATCGGCCTGGATGAGCTCCGGGCCGCCGGCGCTGACCTGGTCGTGCTGCCCGACGAGCCGTACCGTTTCAGCGCGACGGACGGCCCCGAGGCATTTCCTGGCCTGCCCGCCGCGCTGGTCAGCGGGCGCCATCTCACCTGGTACGGGCCGTCGCTGGCGGTGGCGCCGCAGGTGCTCGGCGATCAGCTGCGGGCGGCCGCCGTCTGGCCGCAGACATGACAACGCCCCCGTGAGCGAGTGCTCCCGAGGGCGCGTCAGGCCAATGCGAGCGTCGCCTCTCGGCGAGTGGCACATCACGGCTCCAGCCCGAACGGTATTCCGCGACGGCAGTAGTTGCGGCCCGGGGGACACAACGCACCGGCGAAGAGTACAACCCACCGGGGCCGCCAGCTATTCCACGGCGCGGCGCGGGACTGCGGAAAGCCACCGGAAACCTCGGGGATCATGAATCGTCGGCGAGCGACTGCTGACGATTCTGCGTGATCATGGAAAGCCGGGGCGCTGGTTTGCCGCGAAGCGGCGAGAATAGGGTGAGCATCCCGGCCGGGCTGGCGGGACGGGCTATAGGAGGAGTGGCTCTTAGGTGGCTGGGGACGACTTGCTCGTCGGCTCTATCGGCGTCCTTGTCGTCGCCACCCGAGGGAAAGACGGCCCTGGCGAGGTCCTGGTCAAGATCCGTGGCGGCTCAGAGGCCTATATCGCCTGGTCGCCGACTCCGCTGCCACGCGGGGCCACAGTCCTGGTGATCGAATCGCGCGGCACGCGCTCCGTCGACGTGAGCGAGTGGACTGACCCGCTGGACCCTTTTGGCGAGGGCTTCCATTGAATAGCGCCATACCGGCAGTAGTGAGCAATACTGCTGAGTAACGACATTTTCGGGAGGCGGCCTTCCGGAAAGCTCCCAGTTGGAGATGACAGATGCTCGGCTATCGTGTTCCCAGGCCGGATGAGGCGATGCTGATTTCCGGCGGCAGGTACGGGCGCAGCGGCGCGCCCTTCAAGGTCATCACCGGTCACGGCGCTCTCGTCCTCCCGTTCATCCGCAAGGCCAGTTTCCTGACGCTGTCAATGTGCGAGGCGGAAGTCTCCGAGACCTGCGTCACCAAGCAGGGCATCTCGCTGAATGTCCGCTCGGTCATCGCGTTCAAAGTAGGCAACGACGAGGAGAGCATCGTCAACGCCGGGCAGCGGTTCCTCTCGGATCAGGATCAGATGTCCACGCTGACCGGCCGGATTTTCGCCGGGCACCTGCGCTCGATCATCGGCTCGATGACCGTGGAGGAGATCGTCACCGAACGGCAGAAGCTGGCCAGTGAGGTCCTCGACGGTTCCAAGGCGGAGATGGTCAAGATCGGACTGACGGTCGACTCGCTGCAGATCCAGTCGATCGACGATATGAACACCGGCTACATCGACGCGATGGCCGCGCCGCACAATGCGGCGATCCAGCGGCAGGCGCAGATCGCGCAGGCGCAGGCCAACCAGGCGTCGGCCGAGGCGCAGCAGCAGTCGCAGCGAGCCCAGGCGGAGTACGCCCGGCAGACCTCGGTCGTGCAGGCGCAGTACAAGGCGGAAGTGGACAAGGCGCAGGCCGAGGCCGCCCAGGCCGGCCCGCTGGCGCAGGCGCAGGCACAGATGGGAGTCCTGGCGGCGCAGGCCGAGCTGGCCGAGCGCCAGGCCGGGCTGCGGCAGCGCCAGCTGGTCGCCGAGGTCATCAAGCCGGCCGAAGCTGAGGCGGAAAAGGTCCGGGTGCTGGCGCAGGCCGATGCGCAGCGGACCAGGGTGCAGGCCGAGGCAGCGGCCTCCAACAACCGCGTCGCACTGGACAAGATGCTGATCGACCAGCTTCCGCAGATCGTCAAGGAAGCGGCTGCCGGGCTGGCCGGCGCCAACCTCACCGTCCTGAACGGATCCGATGGGCTCAGCGAGGTCGCGGCGGGCCTGGTCAGCCAGGGACTGGCGATCCTCGAATCGGTAAAAAAGAGCATGTCCGGGCCGGCGAGCAACGCGGTTACCGCTTTCGAGCTGTCGCCGGTCGAGAACGGCACCGCGCCGGGCACCGCCGCGGCGCAGAGCAGCAGGCCCGCGACGGGCTGACGGGCGCCTTCCGCAAAGGCTCCTGAGGAGTAGACAGGGGGAATGATCCGCCTCAGGCAGATAGCCCCCGGCGTCCTGGTCGCCACCGCCGAGCTGTACGTCACAACCACCACGGTCCTGACGGGCCGCGGCAGCGGCTGCCTGGTCATCGACCCGGCCGTGACCGTAGCCGAGATCAGCGCCCTCGCGGCCGACCTGGCCGAGGCTGGCCTGCACGCCGAGGCCGGGTTCGCCACGCACCCGCACTGGGATCATCTGCTGTGGAGCCGCTCGCTCGGAGACGCGCCGAGGTATGCGACGCCGCGCGCTGTTGCGGCGGCGACAGCACAGCGGGGGAGCATGCTCGGCGAGCTGGAACGGGAGGCGCCCGGCCACGATCTGAGCCTTTTCGCGCGGCTCACCCCGCTCGAGCCGGCTGCGGCCGCCATTTCGTGGTACGGACCGGAGGCGAGGCTGGTCGCGCATGCCGGCCACGCGTCTGGCCACTGCGCTCTGTTCCTGCCCGTCACCGGCACGCTGGTCGCTGGTGACATGTGCTCGGACATCGAGATCCCGCTGCTCGACACCGACCGGGCCGATCCGGTCGGCGACTACCGGACGGGGCTGCAGCGGCTGGCTGCGCTGGCCGGTGTCCGGCAGGTGGTGCCCGGACATGGCAGCGTCGGCGATGCGGCCGAGTTTCGGCGTCGGATCGCGGCCGACGCCGCGTACCTGGACAGCCTCGAGCGCGGCGCGCAGGCGGCCGACCCGCGCCTCGCCGTCGGCTGGCTGCGGCGCGGGCACGACCGCCAGCGCAGCCTCTTGCATCCAGATGCGCCGCCCGCTGGCCACCGGTAGTTTCGACCCAAGAGCCTGTCCGCGGCTGACACCGACTTCCTCCGCGAGCACCACTCGGCCGCGATGATCACAGTCGCCGCCGACGGCGTACCGAAGACCGCCCGGGTGGGCCTTGCGCTCGTCGACGGGAAATTGTGGAGCAGCGGTACGGCCGGCCGCGTGCGGACCAGGCGGCTACGGCGCTATCCGCAGTGCACCGTGTTCGTCTTCGCCGCTGGCTTCGCCTGGCTAGCCCTCGAAACGACCGTCACCATTCTCGACGGGCCGGACGCGCCCACGCAGAACCTGCGGCTGTTCCGCGAGATGCAGGGCAAGCCGACCGGGCCGCTGGGCTGGTTTGGCGGGGACCTCGGCGAAGACCAATTCCTGCAGGTGATGGCCGAAGAGCGCCGGCTGATCTACGAGGTCGGCGTGCACCGCTCGTACGGCCTGCGCTGAGGGAGCTCGGGGCAGTTAACGCGGCCGCCCTGGACGGGGCTGCCCTGGGTAGCTGACTGCGCTGCCCTGGACGGCGGTGCCCGGAGTGGTTCGGTGTCAGAGCTCTGGGCAGGATCGGGCCATGAGCGTAAAGCCGTTCCTTGTCACCGGCGCCGCCACGGCGGCTGCCGCGGTGCTCGGCAGCGCCGCCACCGACGTGCAGAGCCGCTGGTACCGGCGGCTGGACCTGCCCGGGTGGCAGCCGCCGGGCCAGGTCATCGGCCAGGTCTGGACCGTGCTCTACGCTTCGATCGCCGGCGCGACGGGACGGGCGTGGAATCGAGCCGACCCAGCGCAGCAGCGCCGCCTGGCCGCGGCGCTCGGCGTCAACCTGTGTCTCAACGCAGCGTGGCCGTGGATGTTCTTCCGCGGTCACCGCCCCGCGCTCGGGGCTGCGGTCATCGGCGGCCTCGAAGCCTCAACGGTGATACTGACCAGGGAAGTGGCCCGCGCTGACCGGAAGGCGGCAATCGCCCTCCTGCCGTACCTCGGCTGGAACGCCTTCGCGCTGGTCCTTAACGCCACGATCGCGGCCCGTAACCCGTCCGGACGGCACGCCGGCGGGTCGGCGCCGGCGCACGCCAGCAGGCAAGACCAGCAGTGAACGGCGGTTAGGCCCGGACCGGGGTTTGGGTGAAGTGCTCTGATCCGGACGCTGGCCTCAGCTTGAGATTTGACCTCGGCTGTCCGGCCTGACCGAGATCGCTGATCTTGTGCGGCGTGTCGCCGTGGCATGAGATGGCCACCGCGTGATCATCTTTGGGTTCCTTCCACAGATCCCGGAGCCGAAGGCGGTGGCCGTGCCGTTCAGCTTGCCGTGGCGGCAGGCCGCGGTCAAGGACCAGGCCGGGGCAGCGGCGACGGCCCGGCTGGCGGCGTTCCGCGGGCAGCTGTATAGCTGCTTCACCAGGCGCGCCGATGCGCTGTCCGAGCTGACCGACGCGCCGGGGGAGCCGCTGATGCTCGGGATCGACGTGACGCCGCTGGCCCGCCCGGATGCGGTGTTCGCCGATGAGATGGTGCAGGTGCAGGTGCAGGTGCAGGTGCAGGTGCAGGTGCAGGTGCAGGTGCGGGGCGCGGGCGGGGACCGGTGCCTGCCGGGCTGGCCGCTGAGCGTGCTGGCCGGGCTGCGCTGGGGCTCATCGTCGCGGGTGGATGCGATCGAGGCCAGGCGGCTGCGCCCGGGCGAGGACCATGCCGGTGCCACCGTGGCGCAGGTCACCGGCCTGCTGGCCGGCCTGGCCGCGACCGGCCGGTGGCGGGAGGGCGGCCCGCCGCCGCTGGTGATGCCCGGTGCCGGGTACCCGGCCACCGGCTTCTCGCACGCGCTGGCCGGGCAGCCGGTGCAGGTGCTGGCCCGGCTGCGCAGCGACCGGGTGTTCTACGCCGATCCCGCGGAGCGCGTCCCGGGGCAGCGGGGCGCGCCGCGGCGGCACGGGCAGCGGTTCGCGCTGGCGGACGCGGGCAGCCACCATGCCCCCGGCGCCGGGCTGGCGCGCGAGTCCGCGCGGTACGGCAAGGTGCGGGTGCGGGCCTGGAGGGCCTGCGCAAGGCGCTGGATCGCTCGGGCCGGCGGGCCGGCCTACCCCGGGGATGAGCAGCTGCCGATCGCGGCCGGCACGATCCAGGTCACTGTGGAGCGCCTGCCCGATGGCCGCAAGCCCCCCGGGGACCCTGTGGCTGTGGCACCGCGGGCCGGCCGAGGCGGATGTGGATCTGCTGTGGAAGGAATACCTGCGCCGGTTCGATCAGGAGCACTTCCACCGCTTCTGCAAGGCCTGCCTGGGCCTTGATGCCGCTCACCTCACCAGCGCCGAGGCCACCGGCCGGCCGCGCTGGTCATGGCCGCCTGCACCCAGCTGCGGCTGGCCTCGGTCCTGGCCGGTGACCTGCGCCGGCCCTGGCACAAGCGCCCCGGGCCGGGGCAGGTGCTCAGCCCCTGCCGGGTCAGGCTGGGTTTTCGCCGTCTCCGCGCGCAGCCGGGCACTCCCGCCGGGACGGCGGAAAGCACCCGGCCCGGGCCGGGCCGTCCCAGGGGATCGAAGAACCGGCCCAAGGCCCGGCCAGTGATCTACCGCA
>CABECR010000592.1_pt1 | contig 26537 bp, 21 predicted proteins | sample 3422471 | NCBI WGS metagenome assembly CABECR01 (sample SAMEA5534328, study PRJEB31848) | metagenome | biome: tundra; feature: field; material: soil | place: USA | collected 2013-05 | depth 0.15 m
ATGTGCTGGTCGGTGAAGGTGAGCTCGGCGAGGGCCTGGCGCAGGTGCCAGGTCAGGTAAGCGGCGGGCATGCAGATCAGCACGTGGCCGCGGACCCGCTCGTCGAGGTAGTGGCAGGCGGGCCGCAGGCCCGGGTCGTCGGCCCTGGTGATGCGGAAGTCGCGCCCGGCGTATTTGAGGTTCTTGCAGGCGGTGACGGCGCCGGCGGAGTCGAGGATGCTCTGGTTCACGCTGGTGCGGATCACCTAGACCCCGTCGAAGGCGGCCTCGGCGGCGATGTTCTCCTCGTCGCGGAACGTGAAGCTGGTATCGGTGATCTCGCGGCGGAAGTGCTTGCCGGCCTTGTGCCTGCCGGTGATCTTCCCGGCCGGCTCCCCGATCTTATCGGCGCCTTTGAGCCGCCCGGCGCTGACTGATGCCCGGATTTTCTCCAGGTCCTTCTCGGTGGCGGCCAGCAGGGCCTGGCGCTTGCGGGCCCGGTCGGCTTCAGGGAACGGGTTCCGGCCGCAGATCAGCCGCTCGCCCGGGTAGTCCGGGTGGGTGATCTCGGCGAAATTCTGCGTGCCGGACAGCGACATCTGCAGCGGCCCGTCGTCTCGGGCCAGGGCAGCGACCGCGGGCGCGCGCAGCGCGGTGACCCAGTCCATGCCCGGCAGCTCGCGCAGGTCCGCGATCCGCGTGTTAGTGATCATCCCGCGGTCGCCGGCCATGACCAGGTTCCCGATGCCGAAATCGTCGCGGACCCGGGTGATGGCGGTCATGAAGCTGATCGGGTCGGAGGTGTTCCCGGCGAATACCTCTACCGCGACCGGGCGGCCTTGCGGGCAGGTGAGCAGCCCGTACTCGATCTGCCTGCGGCCGCGCTTGCCGTCGCGGGCATGCCCGAACGCCGCCAGCTCGCTGGCCGGGGAGCGCGGCAAAGAACTGGTTCGCTAGCCTCGCCAGCGTCATCACCGGTAGGTGTGGGCGTAGTCATGGAACTTCCCAACCTCAACGTCGTCAAGGACCGCGAGTGCGTCCGGGGTGAGCACCGCCAGTGAGCAGTACAGCGAGATCAGGTACGACGAGATGGCGTTGCGGTTGATGCCCATGAACCGGACGGAGAGGCCCGGCGTCTGCTCCCCTGTCAGGCCAGGCTGGTACAGCCCGACGACGCCCTGGCGCAGTTCGCCGACTCGCAGCAGCAGGACCTTGGTCTGCCGTCGGCGAGCGGCACCTTGTCGGACGGGATGATCGGCAGGCCGCGCCAGGTGATGAACTGCGCCCCGAAGATGCTGACTGTCTCCGGCGGTACCCCGCGGCGGGTGCATTCCCGGCCGAAGGCCGCAACGGCGCTCGGGTGGGTGAGGAAGAAGGCCGGCTCTTTCCAGACCTTCGTGATCAGCTCATCGGAGTCGTCCGGGGTCGGCGGGCCGATGGCCGTGGAGAGCCGCTGAGTGTCAGCGGTGTTGGTCAGCATCCCGTAGTCCGGGTTGTTGATCAGCTCGCTTTCCTGGCGTTCCTTGATCGTCTCGACGGTCAGCCGGATCTGCTCGGCGATCTGGTCATACGGGCTGCTGTAGAGGTCGGAGACCCTGGTGTGGATGTCGACGATGGTGGAGGCGGAGTTAAGGAAGTACTCCCGCGGCGACTCGTCGTAACCGACGAAGGTCTGCGGCAGCTCCGACTCGTCGCGGGGCGGGCAGGCGATCTCCACGTCCTCCGGATGCACCACCCGGTTCAGCCGGTAGGTGCCCGCCTCGACCGGCACCTACTGCAGCAGTCGGACCAGCCAGCGCGGCGTGATCGTATCCAGCTGCGCGGCGGTCTTGGTGGCGTTGGCCAGCTGGCGCGCAGCGGCATCGCTGAGCGCGAGGGGGGCCGGTTCAGGCCGTTGGCATTGCTAAGCCTTTCCTTCGAGTTCAAGGCTGGGGCGTGCCCGCTGCGCGGTTGGCTGCGGATGTGCCGGGAATGGCTCATCCCGAGCTGGCGGAACAGGAACGGGGGCCCAGACGCTGTACCCAGAACACGGCTGTCATGCTGCGCTGACCTGATCGGGCTGGCGCAGCGCTGAAGGTCGTGATCTTCGTCGGCGTTTCGTGCCCGTACCGGGACTTTCGGCCCTGAGTATGCTGGGACGTCCGAGGAACCGTTCTTATCGGTAGGAATAGCCGGCAGTCCCGGGAAGCGACCGGGAGTGTCGGCCAATCGCTGGAGAGGGGCTGACAATGAGGATTGCCGACGACGTCACCCAGCTGATCGGGAACACGCCGCTGGTCCGCCTGCGACGGGTGACGGACGGCGCCGCAGCACAGGTGGCAGCGAAACTGGAGTCCTACAACCCGGCACACAGCGTGAAGGACCGGATCGGCGTCGCGATGATCGACGCTGCCGAACGGGACGGGCTGATCGGGCCGGACACGGTCATCCTCGAACCGACCAGCGGCAACACCGGCATCGCGCTGGCCATGGTCTGCGCGGCCCGCGGCTATCGGTGCGTCCTGACGATGCCCGAGACGATGAGCGTGGAGCGCCGGCAGCTGCTGCGTGCGCTCGGCGCTGACCTGATCCTCACGCCAGGCCCTGAGGGCATGCCCGGCGCCATCGCCAGGGCGGAGGAACTCGCCAAGAACGACCAGCGGTACTTCGTGCCGCAGCAGTTTGAGAACCCGGCCAACCCGGCGATCCACCGGGCGACCACCGCCGAGGAAATCTGGCGGGACACCGACGGTGCGGTCGACATCTTCGTCGGCGGGGTCGGCACCGGCGGCACCATTACCGGCGTCGGCGAGGTCCTCAAGCAGCGCAAGCCGTCCGTGCGGGTGATTGCGATCGAGCCGACTGCCTCGCCGGTGCTGTCGGGCGGCAAGAAGGGACCGCACCCGATCCAGGGCATCGGGGCCGGCTTCGTGCCAGCCGTCCTCGACCTCGACGTCGTGGACGAGATCCTCACCGTGCAGAACGACGACGCCTTCGACACGGCCCGCAGGCTGGCAAAGGAAGAGGGCCTGCTCGTCGGCATCTCGTCCGGTGCGGCGGTCTGGGCCGCCGTCCAGGTTGCGCACCGGCCGGAGAACGCCGACAAGCTCATCGTGGTCGTCGTTCCTGACTTCGGCGAGCGGTATCTCAGCACCCCGCTGTTCGCTGACCTTGGCGACTAGCGGTGCTGGGGACCCTGCGGCGGGATCTTCGGGCGGCCAGGGAACGGGATCCGGCTGCACGCAGCACCCTTGAGCTCGTGCTCTGCTACCCGGGCCTGCACGCGGTCTGGGGACACCGGGTCAGCCACCGGCTGTGGCAGGACAACCGCAAGCTGGCCGGCCGGTTCCTCTCGTCGGTGACCCGCTGCTTTACCGGGGTGGACATCCACCCCGGCGCCGTCCTCGGCCCCGGGCTGTTCATCGACCACGCCACCGGCGTGGTCATCGGGGAGACGGCCGAGGTCGGCGCCGACGTGACGATCTACCATGGGGTCACGCTCGGCGGCAGCAGCCTGCAACGGGGCAAGCGTCACCCGACCGTGGGCGACCGGGTCACCATCGGGGCCGGCGCGAAGGTGCTCGGCCCGATCACGATCGGCCACGACAGCCGCATCGGCGCCAACGCCGTCGTGGTCAGGCCAGTGCCGCCCGACTCGGTCGTGGTCGGCGTTCCCGGCCAGGTCATCCACCGCAGGCAGCCCCGGCCGGCCGGTGCGGCCCCGGACCTCGACCACACCCTGCTGCCCGACCTCGTCGGCGTCAGCCTGCACGCGCTGCTCGTGCGGATCGAGGAGCTGGAGGCAAAGGTCAACGGCGCCGGGGCCGGGGCGGTCCACCATACGGCTACGTCAGAGGTGTGGTACGAGCAGGACTTCTCCATCTGACGCCGCCGGCCGCCGGGGCGGACTGGCGGCCGGCCTCGCAGGCGCTTTAGAGGTGATCAGCGACGATCTCAGGAGGACTATCGATGACCATTGTTCGCGCGGCTCAGGTCCCGTCCGCAGGCGCCCGGTTCGAACTTGTCGAACGTGAGCTGCCCGATCCAGGCACAGATCACGTGCGCGTCACCGTCGAGGCCTGCGGCGTATGCCATTCCGACGCCGACTTCGTCCACGCGCACTTCCCCGGCGTCCAGTTCCCGCTGGTCACCGGGCACGAGATTGCCGGGCGAATCGATGCCGTCGGCGACGGGGTAGCGGGCTGGGAGGTCGGGCAACGCGTTGCGGTCGGCTGGTTCGGCGGCAACTGCGGGCGCTGTGTGCCCTGCCGGGAAGGTGATTTCATCAACTGCCAGAACCTGCAGGTGCCGGGCTGGGCCTACCCAGGCGGCTACGCGGACGCGGTCGTCGTCCCGGCCAGCGCACTGGCCGCGATCCCCGACGAACTGACGGCGGTCGAAGCCGCGCCGATGGGCTGCGCCGGAGTAACCACCTACAACGCTTTGCGGCACAGTATCGCCAAGCCCGGCGACCTGGTGGCGGTGCTCGGCCTCGGCGGCCTGGGTCACCTGGGCGTGCAGTTCGCCGCCAAGCTCGGTTTCAGGACCGTCGCGATCGCCCGCGGGCAGGACAAGAAGCAGCTAGCCACCGAGCTCGGTGCGCGGCATTACATCGACAGCAGCGACGAGGACGTCGCGGCCGCCCTCGATGCCCTGGGCGGCGCCAAGGTCGTGCTCGCCACCGTCCCGAACGCCGACGCGATGACCGCGACCATCGGCGGGCTGACGCACCGCGGCGAGCTCGTCGTCCTCGGCGCTACCCCGGACCCGATCAAGGTCAGCCCCCTGCAGCTGATCACGGGCAGCAAGACCATCCACGGGCATCCGTCTGGTACGGCCCGCGACGTAGAGGAGACACTCGCCTTTGCCGTGCTCAGCGGCGTCCGGGCGATGGTCGAGCAGGTTCCGCTGGAACAGGCCGGCGACGCGTTCGACCGCATGCTGAGCGGAGACGCGCGCTTCCGGATGGTGCTGACCACCGGCAACTGATCACTGCGGCCTCCGCTGACTCGCCGACCCGGCTGAGTCGAACAGCAGCTGTGCGCACCGGAAGAAGCGGATCGTCCGGCTCCCGCTGCGCTCGTGCGGCGATGCTGAGCGTCGCTAGCGGGACGATTGCAGATCGCTTGCAGAGCGCAAGCTCACGGCGCCTCCGCCAGGGGAATGTCTCTTGCCGCCGCCGCAGCGGACTTGTTGGGCCGCGGCCTCGAGGCAGCGGCTAGCGAGCCCCTATCCCGCGCCCTCGAAGCAGGATCGGATCAGTTTCCCGGACCTGTCGGCCCTCCGGCCAGAGCACCCGCAGACCGCACCGGCCCTTCAGCTCAAGATCAGCGAACCCGCACTCCTGGCACGCGCAGCGGCCATCGACCGGGCAGCGCGCACCCTGCTCGAACAAGCCACAGCCAAGTCGCGTAACCGCATAAATAGCGGCCCCAACAAGCCACAGCGTGAGCCGGTCCGGGGTGGACCAGAAGCGCCGGCCCGACCGGCGCGGTGCCAACTGGCGCATCGCCTCCGGTGGTCTTCCGGCTTGCCTATCGTAGTTTCCCATGACCTGGTTTCGCGGCTGGCTGCTGGCCCCTGCCCGCGCTGGCATCCGGAGGGAGTCGGCACGGCCTGGCTGGCCGCTGGCGGGTGGGATCGTTGCCGGGACCGCGCTGGACGCTGTTTTCGGTGACCCGCGGCGGGGGCATCCGGTAGCGGCCTTCGGACGTGCCGCGCAGGCGCTGCAGCAGCGCATCTATCGCGACAGCGTCCTTCGCGGCGTCGGGTACGCGGCGTTGTGCGTGCTCGCTGCGATGGCACCCGGAGTGCTGGCGCAGTACCTCACGCGGCGGCATCGGTGGCTCAGGCTCGCGGCGACTGCCACAGCGGCCTGGACGGTGACCGGGGCGGCCTCGCTGACGTCCGAGGCCGAGCGGATCCGGAGCGCGCTGCAAGCCGGTGACATCGAACTGGCTCGCGCCGCCCTGCCCAGCCTGTGCGGGCGTGATCCGCAGGGCCTGGATGAGCAGGAACTGGCCCGCGCCGTGGTCGAGTCGGTTGCCGAGAACGCCAGCGACGCGATTGTCGCGCCGTTGCCGTGGGGCGCGGTCGGCGGGCTGCCTGGCTTCCTGGGCTACCGGGCGGTTAACACACTGGATTCGATGGTCGGCTACCGGTCCGCCAGGTACGCGAGGTTCGGCTGGGCGTCCGCGCGGCTCGACGACGTAGTGAACTGGGTGCCCGCGCGGCTGACCGGGCTGCTGGCCGGCGCCCTAGCAGGGGTAGCGGGCGGGCGGCCGCCGGAGTCGTGGCAGGCAATGCGTACATACGGGTCGCGCCACCCAAGCCCGAACGCCGGCCGGTGCGAGGCGGCCTTCGCCGGCGCGCTCGGCGTCACGCTCGGCGGGACCAACGCATACGACGGGGTGACGGAGAAACGGCAGCGCCTGGGCGATGGCCGCGCGCCAGAAGCTGCAGATATCGCCCGGGCCGTCCTGCTGTGCCGGGCGACGGCCGTCGCAGCCGCGATCGGCGCGGCCGCGGCTGCGATGATTGCCGGGCGCGGCGCGCGCGCTGCAGGGCCGCTGCCGCGGTGAAGGGCGCGATCCTGGTGGCCGGGACCAGTTCCGACGCGGGCAAGAGCATGATCACCGCCGGGCTGTGCCGCTGGCTGCGGCGGCAGGGCGTATCCGTGGCTCCGTTCAAGGCCCAGAACATGTCCCTCAACTCGTTCGTCACAGCCGACGGCGCGGAGATCGGCCGGGCTCAGGCCATGCAGGCAGCGGCCGCCGGCATCGAGCCGGAGGCCCGGATGAACCCGGTGCTGCTGAAACCAGGCAGCGACCGGCGGACACAGGTCGTGGTGCTCGGCCATCCTGTCAGCGAGGTCGACGCAGTCGAGTACCAGCAGCATAAGACCCGGCTGCTTGAGGTGGCCCTCGACAGCCTGTCGCAGCTGCGCCGCGACTACGACGTGGTGATCTGCGAGGGCGCGGGCAGCCCGGCGGAGATCAACCTGCGGGCGACCGACATCGCGAATATGGGCCTGGCGCGGGCGGCTGCTCTGCCGGTGATCGTGGTCGGGGACATCGACCGCGGCGGTGTGTTCGCCGCGATGTACGGCACGCTGGCCCTGCTCGAGCCCGCCGACCAGCGGCTGGTCGCAGGCTTCGTGATCAACAAGTTCCGGGGGGCGCCTGAGCTGCTGGCGGGCGGGCTGCACATGCTGCGCGGGCTTACCGGCCGTCACCTTTTTGGCGTCGTGCCCTTTACCGACGGCCTGTGGCTGGACATCGAGGACTCCCTGAGCCTGGATGCTGGCCGTCACGTGACGGCTCTGGCGCCGCATGGCGCGGAGGTACTCCGGGTCAGCGTCGTCCGGCTGCCGAGAATGAGCAATGTCACCGACATCGACGCGCTGTCGGCGGAGCCAGGCGTGCTCGTCCGGCTAGCGACGACGCCGGCCGAACTGGCCGACGCTGACCTGGTCGTGCTGCCCGGTACCCGGGCTACCGTCGATGACCTGGCCTGGCTGCGTCAGCGCGGCCTGGCAGATCTCATCACGGCACGCGCTGCCAGAGGGCTGCCGGTACTCGGCATCTGCGGCGGCTACCAGATCCTCGGACGCGAGATCGACGACCAGATCGAGTCGCGCACGGGCACGGTCCCCGGACTTGGCCTGCTGCCAGTGCGGGTCAGCTTCAGCCCCCGCAAGCGGCTGGGCAGGCCGACCGGATCAGCCTACGGCGTGGCGGTAGCGGCGTATGAGATCCATCACGGCGTCGTGACCGTCGAGGACGCCGGGGCCGCTCGTTTCCTCGATGGCTGCCGGGTGGCCAGTACCTGGGGAACAAGCTGGCACGGCACGCTGGAGAATGACGAGTTCCGCAGGGCCTTCCTGGCCGAAGTCGCAGGGCTCGCGGGGCGTGACTTCGCTGCCGCGCCGGACACAAGCTTCGCGGCCGTGCGTCAGGCGCACCTCGATGTGATGGGTGACCTGGTGGCGGCGCACCTGGATACGGACGCGCTGAGCCGGCTGATCGAGGACGGCCCGCCCGCCGGACTGCCGGTCATCCCTCCGGCCGGCGCAGTCCGGCTCTGATGCGCCAGGACCCCGAGCGGCTGGACGCCGAGGGCGCGCTGGCATGGCCCTGCTCGGCGCCGGACGCGGCCGGGCAGGCCAAGCTGTACATCGTCACTGGCTGCCCCGGGTACAGGGTGACGGCGGTGCGGATCAGCCAGGCCGGCTGATGCCGGGGGGTGCCCGCGTCCGATGCCCTGCTTTGCGCAGGTCGCGGCGATCAGCTTCTCGGCGAGGGCAGCCGACGGCATGGCGGCTGAAAAAATGTCCAGGATCACGTATAGGTGGTAGCACATCCATTTCGCCGGGCCATGCAGCTTGGTGATGTCCCACGAGCAGACCTGGTCCGGCCCGGTGGCAATGAGCTCGGGCTTGACGGCGGCGGGGTGGGCAGCCTGCGCGCCGTTCCCTGCTCTCGGCCGCCTGGCGGTGAGGTAGACCCTCGGGCGCGGTGTCGGCATTGCTGTCGTCCGTTTCCTAAGCGAGGGTCCCCTCCCGGACCCGCCGTGCGCCTCTCAGCGCAACGGATGCTCCGTCCTCGGCCTCGAATTCGAAGAAATTCCACCTGGGGCCGCCGAGCGCGGCGGTCCGCTATCCGTGGACGGGCGGACCTTAGCCGAGCTGGATGCCAGGGTCCGCCAGGCCGAGCGGGAGCGCAGGCAGGGCCGGGACGATGGATCCTGACGCATGTCTCACCGAGTTCCGCCAGCTGGCGGCGCGCCCGGGCCGAGATGAGCACGACGCCGCCCGCCTGCGCGAGCTGGTGCAGTGGCCGGATCTCGGGCGGCGGCCTCCGGCCAGCCGCGTGGACGTACTGGCCAGCTGCAGCACGGGCGGCCACCCGGGTCTACGGGTTCTCGGCTGGCCTCTGCCACTGTCGGCTTAATTCTAGAAATGAGTTGCTAGTTCTAATATTCCTGTGTATGATGAGGATCGGGTACCGGTGCCCGGCTCGCGAAAGAAGATGATCATGATGATAGAGAGAGGGCTAGCTCCGCTTGCGCTCGCGTCCATACGAATCCGCTTCTGGAGGTATCGCATGGCCGAGTCTGGTCAGCATCAGCACGTCGAGGTCAATGACGTTGACGGCACAGTCGCCTCCGCCGAGGTAACCTCCGAGGGATCTGGCGGAACCGCTCGGGCGTTCTTGCGCGCCGAGTCCGGGCATATCGTTCCGGGCCGCCGCGCCAGCCTGGTCGACGCGGTGCTGGCCCTTCCCGAGGTGCAGGAAAGCGCATGCTTAAAGGCGTCATTTGCGCTCGGCGATAGCGAGTCACTGCAACGCCTTCAGCAGCGCTGTGCGGACGTCAGCACCCGCTCAGCTGGGTGGAGCGCGCTCATAGATGCGAAGCTCCCGTCCGGCGGTGCCGACAGCACGGCGCAGCAGTCAGCCGGCGAGGAGGCGCCTTCTGAGTGATGATCGTTGCGGCACTTTCGGCCTAATCCCAAAATCGGAGAGTTACCGGGCATGCGGCAGCGCTGTTACCCGCCATTCATGGTGAACACAGAACGTCACTCCCGATGGATATGGGACATGAGCCTGACCGAAATCCTGCCACGACGTTCACGATGACGCGGTGCTGTTCATGGCGACGGTCCGGCCGCCTGGATCGGCCTGCGGGACGGTCGGAGCGGCAGCTCGGAGGCGGCCACGTTGTGACGGAACGTGACCGGGTTCCGATAGCGCGGGGGCGCACACCGCAAGATCTCGCGATGCGCCCGGACCGGGCAGGCGTACCGTAGTTCGCGAACGAGATCATCCGCCTCCTGCCCCGGCAAAGCGCCAGTCGAAATACGGCCAGCCTGGCGCCACCGGTCCTGTGCCACCGACGCGGCGGGGGTAGCGGCGGCTGCCGGTCAGCCTTTGCACCGGAGTACTGCACGGCACCATGGAAGAGGTTCTGCGGTTTGGGCTGGGGTCTATCCCTGAAGGCTGGGAGACGATTCCGGCCTTGTCCTCGTATGCGCGGACGCCGCAGCCGGCAACGATGTCGCGCCCCCAGCTGCGACCGCAGCTGGGGGCGACTGCGAAGGAGAACGCGACGCGACTGCCTTGCAGCCAGAGCGAACTCCCACCGACCTGCAGGTCAGCCCCGTCCGGTCAAGGCTCCGCGTGCGGCGTCAAGGCCGCCTCACGGCACGTCGATCTCCCGCACGGTGGACGGCGCGACTGTCACGCCGAGTTTCGTCAGTTCGCCGTGGATCCGGCGGTATCCCACAGCGGACTCTCCTTCGCCAGGCGAACGACAAGGCAGGCGATGCCCGGTGCTGTCGGCGGGCGGCCGGGCTTGCGCCTATTGCTTGTGTCGTACTTCTTCGCGGCCAGTTCGCGGTGCCAGGCCAGGAGCGCCGCGGGCGTAACGGGGAAGACTTCGGTCCAGCGTCTGCGGGGTAGGAGCCGTGCCAGCGCGGCGAACAATGCCCGGTCGGAAGGCTCGTAACGTACCCGGCCGACGTGCCGGCGCAGCACCCCGTTCTCGTGCCGGAGCACAAGCAGCTCAGCATCCTTCGCCCGGTCCCCGCGGAACACCACGACGGCCAGGCCGAGTACCGGCGCATCATCAGGTGGACAATCTTGATCGGCACCGGCCAGCCAACCATCACTGCGTCCATCATGCTGGCAACAGCGCAGGTCACCACCCATTTGAGTATTCGAGCGGCACGGGGTACCAGGCACTGCCGACCGGACCGGGCCAGTGGATCTACCGCGCCGGGGACTGGCCGTCGCGGCCAACCTGACCGGCGGCGCCGTCAGGCCTCGTGACCTGGCCGGTACGATACTGCTCGCCACCAGCGGCGATGTGCGCGCCGCAGGCGGCGGCATAACGCTGGCCCCTGGGACGGTGTCGTCATCCGGCCCGCCAGGACCAGCTTGTCTCCTGGGCTGGCCAGCGGTGAGATCAGGTCAAACGCGATCCTGCTTGGTCCAGAAAGTGGGTGGCCCGGTCGAGGTCGTCGTGGCAGCGGTGCAGCCAGGCTTCGCCCCAGAAGAAGTTGCAACTGGTCTCGGCCCGGAGGACCCGCCAGTACGCTTGCTCGAGCAGCCGGTACACGTCGGGGTCACGGACCGAGATGCCGATGGCGTTGCGGCGGGCGGCGTGGATGGCCTGGCTGATCTCGTCGAGGCGGGTCAGGGCCTTCTGTTGGGTCGGCGAGCCGATCCACTGGGTAAAACCGGCGCCGTCGTTCCAGCCGGTGTTCCACGCGCCCGGGCGCACCGTGACCTCGCCGTGAAAACCGTGGCGGTCGAGGTAGTCGTCGATGAAGCAGGGCCGGATGCCGTCGCTTCGGTTGTCCCGTACCCGCTGCAGCAGGTTCTCGTAGAAGAAGTGCCAGAAGCTGGCTTCCGGCGAGGTGTTGCGGAACCAGCCGCCGTTCTCCCCATCGGTGCAGGTGGTCACAAGGGGCGGGAAGTGGCAGTGTCTGGTCCGTTGGGCCACCTCGTGAATGAACCAGCCGGGCTCCATCCCTGCCTCTTGGGCGTTGGAGAGCTCCCGGTCCCGTACAACGACGATGATTTCTTCGCCCGCGAACCGTGCGATATGCGGGCGGTAGCGAAGTTCGTCCCAGCCCATGGGAGTGACCGCTTCGACGTGTTCGCTGTCGACGAGCACGTAACGATAGCCCTGGCGTTTGAGGGTGGGGATGAGCTCCATGCAAAAGCCCATCTCCGGGGGCCAGAACCCGGGGAAGCTGGTTCGCGCAGAAAGGTGCCGGCCGATCCCCTGCCAGCGCTCGAGCTGCTCGTCCCAGTCGGCTCGGGGGACGAGGGGGAGGACGGGATGGTAGTAGGCGGTGCCCAGGATGTCGATGATCCTGGTGTTCTGCAGATACCACAGCAGCGACCCGCAGTCGACGATGCCGTAAACCCGGCGCTGGAAGCGGGGACTGGCCAAGGTCTCGAGCAGGGTGCCAGAAAGCGACAGGTGCACTCGACCGACATCCTCGTAGGCCCACAGCGATCGGGGGATACGGTCCATGGCCCAGAGGATCTCTCTGGCCTCCCACTCGCGCCGCTCGAGCAGGTCCTCAAGGTTGCAAGCGGGCTGATGCAAGTTGAGGACCAGGGCGAAGGCCACGTCGGCCATCGGGGGCTCCTTGGCGGTTACAGGTCGTGGGTCACGATGTCGATGGTGCGCCGGGCTAGTTCGGCGCCGTAGTCGGTCCAGATGCCCTCGCCCCAGTAGCGGTAGCAGCTGGTCTCGGCGGTGAGCAGGTGGAACAGGGCGTTGCGGTAGCGGGGGTCGTCGGCGGGGACGGCTTTGGCAAGGACCCGCTCGTGGAACAGCGAGCTGGCTTCGTCCATTGGGGCCAGCACCCGGTCGTAGCCGCGTACCCAGGAGATGTTGTTGGTCCAGCTGCCGCCTTCCATGTTGAAGCGCCCATCCTCACCTCGCAGCTGCTCGACCACCTCGGCCAGCCGGTCCGGCCCGTCGCCGGGGGCCATCCGGCCCCAGATCCTGGACTGGAAGAGAGGCTGGACCACGGGCAGATCGTCGGGGCCGATGCCGGCCGAGTGGAACCGTTCAAGGTACTCGGTGACGTTCATGGCCGGAGTCTGGGTACCCGAGCACTCCCGGATCACGTCGAAATACTTGGGCGGGAACTCGTTCATCATCACCCCCCCGTTTTCCCCGTCGGCGATCTGGGTAACTAGCGGCGGCACGCGGCTGCCGCCCAGTTCCCAGCGCGAAAGGCCCTTGGCCTCGTAGTAGGGCTGCATCTGGGCCACCAGCTTGGTGTCGCTGCCCTGGGTCTTGACCACAGCGGTGATGCTGGCGACGTCGCCCCGGGAGCTGGCGCAGACCAGGCGGCGAGGCAGGTGCGGCTGCTGGAGCCCGCGCCCATCGGGTTCCTCGACCGTATGTTCCTGGACCAGGACCCACTGGTAGCCGCAGTCGGTAAGGGTCTTTACGAACTCGTAGGCGACATCGGGGTGGTTGGGCAGGGCCATCTCCGCAGGGGAGAAGCCGCGGACCCGGCTGAGGGCGTCCAGGCCGAAAAGAGCGGCGAAATGGTGCTGCCAGGCCCGCACATGCAGCCGGTAGTCCTGGACCGGCGTGGAGGGTGCCACGGCATGCCCCCACGGACAGCCCAGCCACTCCACCGCCTGCCGGTCGCGTGCGTCGGTCGTGACGCGGGCCAGGGTGTCGAGCACGTCGTGGGCGCCCATCTGGCGCAGGCCGTGCAGCAACGTACCCGAGTATTCGAGCATGACCCGGGGCGCGAGCCCCTCGTCGAGCAGCCGAGGGACAAATTCGCCCATCCGTTTATAGCAGCTCAGGAACACCGGGGCGTTGTGGTTGTCACCGATGCTGGGGTTGTCCATCATCCACTGCAAGTTGCTGATGATCGGCGCCGTGCGCAGATCAGGCCCGCCTGCCGGAATGAGCGGCTGGTGCATGTGCAAGGCGATAGCGAAAGCACTGTCCACGTCGGCGAACCCGGCGGCCCCCGGCGGCAGGAAGACGGGATCAGTGCCCCCGGCCCGGATCGCCTCCTCGATGCGTTGCTCCGAGCCGCAGATGTTGGGAAGGCCATCAATGCACGCAGGAAGCTCGCCCATTGCTCCGGCTCCATTGTTTGACATGTGTGCGAGTCCTATTCGTGGCGGATATGGTCATAGATGTTCACGTAGTGCTGACCGGGCCCGGTCCAGGAGTGATCCTGTCGCATTCCGTTCAGCATAAGCTGGCGGAAGTCGCCCGGGTACGAGAACCAAAGCCCGATGGCCCGCAGCATCGCGGACTCCAGCGCCGGGTTGTCGAGCTGGTGGAAAACGTAGCCGTTCCGGTCGTCAGGGTGATGTGCGGAGTAATCACGATCGAAGACCGTGTCCACCAGGCCACCGATGGCCCGCACGATGGGGACGGTGCCGTACTTGAGGGCGATCATCTGGCTCAGGCCGCACGGCTCGAACAGGCTGGGCATCACCACCATGTCAGCACCCGCGTAGATCAGATGGGCCAGGCCTTGGTCGAACCCAATTTCCAGGTGACAGTCAGGATTGTCATTCAGGTAGTGCTTCAGCTGCCAGAAGTGAGTATTGACGGCCGGGTCGGGACAAGAACCCAGCAAGACGAATTGCGCGCCCAGGGCCAAGGCATACAAAATGGCGCGATGGATGAGATGGACGCCTTTCTGACGGTCGATGCGACCGACGTAAGCGATGATCGGCTTGTACTCCTTCCGCAACAGCAACCGGTCACGCAGAGCATCTTTGTTCGCATATTTTCGCTCTACCGTGCCGGGCCCGTAGTTCGACGGGATCAGGATATCGATCTCCGGGTTCCAGACATTGTAGTCGATGCCGTTGAGGACACCACCGAACTTCTCCCGGTGGGTATAGAGCGTGTGTCCCAGCCCCATCCCCTGATCGGCGTAGGTTGCCTCCCAGGCATATTGCGGTGACACCGTGGAGATGAAGTTCGAGTAAACGATGCCGCCCTTCATCAGGTTGATTGCACTGTGGTTGAAGTTATCGCGGAGCCGATCGTAATCGAAGAAGTGCGCTGGGCGAGAGAGGCCCGTCGCCCGCAGAATGTACTCACCGCAGATACCCTGGTGCCCGAAATTATGGATGGTATAGCAAACACGCTGATTGTGCATGCCAATGTGCTGGTAGATCTCGTAGAGCAGCACTGGCACAAGCGCCGTCTGCCAGTCGTGACAGTGGATCACGTCGGGCCGTTTGTTGGTCTTCCACATGAACTCCAGGACTGCCTTCGACAAGAAGGCGAATCTTGTCGCATCGTCGGCTGAACCGTACAAGTGGCCCCGGTTGAAGAAATGGTCCTGTGAGTGCGGTTCGATGAAGAAGCACCGCCTGCCGTGAACAAACCCGAACCACACCGTGCAGTGCACGAACCCGGCGTACCAAGGCACCCACAGGTCCGGATAGGCGATCGAAAGCCCGAAAATCTGATCGTAGCGCATGCAATCGTATTTCGGCATGATTATCTCGACGGCGTGGCCCCGCAGCTCCAGCTCCCGGCTCAGCCCGAAGACGACCTCTCCCAGCCCGCCCGCCTGCGCCACCGGCGCACATTCCGTCGCAACCATCACCACGAACACGGCTGTCTCACCGTGCCTGTCGCGTCTCGTGCCGCAGCCAGCAGGCCGGTGCCAAGACCGGCGGGATCACGGCGAACTGGTCCGCGGGAGTGGCGCGTCGAAGACAAGAGGGCGTCCTGGCCAAGGCTGTCCGATCCCTCCGCATGATCAGAACAACCGGGTCGGCGGAGGGCAGCAGCATCAGCGAAGGCTCCTCGGAGAAGATGGGCTTGGTCAGCTTTCAGCTGGTTGACTGCAGTGATGAGCTGGCAAAGGTCGACCGAGAACGCCTCCAGTCCTCCGAGCCGGTGGCGACGCGCGGTGGGCGCCGGAACCCGAATTGGAAGCCGACCAGCATCAGACACCCAGAGGAGGACAACGCGGTCAATAGCTACCACGTGTCCAAGGGTAAGCCCTCAACCCTGGGCGTCTAAATAACCGGGGGTCGCATGAAGCGTGTGACCTGGCCCCGCGGTCACTGTTTGCGCCGCTCCGCGAGGTGCCCTAGCCCCGCCGACCGGCTGCCGTGCCCGATTGCGCCCCGTCGTCTTGATGATCGATTCCAAGGGGTCAGTGGTCATAGGCGGGTGTGCCCTCCGTGGCGCTCGAGGTCGAGCTGGCCCTCGAACGTGTCGTTGATCGACTCGATGACCTGGCGCAGTGGTTTGAAGAACCGGGCGCCTGCCCGTTCGGCTCGCCCTTGCGGGCCGGGCCAGGGTGTCCGGATTGAGGCGGTCCTTCCCGGCCGCGCGCGCCTGGCTGGCGCGGGCATTGGCCTGGAGGAGCAAGTCCGCGATAGCCGGGGCCCAGCGCTGCCGGGCCGGCTCGAAGTCGCAGATGTCTTTAAGATCGCGAAGCAGGTGAGCTCCGCACCAGGCGTGCAGCGCGCCGGTCAGGTGGGCGTAGCCGGCGTACCCGTCGCGCATCAGTACCCCGGTGCAGCCGGGCAGGACCCCGCCGGCGCCGGTGTCGCCGGCGGACCGCCCGGCCACGTGCAGGTGAGTGAGGTAACGGGTGCAGGCCACGCGGGCGTACGCCAGGCTCTTCGCGGCCCGGGCGGGGGTCTCATCAGCGTTCAGCGCCGGGGCGGTGCGCAGCAGCGCCGCGGCGTGCTCCATGAACGGCGCCAGCGCGGCGGCTGCGCGGCCGCGGATCGCGGCCATCCACCCGGTCGAGACCTTGATCCCCGCCATCTGGCGCAGCAGCAGCGCGGCCCGCAATACCGGCACGTGATGGCCGCTGACCAGGTTCGCCGCGTGCGCCCGGGTCTCCGGCCCGTACACCACCCGGCTGGTCACATCCGCCGGGACCTGCCCGGCGCTGGCCGCCTGACAGCACGGGCACACCCTGGTGATCTTCCGGTACCCGGTGATGTACGGCGGGGGCGGCGGGGTGATGTCCCACCGCCGCCGGCGCTCTGTGCGCGCCGCCGGCTCCCCGGTCAGGTCCCGGCCGCACCGGCCGCATTCCGCGGGCGCGCACTCGATGGTTTCATCCGGGTCATCTGACAGCCCTGACGTCCTGCCCGGCGCGCCGGGCTGCCTGCCGGGCTTCCGCCCGGTCTTCTCCCGCAGCGACCGGTCCGTGCTCTTCTTCGCGTACGGGCTGCCGGTGACGGCGGCTTCGACGAGCTCGAGGAGTCGCGGCCCAGCCTGCGCTCCAGCTGAGCGATCCGGTCCGCCTGCCCGGCAATCGTCTCCGCCTGCCCGGCGATCACCGTATCCCTGGCTTCCAGCTCGCGGCGATGAGCCCCGGCCATCACCGCCATGCCCTCGCGCAGCTCGCCGATCAACTGCCCGGCCACCTCCAGCCGCGCCCGCAGCCAGCGGCATCAGGCAAACGCGGCGAAGACGGCATGCGCCCTAATGATCAGCAAACCGGTCCCAAGATCAACCCGACACGCCGGCAACCCCCGCGCCGATCACAACCCGACCACGGCCCAGGTCACGCCCGGCGACACCGACCCCGGCTGAATAGCTACGCACAGGCCTGTGGGATGCCAGAAGTCCGCCTATGTCCATGACCTGGGGCGGTAGGCGAGACATGGCCGTGGGGGCTGCGCTGCACCAAGCCCCTGCCCCGGCTGGACTGGGCCGACCCCGCGGTCCTCACCGCGCTGATCCCGCACCTGCCGAACGAGCTGCAACTACACCGGCTCGTCAGCCCCGGCACCGTCCTGCGGTGGCACCGCCGCCTGGTCACCAGGAAGCGGACCTGTTCGAACCGGACGGGACGGCCGCCGGTCAGCGCCGAGATCGCCGCGCTCATCGAGCGGCTCGCCACCGAGAGCCATGGCTGGGGGTGCCAGCGGATCTAGGGCGAGCTGCTCAAGCCCGGCCACCGGGCCGGCGCCTCCACGATCCGCCGGGTCCTCAAGGCCCCGAGGATCCCGCCGCCGCCGAAGCGGCACACTGACAGGACCTGGCGGCAGTTCCAGCGCACCCAGGCATCGACGATGCTCGCTGCGGACTTCCGCCAGCTCCGCCCACCCCGGCCCGGCCACCCCGTCGCCGACCTCTCCCGGGAGCGGATCAAGCGCCGGCCCATCCTCGGCGGCCTCATCAACGAATATCAGCGGACCGCGTAGAAGCCCAGGTCAAGGCTGGTGGCCGAGTTCTGGACCCCACCGGCGACGGCAGAGCCGGGGACGGCCGGAAAGCGACACCGAGAACCTTGGCGGATGCGGGCAGCTCCGGAGCGCCGAGCGTGAATACCGGACGCCGCAGCGGGTGTTGTCATGGTCATCTCCTCAGTTGCCGGGCGCTGTCGCGCCATGCCGCCTGCGGGCGTTCACCGGCCTCGGCCGCCGCCCGTGCACAGCTGATCCGCCACCCACATGCCGGCAGGCTCCGGGGCGCGGCATAGGCTTGGATGCAGCGCAACCGCGTCGCCTTCTGCGAGGGCTACGCTGAGGCTGGCGGTGGCAATCCGCGCCTCGATTAGACCGCGCTGCATGCCTTCGAGTTGGGCAAGGTCGTTTACGAGGTCATGTACGAGGCACGTCACCGCCGGTCCCGGCTGCCCATACCGCCTGATTCGCTGGAGGCTGCACATAAAACCATGCCCGCCGCGCAGCAGAGCGACAGGTAAATCCTCAGCCTGCTGCACCTCGTCTGAGGAGCTATCCCTGCATGCCGCAGATCACCGTGGATGAGATCGATCGCATCGTCGCGGGGCGTCACCACGACCCGCACTCGATCCTCGGCGCCCACCCTGGGCCCGACGGAATCACCGTGCGGGCGCTCCGGCCTCTCGCCGCCACGGTCACAGTAGTGCTCAGCGACGGCCGCAGGTTCCCCATGCGGCACGTCCACGAGGGTGTCGAAGGTGTCTTCGAGGTGATCCTCCCGCCAGGCGACGTGCCCGACTACCGGCTCGCCGTCGCCTACCCCATCCCTGGCGAAGACAGTGCCTGCGCAACCGGCCAGGAGACGCTGGCCGACGATCCCTACCGGCATCTGCCCACCCTGGGCGCGATCGACCTGCACCTCATCGCCGAGGGCAGGCACGAGCAGCTCTGGCAGGTCCTGGGCGCACACGTGCGGACACTTCCCGGCAGCGCGACGCCCGGCGGTGCGGTGCCGGAAGATGCGGTGCCGGAAGATGCGACGTCCGACGGTGAGACGCCGGACGGGGCGAGCGCCACTCAGCGGCAGCCGTTCGGGCCGGTGACCGGCACATCCTTCGCCGTGTGGGCGCCGAACGCCCGCGGCGTACGCGTCATCGCCGACTTCAACTACTGGGACGGCCGTGGCCACCCGATGCGCTCGCTCGGCAGCTCAGGCGTCTGGGAACTCTTCGTTCCAGACGCCGGTGCAGGCACCAGGTACAAGTACGAGATCTGCGGGCCCGACGGCGCGTGGCGGGCCAAGGCGGACCCGATGGCCCAGTCCGCCGAGCTCCCTCCCGCGACCGCATCCGTCGTCTATACCAGCCACTACGCCTGGGGCGACAACGGCTGGCTCGCGGCACGGGCAGCGCGCAACCAGCACCGCGAACCCATGAGCGCTTACGAGGTACACCTCGGCTCGTGGCGACCTGGCCTTTCGTACCGTGAGCTCGCCGAAGAACTAACCGAGTACGTGACCAGCATGGGCTTCACCCACGTCGAATTCCTGCCGGTCGCCGAGTACCCGTTCGGCGGCTCCTGGGGATATCAGGTCTCCTCGTACTACGCGCCCACGGCACGATTCGGCACCCCTGACGACTTCAGGTACCTGGTAGACCGGCTCCACCAGGCCGGCATCGGCGTCTTCATCGACTGGGTGCCCGCGCACTTCCCGCGTGACGACTGGGCACTTGCCCGCTTCGACGGCACAACACTTTACGAGCACGCCGACCCGCGCCGCGGCGAGCACCCCGACTGGGGAACCCTCGTGTTCGATTACGGCCGCACCGAAGTACGCAACTTCCTCGTCGCCAACGCCGTGTACTGGCTGGAGGAATTCCACATCGACGGCCTGCGGGTGGACGCAGTCGCCTCCATGCTGTATCTGGATTACTCGCGAAACGACGGCCAGTGGACCCCGAACGTTTACGGTGGCCGGGAGAACCTGGATGCCATCGCCTTCCTGCAGGAGGTCAACGCCACGGCCTACCGCCGGGCCCCGGGCATCTCCATGATTGCCGAGGAGTCGACCGCCTGGCCGGGCGTCTCGAGGCCGGTGCACCTGGGCGGGCTCGGGTACGGGTTCAAGTGGAACATGGGGTGGATGCACGACACGCTGGAGTACCTGAAGCACGACCCGGTGTTCAGGCACTACCACCACAACGAGCTCACATTCTCGCTGCTCTACGCATACACCGAGAATTTCGTGCTGCCGCTGTCTCATGACGAGGTCGTGCACGGCAAGGGTTCGCTGCTTGGCAAGATGCCGGGCGACGAATGGCGGCGGTTCGCTGGCCTGCGCGCGCTCTTCGCCTACATGTGGGCGCACCCCGGCAAAAAGCTGCTGTTCATGGGGTCGGAGTTCGGCCAGGTCACTGAGTGGTCCGAGCAGAATGGGCTCGAGTGGTGGGTGCTCGCCTATGACCTCCATCGCGGCGCGCAGCAGCTTGTCCGGGACCTTAACCGGGTGTACCGGGGAACGCCAGCACTGTGGCAGCAGGACACGTCGCCGGAAGGGTTCGCCTGGATCGACGCCAACGACGCAGGCGGCAACACGCTATCGTTCCTTCGGTTCGCCCATCCGAGCGCCGGGCAGGGGCCGGATGACGGGCAGGCGCAGGGCGCCGGGCCGGCCAGCGAACCGGCCGGTGAGTCCGCTCACCCCGGCGCGACCGTCATCGCCTGCATCGCGAACTTCTCCGCGACCCCACACAGCAACTACCGGGTCGGCCTGCCGTTTGCTGGCCGCTGGCGCGAGTTGATCAATACCGATGCGCCGGTCTACGGCGGCAGCGGCGTAGGCAACCTGGACATGGTCGAAGCCGTACCTGAGCCGTGGCATGGTAGGCCCGCCTCCGCGACGCTGACCGTCCCGCCGCTCGGCGTGCTCTGGCTCGCCCCCGATATGTGACCATATCGATGACCCGTTGCTGCTGCCGAGGACACTGCGATGGCCCGGTGCCGTTGGTGTCCGTTTCCCTGCGGCCATGGCCGCAGGGAAACGAGCGGTACCCGGCACCCCATACAGGGCAGATCCACCAACCAGACCGGGCCACGGCGCAACCAGCACCAGGCCCACGGTGCGGAGAAGGAGCCGCGCGGGCGGCCACAGCTAGTTGAGCAGCCAGCGCGGGCCGACGACGGCCGCGCCGGCTGCCTCGCTGCGGCGCAGTTCCCTGTCAGCAGTCAATACCAGGCGGTCCCGCGCGTGTCAGCGGCCAGCTCCGCGATCGTGTCATCCCCTGAGCCCCTGGCCGCGACCACACGCAGTGTGCGCCGGTGATCGGCGCTACCTGCGCCGGGCCGCCGGAATCCGGGCCACCCGCGTTAAAGGCACCTGCGCCATCGGTACCGCCGCCGGTACTGTCCCCGCCAGCATGGACAGCGTCACCCGGCGTCCCGGTCGGGTCGACCGCCTGGCGCTGCTGTGCCCCGGCGGCAACGGCCGGCAGAAGTGGGGCGTGGTGCCGCGTCGCTGCTCTTGCTGCCGTTCGGGCGGTGGGGGCAGCGCGCGGCCTTGGGACCCACATCGCCCGCTACGACACCGCAGGCACGGGCGGCCGCCAACATGACCTGGCCTCGTGCCATCCATCTCGCCGGCGCCGCCACCGCCGAACGCGTCCCCGCCGCGGGCCTGGACTCAGCATCCGCGATTTCGACAGCAGACAGAGCGTGCCGGAGCTTGCGGCGAACTCCGCGGGATCGAACATGGGCAGCGCACCGCGCTGAGGGCCGGGGGCGCCATCCCCTTGCCCGACGCGAGCGCCGATGGCGTATGCGTCTCACCGGGCCGTGGCGGTCGTAGACCGGGCCGGGCTGGCTGCTGCACCCGCATGTTCCCGTCGCCGCTTCCGCTGGCCGACCGCCTGTCCGGGCCCACGCGACCGAGCGAGCCCATTTGGAGGACAGGCTCTGCACTATCTTCCTCGGTGCTGGGTTAGATTCGGCTCATGACGTCTATAAGGCACAGACCGCAGGCTCGGTGGGTGGGTAACACGCTGGCCGATTTCGAGCGTGACCTTGCTGACAATCTGTGTTACGAGCGGGGGACGACGGCCGAGTCGGCGAGCCTGCAGGATGCCTACTGGACGCTGGCCGTTACCATCCGCGACCGTCTCGCCGACCGCCGGGCCAGGACGGCCAGTGCGAACTATGCGGCCAACCCGAAGTTCGTCTACTACCTGTCGGCGGAGTACATGCTGGGGCGCCAGCTCCGCCAGAACGCGATGTACACCGGCACCGCCGACCTGGCCCGCCAGGCCGTCGCCAGCTCCGGTTTCTCGCTCGAGGACCTCGAGGCCCTCGACGTTGAGCCGGGACTGGGGAACGGGGGCCTGGGCCGGCTGGCCGCCTGCCTGCTGGATTCCCTGGCCACCCTCGATATGCCGGCTGTGGGCTACGGCATCCGCTACGAGTTCGGGATCTTCAAGCAGGCCTTCGAGGATGGCAACCAGGTCGAGCATCCCGACGACTGGGCCTTCTACGGCAATCCGTGGGAGTTCCCCGCTCCCGACGACCGCCAGGTCGTCGGGTTCTACGGCCACACCGAGGCGGTGGACGATGATCAGGGCGGGCTGCGGGCCCGTTGGGTGCCGGGGGAGACGGTGGGCGGCGAGCCCAGCCACATGCTGGTCCCCGGCTATGGCACCGAGACGGTCAACATCATCCGGCTGTGGCAGGCCCGGGCCGGCCGGGAGTCGTTCGACCTGGGCCTGTTCAACGCCGGCCACTACGCGGAGGCCGTCGAGGCGCAGATGCGCTCGGAGAACCTCACCAAGGTGCTGTACCCCAGCGACAGTACGGCGGCCGGCCGGGAGCTGCGGCTCAAGCAGCAGTACTTCCTGGTCTCCTGCTCGCTGCGGGACATCATCCGCCGGTTCCGGTTCCGCAACAGCGACTGGGAGGCCTTCCCGGACAAGGTCGTCATCCAGCTCAACGACACCCATCCGGTCCTGGCTATCCCCGAGCTGATGCGACTGCTCGTCGACGATCACGGGGTCGGCTGGGAGCAGGCCTGGTCCATCACTCGTCGTAGCTTCGCCTACACCTGTCACACCCTGCTGCCCGAGGCCCTGGAGACGTGGCCGGTCGATATGTTCGAGCGGCTGCTGCCCCGCCACCTGGAGATCATCTACGCTCTCAATCAGTTCTTCCTGGAAGACGTGCGCGCCCACCACCCGGGCGACGACGGCCGCATCGCCCGGGTGTCGCTGATCCAGGAGGTCCCCGAGCGCCGGGTGCGGATGGCCAACCTGGCGGTCGTCGGCAGCTTCGCTGTCAACGGCGTGGCCGAGCTGCAGTCGCGGCTGCTCGCCCAGACGACGCTGCGGGACTTCGCGGACCTGTGGCCCGGGAAGTTCCTGAATCAGACAAACGGCGTCAGCCCGCGCCGGTTCCTCGCTCTGGCCAACCCGCGCCTGTCCGGCCTGATCACGGCCCGGCTGGGAGACCAGCGATGGCTGACCGACCTGGACCGGCTCCAGGAGCTCGAGGCTTTTGCCGACGATGCCGGGTTCCGGGAGCAGTGGCGCGAGGTGAAGCGGCTGAACAAGCTCGACCTGGCCGCCCATGCCCTCGCAGCCACGGGCGTCACCATCGATCCCGCCTCGCTTTTCGACGTCATGGCCAAGCGGCTGCACGAGTACAAGCGCCAGGTCCTCAAACTGCTCCACGTCGTCACCCTGTACAACCGGATCAAGGCCGATCCGGGCGCCGCCGTGACGCCATGCACGGTCATCTTCGGCGCGAAGGCGGCGCCGAGCTACCAGCAGGCGAAACGCATCATCAAGCTGATCAACTCGGTCGCATCCGTGGTCAACGCCGACCCCGACGTCTGTGACCGGATCAAGGTCGTCTTCCTCCCCGACTACAACGTCTCGGTCAGCGAGCTCGTCGTGGCCGCCGGCAATGTCTCGGAGCAGATCTCGCTCGCCGGCAAGGAGGCATCCGGCACGGGCAACATGAAACTGGCCCTCAACGGGGCCGTCACCGTCGGCACACTCGACGGCGCCAACATCGAGATCCGCGACCGGGTCGGAGCCGACAACTTCTTCCTCTTCGGCCTCACGGCTGACGATGTCACCGCCCTCAGGCAAGGCGGCTACTCCCCCTACCCCTACTATCAGGACGACGCCGAGCTCAGGGCCGCTGTCGACGCCCTCACCTCAGGCGCGTTCTCAGCCGGTGACCGCGGGGCCTTCGAGCCGGTCATCTCCTCGCTGCTCAACACGGACGAGTACATGGTGCTTGCCGACTACCGGTCCTACGTCGACTGCCACGACCGGGCCGCCGGGCCGGCCTGGGCCGATCAGGAGCGGTGGACCCGGATGTCGATCCTGAACACGGCGCGCTCGGGTTTTTTGTCCTCCGACCGGACAGTCCGCGGCTACTGCCGCGACATCTGGCACGTCGAGCCTGTGCCCGTACCCCCGTATGTGGTGGCCGGCTCTGAAGTTCCCCGCCCGAGTTCCTGAGCGTCGATGCTGCTGGCGATGTCGGGTTCGCGGGATCTGCATGCCCTGAGAGGGCATCTGATCTAGATCAGTGATGGTTCGCCTGTTTGAGCAGGGTCGTCTCGCCAGGTTTGGGTGGATTCTCCGGTAAGCCTTCTGTTCATGTTGTCGATCATGGCCCAGTGGATCATGGTTGCGGAGCGTTCCGGGAGGGTCTCGTAGTCGCGGACAAGCCGCCGGTGCAGCACAAGCCACCCGAACGTCCGCTCAACCGCCCACCGGCGGGGCAGCGGCGCGAACCCCTTCTGAGCCGGCTCTTTCGGGACGACGGCGAAGCTGATGCCGGCCGCGGCGGCATGCTCCAGGAAGCCCGTCTTGCAGCCGCCGTCCACCCACCCGGCCGTCACCGCCGGGTGCGCCGCGGCGAGCCGGTCGGCCACGTCCTTGCCGCCGTTGGTGTCCTGCACCGAGGCGGCGGTGATTACCAGGGCCAGCAGCAGCCCGAGGGTGTCGGTGGCGATGTGCTGCTTCCGCCCCTTCACCCGCTTGCCCGCGTCATATCCCTGCGTGGCCTCCGGGGCATTGGAGGAGGTCTTCACCACCCGGGCGCCGATGATTGCCGCGGTCGGCTCCGGTGCGCGCCCGGCCTGCTCGCGGACCCTGCCGCGGAGCAGGTCGTGGATCGCCTCGGTGGTGCCGTCGGCCTCCCACCTGGCGTAGTAGTCATACACGGTCTTGCCCGGCGGGAAGTCGTGCGGCAGGTACTCCCGGGCGATCCCGGTCCGGTTCACGTACAAGATCGCGTTCACGATCTCGCGCAGGTCATGGACCGGCGCGGCAAGGCCCAGGCCGGCCTCGGCGCGGGCGGCCCGCCAGGCGGACAGGACCGGCTCGATCAGCGCCCACCGGGCATCGGACAGGTCACTACGATATGCACGCCGGCTAGTCACGATCGCGATCTATAGCACGCGATTTCTCAGAACTGCGGGACCTCGAAAGCAAAGAGATCCCAACGCTGAGACAGACAGGTATCACCTGGGAGTCGCGGTAGGGACCGCCCTTGCGGGCGGCCCCCCGCGCAGATCCCAGCGTGCGGGATTACCGCACTGGGCTCCTGCCTTGGGTGAGTGGCGGCGAAGCGCTCCTGCGGGAAGGGATGCATCGTGCGGGCGGGCGGCAGCCACCGTTTCTGGATCCGGTCCATCCGCGCCCAGGTCAGATTCCGGCCCTTCTGGCTACGGCGCCGCAGCGCCTTGAGCCAGTGCCGGGTCACCTGGTCACGGAAAGCCGCTACCGCCTGGCGGTTGCCGGGCACGGCGTAGTACGCCATGTATCCGCGCAGCACGCTGGCCAGCCAGCGGCCCTGCACCGGGATGGGCTGATGCCGGCGTCGCCTGGTCTCGGTTTTCACCTCGGCAAGCTTGGCCCGCATCCGTTTCGAGATCGTGATCCGCCGCACCCGGAACCGCCCGCTCTTCGACCTCGCGCAGATATGCGTGAAGCCGGGGAAGCCGGACGTCTCCGGCTTCCCCTCGCCCCTGGCTGCCCGGTGCCCGGCGGCGTGCCGCCCGAACTCGATCAGCCGGGTCTTACCGGGGTGCAGCTCCAGCCCGAACTTCGCGAACCTGCCGCGAAGCTCTGCCAGGAACCGGTCGGCGTCCTCCTTATACTCGAACCCGACGGTAAAATCGTCAGCGAACCGCACGATGATCACATCACCGCGCGCATGCCGCTTCCTCCGCCAGCCGGCCCGCAGGTCGAAGACATGATGCAGGTACACGCTGGCGAGCAGCGGCGAAACCGATGCCCCCTGCGGTGAACCCTTATCGCTGTCCGTCCACGTCCCGTCCTCGATGACCCCCGCGGCCAGCCACTTGCCGACCAGCCGCAGGACCCGTTCATCCGCGATCCGGTGCCGGAGGAACTTCTCTGGCCAGTCCCGGTCAAGCTGGCCGAAAAAGTCGCGGATATCCGCGTCCAGCACCCAGTTCACTCTTCTCTCCGTAATCCCGGTCGCCAGCGCATCCAGCGCATTGTGCGGATTACGCCCGGGCCGGAACCCGCAGGAGAAACCCCGGAAGTCCGCCTCGTACACGGCGCTGCGCACCCCGGCGACGGCCCGCCGGGCAATCTTGTCCTCCAGCGAGGCGATGCCGAGCGGCCGTAGCCGCCCGTCCGCCTTCGGGATGTACGCCCGCCGAGACGGGCTTGCCCGGTAGCGCCCTGACTGCACCCGCTCGTGCAGGCCCCGGAGATCAGCCCCCGGGTCCTGCTCGTACTCCGCCCAGCTCACCCCGTCCACGCCCGGCGCCGCCTTCGGATTAACCTCGTCGAACGCCAGGCACAGCCGGTTCAGGCTGACATGGTGCAGCAGCGCGGTGAACCGCGCATCCTTATCCCT
>CABECR010000697.1_pt1 | contig 25068 bp, 20 predicted proteins | sample 3422471 | NCBI WGS metagenome assembly CABECR01 (sample SAMEA5534328, study PRJEB31848) | metagenome | biome: tundra; feature: field; material: soil | place: USA | collected 2013-05 | depth 0.15 m
GGGCTAGCGGGAGTTTCCCCCTTAGCGTGATCTTGATCAGTTCGGGACCTGACGGGCCCGCTGGATTGTGGCTGTGAGCTGCTGAATCAGGCGGGTCGGTGATCGACATCGGGCGCCGCGTGCTGTATTGCCTAGAAGTACGGCGAGCCTGGTGGCGAAGAGGCAGGGCCAGCGGACCTACTACTGCCTGGTGGAATCGGCGCGGGTCGGCGGCAGGCCGCGGATCGTCTCCCAGCGTTATCTCGGGTCGGCGGAGGAGGTCGCGGCCCGGCTCGGCGAGGCCGGGCCGGGCGAGCCGGAACGGACCCGGCATCTGGCGTTCGGGGGCCTGGCCGCGGTGTGGGGAGTGCTGGAGCGGCTGGGGTATGCCGGGATCGTCGATGAGGCCGCCGGGGAGCGGCGGGCGGACGCCTCCGCGTCGGTGGGCACCTACCTGGCGCTGGCGTGCGCGAACCGGGTGGTGGCGCCGCGGTCGAAGCTGGCGTTCGCGGACTGGTGGGCCACCACGGCGGGAGACCGGCTGGAGACCGGCTGGCGCGGGTGCCGTGGGCGGCGCTGGATCACCGGCGGTTCTGGGACGCGATGGACGCGCTGGATCAGGCGGCGCTGACCGTCATCGAGCGGCGGCTGGCGGCCGCGATGGCGGCCGAGTTCGGTCTGGGCCTTTCCGGGATGGCGCTGGACATGACCAGCTTCGCCACCTGCATCGACACCGGCAACGACAGGGCGCCGATCGCCCAGCGGGGGCATGCCAGGCAGAAGCGCACCGACCTGCGGCTGGCCGGGCTGGGCCTGGTGGTCACCCGCGACGGCGGGATCCCGCTGGCGGGGCACGCCCATCCGGGCAGCCGCAACGACGTGGCGGTGTTCCCCGAGGTGGCCGGTGAGCTGGTGGCCCGCTACCGGGCAGTCGCCGCAGAAGACCAGGAACTCACCGTGGCCTTCGACGCCGGGCAGAACTCGTCGGACAGCTTCGCCCACCTCGCCGAGGCGGGGCTGCAGTTCGCCGGGTCGCTGCCGCCCTCGGACTACCCGGACCTGCTGGCCCTGCCCGCCCCGCCGTGATCGACGCCAGCCGGTTCCCGGGCTGACCGGGTACGAGACCACAGCCGAAGCGCGGCCGCACCAGCCGCGACCGCGCCGCCGTGGAAGCCGGCATCGCCAGGATCACCCGGCCCCGCTGGCTGAACCGGGTCCTCACCACCACCCTGACCGGCGACAAGCCCAGCCAGCTGCGGCTGACCTGGACCGCGGACGAGGCGGCCCGCCGCGAGCTGGAGACCGAGCTGTTCGGCAAGCGGATCCTGGTCACCAGCCGCGGCGACTGGCCGGTACCCGAGGTGGTCGCCGGCTACCGCTCCCAGTCCGACGCCGAAGCCGGGTTCCGCCAGCTCAAAGACCCGCGCGTGGTGTCCTTCCCCCCGATGCACCACCGGGCCGACCAGAAAATCCGGGTGCACGTCTCCTACTGCGTCACCGCCCTGGCCATCGCCCACCTGACGCGCCGCCAAGCCCGCCAGGAAGGCCCTGACCTGTCAGTCCGGGTCCTGCTCAGCGAACTCGCCGGCATCCGGGAAACCGTGCTGCTCTACCCCTCCACCGCAGGCCGGCCCCGGGCCCGGCGCATGCTCACCGAGATGACCCTGACCCAGCAGCGCCGCTACCAGCCCTTCGGACTGGACCGCTACGCGCCAGCCCGGTGAGGCAAGTTAGGTAATACACCCAGCCGCCCCTGCACGCCCGATGACCTGGGCAAACACAACAAAGATCAAACTACGGGGGAAACTCGCGCTAGCCCCAGTCGGCCGGGGATGGCTGCCGGAGGCGGGCCGTCCCAGCGTGCCGGGACGCTGACAGTTCGCCATCAGCTGACTGGGGAAGAAGCCGCGCGGGTCGGCGGTTCATCCGGTCATGAGTGCGAGCAGCTGGCATGCGATGCGGTCGTTTACCCGCGACCGGTCAGTGACGCGACAGCAGCTCAAGCCCGGCACTGTGCGCAGGATCGCCTCCTACGCGAAGCCCTACCGCGGCATCCTCGCTGTCTTCCTGCTCGTCACCTCGGTGGACTCGGTGGTCACGGTCCTGGTTCCGCTGCTGCTGGGTGCCACGGTCAATGCCATCATCCGCCGCGACACCGGACTCGTGCTGGGCATCGCGGCTGGGGTCGCCGGCCTGGCCCTGCTCGACGCCCTGTTCGGCATCGCCCAGCGCTGGTACTCCTCGCGGATCGGCGAGGGGCTCATCTACGACCTGCGCACGCAGGTCTTCCGGCATGTGCAGCGGCAGCCCATTGCCTTTTTCACCAGAGCCCAGACCGGCTCGCTGGTCAGCCGGCTGAACAGTGACGTCATCGGCGCGCAGCAGGCGCTGACCTCCACGCTTTCCTCTGTGGTCTCCAATGCGCTGACACTGATGCTGGTGCTCGCAACGATGTTTTATCTTTCCCCGCTGGTCACGGTAGTCGCCCTGGTGCTGGTCCCGTTCTTCATCATCCCGGCCCAGCTGACCGGCCGACGGCTGCAGCGGCTGTCCAGAGAGTCGATGCAGCTTGACGCCGCCATGGGCTCGACGATGACCGAGCGCTTCAACGTCGCGGGCGCCATGCTGGTGAAGCTCTTCGGCCGTCCCGAGGAAGAGTCCGAGATCTTCGCCGGCCGCGCCGCCCGGGTCCGCGACATCGGCGTGGTCACCGCCATGTACGGGGGCGCCCTGTTCATCGCGCTGACGCTGCTCGCATCGATGGCCACCGCCGTCGTCTACGGGCTGGGCGGCGGGCTTGTCATCCATGGCGTGTTCAAGCTGGGTGCGCTCGTCTCGCTGGCCGCTTTGCTCAGCCGGCTCTACGGGCCCATTACCTCGCTGTCCAACGTCCAGGTCGATGTGATGACCGCACTGGTCAGCTTCGACCGGGTCTTCGAGGTACTGGACCTCAAGCCACTGATCCAGGACCGGCCCGCGGCGGTGCCGCTGCCGCGGTACGCACCATCCGGCAGCAGGACCGGCAACGGCACCGAGGCCGGGCAGATGGCGCCGGAGATCCAGTTCGACCATGTCTCGTTCCGCTATCCGGCCGCCAGCGAGGTGTCGCTGGCCTCGCTGGAGTCGATCGCACTGCCCGCGCCTGAGCACGCCGAGCCTGGCAAGGATGTCCTGTCCGACGTGAGCTTCCGCGCGCCAACCGGTCAGCTCACCGCACTCGTCGGGCCGTCGGGTGCAGGCAAGACCACGATCACGCACCTGGTCGCCCGGCTGTATGACCCGGACACCGGCGCCGTGCGCATCGGCGGCGATGACCTGCGGGACGTCACCCAGGGCTCGCTGCACGAGGTGGTCGGCGTCGTCACCCAGGACGCGCATATGTTCCACGACACGATCCGCGCCAACCTGGCCTATGCCAAACCGGACGCTTCCGAGCGCGAGCTGACCGACGCGTGCCGGGCGGCCCAGATCTGGGACATGATCAGGGCGCTGCCCGATGGTCTCGACACTGTGGTCGGCGACCGCGGTTACCGGCTCTCTGGCGGGGAGAAGCAGCGGATCGCGCTGGCGCGGCTTTTGCTGAAGGCGCCGACGGTCGTGGTGCTCGACGAGGCCACGGCGCACCTGGACTCCGAGTCCGAGGCAGCCGTGCAGCGCGCACTGAAGACGGCACTGGCCGGGCGGACCTCGCTGGTCATCGCGCACCGGCTGTCGACGATCCGTGATGCCGACCAGATCCTGGTCATTGAGGCCGGCCAGGTCCGCGAACGCGGACGGCATGAGGAACTGCTCGCGGCCGGCGGCCTGTACGCCGAGCTGTACCGCACGCAGTTCGCCCATCAGGAGCCAGCCGCCCGGGTCTGACGACGACGTGACAGGCGATTCCACCTCGTGCTTGCCGCTACGGCCACTGGCCCGCGCCTGCGGTGGATCGCCGCTCACTGCGCCCACGTGCGGCCGCACAGCCACTACTACGACCCTGCCGATGCCGGCCTGAGCCAGTCGCGGCACCAGCCGCCCGCTGCTTGGAGCAGGCTGGCGAACAGCGCTGGCCGGGGAGGCGGCACGCAACAGCGGCCCGGCCGGAGCCCGCCCAGCCGGTTCATTCCGTCCGTCCCCGCCAGCAGTCAAGGTCCTGGCCCGAGCGAAGCGGCACGCGCGGGTCACGGGTGCTTGGGTTGCGCCATCAGCCCGATGTTGCAGGCCCTTGCACCGCAGGCAGGCTGATGTCGGGCTCGTGGGCAAGCCACAGGACGCCGAGGGGCGGCAGCGTGAGTGTGGCGGAGTAGTCGAGGTCGTTCCAGCTGGTGGCCTCGGCGGTGACGGTACCGGCGAGGGCGTTGCTGCCGCCGAACTTCGCGCTGTCGGAGTTCAGGATCTCCACCCAGCGCCCCGGATGTGGCAGTCCGACGCGGTAGTCATGGCGAGGCACCGGCGTGAGATTCGCCACGCAGGCGATGCTGCGCCCGCCTGCCAGCGGGATCCGGAGAAACGACAGCACGCTGTTATCTGAGTCGTTGGGGTCGATCCAGCGAAAGCCGGTCCAGTCGAAGTCCTGCTCCCACAACGCGGGCTCCTGACGGTACACGGTGTTGAGTGCGCGAACCAGCGCCTGCACTCCGGCGTGCTCCGGGTAGTCGAGCAAGTGCCAGTCGACGCTGCTGTCATGCTGCCACTCGTTGTTCTGGGCGATCTCGCCGCCCATGAACAGCAGTGGCCGGCCGGGATGCGCCCACATCCATGTCAGCAGCGCACGCAGGTTCGCGAACTGCTGCCACCGGTCCCCGGGCATCTTGGCGAGCAACGATCCCTTTCCGTGCGCGACCTCGTCATGACTCAGGGGCAGTATGAAGTTCTCGCTGAACGCGTACAGCAGGGCGAACGTGAGCTCGTGATGGTGGTAGCGCCGGTGCACGGGATCGTTGGCGAAATACACCAGGGTGTCGTTCATCCACCCCATGTTCCATTTGAACCCGAAGCCGAGCCCGCCCAGGTAGGTCGGGCGGGAGACCGCCGGCCAGGAGGTGGACTCCTCGGCGACCAGCATGACCGAGGGGTGGTGCCGGTAAACCACCTCGTTGGTTTCCCTGACGAAGTCGATGGCCTCCAGGTTTTCCCTGCCACCGAACCGGTTGGTGATCCACTCGCCCTCCCGGCGCGAGTAGTCCAGGTAAAGCATCGAGGCGACGGCATCGACGCGCAGGCCATCGACGTGGAATTCCTCGATCCAGAACAGGGCGTTCGCGAGCAGGAAGTTCCGGACCTCGTGGCGCCCGTAGTTGAACACCAGCGTGCCCCAGTCCCGGTGCTCACCCAGGCGGGGGTCGGCGTGCTCGTACAGCGCCGTGCCGTCGAAGCGCGCCAGCGCCCAGTCGTCCTTGGGGAAGTGCCCGGCGACCCAGTCGACGAGGACCCCGATGCCCGCCTGGTGCAGCCGGTCAACCAGATAGCGGAAATCGTCGGGCGTCCCGTGCCGTGCCGTCGGCGCGTAGAACCCCGTCACCTGATAACCCCAGGAGCCGGAGAACGGGTGCTCCGCAATCGGGAGGAACTCGACGTGGGTGAAGCCGAGGTCGGCGAGGTACTCAGGCAGAGCCTCGGCCGCCTCGCGGTACGTCAACGGCCGCCACCCGCCGTCGGCGTCCTGGGTCAGCCGCCACGAGCCCAGATGGCACTCGTAGATCGACACCGGAGCATGCAGCAGGTCGGTGGTCTCCCGGTGGGCGAACCACGCTGCGTCCTGCCATTCGTAGCTGCTCTGGGCGACAACACTCGCGGTCGCCGGCGGCACCTCGGTGGCGAACGCGAACGGGTCCGCCCGCAGGCTCACATGTCCGTGCTGGCTCACCACCTCGAATTTATAGTGTGCGCCAGGGCCGACCTCGGGCACGAAAATCTCCCAGACCCCGGAGCTGCCCAGCACTCTCATCGGGTGAATGCGGCCGTCCCAGCCGTTGAAGTCACCGACAACCCGCACCGCCTGTGCGCTAGGCGCCCACACCGCGAACGACGTGCCGGATGCCCCTTGATGCACTCGCACCTGTGCCCCGAGATGGCGCCACAGCCCCTCGTGCCGGCCTTCGGCCAGCAGGTGAAGGTCGAGCTGCCCCAGCGTGGGCCAGTACCTGTACGGATCATCGGCTGCCGTCACGACACCGTCTGGGTAGGTCGTCTCCAGCCGGTAGCCCGAGATATCCGGACCTTCCAACGCCCCGGCGAACACCCCCGCGGGGTGCACACGGCTCATCTCGATCCGCTGCTCACCGGCGAGGATGACCATACCGACCGCGTCGGGACGCCACCCGCGGATCACCACACAATCGTGGCCGTCGACGTCCCGTACCGAGTGCGCGCCCAGCAGGCGGTGCGGATCGTGGTGCTGACCAGTGACCAGACGCTCAAGGTCCACACCGTCCACCGTCATTCCGAAATGAGCCGGTGAGTTCATGCTGTCCCCTCCCGCACAACGCCCGCGACCTTACGCGAACGTCCAGGCCCACCCATTCTGCACTCCGGTCACCAATCACGACATCCCCCGTCCCCTGAGCGCAGACCATCGCCGGGCCATCCTGCCAATGCTCCCGGCTGCGTCACACCAGGATGAGCGCCGCTAGGCCCGGCCCGGCAGGCAGCCGGGCACCCGGGGTCGGGCTCCCGGCTCTGGGAATGGCGCCAGGATAAGCGCACCGGAGACATCATGGTTGGACGTCTGCTGCGGAAACAGCAGCAGTGGTGTCTCATGGACGCTATTGGCGCCCCCGGTGTCGGCCCCGGGGCGGGTCGAGGAGCGGCCCAGGGGAGCGCACCGGGAATCGCTCAGAGAGAGCGCAGCGCGCCGCCGTCGACGGGGATCATCGCGCCGGTGACGAAGCTCGCCGCGCGGGACAGGACGAACGCTGCTACCCGGCCGAACTCCTCCGCAGTGCCGTACCGGCGCAACGGGATCCGGTCTGACATCTGCGCCTTCACTGCCTCCGGATCACCGCGGGCTGCATCCAGTTCACGAGCCCGCTCGGTCTCGACCCGGCCTGGCAGCAGGCCGTTCACCCGGATGCCCCGCGGCCCCAGCTCGTCGGCCAGCGTCTTGGCCACACCGGCCAGCCCTGGCCGCAGGCCGTTGGAGATAGCGAGCGAGGGGATCGGCGAGCGCACCGAGGTGGAGAGCACGAAAGCGATGGCGCCGCCGTCGGTGAGCTGCGCCGCGACCGCGAGCGCCAGCCGGACCGCGCCCAGGAAGACGCTCTCGAAGGCAGCCCGCCACGCCTCGTCAGAGATGTCGGACACCGCACCGCCGGGCGGTCCGCCGACGCTGACGAGGGCGCCGTCCAGCCGGCCGAACGCCTGCCTGGCCGCGGCCACGAGCCGCCCGGCGGCGGCCGGATCGGCATTATCAGCGGCACCGCCGACCGCCCGCTCGGCGGTGCCGATCCCGCTGCCGGCCGCGGCGATCCCGGCGGCGTCCCGGCTGCTGATCACTGCCCTGGCGCCCGCCGCGGCGAGCGCCCGCGCTGCCGCCAGGCCGAGGCCGCGGCTGGCTCCGGTCACGATGTACGCGCGATCGCGCAGGCACAGATCCACGATGCCATCCTGCCGCAGTGGCCGCCTGGCCGCTGCGCGCCGCCAACGTCACCGGGTGGCCGCCGCGCCGCAGGCCCCCTGGTCCGCACCCGTGCTGGGCATTCTAGGTCCCGTAGCCGACGCGGCGCAGGTCGGTTCCCGCCACCTGCTCGATCTCGGTGATCTGAGTCGCGGTGAGCAGCCGGCGCCACCCGCCCGACTCCACAACCAGCGGCTGGCCGCCCTTCGGCCACCGGAAGCGGCCGCGGACCGCCACCGGCTCGACCGGATCGCCGACGAAATCGGAGATGGCCCGGGCCGCCGCGTCCGGCTGGCGGATCAGCTGCTCATACCGCAGGGTGGTCAGCTGCTCAGCGCCCATGCTGCTGCGCAGCCGGGCCATCTTCCGCACGGACCCGCGCCAGCGCATCGCGCACTTCCCCGCCAGGGACAGGCCGGGCCAGGCTGCCAGGTCGGTCTCGGTCTCGATGCCGAAGAACAGGTTCGGGAACTCGCTCTCCACGTTGGCCACGCCGGGCTTGAACCAGGCGAGCACCTCGGGGTCGGCGAGCATGGCCGCGACGACGTCCCGGCCATCCCGGATGATCTGCACTATGCGCGCATCTGCGAACGCATCGACGAGCACATCGGCGCAGTACATGAGGTCCGGGCTGGCATCGCCGTAGCGCGCAATGTCCCGCTCGGTCACGCAGACTCCGGCCCCGTTCACGCCGCCGGCCTCCCTGCACTGCGGCGAGCAGGCCAGGCAGCAATCCGCCGTCACCTGCCAGGCCTGCGCGAACGCGTCGCGCAGCACGGTCGCTGCCGCCTCGTCCCGGCCGCGCTGGATGGACGGGGCCCGCGCGAACGCATAGACGACCGACAGGACGCTGTGCTGCCCCATGGTCACGTGAAAGCCAGCCGATTGCTTCAGCGCGCGGCCCAGGAGATCCGCTCCCGAGTGCGGGGCGCCGATGACGAAGACCGGCTGGCGGACCTTGCAGCCGTTGACGACCAGAATGTACGGGCGAGTTGACATGACTGTCCACAAGTGTGCCATTGCACGGCGGTGAGCTATTTGCGACGCTCTCGTCAGGCATCCCGAAGCGGGACGAAAACGGCCGGCAGGGACTCCCGTTTTGAATTCAGAAGTTAGTCAGCTTTCCGCCGCTGCCGCCTGTCTCTGGCGGCAATGATGGCCAGCGTGATCGTCAAGGTTCAGCGCCGACTGGATGAGCGGCATGTGGCTGAAGGCCTGCGGGAAGTTGCCCACCAGCCGGCCGTACCGGGGGTCGTACTCTTCACTAAGCAGGCCCAGGTCCGTCCGCAGCGCCAGCAGGTGCTCGAAGAGGGCGGTGGCCTCGTCGTACTCGCCGATCATGTGCAGTGCGTTGACCAGCCAGAAGCTGCAGGCCAGGAAGGCGCCTTCGGCACCGGGCAATCCGTCCACGTCCGTACCTGCCGCGCCTTCGGGGGCCTGCGGCTGGGTGTAGCGCAGCACAAGCCCGTCGCGCTCCAGCTCGCGCTGGATCGTCCGGACGGTCGAGACGACCCGGGGATCATCGGGGGGCAGGAAGCCCACCTCCGGGATCAGCAGCACCGCCGCATCAAGTTCTGTGCTGCCGTAATACTGCGTGAACGTGCCGCGCTTGGTGTCATAGCCCTTTTCGCACACCTCGGCGTGGATCTTGTCGCGGACAGCGCGCCACTGATCCTTCGGGCCCGGCTGGCCCAGCTCGGCCACCCGGACAGCACGATCGAACGCGACCCAGGCCATCACCTTGGAGTGGACGAAATGCCGGCGCGGGCCGCGGACCTCCCAGATTCCCTCGTCCGGCAGATTCCAGTTTTTGGCCAGGAAACCAAGCAGCGCCCGGACCAGGCTCCAGGTGTGCCGGTCAAAATGCAGCCCCGCCTGCCGGCCGAGCGTCAGCGCATCGATGACCTCCCCGTACACATCGAGCTGGCGCTGGTTGACGGCAGCGTTGCCGATGCGTACCGGAGCCGAGCCTTCGTATCCGGATAGCCAGCTTGCCTCCCATTCGGCCAGCCTGCGCTCGCCCGCCACCCCGTACATGATCTGCACGTCGTCCGGGCTTCCCGCGACCGCCCGCCCGAGCCACTCGCGCCAAGCAGACGCCTCGCTGGTGTAGCCGGTCCGCAGCAGCGCCTCCAGCGTGATCGTTGCGTCCCGGAGCCAGCAGTACCGGTAATCCCAGTTCCGCACGCCGCCGATGTCCTCAGGCAGCGAGGTCGTTGGCGCCGCCACGATGCCGCCGGTCGGCGCATAGGTAAGTGCCTTGAGGGTGATCAGCGAGCGCACCACCGCATCCCGGTAACGGCCCTTGTAGGTACAGCGCGCCACCCAGTCCGCCCAGAACGCGCTGGTCGCGGCGAGCGCCTCGTCAGCGTCGAGCAGCGGGGGTGCACCGAGATGCGATGGCCGCCAGGTCAGCACGAAGGGCACCCGATCGCCCGCCCTGACCGTGAAGCTCGCCTCGTGTGCCATGTCGCGGCCTGCCAGCCGGACCGGGGTGCGCAGCCAGACCGAGTCGGGTCCTGCGGTCGCTGAGACGTAATGATCGACCCGGCGCATCCACGGCATGATGTTCCCGTAGCCGAACCGCAGCCGCAGGACGCACTCCAGCTCGACCGCGCCGGCGACGCCCTCGACGATCCGGATCAGGACGGGCGACTCGTCGTCGCGCGGCGGCATGAAGTCGGTTACCGCGACCGTGCCGCCGACCGTCTGCCACCGCGTCGTCAGGATCAGCGTGTCGCCGACGTAGCGGCGGTCCGCCGTCCCGCGGCGCGACGGCGGCCCCTCGGCTGCCGTCGGGCTGATCCGCCACTGGCCGTTGCGCTCGTCTCCGAGCAGCGCGGCGAAGCAGGCGTCGGAGTCGAAGCGGGGCAGGCACAGCCAGTCGACCGAGCCGTCCCGGCTGACCAGTGCCGCCGACTGCATGTCCCCGATCAGCGCATAGTCCTCGATGAGCGGACGATCCTCACTGGCCTGTCGCATGGATTCCTCCTGGTCAGCGCACGGCGCGGGGCGGTGGCCGACCGGCTGCCGCGATGGCAGGCGGCGGCATATCGTCCGGGTCCAGCCTGGCACGACGCAGGCCGGGCGCGTGCCTGGCCCGGCTAACCGGCTCGGCGCCGCCGCACGTAAGCTGGAGGCCGTGCCCGACTCCCCGCACGACCGCCACCCGGCGGCGCGACGCCTGCGCCAGTCTGGACTGGCGCCCCGAGTTGCGGCTGCAGGTCTAGGCCTGAGCGTGCTGGTGCTCGCCGGGTGCGGGCAGATGGGCGCCGCCCTGTCCCAGCAGGCAGCCGTCGTGACCTTCAAGGCGAACACCACGGTCGCCACTGTGCTGCGGGTCCGGCAGGCCTGCTCGCATGTGCCGAATGTCATGGCTGCGCCCATCAAGCGAACCGAAACCGCACTCGACGTGATCGATGCGCTTCGGTACAACACCACCAACGCCAGCGATGCCAATCTCGCTGAGCTGCAGCAATGCCTGCAGAAATACCCGTCGGTCCAGGGCATCGACTTCAGCGATGTCAGCGACGACAGCTGACGGGAGCCCGCTCGCAGCCAGCGACCAGCGCGGCTCGCAGCGAGAATGGGACCCCAGGCAGCTTTCAGCTAACTCCTGAGCCAGTAACTGCTGGGCCACTTACCGCTAGCCGGGCCGCTCACAGCTAGCTGCGCCACTGTCGGTCAGCTGCGCTAGTTCGCCAGCATTTGTTCGCCATGTCGCCGTATGCTATACAAGGGTTTGCCTATTAACTCAATCGGAAAAGGATGAACTATGAGGCGAGCGCTTGTCGCAGCGGGAGCCGCTGCGATAACCCTCCTGGCGGCGGCCTGCGGCTCATCGTCGGCGTCCAGCTCGAGTAGTTCAGGCAGCGTGACGCTGCGGCTCGGCTTCCTGGAGAACATCACTCACGCCACCGCGCTGGTCGGGATCAAGGAGGGCTACTTCACCAAGGATCTCGGCAAGGGCGTGACCCTGAAGCTCTACCCCTTCAGCACCGGCACCGAGGAAGCCACCGCACTGCTCGCGGGCCAGCTGGACGCCGCCTACGTGGGCCCGAACCCGGCTATCAAGACCTGGCAGACCTCGGACGGGAAGCTCATCAGGGTCATCTCGGGCGCTGCTTCCGGCGGCGCCGCGCTCGTGGTGAAGAAGGACATCACGCAAGCCTCGCAGCTCAAGGGCCAGAAGCTGGCCACCCCCTCGCTGGGGAACACCCAGGACGTGTCGCTGCGCTACTGGCTCAAGCAGCAGGGGCTGACGTCGTCGCCCACTGGCGGCGGAGAAGTGCCGATCACGCCGATCACGCCTAATTCGGATGCCGTCCTCGCGTTCCAGTCCGGCCAGATCGGCGGCGGCTGGGAGCCAGCTCCCTACGACGCGGAGATGGTCGCGGCCGGCGGTCATGAGCTCGTCAACGAGGCCAGCCTGTGGCCGCAGGGCCATTTCGTCACCACAAACCTGGTGGCGACCCAGGTATTCATCGCCGCGCATCCGGCGGTCATCAGCGGACTGCTCAAGGGCCAGATCCAGTCGAATCAGTTCATCAACGGCAACAAGCCAGCGGCGCAGACGGCAGCCAACGCCGAGCTGGCCTCGGTCAGCGGCAAGAGCCTCAAGCCGAGCGTTGTCGCGGCGTCCTTCGCGCAGGTCACCTTCACTAACGATCCCGTCGCCGCATCGCTCATCGCCGACGCCCAGCACGCCGTCGCCGTCGGCCTGCTCAAGCCGGTGCCGAACCTGAGCGCGATCTATTACCTCGGTCCGCTCAACAAGCTGCTGCAAGCGGACGGCCAGTCCCAGGTGAGCTCATGAGCGTCGGCTGGCACCAGGCAGCGCCGCCGGTGCTGGCCCCGGCGGCGCCAGCCTTCTCCGCCCACCGCACCGCAGCGCCCGGCAGCCGGCCGGAGGCAGTCCGGCTGACCGATGTCTCCAAGCGCTACGGGGACGGCAGCCGGGCCGTGCTCGCTCTGGACAAGGTGTCGCTGACGGTGGGCGAAGGCGAGTTTGCCTGCCTGATCGGCGCATCTGGGTGCGGCAAGAGCACGCTGCTGTCCCTCGTGGCGGGGCTGGACGCGCCCACCACCGGTGAGATGACCGTCGGCGGCAGGCGAGTGGCAATGATGTTCCAGGAGCCAGGGCTCCTGCCGTGGCTGACGGCGGCGGGCAACGTGGAACTCGCGCTGCGAGCCAGGGGAGTGCCCAAGACGGACCGGCGGGACCGAACTGGCGAGCTCCTGCAGACCGTCCGGCTGGCGGAGTTCGGCGGCAAGCGGCCGCATGAGCTGTCCGGCGGCATGCGCCAGCGCGTGGCACTGGCTCGTGCGCTGGCGCAAGATGCGGACGTGCTGCTGATGGACGAGCCGTTCGGCGCGCTCGACGCGATGACCCGGGATCTGCTGCACGACGAGCTGGACCGGATCTGCGCCCAGCAGGCCCTGACGGTCCTGTTCGTGACCCACAACGTCCGCGAGGCTGTCCGGCTCGGTGACCGGGTGGTCGTGCTCAGCAGCCGGCCGGGCCGGGTCATCGGAGAGTACGCGGTGCCCGGCGAATGGTCACGGGCGATCGATTCCGCCCGGAACGCCGAGCTGGCCGGCACCATTACCGAGCGGCTGCGCGAGGAGATGGGCCGGCATGGCAACTGACCAGGCGCTGCGGGGGCTCGACAGTCTCGAGCTCGAGCCGCTCGGCGAAGGCCGTCAGGCTGGCAGGCTGGGCCGGAAGGCGTGGGCGGCACTCTGGCCGAAGGTGCTCGCCATCGCCCTGGTCCTGGCCATCTGGGAGCTGGTGACCCGCACCAGGTGGAAGCAGTACGTCCTGAAGGGGCCGGGGCCGGTTTTCTCCGACCTCTGGGGCCAGATGCAGCACGGCCAGCTCTGGGAGATCATCGGGGTCACCCTGCGCAGCGCAATCGTGGGCTATGCGCTTGCGCTGGTCATCGGCACGGTGGTTGGCGTCCTGGTCGCGAGGATCCCGCCAATGCGCGCGGCCGTTGGCTCGATCGTTACCGGCCTGCAGACGATGCCCTCGATCGCATGGGTTCCGTTCGCGATCATTATCTTCGGCGAGAATACCTCGGCCATCCTGTTCGTGGTCATCCTGGGCGCCGCACCGTCGATTGCCAACGGGCTGATCACGGGCGTGGACTACACGCCGCCGCTGCTGCTGCGGGCCGGCCAGACCATGGGCCTGCGAGGCTTCGCGCTCTACCGGTACCTGATCCTGCCCGCCTCGCTACCGGCCTACGTGGCCGGGATGAAGCAGGGCTGGGCGTTTGCCTGGCGCAGCCTGATGGCGGGCGAGATCGTCGTGCAGATTGTCGGCCAGTTCTCGATCGGCCAGCAGCTCAGTGTCGACCAGCAGAACCTCGACTTCGCCGGCGCGACCTCGGTAATCATCGTGATCCTGATCATCGGGATCGTCGTCGACACCGTGTTCACCAAGCTCGATCTCACGATCCGCCGGCGCCGGGGCCTGCTCGAGGCCTCGCGATCATGACAGCGCAACCGTGCGCGACGCGCAGAGCCTGCGGGATGCGCTGATCCGCGCCGGCCGGCCGGGCCGGCCAGTTACCCGGCCTCCCGGCGGGCTGCCTCGCCGCTGGTCGCGATCCGCTGCATCCCGGTATAGACGTTCATCGAGCTGCCGCGCAGGAAGCCGACCAGGGTCAGGCCTGCATCCTGCGCCAGCTGAGCGGCCAGCGACGACGGCGCGGAGATCGCGGCGAGCAGCGGGATGCCGGCCAGCACTGCCTTCTGCACCAGCTCGAACGAGGCCCGCCCGCTCACCAGCAGAACGCATCCCGACAGCGGCAGCCGTCCCGCCTGCAGCGCCCAGCCGACCACCTTGTCGACTGCGTTGTGCCGGCCGACGTCTTCGCGTATTACCAGCAGCTCGCCGTCCGCGCGGAAAACCCCGGCCGCGTGCAGCCCGCCGGTACGGGAGAACACCCGCTGGGCTTCGCGCAGGGCGTCCGGCAGCCCGGCCAGCACAGCCGCCGAGACCCGTGCCTGATCTGCGTTCAGGTCGAAGGACGGCGCGGCGGACAGCTCGCTGATGCTTGCCTTCCCGCACACACCGCACGCGCTGGTGGTGAGGAAGTTCCTGCGCAGGGCCGGTGACACCGCAAGGCCGGCCCTCAGCTCGACATCCGCGATGTTCCCGGCGCCGTCATCGGCGCTGCCGTCGTGATCACTGTGCTTGTCGTGATCACTGTGCTTGTCGTGATCACTGTGGCCGCACTGCTCCCCGGTGCAGATACTGATCGATGCGATGTCCGCCGCCGTGCGCACGATGCCCTCGCTGACCAGGAAGCCTGCGGCGAGGTCGATGTCGTCGCCGGGAGTCCGCATCGTCAAGGTCAATGCCTCGCCGCCGACCCGGATGCCCAGCGGTTCCTCCGCTGCTAGCAGGTCGGCACGGGCCGAGGTCTGCGCGGCGCCAACCGGGCCCTCCTGACCGGCCAGCGAGATCCGCAGCACCCGGCGGCGCGCCGTGCGGCCGGTCATGTTTCGCCTCCGGTAATCCGCGGGCGCCACGCCACCCAGGCGGCCGCCGGCAAGGCGGTGAGCAGTATTAGTCCGGTCAGCACGAAGACGTTGAAGCCGAAATACAGCCGCCCCGGCGAGTGCCGGACAGGCAGCCCGGCGTCGTCGCAGACCCCGAGGTCGAACCGGGCCAGCATCGCGTGCGTCGGGTGACTGTGCCCGTCGACGATGTGGCCGCCCACCGATATCGCGAACAGGGCAGCGGCGATGATAAGCGCCAGCCGGGACCGGCCTGCTGCTGCCGGCTGCCGGTCCCGGGAGCACATCAGCTCGGCCTGGGCGCGAACGATCGGGCATCCCTCCCGCGGATTTGCGGACGCAGGCCCTAGCTTATGCGCAGCCGGGCAAGCGCCAGCGGCGAGCGGCTTCGGTCAGCGCACGATCAGGACGGCATCACGCCTCGGCACCAGCTCGCCGATCACCGTGGCACCGGGAATCTCGCCGGCCAGCAGCAGCCCGCCCGAGGTCTGCGCGTCGGCCAGCAGCAGCAGATCCTCCTGCGCCACGCCGCCGAAATCGGAGTGCGGGCGCACCCAGTCCAGGTTCCGCCGGCTACCGCCCGGCACGTACCCGGCTTGCAGCGCCGCCCGCGCGCCGTCGATCAGCGGCACCGCAGCCAGGTCGACTACCGCGGTTACCCCGCTGGCCCTGGCCAGCTTGTACAGGTGGCCGAGCAGGCCGAAGCCGGTCACGTCGGTCGCGCACTGAATCCCGCAGGCCAGTGCCTGCTGGCTCGCCGCCGCGTTCAGCCCGGTCATCACGGCGATTGCCTGATCGAAAACCTCGCCGGTCGCCTTGTGCCGCGCATTCAGCACCCCGCTGCCCAGCGGCTTGGTCAGGGACAGCGGCAGGCCCGGCGCACCGGCGTCGATCCGCAGCAGCGCGGCCGGGTTCGCCAGGCCGGTGACCGCCATCCCGTACTTCGGCTCGGGATCATCGATGCTGTGCCCGCCAGCCAGGTGACAGCCCGCCTGGCCGGCTACCTCCAGGCCGCCGCGCAGTACCTCGGCAGCGAGGTCGACCGGCAGGGTATCCCGCGGCCAGCCGAGCAGGTTGAGCGCGACCAGGGGCTCGCCGCCCACCGCATAGACGTCCGACAGCGCGTTCGCCGCGGCGATCCTGCCGAAGGTATAGGCGTCGTCCACGACCGGCGTGAAGAAGTCGGCCGTGGCCACGACGGCCCGGTCCGGGCTGATCCGGACCACGGCCGCGTCATCGCCGTGCTCAACTCCGATGAGCAGGTCTGCGTCCCGGCGCTCGGGGATCAGGCGGGCCACCACCTCCTCGAGTTCGCCTGGCGGGATCTTGCAAGCACAGCCGCCACCGCGGGCGTACTGGGTGAGCCGGACGATTGTCGCACTGGCCATGTCAGCACCTTAATGACACCGCACCGGACCGGGAGCACGGGGACTGCGGGCTCTGCGGCTCGTTTGGTGCTGCCGGTCCCTGGTACTACCGTGGCGGCCGGGCAGCCGGCCTTGCGGTGCGGCAGGCCGGCGTGGTGACATGCACTCCAGGCCGGTCGTAGGAGCTAGCGGAGGTACGCGGTGACGGACCAGATCCTTGAGCAGCGGGCTGCGATGGCGCAGCAGGTCGCGGGCCGCACCGTCTGCAGTCAGCTGCTGGCCACGGCCCAGCAGTGGGGCGAGCTGCCCGCCTATACCGACCGGGACGGCGGCCCGTGGCAGACCATCACCTGGGAGCAGGCCAGGGAGCAGGCGCTGCAACTGGCGGCCGGTTTCATCGCCCTGGGCCTGCAGCCTGGCGAGAGGGTAGCGCTGATGCTGCCGAACCGGGTCGAGCATGTGCTCGCCGACTTCGGTGCCCTGCACGCCGGGGGAGTGCCAGTGACCTTCTACGCCACGTCGGCCCCGGATCAGATCGCCTACATGGCCGCCGACTGCGATGCGCGGATCGCCGTGCTCGACGGGGCCGCCGAGTTGGCCCGCTGGCAGCCGGTGCTGGCCGAGCTGCCCGGCCTGGCCAAGATCATTGTGCGCGACCCGGCCGCACTGCCAGCCGGGGATCTCTACCTCAGCTGGCAGGATTTCGCCGCGCTGGGAGCCAGCCGGCTGGCCGCGGCACCGGAAGAGGTGGCCCGCCGGATAGCCGCGATCGGACCGGCTGACGCAGCCACCATGCTGTACACCTCCGGTACGACCGGCAATCCCAAGGGCGTGATCAACACTCACGCCAGCATCATGTACGAGCTGGTCACCGGCACAGTCTCCGGAAACGCACGGCCGCATGTCCGGTGGGTGTCGTACCTGCCGCTCGCGCATATCGCCGAGCGGATGTTCACCCTCTACCTGGCCGTCTACAACGGCGGGCACACCTATTTCTGTCATAACGCGGCAACCGAGCTAGCCGGCTGCATCTCCGAGGTGAAGCCGACGGCGTTCTTCGGCGTGCCGAGGGTGTGGGAGAAGATCCAGGCCGGGATCCAGGCCCTGCTCGCCGCCGAGCAGGACGAGAGCAAGCGCGCGGCCGTCGCGGCCGCCATGGACACGGGCCTGCGGTACGTGCAGAGCTGCCAGTACGGCCAGGGCACACCCGCCGCGCTGGCCGAGGAGTTTGCCAGAGCACAGCAGAGCGCACTGCGGCCGATCCGCGCGCTGCTCGGACTCGCCGACGCCGAGGTCCTGGTCAGCGCGGCTGCGCCGCTGCCGCCCGATGTCGGTGCCTTCTTCGCGGGCCTCGGAATGAAGATCCTCGACGTCTACGGGATGACGGAGACAACGGGCGCGTTCACCACGAACACGCTGGAGGCATTCCGGCTCGGCACCGTGGGCCGGCCCGTGGCGGGCACCGAGGTGACGATCGCCGAAGACGGCGAGATCCTGACCCGCGGCCCGCTGAACAGCCCGGGTTACCTCAATCTGCCGCGGCAGACCGCAGCGCTGCTCGACTCCGACGGCTGGCTGCACACCGGTGACATCGGGTCGATGGACGCCGACGGCTTCGTGTCGGTCCTGGACCGCAAGAAGGAGCTGCTCGTCACCTCGGGCGGGGAGAACATCGCGCCCGCTGCGATCGAGGGCCAGCTCGTGGCGCATCCGCTGATCGGCCAGGCGCTGGCTTACGGCGACCGCCGCCCGTATGTCGTCGCGCTGCTGACCCTGGATGGCGAGGTTGCCCCCGCCTGGGCCAGGACCCGCGGCATTGAGGCGTCCTCGCTGGCCGAGCTGGCCTCCCATTCCGCGGTGCTCGCCGAGGTCAGCGCGGCGGTGACCGCAGCGAACACGCGGCTGGCCGGCGTCCAGCAGGTCAAGACATGGCGGCTGCTGCCGGTGGAGTGGACGCCGGAGAGCGAGGAGCTGACTCCGACGCTGAAGCTCAAGCGCCGGGTCGTGCATGCCAAGTACGCCGACGTCCTCAACGCCCTCTACGCCGGCTAGCCCCCGGCTGGCCCGGCCTTGCACGGCTGGGCCGGCCAGGCCTGCTGGCTGTGGCTAGGGCCGCTGAACCAGGCAGCTGCTGGTCGCGTGCGCATGCAGCCTGCCATCCTCATCGGTGAGCCTGGCCTGGGCCAGTGCCGTGCGGCCGCCGAGGTGCAGGATGGTGCCTTCCGGCTGACGGCGGCGGGCCTGGACCTGTTTCCGCTCATCGCCGCGTTGCTGGAGTGGGGGCAATACGTACGCGGCGACCGAAGCGGGTCCGCCGGTCCTGCTCACCCACCGCGATTGCGGGGCACCGGTGGGGCTTCAGCTCGCCTGCGCCGACGGGCATGTGCTCCAATCACCCAGCCAGGTCACCCCGGTTCGAGGCCCTGGCACCCGCAAGATCGCCTAGCCGCGCCCGGCCCGCCGGGAAAATGGCCGGTAGGGTCAGTCCCGGAGGCGTCAGGGTGCCTGGTGGCCCCCCCGGTCTTCAAAACCGGTGGACGGCGCACGGCGCCGTCGGCGGGTTCGATTCCCGTCCGCCTCCGCCACAGGTTCCTGACCTTCGGATACATGGTCCAGCTGGCCCTGCCGACTGGATACTGGCCCAGTGACGTCGACGGCGTTACGTCGACGGCGGGTACTGCTGCGCTGCCGGGATCTGAGCTGTGCGCTCCGCCAGCGCCTCCTGGCCGACGGGCTCTTGCTTCTGCCCAGCCGGGACCTGGCTTGTCCGCACAGGCAGCGGCTCCTGGTCAGCGCCAGCCTGCTCCCGCGCGGCCGGGAACCGTGTCGTCCGCGCTGGCGGCGGTTCCTGCTTTTCGGACGCGTCATCGCGCGCCGCCGGAACCCGGACCGTGGTGGTAGTCGCGGCGTCCGCGGTCGCGGCGGACGGGCCGTCCGGCCGGAACGCCGGGAACTGCCGGCTGGCCTGCGGGCCCGCCAGGTACGAGTCGTCGTCAGCAGGCTGCGGAGCCGGCACGTCCCTCGCCGCGAGCATCGAGAACCGCCCGATGGCGATCGCGGCGATAAAGACAACGACAATGCCGAGCCCGGTAAAGAAGCCGAGCTCCTCGGCGAATACCCGAATCGCGGGGATGCCGATGACTGCCGGGGAGGTACCGGCACCGGTCGGGACACCCGGGTTAATCGTCGTCTTTTTCGTGATTTCCAGGATGACCGGGTAGCCGACGACGAGCCAGGCACCGCCCGCGGCCGCGATGAAGCCGCCAAGCACGCCGACTGGGCGGCTGCGCGTCGCCAGCACGAGCAGTCCGCCGAGCAGCGCCGCAATACCCGGCAGAATCGACAAGTACAGCCTGCCTGAGCTGTAGGCCCAGGCCCTGTCCGGCGAGTAGGCGTAGTGAAAGTACGGGCCGACGAAGGGGATTAGGGCGCCCCAGGCGCCGAGCAGAACCAGGAGGATCCCGCACAGGCTGCCGCGGCGCCTCGGGATCCGGGCGATACCTGTCATATAGTCTCACTCCCTGCGTATTTGGAGGATTAAGACTCGCACAGAATGGGTACCCGGTGAGCGGCCCGTTATGCAAAGTGCTGGTAAATGGCCGCAGAAGACCCGTTCACGGGCAACAGCACAGACACTTCCGGCAGGTATGGTCACGCTCGTGGATGCCCGCAGGCTGATACCCCGGACCGATGCTCTTCTCGCCGACCCGCGGCTTGCCGCCGCGCAGCAGCGGCTCGGCCGGCCGATCGTAGTTGCCGCCGTGCACCGGGCGCAGGAGCAGGCACGCACCGGTGATCTGCGGCCGGCTGAGGTGGCCGACGCCGCGGTGGCCGCGCTGCCACCGCGGCCCGACAGCCTGACGTCGGTCATCAACGCGACCGGCGTGCTGCTGCACACCAACCTGGGCCGGGCATCGCTGTCCGCGGCCGCGGCCGCGGCCGTCCAGGCGGCCGCGAGCTACACCGACCTGGAGTTCGACCTGGCCACCGGGACCCGCGGCCGCCGCGGCCGGGGCATGCTCGCCGCGCTGGCCAGGGCCGTCCCCGCGGCCCAGGCCGTGCATGTCGTCAATAACAATGCCGCCGCGCTGGTGCTGGCGGCCACCGCCCTCGCCTCGGGCCGCGAGATCGTGGTCAGCCGGGGCGAGCTGATCGAGATCGGCGACGGATTCCGGCTGCCCGATCTGCTGGAGTCGACCGGCGCCAGAATCCGCGAGGTCGGCACGACGAACCGGACCACGGTCGCCGACTATGCGGCAGCCATCGGCCCCGATACCGCGTTCCTGCTGAAGGTCCATCCGTCCAACTACCGGATCGAGGGTTTCACTGCCAGCGCCGCCATTGCGGACCTCGCTGAGCTGGGCGTCCCCGTCGTCGGGGATATCGGCTCGGGCCTGCTGGCGCCTCATCCGCTACTGCCCGAGGAGCCGGACGCCGCGTCCTGGCTCCGCGGCGGCGCCGCCCTGGTGACCGCCAGCGGCGACAAGCTGCTCGGCGGCCCGCAGGCCGGGCTGCTGCTCGGCAGGTCCGACCTGGTCGATGCCCTGGCCAGGCATCCGCTCGCCCGGGCGCTGCGCGTCGACAAACTGACCGTGGCCGCGCTGGAAGCGACGCTGTGCGGGCCGCCGCCGCCGGCGGCCAATGCGCTCGCCGCTGATCAGGGTCAACTGCAAGAGCGGGCGAAAAGGGTCACCGGGGAACTCGCCGCCGCCGGTATCGACGCCCGGCGGGCGGACAGCGACGCGGCCGTCGGCGGGGGCGGAGGTCCCGGCGTGCGGCTGCCCAGCGCCGCGGTGAGCCTGCCGGCTGACCTGGCCGCGGCGCTGCGGACCGGTGCGGCGGTGCGCCGCGGCCGGATGCCCGCCGTTGTCGGCCGGATCGATGACAGGCGGCTGCTGCTGGACCTCCGGGCGGTGCCGCCGGCGGACGATTCGCTGCTCACGGCGGCCGTTCTGGCGGCATCGGGGTGCCGGTGATGCAGGTCATCGCGACGGCTGGGCACGTCGATCACGGCAAGTCCACGCTGCTGCGCGCGCTGACCGGGATGGATCCCGACCGCTGGGAAGAGGAACGGCGCCGTGGCCTCACCATCGACCTGGGCTACGCCTGGCTGACGCTGCCATCGGGCCAGCGGATCGCATTCGTCGACGTCCCCGGCCATCAGCGCTTCGTGCCGAACATGCTGGCCGGAGTCGGTCCGGTGCCCGCCGTGCTTTTCGTTGTCGCCGCCGACGATGGCTGGATGCCCCAGTCCGCCGAGCACCTAGCCGTCGTAGACGCGCTCGGCATCCGGCACGGCCTGCTCGTGGTGACCCGGGCCGATCTGGCCGACCCGGGTCCCGCGCTCGCGCAGGCCCTCACCGCGATCAGGCGAAGCAGCCTGGGAAACGTCGATGCCGTTGCCGTCAGCGCCGTCACCGGTGCCGGGCTGCCGGGGCTGATCGCCGTACTCGACCAGCTTGTCGCCGGCCTGCCCGGCCCCGATCCGGGAGCACCGGTCCGGCTGTGGGTGGACCGCGCCTTCAGCATCGCTGGCAGTGGCACGGTCGTGACCGGGACGCTGCCGGCGGGCACGGTTCATCGCGGCGACGAGCTCGTCGTCACCCCGTCCATGCGCCCGGTCAGGGTACGCGGCATCCAGTCGCTCGGCGAGTCCGTGCCGTCGGTGGCCGGCGTCGCCAGGACGGCGCTGAATCTTCGCGGTCTCAGCCGGGACGGGCTGGCCAGGGGGATGGCCCTGGTGGATGCCGGGCGCTGGAGGATGACGGACGTGATTGACGTCAGGCTCATCTCGCCGGTGCCCGAGCGGCGCACCGCGGGCCGGCCGGCGGGCGCTGCGGCACAGGGCGGCACCGCCAGCCCGGCAGACGAACTGAGCATCGCGGCGACACGCTTGCCGCGCACGATGACGCTGCATATCGGCTCGGCACGCACGGTCGCCCGGATCCGCCCGCTGGCCGGGCAGCATGTCCGGCTCAGCCTCCGCGATCCGCTGCCGATGCACGCTGGTGATCGCATCCTGCTGCGCGATCCCGGTGCCGCCCGGGCCAGGACCACGGCCCCGGCCATCGGCCAGCTGGCCGCGGCTGACCGGCTGCCGGGCGCAGCAGCGCCGGCAGGAGAATCGGGCGCAGCCGAGCGCAGCAGCTGGCCCACCGTAGTTGGCGGCATCGTCCTCGACGTGGCCCCGCCGCCGCTCGTGCGCCGCGGCGCCGCGGCGGCAGCGGCCCGGGAGCTGGCCGGATGGCCGGACCAGCCGACCGCTGCCCAGCTGCTGCGGCGGCATGGGCTGCTGCGCGCGAGTTCGCTGCTCGCCATGGGCATCAGCGAGCACCCTGAACCTGTGACCGGGGAGTGGCTCGCCGATCCCGGCCACTGGGCCCGCCTGATGAGCAGGCTCGGCGAGGTGGTGGCGGCCCACGCTGCCAGGGGGCCGCTAGCACCGGGGATGCCCGTGGACGCGGCTCGCGCGGCCCTTCAGCTGCCGGCCCGGCGGCTCGTCGAGGCGCTGGTCAGGCCTCCTCTGCGGATCAAGGACGGGGTGATCGGAGTAGCAGCGCAGGACCGCGGCGCTGCTGCCCTGCCCGAGGCCATCGAGGCAGCCGTCCGGGTACTGCGCGCGGATCTGGCCGCCTCGCCGTTCCTCGCGCCGGATGCCGGCCGGCTCCGCAGGCTCGGGCTCGATGTCCGCGCAATCGCCGCGGCGGAGCGGGCCGGACTGCTGATCCGGATTAGCAACCAGATCGTCCTGGCGCCGGGGGCTGACGCGAAGGCAGCCGGCATTCTCGCGGTGCTGCCGCAGCCGTTCACCGCCGCGCAGGCCCGGCAGGCGCTGAACACCACCCGGCGGATCGCGATTCCCCTGCTGGAGTACCTGGATCGACGAGGAGTCACCCAGCGGCTGCCCGACGACCGCCGTCAGGTCAGGCAGGCATGAGCGGCCGCCGCCAGCGGCTCAGCTTGCGCGCCGTGCGGCGAATCTCGACGCGGACCAGGTCGCGGGCTCGGCCGGCGGCTCGCCGGAGGAAATCCAGCGCGCGAGGACCGAGGCGGTAGCCGGCGCGTTCAGGATGCCGGTGCGGAAGTGCCCGGAGGTAAGCCAGGCATTGTCCACGCCGGGCACCCGGTCGATCACCGGCCGCCGGTCCGGATGCCGGGGGCGGAAGCAGCACCACTGATAGGCGATGCCGAGCCCGCGCAATGCCGGGAGCACCGCTTCCAGGGCGGCCATGATCGACTCGATCACGTCCGGCTGCACGGCCGGACTCTCGTCACCAACGTCGAAGGTCCCGCCTGCCAGCAGCCGGCCGCCCTCGATCTGGGTAGCGATCGGAGCCACGATGCCCGGCAGCGGCGCCGGCAGCGGCGCCGGGTCTGTCACGAGCAGGTGACCCTTGACCCGGTCCGACGGGATGTCGATCGGCAAGCCGTCCAGCAGTGGCGGCTGACCGGTGGCGAACACCACGGCGCCGGGGCTCACCTCGCCTGCCGACGTGGCCACAGCGGTGATCCGGCCACCGCGGATCAGGACTCCGGTAGCGGCGACACCCGTCGCCACGTTCGGCAGGCCAGCCGCCAGCCGGGCCACTGCCCGCAGCGGGTTGACCCGTCCCTGCCGGTGAATCCGCGCGGCCTCCATCGGCCGTGCGAGGCCGGGAACGAGCTGCGCCACCTGCGCGGGATCCAGCCACTCCACGGCGGGCGGCTGGTGGGCGGCGAATCCACCGCCGCGGTGGGCCAGGCCGATCCAGTCGATGTCCATCAGGCCAACCCCGCCCGGTACCGACTGCTCGAGGTCGTTCCACCGCTGCAGGCTGGCCCGCTCCAGGTCGACGAACGGCTCGGGGTCGCTCCACTGATGCGGCTCGGGGATCAGCAGGCCGGTGGCGCCGCCGGTCGCGCCCGCCCCGAGCCGGCCGGTCTCGATCAAGAGCACCGAGCCGATACCCGCCTCCGCGCAGGCCGCCGCCGTCGCGACACCAAGTATCCCGCCGCCGACGACCAGGACATCGGGCCGGGCATCGGGAATGGTGCCATCACCGCGCCCGAGAACGGCCCGCTCGCCCGCAGTGAGCTGATCACGCCAGATCGCCCTTCCGACAGTCATGACCCCATCCTCGGCGATCCGGCAGACGCCGCCAGCCGCCGCCGTGGCGACCCGGGCTGCGGGGAGCCGCAGCGACGACGCAGACAAACTGAATGCTAAGCGACTCCCGCCCCGGCCGCGATCTGGGCCGAAGACGTCAGGCAGCCATGATCGTCATGCAGGCTCAATGCCGCCGCAACGCTGAGTAGCCAGGCGCGAAACATCGGCACCGCACAGTGGAAGCGCACGCTACGGCCGAGTGAAGGGACCTCTGATGACCAGGCGCCGCATCGCGCTGACCGCCCACGACAACAAGAAGGCGGACCTGCTGGACTGGGCGCGCTTCAATCGCGCACTGCTCGCAGGCAATCGCCTGGTTGCCACGGGAACGACCGGCCGCAGGGTAGATCGATGACCGGTAATTCGGAGCAGGTCGTGGCGTGCCGCGACACGCGCAAGTGATCCGTGACTAAAAGGCGAAGAGTGTCCAAGATCGGCGTGTTCACACA
>CABECR010000067.1_pt1 | contig 22116 bp, 24 predicted proteins | sample 3422471 | NCBI WGS metagenome assembly CABECR01 (sample SAMEA5534328, study PRJEB31848) | metagenome | biome: tundra; feature: field; material: soil | place: USA | collected 2013-05 | depth 0.15 m
ATGCCCGGCATCAGGAAGTTGACGTAGCCGCCCGTGGTATGCACCGGGATCGCGCCGCCGAAGACGTAGCGGAACAGCAGCACGAACATCACCGGCTGGATCACGGTGAACACGATGTAGGCGGGTACTCGCATCCAGACCAGCAGGTTGCGCCTGGTGATGGTGAGTGTGTCGCTGACCGCCCAGCGAGCCTGGTCGAGCAGGCTCGGGGCACCCGCTTCCGCGGCGACCGCGGTCATGACGCCGCCTTTGCGGTGCGCTTATCGTCGGCCTTCTGGCGGCGGCTTCGGCGGCGCCCGCCCGGCGGGCCTTCCTCCTCGGCGGCATGCCCGGTCAGGGCGAGGAACACGTCGTCGAGGGAGGGCCGGCGCAGCGCCAGACCGCGGGTCTCGACTCCGGCGCTATCGAGTTCGCGCACTGCCTGGATCAGCGCCTCCGAGCCCCGGCCGCCGACGCCGACGCTGATCACGCCAGTCTCCGCGTCGACGTGCGGCTCGCTGTCGCCGACCTGCCCGATCGCCGCGACCGCGTCGGTGACCCGGCTGCGGTCGGGCACCGTGAACTCCAGCACATCGCCGCCGACCCGGCCCTTCAGCGCCTCCGCCGTGCCGGCGGCAATGACCAGGCCGTGGTCGATGACCACGATCTCGTCGGCCAGCTCGTCGGCCTCATCGAGGTACTGAGTAGTGAGCAGCAGCGTCGTGCCGTCGGCGACCAGCGACCGGATGATGTCCCACATCCCCAGCCTCGACCGCGGGTCCAGGCCAGTTGTGGGCTCGTCGAGGAACAAGACCTTGGGCTGGCCGACCAGGCTGGCGGCCAGGTCCAGGCGGCGCTGCATGCCGCCGGAGAAATTCTTGGCGGCCCGGTCGGCGGCATCGACCAGGTCGAACTGTTCCAGCAGCTCGGCGGCGCGACTGCGAGCACGCGGCCAGCTCAGGTGATAGAGCCGGCCGATGATCTCAAGGTTCTCCCGGCCGGTGAGTTCCTCCTGAATGGCGGCTGACTGCCCGGCCAGCCCGATCGAGCGGCGGACTGCGGCAGCCTCCCGCACGACGTCGTGGCCCTCGACCAGTGCCCGGCCCCGGTCCGGCTGCAGCAGAGTCGTCAGGATGCGCACGGCGGTCGTCTTGCCAGCGCCGTTCGGGCCGAGCACGCCGAGCACCGTCCCACGTGGCACCGACAGGTCGATACCCCGCAGCGCGTGCACCTCGCCGAACGACTTGGCCAGGCCTTCCACCAGGATTGCCGGCCCCGGGCTGATCTGTGCCACCACATCCTCCTGAGCAGGCCGCCAGGCGCATCAGATTCCGCGCGCAATGAACCTACCGAGAGCGCAGCGGTTCCGGCGAACGAAAAATTCCTCCTCCTCCGTCGCCGTCGCAGTCGTCGCCGCGCAGCGCCCGCTCGCATCGCTGGTCAGGGACTCGCTGACTGCGGGCGGCGCCAGCCGCTGTCCTCAGCATCCGGCTGGCATGACCATGCCAGCCAGTCCTGTTCGCCCGTCGGTCACATCCCTGCGCGGCTGTCCGTCATAGCAGTGACGAACGAAGCCCGGCCGATGTGACCAGGAGACCGGCTTCCCGCAATCCCTGGAAAGAGGAGCATCAGATGGCACGTATCGCTGGCGTCTCCGCCCGCGAGGCCGGGCCGCCGGTGAAGCTCGCCTATCGCCTCACCCGCCGCAGCACCGCGCAGCTCACGGGGCGCGAGCCCGAGCGCATAATCGAGCCGCTCGAGATGTACGCGCACGTACCCGGGCTGCTACGCGGTTACGCCAGGCTCGAGCAGGCAACAGCCAGGCTGCATCGCGTCGACAAGCGCCTCAGGGCCCTCGCCGAGCTGAAGGCGGCCACGCTCACGCACTGCGAGTACTGCATCGACTTGGGCTCGCAGATCTCACGCCGGTGGGGCCTGAGCGATGCGGAACTGCTGGCACTGCCTTCCTACCGGACCAGCGCGCTGTTCACCGACCTTGACAAGCTCGTGCTCGACTACGCGGTCGGCATGAGCCGCACTCTCGCAGAGGTGTCCGATGCGCTCGTCGCCAGGCTGCGCAAGCACTTCGACGACGCCCAGCTCGTAGAGCTCACCCACCTGATCGCGCTGGAAAACCTGCGCGGCCGCTTCAACCTGGCGCTCGGCATCGGAGCGGCGGGCTTCAGCGAAGGCATGGTGTGCGCGGTGCCCGCCATCGTCGATCCCGACGAATGACGACCCCGGCGTGCGCTTCGATGCACTGGCGCCGCCTCCAGCCAGCTCAGCGGCGCCACCGCATCAACGGCGCTCTGCGGGACGGGCCCTCTGGCCACGTCGCAGCTGGAGGCGCCGACCGGGCCGCGGGCTGCTGGCGGGAGCTGTCGATGCGCCAGGTCGAGGTCTCCCGTCTTTCCCCGATGCCCGTGACAGTGAGCTCTGCCGCCGAGGCTGCCCCATGTCCCGCCGAGCTGACACCGCGGAACGCGAGCCGGAATTATCCCTTCGCTATCCCGAACTCGCCGATGGCGAAGGGCTCCTTACAGGTGATCGTGATGGTGCGCAGCTGAAATCCGGCTGTGCCGTAGAAGCCGAAATAGCGCGCTCCGAACTTTCCGTTTACCGTACGTCGCCTCTGGCAGCTTCTCCGCGAGCGCGCGTGCGTCGGTGCATTCGACGACCACCTGGCGAAGTTCCGGGAATCCTCCCTCCGCTTCCTCCCGACCACCTTCCCTGGCAGCTGGCTGAATCCCGGCGCCGCTTGCGGTGCTGACTGCGGTCCCGATTGTGCCTGCCCCTCCGGCCAGTGGTAAATCCCGTTGCGCCGCCAGGGGCAAGACTCACTGAGCGCGCCACCGCGGCTCACGATCTTTCAAGCCGCGCTGTCAGGTGGCACCGTCGGGGAGCTTGCCGTAATTCGCGAGCAGCTCCCTCGCCCTGTTCTCGGCCGCCGTTCCTGGCCTGAAGCTGCCGGTCATCCCCGTGGGCCCGAGCTCGGGGTCATCGCTGGAAAAGGTGATCGTGCGGCTGGCGCGGTCATACCAGACCTCGATCTCGAACTTCACACCGCTAGTGGTGGGCGTCGCCATGCGACCTGATGGTAACGGCCAAACCAGCCCATCCAACAGCCATAACTACCCAAAGTGTGCGCTCCGCTAGGGCGCCAGACTGGCCCGGTGCTTGCCCTCGCCTCCGGCTGGCAGGTGCTCAGACCCGAATCCGCGAATAGGGCTCTACTCGTTGATTCGGGTCAGAGGAGATGGTCGGTCGCCGAGTCGGGGAGTCCGTCGAAGTACAGGCTGAGTATCTGACCGAAGAGCGGCTCGCCGGGAGCGGCCCGCAGGAACAACGTCATCGATGAGCGCAGCTTCTGCGCGTCAAGACCGCCGAAGATCTCCTCCGCGCTGCGGTCCTGCGCCTGGGCGAGGATGCGTGCGCATGCAGTCAGCCGCGGGCCGAGCACGGGATGCCGCAGATAAGCCCTGGCCTCTTCCAGCGACGAGATTGCGAACTTTCTCGACGTCTGGGTTTGCCCGAGGCCAGCGATCTGCGGAAAGACAAACCACATCCAGTGGCTCCTCTTGCGACCGCGACGCAGTTCCGCGGTGGCGCGGGCAAAAGTGCCGCCAGCGTCCTGGGCGGCCACGAAACGCGCCAGATCGTAAGGATTGTCCATCGTCATCTCCCTGGTGCGCTGCCGCTCCCGGTCAGCAGATGCGGACCACCCCAGGCGACCGGTCCCGCACCGCACTATGGCGGCTGCAGCCGGCCGCCGAGCGCATCGGGATGGTCGTCTTGGAGCTATCCCCCGGGCCGAGCGGCCGGGGACACGGCGGCCGGCGGCCACGGCCCCGCTCCGTCCTGGACCGGCCCGCTGCGGGCATAGCGCTGGACGAACCGGCGCAGGATTGCGGGCGGGTGAGTGACGCTGCTGCGGCGGGCCAGCGCCTTAAGCTCGTCGGCCTGTCCGGGTTCGAAGTAACCGGCGTGCTTGTAGACGTCAATCCGGGTGCACAGGCCAGCCGCGTCCAGCTCGGGATGGAACTGGGTGGCGTAGACGTGCGAGCCGATCCTGAACGCCTGCACCGGGCAGGTGCGGGAGCCGGCGAGCAGGACGGCATGGTGCGGCAGCCGGCTGATCGCCTCCTTATGGCCGACGAACGCGGCGAACGTGGCAGGCAGACCGGCCAGCAGCGGGTCTTCCCGGCCCTCGCCGGTGAGGCTGACCAGGGCGGAACCGACCGATTCGGCGTGCCGTCGGTCGACCACCGCCCCCTGGTGGCGGCCGAGCGTCCCGATGCCGTAGCAGGCCCCCAGAAACGGGAAGTCCGCGGTGATCACCCGGTCGAGCAGACCGCGCAGGTCTGCCTCTACCCGCCGCTGCACCGGCGATTTAGACCCCTCCGGGTCGCTGGAATTGAACGGGCCGCCGCCGAGGAGAATCCCCGACCAGGCGGGCAGATCCACGTTCCCCAGCGGTCGCTGCTCCAGCCTGACCCGGCGCAGGTCGCGCTCGGCTAGCCCGGAGAAGGCAAGAAACGACTCGTACTCGCTGTCCGCGGCAGCGTCCTCGGCGCGGATGGCCAGCAGCAGGAACGGTTTCACGAGGTCACCCTACGGGCTCCGGTCCCTGGCACGCGTCGGCTGGCGGCCTGCGATCGGCAGCCGCGTTGCAGCGATAGGCCGGTCGCTGTGCCGTGCAGGCCGACGTATCGTCTTGTCCAGAGATGAGCACGCTTTTGGCGGTGCGGCCATGCATGACGTCCTGAGCCAGGGCGGGGACCGCGACCCCGGCCCGTGGCCGCGCCGTCTGGCAGCGGCCGCCGTTCTGGTCGTGCTGCTGGCTGTCGTGATCGTCGAGCACCTCCCGCGCCACCGGGATGCCCCGCCGCGGCCTGCCCGGGCTTCGATCACCGCGAGCCCGGCACCGCTGGCGGCCTCGCCCGCGCCCGGCCAGCCGGCCCAGCCCGGCGGGGTCATCGGGCACACGCTGCGATGGGAGGGCAGCCTCCGGCTGCCGGTCACGGGAGTGCAGCCGGCCTGGTTCTGGCCGGCCAGGGGCCGGGTGGAGCCGATCGGCGGCCTGCCGAGGGACAGGTCCGGCTACCTGTTCACCCGCATCGGCGGCGGCTGGGCGGTCCAGCCTGATTCTGCTGCTCGGCCTGGCTGCGGCAGTTGCGCTGGCCTGCCGCTGCCTGTCTACGTTCTCGCCGACCGAGCACAGTCGGCGTCCCGTCTCGGCACGGCGGATGCGGTCGCGCCGGCCGCCGCCGCTGGCGCCTTGTGGCTAACCAGCTACCCGCCGGGCGCCGACATGGGCACTGCAGCGGGGACTGCGCAGGAAGTCAGCGTCGCGGGCGCGCCGCTCCGGCCACAGCTCAGGCTCCCGGCCGGGTATGCGATCGACCAGGCGGCCGGCCGCGGCCTGCTGCTGGCACCAGTGAGCCCGCGACCGGGAATGACGGCCTACAAGCTGTGGGACCCGGCAGCTCCGCATGCCAGCCGCACATTCGATGGAGTGATAGCGGCGAGCGCGGGCGAGATCGCCTGGACGCCTATGTGCGCCCCGCTCTGCCAGGTGCACATGCTGGACCTGGCGACAGGCCGGGACACCGTGCTGCCGCTGCCCGGCGGGAGCTCGGCGGTCAATGGCGGGTTCAGCCCCGACGGGAATTTCCTTGCGCTGCAGGTGAGCTTTGGCTCTGGCGGAGATGGCGGCGAACTGGCCATGCAACTCGAAGTGGCGTCTGTCGCCACCGGCCGCCTGACGGTCGTGCCAGGAACCTGGGTCAGCAGCGATGCCCTGGCTGGCTTCGGCTGGCCTGCCGGCAGCGACAGCCTGGTCGCCGAGCTGCGCTTCACGACGAAGGTGCAGGTGGTGTCCTGGCGCCCCGGTGCTGCCCGGCTGGCCGTGGCGGTCGTCAGGCCGGCGCAGAACCCGACCTCGCTGATCGTAGGCTGATGCTGCTACGCGGGTCAGCACGGCCGGCATCGGGCCACGATGCGCGAGCCGGCCTCGCTCCCGCCGGCCGGATCCGCACGGGCATGGATCCGGCCGGCCGAGACGACTCGGCGTCGTGGTCGCGGTACATGGCCGAGTCCTCCGCCGTGCGGCAGCTGCGCTGATTCTAGGAAGGCCGGCTCGCCACGGCATTTCGGGCTGCGCCGAACCCGGCGCCGGCCGGGAAACGATGTGACCCGCTGGCCGCGCGGTGTGCCGTTAAGATGAGCCGGTGTCGTTGCGCGCCATTGACTTTCATGTGCACTTGCCCACTCCGGACTGGCTGGAGGGGAGCATGGCGGGCTACGTCGAGGCGGCCGAGGCGTATTTCCGCTCGCCGGTGCAGCGGCAGTCGCTGTACGAGCTGGCGGCCCGGTACCGTCAGCTGAACGTGCGGGCAGTCCTGCTGGCCTGGGACGCCGAGACGGCGACGGGACGACCGCGAGTACCGAATGAGACCGTGGCCGCAGCCTGCCGCGACCATCCGGACGCCTTCACCGGCCTGGGCTCGGTTGACCCGCACAAAGGCGAGGCGGCCGTCGCCGAGGTGGCGAACATCGCCGCCCTCGGCCTGCGAGGAGTGAAATTCCACCCCTCGCTGCAGGCGTTCTCCCCCGATGACCCCGGTTACTGGCCGATCTTCGCTGCGTGCGAGCAGCACGGCCTGCTCGCCCTGTTCCACACCGGGACCAGCGGGATAGGTGCCCGCCAGCCCGGCGGGCAGGGCATCCGGATCGACTACGCCCACCCGATCAAGCTTGATCCGGTCGCTGCCGCCCATCCCGGGCTGACCGTGGTAGCCGCGCATTTCGGCTGGCCCTGGCACGCCGACCTGACCGCCATCGCCCTGCACAAGACCAACGTGTACATCGACATCTCCGGCTGGTCGCCGCGGCGGATTCCCCCCGAGGTGATCCGGGAACTCCGGGGACGGCTGTCCGGGCAGTTCCTGTGGGGCAGCGACTTCCCGTTCCTCACTCCCGAACGCTGCCTGGCCGAGCTCACAGAGCTCGGCCTGCCGGCCGACGTGCTGAACAAGGTGCTGCACGGCAACGCCGCCCGCATCCTCGGGCTTACCTGACCCCGGGCAAGGCTTTCCATCAGCCGTGGCCGTAAGTGATCGAGGGTGACGAGCACGGGGCAGTTGAGTATGCGCTGGCCAGGGCCGACTGGGAGCGGCAGGAAGCGGCCGGGCGGGAGCGGCTTCCCGGCAGCACTGAACCAGTGGATCAGCACAGATCGGACGACCGTCCGGGCCACGGCAGCGGTTTGACGCAATCCCCGGCGCAACGCAGCAGGGGACATGCGAAGGCCCGCTGCGCCCGAAGCTGCCCCTCGGTCGGCCTCGGCCCGCCGGGCGTGGCTAATCGCAGCAACGGCTCTCCAGATGGCTAGCAAATTACCTACCATCAGGGCATGGCAGTCAGCGATGAGAAGTACGTCGCGTCAACGACGTTCCGCAAGTCGGGCGCACCGGTGCCTACGCCGACATGGATCGTCGCGCTCGAGACAGGCCGCGTCGGATTCTGGACCTCGTCAGCATCCGGGAAATCCAAGCGCCTGCGCAACGATCCGAGGATCACGCTGCAGCCGTCAGATGCGCGCGGCCGGGCCAAGGGCGAATCGCCGCCGGTCGGGGGGACCGCGAAGCTGGTGACGTCCGGTGCCGACTTCGATGCGATTCAGCACAAGGTCCGCGCGAAGTACGGCGTGATGGTGGCGGTGTCCAGATTCTTCAACACCCTCGGTCACCTCGGCAAGGGACCGTTTCCCTACGGCGATGTCGGCGTGGTCATCACCCTCACTGATCCGGCCTAGGCCTGCTGGATGACGTGCCCGGCGGCGTGACAGCGCCCTTTCCGGCGGCAGGGGTGCGTGCCTCGGCCGGGAGCAGGCCGCAGATACCCCCGGCTGGACTGGATCACTCGCCTGGCATGACCCCGGCCGATCCTGCGCCGACTTCATCCACCATGAGGTGCCATTCGGTCATGTGCCGACGTTCGCGCGATGTCCGGTCGCACCTTGCGCCGCGCGGATCTATCGCTGCGCACGAAGGTCAGCCGGCGGATGTTCATCGATGCGGAGCCCCGGGCTGAGGATGCCGCCCGGGCATGAATGATCAGGTCTTAACATGAAAGCGGCCGGGACCAGCCCTTGCGCACAAGCTCGATTACAGCCGCCCGGCCAGGCAAGACCCACGACGGAGGGTGGTGCGGATGGCTGACCAGTCCGACGTCCGCCGTATCGTCTTGTCGCTGCCCGAGACCAGGGAGGCGGACGATCATTTCGGGTTTTCTGTGCTCAGCAAGGGCGGCAAGCGGAAAGGTCTGCTCTGGGCATGGAACGAGCGAGTCGTGCCAAAGGAGCCCAGGGTCCCGAACCCCGGGGTGATCGCCGTCCGGGTGGCCAGTCAGCATGAGAAGGAGATGCTGATCGCCGCCGATCCTGCCAGGTTCTTCACCGAGCCTCATTACAACGGGTTCCCCGCGGTCCTGGCTCGGCTGGAAGCTCTCGACGCTGACGAGCTGGAAGAGCTGATCACCGATGCCTGGCGCTGCCTCGCACCGCGGACTCTCGTCAGGAGCTTCGAAAAGAGCCAGAACCCCTGACCGTGCGGCCGAGCGGAACGCGGCCGGGCAGCCCGTATATATCAGCTGAGCGGTCCACCGGAGCTGGCGCGCCAGTCGCGCCAGTCGCGGTCAGATGAGGATGTGAATCGCCTTGGCGAGTCCGGGAGAGCGTGCCGGGGGTTAGCCGGGCCGGGCTGAGGTGCTGCGCGCGGTTGCGCGCCGCGACGCAGCCGGCTCGGCCGGGACCGCGTCGTCGCGGAAGACGCCCGTCTGCCTGGTGCGTCGGCGGCGAGAGCTTCGTGACCCGGCCGAAGAAACGGCTAGCGATCGTCAGGACCGGCGATGCCCCCTAATTCCGTCACGGCAGCCGAGTCAGGCCAGTCCAGGCCCCGGGCGGCCTGCGTGCGGGGAGGCGGCGAGTCCGCCTGGCCGCCGGCTGACTCGCGGGCCTTGCGCGCGTCGATCCATGCGTCCACGATCGCCCACTGGGCCCGCAGCCACTGGTAGCGATCGTCGGGGCCGATACGCAGGGCAGGTGCTGCCTCGTACCACCAGCGGATGGTCATGGGCCGGCCGGCCAGCGGCAGCGCGCGCCAGACCTGCCTCGCGCTGACCAGGTCGTCGAGCCCGGTATGGGCGATGACGACCACGTCCAGGTCAGGGCGCGCGGCCAGGCAGGCGAGAACGCCGGCCGGCCGGGGCGGCAGCACATGGGCATTGGTAGCCGCGTCCGATGCTGCCCGGTGATCCCCGTCGCGGCGAAGCCGGGCGATTGCCTGGCGGAACCGCCGGGGAGTCCAGTTGCCGCCCTCGGGGAAGATCAGCATGGCGTCGCTGCCGCGCAGGCCGCGGGCCCGCCCGGCCAGCCGCTCGGCAACGTCCTCCCGCGGCCGGGGGCGGGCAGGCAGGAAACAGGCTGACAGCCGGCTCAGCACGATATCCAGGCCGGGATCCCACTGCAGGCTGTCCTTGAGCACGATGACCGGGTGCCTGTTGTACCGCGACAGGAGCAAGTTGACCAGCGTGAACGTATCACCGAGCCCGCCGTGCCTGGCCAGCACCAGCAGCGGGCGATCACTGATGATGGCAATGTCCGGCGGTTCCTCCAGCTGGACCTGGAAGCCGAGCAGCGGCCGCCCGGCCGCGACCAGCAGCGTCAGCGCCCAGCGCAGCAGGCCGCCATGGGCCGCAGTCCAGCGCTCCTCGTCTCGCCGGCCGGGCAGCGGGTGGCGCAGCCAGAGCGCGGTGGCGGCAACCACCAGGCTGGCATCAGCGAACACGTACAGCGCCGCGAACAGCGCCAGGCGCGGCGGCCGCCGGCGGCGGCTCAGCGGCGCGGCTATCACGGTCACCGCGGATACCAGGGCGAAGATCAGGATCAGCGCGGCGGCGACCGGCAGCCAGAGCGGGCGCACGACGGCCCGCCGGATCGCCACGGCCGGCGGCCTCATCACTTATCACGCTGCTCGTCCAGGTACGCGGCCGTTGCCTCGTAGCCGCGCTGGATCCGGCTCGCGACCGATGCGGAACTGCGGTAGCGCACCGAGATCAGCGGCGCGGCGTCCTCCCCGCTCGGCAGCACGTGCGCTCGCACTGCGGCAGGCAGCGTGGCCATCTCTTCCACGAAACGATGCCGTCTGGCCACCTCGAACGCGATCAGTCCGACGTCCCACGGGGAGCGCGGAGCCGATAGCGGGCGCTCGATCCGTCCCACATGCAGAACGTAAATCTCGGTGGCGCCCAGCGCCAGCGCCCGGCCAACCGGGATCGAATGCACCAGGCCGCCATCGAGGAAATGCTCATCGCCGATCCGCACCGGCGGCAGCAAGCCAGGCACCGCGCACGAGGCCAGCACGGCGTCCGCCAGGCTCCCGGCGGTGAACCAGTGCGCCGCCGCGCGCTCGATGCTGGCAGCGACGCACTGGAACTGGACTTGCAGATCCTCGATCAAGGGCGGCAGCTGCTCGGTGAGCAGCAGGCGCAGCGGCTCAGCCGAGTGCAGATGCGTCCGTTGCCGGACCAGCGTGCCAGCCTGCGATAGCAGCGAGCCGGAGAAGATCCCGGCGTCTGACAGCGATCCCCACAGCTTCTCCAGCGCGTCAGCCCCGGCCACCGACGGATCCGCGGCGATCGCCGCCCCGTTCAGTGCCCCGACGCTGGTCCCGACGACCAGGGACGGACGGTGCCCGCGCTCCAGCAGGGCGCGGAGCATCCCGACCTGCGTGGCGCCCAGCAGCCCGCCGCCGCCGAGCACGAAAGCCACCCGCGCGGGCGTGCCCGGCTCAGCATCCATGCCACATGCTTGCACGACAGCCAGCCGCGGCACCGGCCGGCCGGGGCACCTTGGGCCGGCCCGGCGCCGGCTGAGGCTGGCGCTCGCCGCCGTCGCCCGGGCTGGCCAGCTGAGCAGTCTCCGGGAGCAGGGGAGATCAGCCGGGCATGCGGCAGCCGGGCATCCTTGCCCGCAGCGCGGAAGGCGCGGCGCTGTGCCTGCGCAGGTTCGGCCGGCAGGTTCACCACAGCTCGGGCCGCATCAGCACCCGGACGTGACGCTGGACCGCGTCACCTTCGGCCGCAGCAGGCCGGCACGGGAGGCGCAGGACTTCGCCTGTAGCCGTCGGGCACTGCCCGCTGCCCTCGTGGCGCGGGGGCCCCGCGACATAATCAGTGCGCGCGGAGTTCTTCCCCGGTGCTGTGAGGAGAGATCATGAACCTGTTCGACCTGTCCGGCAAGACCGCTGTCGTCACCGGCGGCAGCCGCGGAATCGGCCTCATGATCGCGCGCGGCCTGCTGGAGGCGGGGGCCCGCGTCTACATCAGCTCGCGCAAGGCCGGCGCGTGCGCCGCCGCCGAGTCGCAGCTGCGGCAGTACGGGACGGTGGCGGCGGTTCCCGCCGACCTGTCGACGGAGGCGGAGTGCCAGCGGCTGGCACGCGAAGTCGGCGAGCGCGAGCAGGTTCTGAACGTGCTGGTCAACAACGCCGGTGCCACCTGGGGCGCGCCGATCGAGGAATTCCCCGCGGCCGCCTGGGACAAGGTCGTGGACCTCAACCTGAAGTCGCCGTTCTTCCTCACCCGCGCGTTCCTGCCGATGCTGGCGGCCGGCGGGACGCACGATGACCCGGCGAGGGTCATCAACATCGGGAGCATCGACGGGCTGCACGTGCCGCCATTGCCGACCTACTCCTACTCGGCCAGCAAGGCCGGGCTGCACCACCTGACCAGGGTGCTCGCCAGGGAACTCGGCCCGCGGCACATCACCGTCAACGCCGTCGCGCCCGGCCCGTTCGAATCCAGGATGATGGCGGCAACGCTGGAAAGCTTCGGGGACGAGATCGCCGCCGCGGCCCCGCTGGGGCGCATCGGCCGCCCCGACGACATGGCCGGAGCGGCCGTCTACCTGTCGTCACGCGCGGGTGCCTACGTAACCGGCGCTGTCATCCCCGTCGACGGCGGGCTCGCCACCACCGTCTGAGCGGTGCTGGCCGCCGCCCGCAGAACTTTGCCGGGTCGCGCACTGACGGCCGCCGGGCGAATTAACCTGGTAGCCATGCTGCAGCAGGCTGCCTCGCTGGTCCGCCTGGACTTCTCTCCGTCGCACCGTCAGCCGCTGGCCGGCCGTGTCCTGCTGGCGACGGTCGCATCGATCGCCGGCTCGCTTGCCGCCGACGCGATCCTGGTGCTCATCGGCGAGGCCATCTTCCCCGGCACCAAGGGATACGTGCATTTCCAGTTCGCCGATTACGGCAAGCTGACGGTGGCCGGCGTGATCATCGCCTGTGCCGCGTGGCCGGCTGTCACCCGGCTGAGTTCCGCGCCCCGGTGGCTGTTCATGCGACTGGCCATTCTCGTCACGCTTTTCCTGTGGCTCCCCGACCTCTACATCCTTTACCGGGGCGAGCCAGCCGACGCGGTCGCGGTCCTTATGCTCATGCACCTGGCCATCGCCGTGGTGACCTACAACCTGCTCGTGCACCTGGCTCCCATCCGGCCCGCCCGCACGGCCGCGCACCGCAGGCCCGCCACGCCATGAGCGTCGCCCGGGCCGGCCCGGCCGGAGCCCGCGGCACCGAACAGCGCTGCAACCACGGCCTGCACTGCCACCCGGTGATCCTCAGCGCGGTCCCGCCAGGATGCCAGCGGGCGCTCCATGCGGGCTGCGGCCATGAGCCAGCGCGCCGGATCACGCCGTGGCCTTCCGGTAGAGATTCAGGGACACGACGAGGAAAACGATGAAGATGCGCATGCACCACAGGAGCGACTGCCACAGGTCGTGGTAGACGGGGCCGCCCTCGAGCAGAGCGCGCACCGCGTTGATGGTGACGGTGGCCGGCTGGTTCTTCGCGAATGGCTGCAGCCAGCCGGGCATCGTGGACACCGGGACCAGCGCGGAGCTGGCGAAGAAGAGGATGAACATCGGCAAGATAGCGGCCATCTGCGCGGTCCGGGGATCCTTCACGGCCAGTCCGATGGCGGCGTAGACCCAGGTAAGGGCGTAGCCGAAGGCGATAATGACGGCGATGCCGGCTAGGCATGCGCCCGCGCTGTTGTGGAATCGAAAGCCGACGAGCAGGCCGAGGACAACGAGAAACGCCAGCGCCAGCATGCTCCGGCTCAAATCGGCCAGGGTACGGCCGGCCAGAAATGCGGACCGGGCCATCGGAAGGCTGCGGAAGCGGTCGATCATCCCGGCTTGCAGGTCCTGAGCGAGCGCCAGCGCAGTGGTCATGCCGCCGATCAGCACCGCCTCGAGGAAGATGCCCGGCACGACGGAGTCGACATAGTCGATGCCGGGAACGCGGATGGCCCCGCCGAGCACGTAGCGGAAGAGCAGCAGGATGATCGTGGGCTGCAGTATCGACACGAACAGCAGCTGCGGCGTCCGGATGATACGCAGCAGATTGCGCTTGGTGATGCCCCTGATGTCGCGGAGCGCCAGCCCGAGGGTGAGCCGCACGGGGCGAACTGCCATCGGCTGGATCGCGGAATCAGTCATCGGCCTGGCCTGAATTCATCGCCGCCAGTTCGCTGCCCGGACCGGCGGCGTGCCCGGTGAATGCGAGAAAGACGTCGTCGAGCGAGGGCCGCCGGATCCCGAGGTCGTCGAGCGCCACGTTGCTGTCATCGAGCGCTCGCCCGACCGCGATCAGCTGCCGGGGCCCGCCGCTGACCGGCATGCTGATCTTGTTCAGGTCGCCGTCGAGGCGGGGCGCAGCGCTGCCGAGGCCCGCGACGATCGATGCGGCCCGCTCGAGGTCGGCCTGGCGGGTCACCCGGACCTCCGGCATGTTGCCGCCGAGCGTGTCTTTGAGCTCATCCGCCGTGCCCGCGGTCACGACGCGCCCGGCGTCCAGGACGACGATCCCGTTCGCCAGCTGCCCGGCTTCCTCCATGTTCTGGGTGGTGAGCAGCACGGTCGTGCCTTCGGCCACGAGCTCCCCGATGAACTGCCAGAGGTCGTTGCGCGTTCTCGGGTCGAGCCCGGTGGTCGGCTCGTCCAGGAACAGGACCGGCGGGCGGCCGATGAGACCTGCCGCCAGGTCGAGACGGCGCCGCATGCCGCTGAGTACGTCTTGACGGGCTTGTCCCCGGCGCCTGCGAGTGACATCCGCTCGAGGGCCTCCCCGGCGCGGCGCCGGTACACCGGCTTGTCCAGGTGATAGAGGAGCCCGACGAGCTCCAGGTTCTCCCGGCCGGTGAGCAGCTCGTCGACGGTGGCGTACTGGCCTGCGAGCCCGATTATCGACCGGATCGCCCGCGCGCTCGCCATGACGTCGAGTCCCGCCACCCTGGCGCGACCGCTGTCGGGGCTGAGCAGGGTCGAAAGCACCCGCACCAGGGTGGTCTTTCCGGCTCCGTTCGGTCCGAGCAGGGCGAGCACCCGGCCCGCCTCTACCGACAGGGTGACCTCGTCGAGGGCGCGGGTAGCACCGAACCGTTTGGTGAGCGCTTCTACCTCGATCATCCGGGCCGCTGGCGCGTCGCCTCCTATGGAACGGATCAGTTCCGTTCCGGCAAGTATGACGCACGCTCACGAGCCGTACCGGAGATCGGAATCAGCGCCCGGACGACCGCCGCGGTCCAGCAGGCGGCGGCGCGGGCACCGGGGCGGTGACAAGCGGCAGGACGACGTCCTCGAACACCTTTCGGATGAAGGCCCGGCCGGCCGGCCTGCCCGTCACCAGGCGAAGCGCGTTCAGGCCGAGCAGGACATCGGGCACGAGGGTCAGGTCGCGGCCCGGCGGGATCTCGCCTCGGGCGACGGCTCGGGCGAGCACGCCACCGAGGACCTCGCGGGACCGTCCCAGGACGTGCTCATCGAGCGCGGCGGCCAGGGCCGGATCGCGGCTCGCCGCGGTCGCGGCACCGAGGATGACGCTGATCGTCTGCCGCTCGGCGTCGCCGAAGTCGGGGACCATGACGATCAGTGCTTCGATGTCACCGCGGAGGGTTCCGGTGTCCGGCACTTCCGAGGTGGCCAGCTGCGCTCGCCACCAGCCGATGGCCGCTGCCACCACGGCAGCCTTGGATGCCCAGCGCCGGTAGATCGCTGCCTTGCCGACATTGGGCCCGCGCGGCGATATCGTCCATGCTCAGGCGGTCGTAGCCGTGCGCGGCCAGCCCCTCGAGAGCGGCCCGCAGGATGGCGGCGTCTCGCGCCGGATCGAGTCGCCGGGGACCGGCGCCCACCCGGCGCTGCCCGCCGCCGCTGCCGCTGTTGACCAGGACCCTCGGTCCCACCAATCCGAGCGCTGGCGATACGACACGGCTGCGTCCCACATGCTAGCCAGCAGGACCTGCGGCAGGACGCCGGCGCCCCGCGTGCGAGCAGGCCGCGGCCCCTGGGGTGCGGAAGCCTGCCGCGGCCCGGCGGGCGGGCTGCGGCTTTCGCAGCAGCACCCGGTCCTGGTCAGCCCGGATCCGGACCATGGCTGGCGAGCGAGCGCCGGTGTAGCGTTCCTGATATAGGCGCTTGTGAGGTCGGAGGCACCCTATGCGTCTGACACCGGACCGGAACCTTGCGGCGACTCGCGCGCAGCGCGCCATCGCCCCACCGCGAGCTGCGGCTGTCCCGGTCACGCCTGCTCAGCCTGCGGCCGCAACTCGCGTGGCAGGCCGGTGAGCGCGCCGGAGCCGGCCGGCCAGGCGCCGGACTTCCGGGTTTTGTTCGAGGCAGCGCCCGGCTCTTACCTGGTGCTCGATCCCGGCCTGCACGTTGTCGCGGTCAGTGACGCCTACCTCCGGGCCACCATGACGGAGCGCGCCGCGATCCTGGGCCGGGCTCTGCTTGAGATCTTCCCCGACAACCCCGACGACCCCGAATCGACTGGAGTCCGCAACCTGAGCGCGTCACTGGACCGGGTGATCCGTACCGGCCAGACCGATGCCATGCCGGTTCAGAGATATGACATCCGCAGGCCGGAATCTGAAGGCGGCGGGTTTGAGGAGCGGTTCTGGAGCCCAGTCAACTCGCCAGTGTTCGGGCCTGACGGCGCAGTGTCCTACATTATTCACCGCGTCGGGGATGTGACCGACTTCCTGCTCAAGCAGGCCGGTGACGGAGAGCATCAGGTTGCCGAGGAGCTCAGGTCGCATGCCGAGGTGATGGAAGCGCAGATCTGCCAGCGGACGCGAGAGGTGGCAGCGGCTAACCGCAAGCTCAAGGAGGCCAATACCGAGCTAGCCGTCCTGTACGACAGATCACGGGAACTCGACGAGCTCAAGACCCAGTTCTTCGCCAACGTCAGCCACGAGCTCCGCACGCCGCTCACGCTGGTCCTCGGCCCCGCTCAGAAGATGCTTGACTCGAGCGCTGCCGATGACCCGCGCCGCCGCGACCTGGAAGTGGTGGTGCGCAATGCCCGCCTGCTGCTGAGCCATGTCAACGACCTGCTCGACGCATCCAAGCTCGAGGCGGCCAAGGTCGAGCTCGACTACGCCGACGTCGACCTGGCCAGTCTGGTGCGCCGTGCGGCCGCGCATTTCGAGTCGGCCGCGGCCGATCGGGGAATTGCCTTCACGGTGGCGGCCGGCGAGCGCGTCCCCGCGCAAGTTGATCCCGGCCGGGTGCGGCAGGTGCTGCTTAACCTCCTGTCTAATGCCGCCAGATTCACCCCCGACGGCGGGGCCATCAGGATCGAGCTCAAGCACGCGGCTGGTTCGGCGTCCGCCGTCGTCGAGGTCGCGGACAGCGGGCCCGGCATCCCCGCGCAGCATCGCGCCGCGGTATTCGACCGGTTCCGCCAGGTCGACGGCGGACCGGCACGACAGCACAGAGGCACCGGCCTTGGCCTGAGCATCGCCCGTGAGCTGGTCAGACTCCACGGCGGGACGCTGACGGCGGCGGATGCTCCCGAAGGCGGCGCGTTGCTCCTCGCGCAGCTGCCGCTGGTGGCGCCGTCACATGCCCGGGTGCGCCCGGGGCAGCCGACGTCCCCCGAGCAGCCGACGTCCCCCGAACAGCAGTGGTCCTCCGAGGTGCCGGCGCTCCCCGAGGTGCCGCCGCCGTCCGGACTCGATGGTTTTGCCGGTGCCGCCGACGTCGCGGACAGCCAGGTCGCCGGCCAGGCTGACCGGCCGCTCGTGATCGTGGTCGAGGACGACCCCGACATGAACCGGTATGTCTGCGACGCCCTGGCCGGTACGTACACAGTCCAGGCCGCCCTCAACGGCAAAGACGGCCTCGACAAGGCCAGAGCGCTCCGGCCCCACCTGATCGTGTGCGACGTCATGATGCCCGAACTCAGCGGCGAGGAGCTAGTGCGGGCGGCTCACCAGGATGACCAGCTGGAGGGGACGCCGATCCTGATCCTGAGCGCACGAGCCGACGACGCCCTGCGGATCCGGCTGCTCCATGAGGGCGCCAGCGACTATCTCCTGAAGCCCTTCTCGGTGGCAGAACTGAGAGCCAGGGCCGACAACCTTGTCAAGGTCAGGCTCGCCGATGAGCAGTTGCGAGAACTGCAGGCGATGGCAGACCGCGATCGCATCGCAACTGACCTGAACGACCAGGTCATCCGGCGGCTGTCCGCGCTCACCATGCGCGTCGCCTCGCTGCGCCCGCTGGCGTCTGCCGTTGTCGCCGGGCGGCTCGATGAGGCAATCAGCGAGCTGGATCACATCATCACCAGCATCCGCAAGACGATCTTCGGCCTGCATCAGCCTGCCCGGCCCGCCCACCAGGGCGGGGATGTCACGGCCGGCCTGCGCACGCAGGTGACCGCGCTCGCCGTCGAGGCGGGGGAGCAGCTGGGATTCGCGCCGCGCGTGCGCTTCGACGGGCCTGTCGATACCACGATTACTGCGGATATCGCCGGGCAGATGCTCGCCGTCCTGCGCGAGTCGCTGTCAAACGTGCTGCGGCACGCACAGGCGGCCGCCGTAGACGTGACAGTGGCTGCCGGGCGCGAGCTGATCCTTACCGTGGCCGACGACGGAGTCGGTCCGCCAGCAGCGCCGGGCACGGGGAACGGCCTGCGCAACCTGGCCGCCCGAGCCGAGGCCCTGGGCGGGCACTCTGGCATCCGTCCCCGGACTCCCCGCGGGACGATCATCGAATGGTGCATCCCGCTCCGGCCGGAGCAGGTGCCCTGAGCGAGGTTCGAGCCGCGGAGGCCCGCTGCCGCGCAGCGTGCGCCGGGACACACGCTGCCTTGCTGCAATGAGCGGCGCCAGCGGGTGGCAGCAGGCTGCCCGGGGACACCGGTCACGCACGGATGCACGGTGAACCCGGCCCGGGCCACGTCTCGGGCGATGCGGCCGGGCAGTCCCGCCCGCGGAGCGACGGCGCCCAGCCGACCGCCGTGCTCACCGGCCAGCCCGGCGGCGGCGGCCCGGAACCCGGCGCACCCGGCCGGCTCCCCTGGCGCGGCCAGACCCGCCCGGGTGCCAGAGTGTGCGGCCAGTGTGCGGCACGCCGCTGGCGGTCTGCCCGCGGCCGGCGGGCCGCTGCGGGCTGGGCATCCGGCTCACCCATCGCCGACCCGCCTTCCCGCCCGGCCCGCGGGCACGCCGGCCGGCACCCCGCGATGGCCGCAGTGCGGGCACCCGGCTGCCCGGAGCCGCAGCCCGGGCGGGCGCCGCGCCGTGGTTGCAGTTCTGGTTGCAGTTCACCAGGGTCCAGGGAATGCCGGGCGGGTTCACCTGCCCAGGCCAGGACGCTCGCGGACCTGAGCGAACCGCAGAGCCGCGGACTTTAATCCGTGGATCAGAGTTCGATCCTCTGACGCCTCACCTGCGAAGACGCAGTTTCCGGGGTAGCTGCCGTGGAACGGTTCGTGGAGCGGCGCATGCCCGCAGCGTCTGTGGCCTGTTTCCATGGCCATCTTCTCTGGTCACGCAGAGCGACTACCGGCAGCTGGCCGCGCGTCTCCGCGTCTGGGCCGCGCGTTAGCAGCTGCCTCAAGATCATCAGCGGCGCAGCGCCGGCACCAGGTGCGCGCGGTCATTGCGGACGCGGGCCTACAGGCCCCCCGCCGAGCTGCTTCCCGAACGGCGAGCCGCACACACTGATCCCCTGCTGCTGCAGGATCTCCCGCAGCACCGTACCGAGCACCCGCCGCTTGCGGGCATCGAGCCCCCGGATCCACTCCAGGCACGGCTTGACGCCGGAGTCGCCCTGGTAGAACTCGATCTCATACGGCACAACGCCACACCGCAGCAAGAATCAGGCCCCGGCGGGCCAGCGGCCGGCGCGCCCGGCGCCCGCCTCGTCGGACAAGGCCGTCCCGTGACGACGCCGCGCCCGGCTCCGGGCCCGGAGCCGCGGGACGACGCGTCAGCCACCGCACCTCGCCGGGCACCGTGCTCAGCGGCGCGCCGTAACGTGCTGCCAGATTCCGTAAGGCCGTACTCCCGCCCCGGGCTCAGCAGTACCGCGGCAAGGATGTCAGCCTGCGGCGGCGGCCGGAACACCGGCAGCAAGGCCGGCGCGGCACTACGCATCACCCGAAACTGACTGCGGACTAACCGAAGCGCCAGGCAGGCAGCGCCGGATCGCTGAGAGCGGCAACGCCGAGCTGGCAGCCCGCAGCACCGTCGAGACAGCCTGTGCCAGCTTCGCCGACCTGGCCGCCGAGTCCGTGGCCAACCTGCACCTGCTGGCGGAGCTAGCCGCGCGGCCTGGCACAAGGACCGGCTTGCCGGCGCTGCCTCTCCCGGTGCGCGAGCTGGCGAGCTAGCGCGGCGGCAGCCGACTCGGCACGACCGCTCGCCAGCTCCTGCAAGCCAGCGACGGCGCAGCGCCCGACCGCAGCCGTGCTGCGGCACAAGCGCTCGCCGCGCTGGTGATGCGAACTGAAGCCGACATGGTCTGACGGGCGCCCATCAGATTCGCTGGGCCGCCATGGCAGGTACCGCAGCCAGGCCGGGAAACGAGCCGACACCTGTTCCGGTCGCAAGTACCCGGCTTCGCCGAGGATCCCAACGACCAGAACGAGCCAGGACACCAGGAACGCCCATGGCCATCCTGGTGCCCCCCGCTACGGGGCCGACGTCGAAGGAGAGCGCAGAGATCTTGGGGGGCTGGCGCGGACCTTCTTTCACCTCAGGCAACCCCAAGGTGCAGCCGATCCTTTCCTGTCCTCCAGCTGGCGGCCGAATCGAGCGCGACAGCATCGCCGGCGAGCGGCGCGATTAGCGGCAATAGCGAATGACGGCTGCGGGCTGCCGGAGAGGATCTGGTGCAGGTCCGATGTCTCTTGTCCCAGTTCATCCGCGACCTCGGCCGGTTCCCGGTGGCCATCTCGGACGAGAGTCCGTGGCGGGTCGTCAACCGGATCGGCGACCTCGTGCGCACCGCGCTCGGCGCGCTTCCCGGCGAATTCGAACTCCGGTCGGCGGAGGTCGCGGTACACCGCTCGGCCGCGGTTGCGGGCTCCGCTGTCCTGACCGGCCCGGTGATCGTCTCCGCCGGATGCCGGATCGGCCCCGGCGCGGTGCTGCGCGGCCGGGTGTGGGCCGATGAGGACGTCACGATCGGCCCGAACTCGGAGATCAAGAGCTCGCTGATCTTCGCCGGCTCCGCGGCGGCCCACCGCAACTACGCCGGAGACTCGGTCATCGGCCGGAACATCAACCTGGAGGCCGGAGCGGTCCTGGCCAACATTTCGACGAGCGCGCGAACAAGGAGATCTTCGTGCTGGCGGCCGGGCAGGTCATCGCGACGGGCCTGACCAAGCTCGGCGCGATTCTCGGGGCCGGCACTCGGATCGGGGCCAACGCCGTCACCAGCCCGGGAACCCTGCTGCCACCCGCCAGCGTCGTCCCCCGCCCGGGCCTGACCGAACAGCTGCCCGGCCCCCAGCCACCGACCTGATCCGCACGATCCGGCGACCACTTGACAGCAGCCCAGGTGAGCGCGCAGAGCGGCGTGAGCGGTCGACCTTGGGCTTGCTATTTCCTGTCGTCTTCGTCGTGCAGGGATTCGGCTAGTGACTGGATGACGCGTTCTAGTTCTGGCAGGTCATCATCGACGGTGGCCTGCAAGATCGCGTGGGCGGTGTCGAAGTAGCGATGGGCCAGGTGATCACGCATACGGGCGATCTGGCTCCATGGGATAGCGGGCTGGGTGGAGAGCAGGTCGGCGGGTAGTGCCTTGACGGCTTCGCCGATTTCGAGCAGCCGGATCCGGACCGCGTCGAACACCAGGCCGTCGGCGAGGGTGCCGCGCTGCAGGTGAGAGCGGATCGCGTCGATCGCGGCCTGGATGTCGGACAGTCGCTGGCGTTCCCGGTAGCTCACAGCGCCACCAGGTCGCGCTCGGCACGGGAGCGGACGTCCGGCTTGAGATCCTGCGCTGGCACCAGGTCGACCCGGGTGTCGGCAATGGCTTCCAGATCCGCCTGCACACGCCCGAGTCCGAACAGGCTCATGCCCGGCGGCAGGTCCGCGAGGAGGTCCACGTCGCTGTCCGGGCGGTCCTCGCCGCGGGCCACGCTGCCGAACACGCGCAGGCCAGACACCCCGTGGGCGGCCGCAGCGGCGATCAGGTCGTGCCGGCGGCGGCGGACCCGCCGGCCTACGGGCCCCGACAGCCTGCTCAGGCGCCGCGGCTGCCGCCGCACCTCCGCAACCAGCTCATAGCCGGCCGCCTCGACTAGCGCGGCCAGGGTCGGCAGGGAGGGTTGCCGGTGCCCGGACTCATAGGTGCTGATCACGCTTTGCGTGACGCCCGCCCGGGCAGCCAGTTCTAGTTGCGACAGGCCAGCACCCTGGCGCGCCTGCCGCAGCAGGCCGCCGGCTGTGAATGCTTCGGAAGCCACATCCGCCAGTATAGCGGATCGTCGATATCCTCTGCTCCGTCCAACCCGTCCGCAAATCGGCAGAGTCGGGCGCCGACGAGCCGAGTGATGACGCATGACAGCGCACAGATCACGCCGATCTGCGCGCCTGACCAGCGCCGAGAAGCCTCCGGCCGCGCCGAACGGGAGTGTGCGCTTCGCAAGCGTCGAGACAGGGTTACGAAGCGTGACCGTTCGAGGAGCCTGTGGGGCTCGATTACTCGATCTGGCCTGGCCTGGGCAGTCTTGCCGGGCTGGGAGCATCGCTGAGTGATCTTCTCGGTGGGCT
>CABECR010000114.1_pt1 | contig 21364 bp, 25 predicted proteins | sample 3422471 | NCBI WGS metagenome assembly CABECR01 (sample SAMEA5534328, study PRJEB31848) | metagenome | biome: tundra; feature: field; material: soil | place: USA | collected 2013-05 | depth 0.15 m
ACTCCGGCGAGCGGGCCGTCGGCGGCGCGGGAGAGTGCTGGCGAGAACAGCCGCAGCGCCAGGCCGTTCACTGCGGCGTTCGCTTCCTCGACGCTGCGGCAGGCGCTGGCAGTCGGCGCGGACGTGCTGCGGGTGGACTGGCCAGATGCTGACTACATCGCTGACCTGGCCGCAGATGAGCAGACCCCGACCCTGGCACTAGCCGACGCGGTGCACGGCGACCAGCCCGCGCTGGTGCGGTGCGGTGACCGATCTGCCGACCGGAGCACCGGCGCGCTGCCGGCGTTCCTCGCCCGTGAGCTCGGTGCCGCGCAGGCACTCGGGCTGGTGTCCCTGCCGGTGGACGGCAGTCAGCTGATCGCAGAGCGGCGGCTGCCGGCGGGGCGCCGCGAGCCGCTGCGCATCCCGCCGCCGCCGTCTGCTCGGTGGAGGCCGCGGGCACCCCCTCGCGGCGGCGCTGCGATCGCAGCGAGCGCGGGTGCCGGTAGTGGTCCCCGCAGTGCCGCCGTCGCAGGTGCGGGCCGGGGCGGTGCGCCCGTACTCACCGGGCAGCCACGATGTTCCGCCCGCACCGGCGGGCTCGGCGCGTGAACGGCTGTTCGCTCTCAGCGGCGCGCTGACCCGCCGCGAGCCGCCGTCGGTGATTGGCCCGGTCGAGCCTGACCGGGCGGCGGCCGAGCTGATGGACTATCTGCGCCGGTCCGGCTACGTTCAGCAGGGCAGCCCCAGTCGGCCGGAAGGACAGCCGTGAGTGATCTGGCCGGACTCACTTCATCGGAAGCGGGCCAGCTCGCCGAGGCCGGCGCCCTGCTCGCCATTCCGGTGGCCGCCACCGAGCAGCATGGCCCGCACCTGCCGCTGTCGACCGACACCGACCTTGCCGTCGCGCTCTGCGCCCGGCTGGAGCAGGCCCGCACGGATGTCCTGATCGCCCCGGCGCTGGCCTACGGCTCCAGCGGTGAGCACCAGGGCTTCGCCGGGACGCTGTCCATTGGCCAGGAAGCGCTGGAGCTGATGCTCATCGAGCTATGCCGCTCGGCCACCCTGACGTTCTCCCGGGTGCTGCTCGTCTCGACCCACGGCGGCAACGCGGCGCCGGTGCGGCGGGCCGAGCAGCGCCTGCGGGACGAGTCGCGCCAGGTGCGCGCGTGGATGCCGCACTGGCAGGGAGATGCACATGCCGGCCGGACCGAGACGTCCCTGCAGCTCGCGCTTGCGCCGGGCCGGGTAAGACTTGACCGGGCGCAGGCAGGTGACCGGCGGCCGATCGCCGAGCTCCTGCCAGTGCTGCGCGCGTCGTCGGTCCGCGCGGTGAGCGCCAACGGCGTGCTCGGCGATCCGCATGGCGCGTCCGCGGCCGAGGGCAGCAAGCTGCTGCAGGAACTGCTCGCGGACCTGCTGCGTACCGTTCAGGACTGGCGGGCGGCGTGACTTCGGTGCGGGGCCGTGCCGGTCGCGCCGGCCGCGGCAGCCAGACGAGACCGGAACCGCGGGCGGGAGGCAAGGGAGCATGAGCGAGCCACGGCACCGGGTCGCGCTCGTGACGGGCGCGGCACGGGGCATCGGCGCGGCGACGGTCTCGGCCCTCGCTGCGGGCGGCTGGCGGGTCGTTGCCGTCGACCGCTGCGCCGATGACCCCGCCCTGCCCTACGGCCTGGGCACCCGCAGCGAGCTGGATAACGTGGTCGCGGCCGCGGGCCGCGGCGTCGTGGCGGCCGAGGCGGACACGCGCGACCCGGCGGGGCTCGCCGCAGCCGTAGCGCAGGCAGAACAGAGCTGGGGCGGCCTGGACGCGGCGATCGCCGTTGCCGGTGTCATCGCCGGGGGAGTCCCGGCCTGGCAAGTCCCGGCCGAGCAGGAACGCGCCGTGCTGGATATCGACCTCGGCGGCGTGCTGGCCCTGGCCAGGGTGGCTCTGCCTGCGCTGCTGCGCCGCCCCGAGCCGCGATGCGGGCGGTTCCTCGCCGTCGCCTCAGCGGCCGCCACCCGCGGGCTGCCGATGCTTGCCGCCTATTGCGCGGCGAAGGCGGGCGTGGCCGGTTTTGTCCGTGCCCTGGCCGCTGAGCTGCGCGGTACCGGCATTACCGCGAACGCGGTGAGCCCCGGCTCGACTCAGACGCCCATCCTGGACGAGAGCGCCCGCCTCTACGACCTGCCGAGGGCTGAGTCCTTTGCCGCGCAGCAGCCGCTGGCCCGGCTGCTGCGCCCGGACGAGGTAGCTGCCGTGCTGGCATTCCTGGCCGGCGACGGGAGCAGCGGCATGACCGGCGCCGTGGTGCCGGTCGATGGCGGCCTGGCACTATGACCGGGCTGGCACGGTGACCGCAGTGGCGGGCCCGCGGGTCACCCGACCAGAGGAGGCAGGCATCAGCGTTGACGCAAGGCTGCCGCTGGGCATCGCGATCGACTTCGATCAGGACACCAGGCAGATGACCAGCGACGTGCTGTTCGGCGGATCACCGGCCCGGGTGCTGCGGCTGAGCGCAGCAGGCCTGCAGGCGCTAGCCGAGCTTCGTGCAGGTTCCGTCATCTCATCCGCCGGAGCCGCTCTCGCGCGCCGGCTTACCGACACGGGCCTGGCTCATCCCCGTCCCGGCCGTGCGCTGGCGGAACCGGACGTGACTGTCGTGGTGCCCGTCCGCGACCGCGCCGGCGAGCTGGGCCGGTGCCTCAAGGCGGCCGGGGACCGCTACCCCGTGCTGGTCGTCGACGACGGCTCCGCCGATCCGTCAGCGGTGGCGGCGGTGTGCGCGGCCCGCGGGGCCCGGCTGGTCCGGCGCCCCGACAGCGGCGGTCCGGGCCCGGCACGCAACACCGCGCTGCGCATGATCGGCACCGCCCTGGTAGCGTTCCTGGACAGCGACTGCATCCCGCCGCCGGGTTGGATCAGCGCGCTGACGGGTCATTTCGCCGATCCGCTCGTCGCCGCGGCGGCACCGCGAATCGTCGGCACCGACCAGGGCGTCTCGGCACTGGACCTTGGCGACCGCCCGGCCCGGGTCGCGCCGCTGACCCGGGTGGCCTACGTGCCAACGGCCGCGCTCCTGCTGCGGCGGAGCGCGCTCGGCGACGGCTTTGACGAGGCGCTGCGCTACGGCGAGGATGTCGACCTGGTGTGGCGGCTGATCGAGGCGGGCTGGCGGGTGCGCTACGAGCCGTCGGTGCAGGTAGCGCACCGCGAGCCGCGGTCCCGGCCGGACCGGCTGCGCCGCCGGTTCCGTTACGGCACCTCGGCGGCGCCGCTGACCCGCCGGCATCCCGGCTCCGTCACCCCGCTGGTGCTGCAGCCGTGGCCGGCGGTCACCATGGCCGCGCTGCTGGCCCGGCGCCCGCTGGCCGCCGGCGCCGCCTTCACCACCTCGACGGTGCTGCTCGTGCGGCGGCTGAGCGCAAACGGCCTGCCTACCGCTGGAGTGGTCCGGCCGATGGCGGGCGGCGTCTGGCGGACGTGGCTCGGCACCGGCCGCTGGTGCGGGCAGTACGCCGCGCCAGCTCTGCTGCTGGTGCTAGCCCGGCCTGGCGGGCGCACTCCGCGCATCCGCTGGGGACGACGGCTGGCGGCTGCCTCGCTGCTCGCCGGTCCGCCGCTGGCGCAGTGGGCGCGCGGCCCGGAAGGCAGCCCGCTGAGCCACACCGCTGATGCCCTCGCGGACGCGGCCGCCTACGGTGCCGGCGTCTATGCCGGCTGTCTGCGCGAACGGCTCATCTCGCCGGTGCTGCCGGTCATCGCCTGGAAACCATTCGAGGGGCTGCGAAGAAGACGCGATACCGGCTGAGGCCAGGTGCGCGTATTGGTGGCCATCGGAATCCGCTGCCGGCCGTAAGCGGCTGCCAAGATACGGCCAGTTTAGTCATGGAATGTGACGGGGGCATTGAGCGCCTTCCTGCGCAACAGGATGCGGCCGCGCGCCCTTACCTGGCGGTGCCGTGGATACCTCAGATTGCCGAGGTCGATGATCGTGTACGCCGGTGTGGCCGCATCCGCGGCCGACAGCGGGACAAGGCTGCTGGCGTCGCCGTGCCTGCATCTCGGCCGCCTTCGAGGCGAACCCTGGGGGCGCGGCGGCCGTGGAGAGGGTAAGCGCCTGCCTCGAAAGGATGCGCGCCCCTGCGCCGCGCCTTGACCTGCATCCCCGGGGCGCTCGATGAGTGGAGGCCCGCCGCCGCCGGCGCCGCCCGCAAGGTCGCGGCGGCCGCCGGCCCGGCCCGCGCCGAAGTCGAGGCCGCCATCGCCGGAGCCCGAGAGGACGGCACGTTTCACTGGGAGGCAGCACCATTCCTGGCAGCCGCGCCAAGTGCGACAGGGCGACCGCCGCCGGTGCCGCCCTGTGCACCCGGTCCTGGAGGCTCCCGGCCGGGGCCGCCGGCGCGACCGGCGACACGCCCGGCCGGATCTACGGGCCGCCGGCCCGCGAAGGGATCGCCGCAGCCGTCCCGGCCGCCGCCGGGGCAACGGCCGGCGCCGGCGGCATCCGCTGCCGTCCCGCGAAGGAGAGCCCCGATGCGTGAGCGCCACGCGAGCCTGGTCGTCATCACCGCTGACGGTGACACCGGCGAGGCCACGAGCTGCAGCAGGTCGTGGGTGATCCCGGAAGAAGAAGCCGACGACCTCGCCGAGGCGATCACCCGGATCTACGGGCCGCCCGCCGACGAGGGGATAACCACCATCGGCCGGCTCGCCGAGCACGCCAAGAGCAGTCCCGTCACCCATTTCCGCCCGCCGGAGGCGTCCGGGTGACTGACCTGCAGCCGGAGCCGTCCGGCGAGCCGCGGCACTGCCCGCGCCCGGACTGAATCGCTCCGGCTGCGGCCAGCAGCCCGGCGCCCGGTTACCCGCAGTCCAAGCTGCCCCCGGGTCAGTCCTTGCGGTCGCGTGCTCGTCATGACTACTCCTACGCCCCATCGGCTTTCGGGACAAGCCCGAAGACAGTCTGTTGATCCCGTCGGCGAGTTGCCGGGCACGGCATTCTTGTGCCCGGATCCGCGAGGTACATGAAGGCCGAGCAGCAACGACGCGGTCGGCGAGCTCACCAAGGGGGCGTCGCTGTTTGGCGTCGAGGTCGATGCAGCTCGGCCGTGCCGACGTTCCAGATCAGACAATCTGGAGGCACGCTGGCCACTTTCGGTTTCGAGATGCCGATCTCAAGACCCGTGGCCGCAAGGAGGAGGGCGTGACGTGGGGGGAGGCCTGCAGCTGGACCGTGGCCGGGCCGGTCGTGACGTCAGCCGACCTCGGCGGTTAGCTCGAAGGTGGTGCCGACGCTGTTCTGGATGAATGCGCCGGGAAGCTTGCGGGCGATGGCGTGGGTGGCTTTCCAGCCTGTGCAGTGGGCGGGGACGAGCACGTCGGGTGCCAGGTCTTCGAGGGCATCGATGGTGTCGGCGATGATGGGCTCGAAGAGCGGGCCGCTGAGGTGGAAGCCGCCGATGACCGCGTGGACCTTGTCGATGCCGGTCAGCCGCCGGGCGTAGCGGCAGATGTTGATGATCCCGGCGTGCCCGCAGCCGGTGAGGACCACGAGGCCCTTGCCGGCCACGTGGGCGATGAGGGCCTGGTCGTCGAGGATCAGCGGGTCTGGTGCCCAGATGCCGTTATGCCGTGCCTGGTGGATGGGGAACCCGTGCTCGAACCTGGTGGTGCGGTCGACTTCGCCCGTGATGAGCACCGAGCGGTCGAACAGGAACGAGGGCTGGCGGTTCTCGATGATGTCGAACCCGGCGCCCTCGAGTGCCCGGCGGCTCGTGGTGGGGAGCTCGAAAGGTTCCATGCCGGGGATGGCGAGCCGGCGATGGGTCCAGAACTCGGGGTGGATGACAACGGGCATGCCGGCAGGCCCGAGCCGGCCGATGAGCCCGGACAGCCCGGTCGTGTGGTCGAAGTGACCGTGGCTGCAGACGATCACCTCGATGTCTCGCGGGTCGCGCCCGAGGCGGCGCAGGTTGTCGGCGCAGCCGGTCGGAGTGAGCCCGGCGTCGAACAGCAGCCGGCGGGTGACGTCGCCCTTGCGGACCTCGACCAGAACGGAGAATCCGTGCTCGGCCACCGGCCAGTCGCGCGTTTCCCCCGCCTCGAGCGCCCGGGCGCCGAGCAGGGGAAGCGCCGCGCCGGCCAGCGGGCCGCCCATGGGAAGGCGCCTGGCAGGACCCTGGCCGGGAAGCAGGATGTCGATCGAATTGTCGCAGACGGTGAGCACCGACACCGAGTCGACCGGTTCGAGAGGCAGCACCTCGCCGGTCCAGGCTAGGCCGGCGGCGACGGCCGCAACGCTGGGCGCGGGCACTTCTCCATGGGTTTCACACACCTCAGCTCACCCTCCTCAGCTCACCCTCCTCAGCGGCACGACCTGCAGTCCCGTCCGCTTTCAGCGGCGGCGATATCCTAACGATAGTAGGACACCGATCGCCTTGCCAGCGAGCAGGGCAGCGGCGGCCCAGACCGACGCCGGCCGGCATACAGGAGGAGGCGGAACCGACCCCCGGGACATGCTGCCCGCTCTCTCCTTTGCTGCGATTAACGACCAAATCGTGGAAGCGGCGATGAACGAGCCCGACCGTGGTATTCGGTCCCTCGACGCCGACACTGGCCGGCCGCCGCTGCTGGTCGCCAGCTGTTGCCGTTCCAGTGCAGGACATAGGGCACCCGCAGGTTCTCCCCGTCGTTGTCGGCATAGCCCGTGCCCGCACGTCGTCGGCCCCGTCCGCGCTGACCCCGGTCAGCATGTTCGCATCGCCGTCCCTGGTGATGTCTGGGGTGGGCACGATCGACCATGCCGTCCCGTTCCAGTGAGCGGCCTGGGTGCTCGCCCCGTCGGTTTGTCGCTGCCCGACCCGAGGCTTCAACCGCGTTGCGTGACGAGCTGCCGGACGACCATCATCGCAGGCAGGAGAGTACATTCGTGGCGCCGTGGCAACCTGGCGATCACCTGGCTTCCGGGAACTGCTAGCGAGGTGAGTCGCGCCTGCTGCGCTTGCGGCGTTCCCGCGCCGCCGCCTCTATCCGCGGCCACACTGGGGATCCGCGGCCACACTGAGGAGGGGTATCACGAAGCGTCGCCTGCCGGAGGGCCGTGTCGTCGACCATCCGCATCAAGTCGACGATCTCCGGTCCGCGTCGCCGGGCGCGGGTGATCATCGAGGATGACGAGCCCAAGTAAGCGGCCACCCCGGAGAGAAGCAACAGGTTGGCGACGACTACCCGCTCCGGCTCGACCCCGCCGGGGTCGTCGTAGCTGTCGCCATCCGATGGATCCGGGGCGACGAAGGCAACGCTGCCCGCGCCGGTGAATTCACACGCTGCCGCGCACAGCACGCACGGTCGCTGCGAAGACCACAAAGTCAGGCTGGCAAGCTCGGTCCCAGTTTCAACGGCGGCGAGCGCGTTCATCTCAGCGTGCGCGACGGGCGTGCACTGCGGCTGGTCAGTCCCGCCCGCAGGATCGTAGGCACGGTTCCGGCCCTCGCTGACCCGTTCACCGTTGCTCCCAGCGATCACAGAGCCAACAGGCACTCCACCGGCGAGGAAGGACTCATGCGCAAGCTCCCGGCACCGCAGCAGCGCATCGTCGGCCTCATGCCACATCGCATCCAGACCAGACATGCATCAACGGTCCCAGGTCACGGCCCTAGCCGACGCGCGTTCGTCGACGCCACCAGGACCTGTTCGCGTCCGGGCTGCAGCGATCGGACGCGGCGACCGCCGAAGTGGTGGCGGGGGCAATCAGCCGCACCGTGCGGCAGTTCTCAGTTTGACCGGCATCAGCGAGCTTGCCGCAATGTCGGCTATGCCGGCGACCGGGGCGGTTCTCGGAGTTGCCGCGGCCGGTAGATGTCGGAACGGTGTTCGATAGCCACGACGTCGACCCGGCGGTGCGGATCGTCAATGCTGTAGATCACGCGGTAGTCGCCGCGGCGGGCGCTGTGCAGTCCTTCGAGCCTTAGCCTGAGCGGCTTGCCGACCCGGTGCGGGTTGGCTGCCAGTGACCCGTACAGGAATTCCACCGCCGCAGTGGCGGCCTTCGCGGGCAGCCGGGCCAGCGCGCGGCGGGCCGGGGCCGTCCCGGCGATGGTGAAGCCGCCCTCGCTCACCGGCCGGGGATCAGGCGCCGTGCTTCTTCTTTGCTCAGCACCGGCGCATCAGCGGAGCCGGCTTCGGCCAGCGCCTCGCGGATGTCGTCCATGACCGCCGCGCTGTCCATGACGTCGAGGGTTTCCTCCAGGGACTCCAGGTCTTCCACGCTGATGATCACTGCGGCGGGGCGGCCGTGCTTGGTGATCACGACACGGCCGTGCTCGCGCTCCAGGCGGTCCACGACCTCCGAGAGCCGGTTCTTAACGTCCGCGAGGGACATCTGCTCAGCAGCTACTATCATAGCCATAAGTATAGCTACTTTCGTTGGGGCGAGACCAGCGGCGAACGTCCTGTGCCGCGCGTTGCGCACGTCGCCGACGGCGGTGCCCGCGTTCAGGCGGCGCTGTCGGGCAGGTCGGCCGGGTAGGTGACCTGGATTTCGGTGATTGCTGCCGGGAAGTCACGCTGGTTGTTGGTGATGAACCGGTCGGCGCCGAGGCTGACCGCGGTGGCGAGGTGGGTGGCGTCGGCCGCCCGCAGCCGGTATTTGCTGGACAGGGCGGTGGCGAGCTCGGCGGCTGCCCGGTCGACCGGGCGCAGGTCGAGCCGGGCCAGCAGCCCGGCAAGGATGCGGACGTCGCCGGCGGCGCCGTCGCGGAGCGGCTTGCTGAGCACCTCTGGCAGGAGCAGGACCGAGCCAGCGCCCGCTGTGGTGCTGGCGGCTTCCTGGAACAGCGCGATCACGCGGCGGCCTAGCGGGTGGCCAGGGACGGCGGCATAGATGAGCACGTCCGCGTCGAAGGTGTCCATTACCGGCTGTCGCGGCCGACCCGGATTTCGCGGATCAGTTCCTCGGCGCGCCGGGCCGTCAGTCCGGGCTGCACGGGCAGCGCCGCGGCGGCCGCTCCTGCCAGCAGCTCGTGGATCCGCTCGGCATCTTGCAACGCTTCCCGTGCCCTGCTGCGCAGGGCGTCTGGCCGCACAAGAACCGCCACGGGCCGGCCGTGCCGCGTGATCGTGACCTCCTCGCCGTCCTCGACGCGGGTGAGCAGCTCAGGCAGCGCGGCACGGGCCTCAGAGACGGTCATCGACGTCATGAGAATGACCGTACGGCAATGTACGCAGACGTACAACTCCCTCCTGCCCCCTGTCGGCGGCATGCTGCCTACGTCGTACGCCCGCACCTGAACGCGCGCTTCTGCCGCCGACCGGGCGATCTTGCTGAAGAGCGCGTTTCACATCCGCTTTCACGCCGGGGGGTCGACGGTTGCCCACAGCTGAGTGCGTGCCTCCTCGACCATGCGCATGATGCCCTGAGCACCGCTGGCCTCTGCGATCGCGCCCGCGTCCTCGACCAGCGCCAGCGCCCCTCGGCGCGGCAGCCCTCTGCGGCGGTGATTTAGGCCAGCCCAACCAGATTCGCGGCAACCCCGGGCAAGAACCCGCGCTCCCGGCGGAGTCGCACTGACTCCGCCAGCCGCTCCCGCGCCCTGTCCAGCCGGTCGGCGACATACTCCGCGATGCCCAGGTGCCGCACCGCATAGGACGTTGTCAGCTTGTCGCCGACCTGCGCCGCCAGCACGTATGACCGGTGGCCGGGTCGTTCATGCGCGATTCCTTGAGCAGCGAGAAGAGGACCCGGAGCAGCGCGACGAGACCCGCATGAGCTGGCGTTGTTCGTGCGTGCGGCGCAGCTCTATCAGGCGCTCGGCGACGTGCGCGGTGAGGGTGAGTCGCTGTTCTGGGTCGGCTGTTTCCACCAGGTTGTCCGGGGCGGCAACGACGCTGCGGTTCCCGTTCTCGAGCGCTCGGCTACTGCCACCGCGCTGGCATCGCCACCGAAGACGGCACGCTCGCAGAGCAGCCTGGCCCGTTCGATCCGTCCATCCGCGCTCATCGTCGCCGCTGCCCACACTGATCGGTGCACCGCCCCGAACGTTGCGCGCTGGCACAACGCCGGATCGGCCCCCACGCACAAACGAACCGCGAGTCTAACGTCCAGCTGGAGCTCAGGGCCGCCCTGGGCAGATCTCGCTCTTGCCGCGCACGGGGCGTCGCGGTTCGGGCGCTTGATCACGTGTAGTGGTAGCGGGCTTGGAGGATGACGATGTCATCGCCGTCGACAAGGTAGACGAGCCGGTGCTCCTCGCTGATGCGCCGCGACCACGCCCCGGTGAGGGCATGGCGCAGCGGCTCGGCCTTGCCGATGCCCTCGAACGGGTCGCGCAGCACGTCGTCGGTCAGCCTGTTGATCCGCTTGAGGGTGGCGCGGTCGGCGGTCAGCCAGTAGGCGTAGTCCTGCCAGCCGCTGGGGGTGAAGACGAGCCTCACCGGGCGAGGGGGTGTTCCTCCCGGTCGCCGCGCTGGGCCTGGGCCAGGCCTTCCAGATTCCGCAGGACGCCTTTCAGGGACGCCGGAGGCTCGTGCAGTATCACGCATCTGCCACCGTCCTCATGGTGCTGGAAGCTCCCGGGTGGCCGGCCTGCGCGGCGGCCTCGCGTTAGGTTTCGGCGTTGATCTCGCCGCCGAGCAGGACCGCCAGGCCGGTGCACATGCGCGGCTGACTGGCCTACTGCCCTTTCAGTCTTGGTCGCTTTTCTCCGGCCCCGGCCCTGCCGCTGTCGCCGCCGGCTCAGAGCCATTCTGGGAGCCGTGCCCGGCGCTGTGCAGAGCTGCTTTCAGGAGCTCGGAAATCCCGCTCTCGATGCCCTGAGCCAGCACCTCCAGGTCAGGGTTCGTCGCGTAGTCCCCGGTGATCCCGAACGTCAGGCTCCCGCAATAGCTGAAGATCGCAATCCCGGTTCGGAGCGTCGTCGCGATCGGCACATATGGGATGATCTCCACGAGCCGGCGGCCGAGCGCGTAAAGCTGCTGGCGGGGTCCCGGCACATTGGTGGTAACCGTGACGATCTCCCGCTGCGGCAGTCCGTAGGCGAGGCGGGCGCCCAGCGAAGCCACCGGGAATGGTGTGTAGCGGCCCAGGGAGACCATCGCCTCGCCGACCATAGCTTCCTTGCTGGCCTTCAGGGTTGCCAGTTCGGCCCGGACGGCAGCAAGCCGGTCAGCCGGGTCGGCAATGTCGACGGGAAGGTTGGCCAGTATCACCGTCAGGCGGTTCTCGTAAATATTCTCCTCGCCCGCTGCGCGAACCGAAACGGGCACCAGCGACGGAACCATATGCCGCTGCAGGCTGCGGAAGCCGCTGCTGATCGCGGCCAGGACGATGTCGTTCACGGTGCCGCCGAGTTCCCGCTTGATCGTCTTGACATCGTCGAGGGACGCACGGGCGCAGGCATACCGGCGCTGCGCGCCGATCGGGCCGCTGAGGGAGGAGCCTGTGGCCGGCCGTAGCGCCCCGGCGATCTTCGCCAGGCCCATCACCGTGCCGGCCGCCTGCCGGAGGGCATCACCGGGATTGGCCAGGGCGCCGCTCAGGACTGAGGCCTCCCGCACCGGCAGCATGGCCGCATCTAGGGCCGACCTTGCGGCAAGCCGGAGAGCCGACGGCTCGGGGGATACGGGCGAGGAGTCCGCCGCAGCGGCGAGGCCGTCGGGCAGCGGCTCGGGCACGGGGGACGTATCGAAAATTATCCGGTACAGGTCGGTGCCCGAGATCCCGTCAACCATGCAGTGGTGCACCTTGGAAATCAGCGCCCAGCGACCGTTCGCGAGCCCCTCGACCAGCCAGTATTCCCACAATGGGTAGTCGCGGTCGAGCCGTTGAGCCATCACCCGCGCCATCAGCTTCCTGAGCTGCTCGTCCCCGCCGGGCGCTTGCAGCGCGGTCTGCCGGACGTGATAGCGCAGGTCGAAGTGCGGGTCGTCAACCCAGACCGGCGGTCCGAGACGCAGCGCTACCGTCCGGAGCTTCTTGCGGTAGAGCGGCACCAGCGGCAGCCGCCGGGCAATCTCGGCGACGAACTCGTCATAGGACGGCGGCGGACCCTCGAACACCGCGATGGACGCGATCGCCATCGACGTGTTCCTGTCCCTGTCCTCCGCATCGATGAACTGGGCGTCTATCGGATTGAGCCGGTCCATGACGCCCCCTCCGGACTGTGCCCGGTCCGCCCGGCGCGCCGGCCCGGGACGGGGCCGCCAGGTAACCGCTGAAGATCACTTCTGACATGATCGTAAGCCGCCGGGTTCAGGCCCGGCAGCGCCGATAGTCCTGCGGGCGGGGACGTTCGGCTCTCGTCAGGTGCGTCTCACGCGCTTGTCGTCGGGCGACGTCCGTGTGCCTCAATCCGGCCCTGCGGCCTCAGATCCGAGCGACGATCTCGCCCAGCCAGCCGAAGACGGCCTGCTGCCAGAGCCGCTGGCCCATTCCCTCGCAGTGCCCGCCGCCGCCCTCCGACGCCGTGAACTCCCGGAAATGCTTCTCACAGGTGAGCGCATCGAACAGGGCGGTGCTCTGGCCGGCAAAGTCGCCCTCGCCCTCGGTAATGAGGGTCGGGCAGGTGATCTTCTCGGCTCGGCCCGCGAGCGTGTACCCGGCCAGGATGCGCAGCCACTCGCCGAAGGTGGCGGCGCCCATCGCCGCCATCCGTGACCCGTAGAACTCCCGGTCGCGTGGCTTGCTGAGGAATCCCTCGAGCCCAGCGTCCATGTCCGGGTCACCGTCGAGTACCTTCTGCCAGTCCTGTTCACTGAACATGGATATGAAGCGCGAGGTGAAGTCGTACTGGCCCGGATCGCAGACCAGCGCGGTGATGCGCTGGTCCCCGCTGGCCCCGCGGGGAGCCAGGTAGCCGCCGAGGCTCCGGCCAACCAGCAGAAGCCGGCCGGAGTCGACGAAGGGCTGCCGGAGTGCCCAGTCGACCACCGGCGCGAGCACCGTCTCGAAGTCCGGCCGCATCGGCAGCCCGTGCTCCACCAGCATCCCGCCCTGACCCGGGCCATCCCAGGCCACCGCGTTCCAGCCGGCCTCCAGCGCCGCCTGCACCCCGTACTTGCAGAGCTCCTCGGCGGTGCCGTCGAAGCCGCCGGGAAACAGCACGGTCGGCCGCGGATCGGCATCTCCCCGCGCGGGCCGGAACAGGTAGCCGGGCATCGGGACCGGCGTAAACGGAATGGACAGCGCCTCGACGCGGAACGGCAGGAACGGCGCCGCCTGCCGGAATGCCGCACGCTGCCGCTGGTAGCCGGTGATGACGCGGTCATCGGCAAGGTCGTGACGCAGGAAGAAGTACGCCTGGCGCCAGTACTCGGCCGATCGCAGGTAACCTCGGGCAGCCGTCGGCTCGTGTCCCCTGGCCGCTGCGTCGTCCGCGGCCGCCAGCGCGACTGCGGCGGTGTGCGCCCACTCCTCATGCCACTGTCCGTACTCGCCGGGCGCGACCCGCCCGGCCGTGGCGATGGCTTCGCCAAGGTCGGCAGAACCCACGTAGGCCCCGATCAGCGTCCGCTCAAGCTGAGCCGCCATATCCGCGTCCGCGTGCAGCGTAACCATGATCCCCCCGTGCTGTCCCGGTGCTATCTTCGTGCCGTCCCCTCGGGGACGCCGCCCGGCGCCGTGCCGCCCGCGCTGTGCCCGGCGGGTCAGCCCTTGTGCTGCAGCGTGTAGCGGACGGTCTGCACCCGGATCAGGCCATCGCGGAACACGAAGGTGTCGATGCCGTCCTCGACCCTGGTCGCGGCAGCGTCGGCCGCCCACTCCAGGAAAAGGACATCGTCCTCGTAAATCAGGGTCTTCAGGTCCCAGTCCGCGTCCGGGACGTCGGCGAGCAGCTGAGTGAACGCGGCCCGGACGCCGTCCTTGCCGCGCAGGACCCCCGCGGGTGAGATGAAGAAGGCATCATCGGCGTAGTCGGCGACGATCTCGTCAAGATCGCCGGCGCCGAGTGCCTGGGCGTGGTGGGCGAAAACTTCCTCGGGCGTGCGGGTCATCACTGTCCCCTTCTGTAGCTGGCATCTCACACATACCCATTTCGCTCGTCCGCGCACGGGGCTTCAGGCGCCAGTCTTTGTCCGGATCTGGCGCTTAGTCGCCCACTGACTGCGCAGTGGCCCGGACGGGTCAGGATGCTGGCGCGGGCCGGTCCTTCCTCGGCAGCTTGCTGACGACAGTGTCGTAGGAGGCGTCGACGGCCTCGAGCAGCTCGTCATCGGGGATCGCGCCGCCGATCCGCAGGCTGTTCCACCCCGAACGTCCGATATACGCCATGACCGAAGCGTCTTCTGGGTAGCGCAGCAGCCATTCGTCGGCCGCCTCCCGGCTCTGGCCGCATTTGAGCCCGACGGCCGCCGCCGGCCGGGACCCCAGGAACGCGAAGATCTTGCTGCTGACCTTCGCGACGACGTCGCCGTCCCAGGGCTCGTCCTGCCACGCGCCGGGCTTGGCCAGGCAGTAGGCGAGCAGCTCGTCGCGCGTCATGGCCGCCTCCCTCATGAAACACTCCAATGTCGGTTGGCTGACAGAATGCTGGGCAGCAGTGACTGGACCTGACCGGGCAAGTACTGGATCCGCCTGCCGCGTACTCCGCGGCCAAGCATGGATAAGGAAGCTGACGTGCGCAAGGTTTCACTGGCCGAACTTGCCGTCTCCGCGCAGGGACTCGGCTGCATGGGCATGAGCGAGTGGTACGGCCGGGCCGACTGGGACGAGTCAATCGCGACAATTCATCGCGCGATAGACCTCGGCATTACCCTGCTCGACACTGCCGATGCCTACGGGGCCGGCCACAACGAGGTCCTCGTCGGCCGGGCGATCACTGGCCGCCGGGACGAGGTGCAGCTTGCGACGAAGTTCGGGATCGACCGGTCCGGCGGCGACGACAAGCGGGTGATCCGGGGCGAGCGCGGTTACGTCAAGAGGGCCTGCGAGTCGTCGCTGCTGCGCCTTGGCGTGGACCTGATCGACCTGTATTACCTGCACCGGCCGCCGCAGACAGCCGAGATCGAGGAAACCGTCGGCGCGATGGCTGAGCTCGTCGCCGAGGGCAAGGTGCGTTACCTCGGCCTCTCCGAGGTCGACAGCGACCTGCTGCGCCGTGCCTGCGCGGTGCACCCGATCACCGCCGTGCAGAGCGAGTACTCGCTGTGGGCCCGCGATCCGGAAACCACCGTGCTGGACGCCCTGCGCGAGCTGAACGTCGGCCTGGTCGCGTACTCCCCGCTCGGCCGCGGTTTCCTCACTGGCACGGTGGACGTCAGCGCGCTGGATGCCAGGGACTTCCGCAGCCGCAACCCGCGCTTCTCCGGCGACGCGGGAGCGGCCAACCAGGCGATCGCCGACGCGGTGCGCCAGGTGGCCGAGGCCAAAGGCGTTGCGCCGGCCCAGGTGGCCCTTGCGTGGGTGCATGCGCAGGGGGAGCGGCTCGGCGTCCCCGTCGTCCCGATTCCCGGTACCAAGCGGGTGAAGTGGCTCGAGCAGAACGTGGCCGCACTCGATGTCACGCTCAGCGCCGACGATCTGGCCGTGCTGGACCCGCTGGGCGACCAGGTCGTCGGCGCCCGCTACTGACTGCATCAGGCGGGCTCGAAGCGCCAGCGGGTCTGGCTGAATTCTCCCTTGCCGAAGCCGAAGGCCGTTGACGGGATGACCTCGTAGACGAGAGCCTCGCCGAGGGCATTGCAGCCGGTGGTGAGGACGCACAGCGGACTGAGCGCGAGGTTCTTTGCCTTGCGCCCGGTCGGGCCGGTGCAGAAATACATCGCCCCGTCCTGCCATACCGAGAGCTAAGACAGAGCCCGCCGGCAGCTGAATTCAGCGGCGCGGATGGCGGCATGCATGCGGCGATACCCAAATGTCAGGTGCCCGGATAGCTCGGACGGCCCGGTGTGCCTGCAGCGCGGCTTACCGTGCCGTCCGCAGCGCCGTCTGCAGCGTGGCGTAAAGGGCCTGCTCGAAGTCGAGGTAGAGCTGGAAGGCCGGTGCCTCGCCGAACGGCAGCGTCTGGGAGAAGATCGAGCCCGTCACCCGGCTGGCCGGGTCCACCCAGAAGTGGGTATTGAACAGGCCGGCCCAGGCGCCGCTGTTGGCCGCCCGCATCCCTGGCTGCTGCGTCTCGTTCAGCAGCAGCCCATGGCCCCATTTGAGGTTGGGGCCGAGATTGACGTCGGCGCTGAGTTCCGGGTGCGCGGTGGTGATCGACGCCGGGAAGTCCAGCCCGCCGATCTGGTTGGTGAATGCCCCGTACACCGTGGCATCGCTGAGGATCCGCACGTCGTCCAGGGCGCCGCCGCCGAGCAGCATCCGCTGGAAGGCCAGGTAGTCGCGCGGCGTGGAGTACAGGAAGTGCCCGCCGCCCCAGTAGTCCGGCTGCTGCGCCCAGTCAATGTCGGTCGCCGCGAAGGAGCCGTCCTCGCCGCGCACGTGCACCGGTGCGCAGTTGGCCCGCTGGGCGTCGGTCATGCGCGCGGTTGTGCTGGTCATCCCGAGCGGGCCGGTGATGTTGGCCTCGATATAGGCGTCCAGCGACTGCCTGCTGACCGCCTCGACCACCCGGCCCAGCCAGTCGACATTGATCCCGTATTCAAAACCGGTGCCCGGATCGGACACAAGCGGGGAGGTAAACACGGCATCGTCGCCGGGCAGGATGTTCGGCACGCCGGTGATCTGCTCATAGCGGTCGATGTCGCTGTTCCAGAACCAGTACCCGAAGCCGGCCGTGTGCGTCATCAGCTGATGGACGGTGGCCTGCTTGCGGGGCGGCCGAAGCCGCGGAGTGTCACCGTCGAAGCCGTCGAGCACCTGCAGGCTGGCGAACTCCGGCCGGTAGGCCTGCACCGGGGCCTGCAGGTCCAGGCTGCCGCGCTCGTGCAGCTGCAGAGCGGCCGTGGTCGTCACCATCTTGGTCATCGAGGCGATCCGCAGCATGGTGTCCTGGGTAATCGGATCGTCGGCATCGACACTGCGCCGGCCCGCCGCGCCCGCGTAGATCACGCCGTCGTCGCCGGCCGCCAGGGCAACGACGCCCGGCACGTCGCCTCGTGCCACGGCGCCCCGGAGTACCTCGTCGATTTTCCCGGTCACGGCCGTAACCCCCTGGTCTCGCTGTTGCCCTTGCTGCGTCGTCACATGCTCTCGCGGGCACCACGCAGCGTCAACGGCAGCGTCAACAGCGGCGGCTCAGCCCGCGGCTCATCCGACAGCTCAGCCGGGGTCGCGGCCGAGGAAGGCGACGAGCCGGTCACCGGGGCTGGCGTCCGGCGGCACCGGGACGGGGGCCGCGAATCGATCCGGCCGGTCGGTGCTGGTGACGAACAGCGGTGCGAGCGCCAGCAGCTCCCCGGCCAGTCCGGGCGGGATGGAGCGGTCGTTGCCGCAGGCCCGGCCGACGTCCCACCCGTGCGCGGCGATTTCGATAGCCCCGACGCTCGTCACGATCGACGCGGGCACGGGGCAGCCGCCAACGGCCGCCAGGTCGTCATCCGCCACGGTCCACGCGCCGAGCAGCCGGGAGGCCTGGCCCCGCAGCTCAGCGACCAGGTCGGCGGGCCGGCCAGCGTGATCGGCGACTGGGCGCAGGCCGATGCCGCCGGGATCGATGGCCTCCTGCAGCGCGGCGAAGGAGTCGTGCAGGTGCGCCAGCAGGGCGCCTACGTCCCACTCCGGGCAAGGCGTCCGATACCGCAGCGCTGCCTGAGGCACGAGGCGCAGGTTGCCGAGGGTGTAGCCGATCGCGCGCTCGAGCAGCGCGAGTCCGCCCGCCAGCGGTCTGGTCGCGCGGCCGTCGGTCATGAGCGGGTCGGCAAGACGTCGGGCAGTCCGAAGAAGGCAAAAAGCGAGACATCGAAAAATGCCGCCACGTGGTCGATAGCCGGCCCGCGCAGGTGCACGACCTGCAGCTGGAACGCCTGGTACTGGCCGCTGTCGTCGCGCAGGTACATGCCGAAGGCCGGCTGCCCGTTCGCCCTGGTCGCGAGGAGCCGCAGATCGCCAGGGCGCTTGGCGGGGCACTGAGCCGCGATCAGGCGGCCGATGTCGCCGGGGGTCTGATACCAGCCGGTGAACGGGGGCATCTCCCAGACGACGTCGGCGCTGAACAGCTGCACGAGCGCGGGAACGTCGTAGCGCTCGAAGGCCGCTACGTACTGTTCGAGCAGCTGCCGCTGCTGCGGTGTCGCGGGCTCGGTGACGCTGTCCTCGGTTGGGGCCGCCCGGCTGAGCTGCGCCCGGGCACGCTGCAGCACGCTGTTGACGGCGGCCGTGCTGGTGCCGAGCAGTTCGGCGACCTCCGCGGCCCGCCAGTTCAGCACCTCGCGCAGGATGAGGACGGCGCGCTGCCGGGGCGGCAGGTGCTGTAATGCGGCGATGAGAGCCAGCCGGATGCTTTCCCGTGCGGTGATGATCGCGGCGGGATCCGCCGTCCCGGCTCCGACCAGGACGTCAGGGATAGGCCCGAGCCACGGCACCTCAGGCTGCTGGGCCAGCTCGGCCTCAGGATCGGCGGCCGGGGCGCCGAGCCCGGTGGGCAGCGGCCGGCGGCTCCGGCTTTCCAGGGCGGTCAGGCAGGCACTCGTGGCGATCCGGTAGAGCCAGGTCCGCAGCGAGGACCGGCCTTCGAACCGGTCGTAGCCTCGCCAGGCACGCAGGTAGGTCTCCTGCACCAGGTCCTCGGCTTCATGCACGGAGCCGAGCATCCGGTAGCAGTGCGCGAGCAGCTCGCGCCGGTACGTTTCAGCCAGGGGGAGGAAATCTGTCTCCACCGCGCTGTCGGTCATCGTCTCGGCCTTTCGCTTCCGCTGCCTGTTGCCCCGCGTGTCTGTGCCCGGCCGGCCGGCTTGCCGCACCCGGAATAGACCAAGCCAGCAGCGAGAACTCATCGGTGCTCGCACGATGAGTTTTCCCTTCCCGGCCGGTCTGCAGGACCAGACACGCGCCGGTGCTGCGGTAAGGACCCTTACCTGACAGCATCGCACGCAGACCGGCGGCGCGATCGAATGTCTGGCGCACCGCGCAGCTTCGCCGGCCCTGCAGGCCGAGCTAGCGCAGCCGTATAGTGGTCCGGTGCCGGCCAGAAGGCTGCTGACCAGCCTGCCTCTTGTCCTCGCGGTTGCGCTGGCCGCATGCGATGCGGCGGCGTCCGCGCCGCACGCCGCGCCCGGCAGCCGGCGGCCGTCACCGGCGGTGACCCGAGCTGCCCCCGGCAGCGCGCCGTCGCCGGATATCACGCTGGAATTCGCCGGCGACGTGCACTTCACCGGCCGCACGGCCGCGCTGCTGAAGGATCCTGCCAGCGCCTTCGGCCCGATTTCCGCCGTGCTTGGCTCGGCCGACCTGGCCATGCTCAACCTGGAGACGGCCGTTACCAGCCGGGGAACGCCTCAGCCCAAGACGTACCATTTCCGCACGACGCCGACGGCCTTCACGGCGCTGCGCGACGCCGGCGTCGATCTAGTCACGATGGCCAATAACCATGCGCTGGATTACGGGCAGGTCGGGCTGGCCGACACTCTTGCGGCGGCAAGGGCGGCCCGCTTCCCCGTCGTCGGCATCGGCGTCAACGCGGCTGCCGCCTGGGCTCCCTACGTCACCACGATCAGGGGAACCCCGATCGCGATAGTCGCCGTGTCCCAGGTTGCCGAGCTGGCCTCGTCATGGGTGGCGACGAACAGCAGGCCGGGGGAGGCAAACGCGATCAACCTCGGGCGCACGCTTGCCGCGGTCAGGACCGCGAGGAGGCTAGCCAGGATCGTCATCGTCTTCGTGCACTGGGGCACGGAGGGCCAGGCATGCCCGGACGCCAACCAGCTGTCCCTGGCACCCAAGCTCGCCGCGGCTGGCGCGAGCATCATCATCGGCTCACACGCCCACATGCTTCAGGGTTCCGGCTGGCTCGGTCACACCTTTGTCGCCTACGGCATGGCCAACTTCCTGTGGTGGGAGAACTCGTTCAGCACGGCGACCGGGATCCTGAGGCTCACCGTGCCTCGCCGCGGCTCGCTGAGCGCACATTTCATCCCCGCGGAAGTCTCCGCGACGGGCCAGCCAGTCCTCCTCAGCGGCGCCGCGGCGAGACAGGCGGCTGCCCACTACGCCAGCCTCCGCAGCTGCACCGGACTGTCGGCGCGGCCGCCATCTTGATCCTCGCGGTCGCCGGGGGGTGAGGCGGGAATGCGGCGGCCCCGGCTGAGCCTGTCGCGCCCGGTGCTTGCGCTGCTTTGTTTCGTCTGCACGCTTGTCCTGGTCGACACGATGTTCTTTACCGCGCTGACTCCGCTGCTGCCGCATTACGCTCGCGCGGCCGGGCTGTCGAAGTCAGGGGCCGGGCTGCTGGTCGCTGCTTATCCGCTGGGCACTCTGGCGGGCGCGCTGCCCGGCGGGGTGCTCACCTCCCGGCTGGGCGAACGGCTGGTGGTGCTGCTCGGGCTGGCGCTGATGAGCGTGGCCACGTTCGTCTTCGGCTGGGCATCTGCTCCGATCGTCCTGGATGCGGCCCGCTTCGTCGAGGGGCTGGCCGGCGCATGCACCTGGGCAGCCGGCCTGGCCTGGCTGGCGACGGCCGCCCCGTCGCAGCGGCGCGGCGAGCTGCTGGGGATTGCCCTCGGCGCGGCGGTTAGCGGGGCGCTCTTCGGCCCGGTTGTGGGCGCCGTCGCCGGCGAGGTGGGGACCGGACCCGCGTTCACGGCTGCCGCTGTGGCCGGGGGTGCCCTGATCGTCGTGGCGTTCCTGGTGCCGCCGCCGCGGGCTTCGGTGCCGCAGCGGCTCGGCGCGGCATGGCCGGCGCTGCGCGACGGGCAGGTCGGGACCGGCATGTGGCTGACGATGCTCGCGGGCCTAGCCTTCGGCGTGGTCGATGTGCTCGCGCCGCTGCGCCTGAGCCAGCTCGGGGCCACCGCCGTGATCATCGGCGCCACCTTCCTGGCGTCCGCCGCGATTGAGGCATCGCTGTCGCCGCTGGCCGGCCGGCTGTCGGATCGCCGCGGTGCACTGGTGCCGATCCAGTTCTCGCTGGCGGCAGCCGTCGCGGTCAGCCTGCTGGCCCCGGTACTGGAGCCAGCGCCGCTGCTGATTGCCCTGCTGGTCGTCGGCATGCCTGCCTACGGGACCCTGTTCGCGCCGGCCACGGCCCTGCTGAGCGGGGGTGCGCACCGGCTGGAGCTGAACCAGGGACTCGCGTTCGGGCTGGGCAACCTTGCCTGGGCGAGCGGTCAGGCGTTCGCCGCCGCCGGCAGCGGGGCGCTGGCGCAGGTGACGTCCGACTTCGTTCCTTACTGCCTGCTCGCCGGTACCTGCCTCGCGACGCTCGCCGCACTGCGGCGCAAGGCTCGCGCTCGCTGATCGGCCCCGGGCCGCATCGGACCCAGCCGGACCGGACCCGGCCGGACCGGACCCGGCCGGGCCGGACC
>CABECR010000126.1_pt1 | contig 21289 bp, 19 predicted proteins | sample 3422471 | NCBI WGS metagenome assembly CABECR01 (sample SAMEA5534328, study PRJEB31848) | metagenome | biome: tundra; feature: field; material: soil | place: USA | collected 2013-05 | depth 0.15 m
AGGCAAAGACTCTGGTAACGGCGCGGAACTCCCGCCCGGAACATTGATGGCACGGCATCACCGCAGCCACCCCGGATCGCGAACATAGTCGGTCGCATGGTCCGCCGGCATCCTGCTGGCGGTTCTTCATAGTCGCGGTACACCCCTGCCGCAACATCACCTCCTGAACGCGGGCACCAGACTCCGGCGGGCACAATGCGGCGGCACGCCACCGCAAAAGCGAACCCGGCTGGTGCATGAGGCGGTGGCCGTCCCACCGGCCCCGGTCACCGAGATTCTGGGCGGGGACCTGCAGGAGTATCAGATCAGTGGGTCCGGTCCGGTGTCCGACTGTCAGCACATGATCGTCGCGGCAGACTCCGTGGTCATCTGCGCTGCCGGCGGCGTCCCGCGGTCGCCGACACGGTAGTGACGCTGGACGCCGAGTGTCGAGCGAGCGCGCAGCGCCGTTGAAACAGGACCTCCCCACCCCGCGCCGAGCTGGATGATCTGGGCCGCTGCTGCCTCACGACCGGTCGACGACCGACCCGCTCCGAGTCGGCGTCATGGATTTCCGCGAGCGCCTAGTGAGCCGCCGGCCATGCTCACTGTGTGTAGTAGCGGGCGGCCTGCCGGAATGACCGGAACTTGGCGGCCGGCTTGACCCGTTGCGCGGGCGGAACTTGCCACGCGAAGCCCGCCCTTGCTGGCGCCTGGCAGGAGCGCCGTGCGGTCAGCATTTGCGTGCTGCCTCAGATTCCCGCTTCCTGGAACCTGACCACAACCTCGGCCCGGACACGGCCGCGATCGGAGACCTTGATGCCTTCGGCCTTGGCCCACTCGCGGACCGCTGACGGGCTCGGGCTGCCGGAGCGCCCGCCTCCGCCAGGACGGCGAGCAGTTCCCCCGACTCTCCGCGCGGCTGCGACGTAGGGCTGCAGAGCGCTGCGGAGCTCTTGCGCGTGGGCGGCGCTCAGGTCGATCTCATAGGCGGTGCCATCGATCGCGAAGCTCACGGTGGTGTCTGCGGCAGAACCATCGAGGTCGTCTATGAACTGGATTTCCGTGCGCTGAGCCATGGGGTGATGCTCCGTTCCCGGCCAGAAGAGTGATCCCCAAGCGTAGATGATCACCAGCGCCAGTGCTGATCACCGGCCCGGCACGGCACAGCAGCTCGCGGCAGCAGCGTTCCCGCCTGGCCGGGAAACCGCTGATGATCACGTGAGCTGACCCCCGGCTCTGTCGCGTTGCCCCTTCGCGCCGTGCGGCAGGTGCGGGGTTATCCACTCGTGCCGCAGACCGGGGAGCCGACCACGGCACCGCGCAGACGCCTTCTCTGCGGCCAGACGCGTGACATCCCCGAGTCCGGCGCAGAGCTCGTGGCGCAGCTCGAGCGCCGGCACGCGCGGCTGATGGCCGCCCGGCCCGACAAGCGCCCCGGTCAGTTCAAGCGAGGAGGCGAACAGGCTCGGGTCATACCAGTTCGTCACACCGGAACTGGTCCGCGGCACGCTCGATCGCGGGTTCGCACTTGGCGATCAGCTGACACTGCCGTTCAGCCGCGCCGCGTTCATGATGTTCCTGATTTCGGGGGTCCACCCCTTCGGCGACGGCAACAGACGCGGCAGGCCTGGCCATGAACGCCGAGCTCACCGTCGCCCGCCAGCACCGCATTTCTCGTGCCGCTCATCGTGCGCAACGACTACCTGGCAGGCCTGAGACGCCTATCAAGGGAGGGGGATCCGCGGCTGCTGGCCCGGGTCCCGGCGAATGCGTGGCGCTGGTCCGCGCAGGTCGACTTCTCCACACCGGAAACCGCGAGGCCAGGGATGGAACGAACCAGCGATCTCGTGGACGCCACCGATGCAGAACGGCCGGAAAGTACCTATCTTGGCCGGCGGCCTCGCCCCGTAGCGGCTGAGCACGGCGCCCTTCTCGTCGGGCGTCCCTTACTCACATAGCCGCGGCCCGTGCGTGGGCCGATGGACACGCACCTTCTGCGGCAAAGGGACGAGCGGATGCCGTCAGGCGTCCCGACTGCATTCACGAGCGGCTCAAGGTGATGGAGCAGAGACAGATGGAGACGCTTCCAGCGAGCACCGCCGACTTCAGCTCTGCGGCCCGAGTTGTTCGAGGTTTCAGCGCCAGGACCTCGGCGTCCATGTCGCCCCCCGACAGCCGCCGCTTCGGGCGATCTTGCACATCGATCCTTGCCTGGTCAGCCACGGCATCCTGCCACCTTGGCGTTGTGGTCAGGACTGTGGTCAGCGCCTCGTCCTGCGCCGGAAGGTGTCCTATGCCTCAGCGTCGCCCTTTGGGCTGGGACGGCCGCCCGGCCGGACCGGGGCGTCCCCGGCGGGTGCCGACGGGCATGCGGGCATGCGCAGGGCTCCTGCGGCGGCGGCGGCCGGTCGCGGGCCTAAGCGCCGGCCCGGCTGCCACGGCGGGCCCACCCCCCTCCCGGCCGAGGCCGGCTCACCCGGTGACCGCCTACGTCACCAACTGGGGCTCGGGCACGGTGACCCCGATCCGGACCGCCACGAACAAGGCCAGCAGGGCGATCAAGATCGGAACCCTCCCCGATGCCATCGCGATCACCCCGGACGGGAAGACCGCATACGTGAGCCGGGGCCGGGCGGGCAGGCTCACCGACCGCATCCGCGCCCGGCCCGTGGTGCTCGCCGGCCATGGCAGCACGCTCGCCTACACCCAGGCGGGTGTGCGAACCAGCGAGATCCTGCTCAGCCTCAGCCTCGTCGTCCGCGGAGCGGGCCTCGGCGCGGTGATCATCCCGATCATGGCCGCCGCCTACCTGGGCCTGCGGCCCGACCAGGTACCGCACGCCAGCAGCGCCACCCGGATCATGCAGCAAGTCGGCGGGTCGTTCGGCACCGCCATCCTCGCCATGATCCTGCAGATCCAGCTCGCCGCGCACCAGGCCGGCGGCGTGGCGGCCGGGCCACCGCATTCGACAACGCGTTCTGGTGCTCGCTCGGGCTCACAGCCCTGGCGGTCATCCCCGCGCTCGCCCTGCCCGGAAGACCAGACCGCTCCCGTCGTCCCCGGCAGCCCGGCAGCGCGGCGCGACCGGCCCGCCCCCCGGCGGTAGCGGGCCGACATGCAAGCGGCGCAATCCGATCTTCGGGCAGATGGCAGCCCGGACGGTAGCCGCGCCGGCGGTCAGCACTCGACGACGTTCAGCGCCAAACCGCCTCTGGCTGTCTCCTTGTACTTGTCCTTCATGTCGGCGCCGGTTTCGCGCATGGTCTTGATCACCTTGTCCAGGGAGACCTTGTGCTCGCCATCGCCGCGGATCGCCATCCGGGCCGCGGTGATCGCCTCCATCGACGCGATCGCGTTCCGCTCGATGCACGGGATCTGCACCAGCCCGCCGACCGGATCGCAGGTCAGGCCCAGATTGTGCTCCATGCCGATCTCCGCGGCATTCTCCACCTGCTCCGGGGTGCCACCGAGGACCTCGGCCAGCCCCGCCGCGGCCATCGAGCAGGCCGAGCCCACCTCGCCCTGGCAGCCGACCTCGGCGCCGGAGATCGACGCGTTCTCCTTGAACAGCACGCCGATGGCGGCCGCGGTCAGCAGGAACCTGACCACGCCCTGATCGTCCGCGCCGGGCACGAAGCGGGTGTAATAGTGCAGCACCGCCGGGATGATGCCCGCGGCCCCGTTGGTCGGTGCCGTGACCACCCGGCCGCCCGCGGCGTTCTCCTCGTTGACGGCCAGGGCATACATCGTGACCCACTCCATCGCATACAGCGGATCGGCGGTGTCGCCCGTCCGGTGCAGGTTCTCCCGCAGCGCGCGGGCCCGGCGCCGCACCCGGAGCCCGCCGGGCAGCACGCCGCGTGCCTCACACCCGCGCGCAACGCACTCCTGCATAACTGACCAGATCCGCAGCAGGCCATCGGAGACGGCTTCCTTATCCCGGCGCACCAGCTCGTTGGCCAGCATCACGCCGCTGACCGGCAGGCCGGTGCGCCGCGCATGCGCCAGCAGCTGCGCGCCGGTCGTGAACGGGTACGGGACCGGCGTGCTGTCGGGCACGAGCTTGCGCTGGCCGGCCTCGTCCTCGGTCAGCACGAAGCCGCCGCCGACCGAGTAGTAGGTGCGCGAGCTGATCTCGCGGCCGGCCGCATCGAGGGCCGCGAACCGCATCGCGTTGGAATGGAACGGCAGCCGCTTGCGGCGGTGCAAGATCACGTCCTCGTCGACGCCAAACGCAATCCCGGCCGAGCCGGGCAGCGGCAGCATGCCGGTCTCGCGCACCCGTGCGACGAACGGCTCGGCGGCGGCCGGGTCAACCAGCTCGGGCTGCTCACCGGACAGGCCGAGGACCACGGCCTTGACGCTGCCGTGGCCGTGGCCGGTCGCGCCGAGCGAGCCGAACAGCTCCGCCCGCAGCCCGGCCGTCCGGTCCGCCAGGTGATCGTCGCGCAGCGACTGCGCGAACATCGCGGCGGCCTTCATCGGCCCGACCGTGTGCGAGCTTGACGGGCCGATGCCGACCTTGAACAAATCGAAGACGCTGATCGTCATCACGCGCTCCCGTCTGGGCCGGCTGCGCTGCCTGCCCGTGCCCTGCTGTCCCCCGGCCTGCTGCTCCCCCTGGACTGTCGCGTGCTCGCACTGTCGCGTGCTAGCACTGTCGCGTGCTACCGCCGGCCGACCTTCGCGCCGGCCGGATCGTAGGGCGGCCGCAGGTGCACGGCGGCAGGCACCAGCTCGCCGCCGATGTCGACCTGGTAGCGGCCTTCCCTTGCATAGCCGGCCGTGACGACTTCGCCGCCTGGCCGGCGCAGGTAGGCCAGACCGACCGATGCGCCCAGTGTCTCCCCCCAGGCGGCCGACGTCACCTGCCCGGCCGCAGCGCCGTCCCGCACGACCAGCTCGCCGCCCCACATCACCGGCGCCGGGTCGTCCAGCACAATCGAGACCAGCCTGCGGCGCGGCCCGCCGGTCCTGGCCTTCTCCACCGCCTCCCGGCCGAGGAAGCAGATGTCGGTGCCGAGCTTGCACGCGAACAGCAGCCCGGCCTCGACCGGCCCGTAGTCCGGGGTGAGCTCCCGGCCGAAGGCCCGGTAGGCCTTCTCCAGCCGCAGCGACTCGATCGCGTAGTAGCCGGCATTGACGGCGCCGAGGTCCGCGCCGGCCGCCATCAGGTCCTCGTAGACGCCGGCCGCGAACTCAGCCGGCACGTACAGCTCCCAGCCGAGCTCGCCCACGTAGGTGATCCTGGTGGCGCGGACCGTGGAGTAGCCGAGATCGATCTCCCGGCTGGCGGCGAAACCGAAGGCCGCGTCGCTCAGGTCGGCGCGGCTGAGCCGGGCCAGCAGCTGGCGCGAGGCCGGTCCCATGACCCCGAAGACCGCCAGCGCCGATGTCACGTCCGTGACGGCCGCGCGGCTGCCCGCCGGCATCTGCCGACCGATATGGTCCTTGTCCCGCTCGGTCGTGGCGGCACTGCTGACCAGCAGGAACTCCTCGGCAGACAGCCGGGTGACGGTGATATCGGCCTCATAGGTGCCGCGCTCCCCCAGCATCCCGGTGTAGACGGTCCGGCCCGGCGGGACGCCGACGTCGTTGGTGCACAGCCACTGCAGCGCCGCCTCGGCGTCGGGCCCCGTCACCAGGTACTTGGAGAACGAGGTCTGGTCGAAGATCGCCACGGCACCCCGGGCCGCCCGCTGCTCGGCGGCCGACCAGGGCTGCCAGTTCTGCTTGCCCCAGGAGTACTCGATGACCGGGAGCTCGCCCGGCGGCGCGAAGAAGTTCGCCCGCTCCCAGCCCATCTTGGCGCCGAAGCACGCGTTCGCCGCGCGCAGCAGATGGTAGACGGGCGACCGGCGGAAGGGCCTGGCTGACTCCAGCTCCCTGTTTGGCCACGGCACTGCGTAGTGCAGGCCGAGTACCTCCCCGACTCTGTCGCGCAGCCACTGGTTGTTGCCGTTGAAGCGGGCGAAGCGGCGGATGTCCACGGCTGTCATGTCGCTGGCCGGCTGGCCGTCGATGATCCATTCTGCCAGCGCCAGGCCCGCCCCGCCGGCCGAGGCGATGCCGACCGAGTTCAGGCCCGCGGCCACGAAGAAGTTCCGGCACTCCGGCGCCTCGCCGAGGATGAACTGGTTGTCGGGGGTGAAGCTCTCCGGCCCGTTGTAGAACTTCTTGATCCCCGTGTCGGCCAGCGCCGGGATCCGGTGCACCGCGCTGTCCATCAGCACCGAGAAGTGCTCCCAGTCCTCGTCGAGCAGCCGGAACTCGAACGGATCCGGCAGGGCGTCCGGCGCCACCCAGGGCTTGGCCTGCGGCTCGAAACCGCCGACGACCAGGCCGCCGACCTCCTCCTTGAAGTAGGTGTAGCCGTCCGGGTCACGCAGGATCGGCAGGTCTGGCGCGACTTTGTCGATCTGCTCGGTCACCACGTAGAAGTGCTCGGCGGAATGCAGCGGAACGGTCACCCCGGCCAGGGCGCCGACCTGCTTGGCCCACTGCCCGGCGCAGTTCACGACGATCTCCGCCTCGACGTCGCCCCGGTCGGTGCGCACCCCGGTCACGGCGGCATCTCGGACCTCGATCCCGGTGACCCGGGTGCGCTCGGCGATCACGGCCCCCCTCCGCCGGGCGCCGCGGGCCAGCGCCGCCGTCAGATCGGCCGGGTTCGCCCGGCCGTCGTCAGGCAGCCAGATTGCCCCGGCCAGGTCGGCGGTCGCCATGATCGGAAACAGCTCGCCGGCCCGCTGCGCGCTGATCAGCTCGCAGTCCAGGCCGAATACCTCCGCCGTGGCCGCGGTCCGCCGCAGCGCCGTCATCCGGTCCCGGCTGCGCGCCACGGTGACGCCGCCGCAGCGGCGGAACCCGGTGGACAGGCCAGTCTCGGCTTCCAGCCGGGTGTACAGGTCAGTGGAGTACTGCACCAGCCGGGTGACCGATTCCGAGGCGCGCAGCTGACCGACCAGGCCGGCCGCGTGCCAGGTCGTCCCGCAGGACAGCTGGCCCTGCTCGAGCAGCAGGACATCGGCGCAGCCGAGCAGCGTCAGATGGTAGGCAACGCTGGTGCCGATCACCCCGCCGCCGATGACGACCACCCGGGCCCGGCTCGGCAGTTCCGGCCGGCCGGGGGCCGGCTGGCCGGTGGGGGCTTGCTGGCCAGGGGCCGGCCGGCCGGCCGCCGGCCCTGAGCCGCCCGGTACCGCTGGCTGCGCATCCACGGACATGCCGATCAGTCGTCTCCCCGCACGCCGTCGAGCAGCGCAGCAAAACCAGGCCCGCTGAACCCGGCGGCGGCCGCCTCGTACTTCTCCGTGGCCCAGGACCAGAAATCAAAGTCGAGCGGGCTGGTCGCGCTCTGGATGGCGCCCCACAGCGTCCAGCCGTACCTGGCCACCAGGCCGAACAGCAGCGCCCTGGCGATCCGGCTGCGCCGCGGCCGCCCGTAGTAGGCGGTGACCAGCGCGGCGAGGGCGTCGGGTGACAGCCCGGACTCGGCCGCGATGTTGCCGAGCTCGAAGCACGGGTCGTTGTTGCCCGAGTACTCGTAGTCGATCAGCCAGATCCGGTCGCCGTCATCGATGAAGTTGCCCGCCAGCAAGTCGTTGTTGCACGGCACGGTGCCCTCGCTGCGCGCCGCCAGGGCCGCCCCCGCCGCATCGAACTGCGGCAGGCAGTCGTCGTAACCGCGCGGTACCCGCAGCCCGCGCGACCGCGTCACCGCCAGGTACCTGCGCTGGATGTCGAACATGTCGAAGTCGTTGCCGAACCGCGGCGCCGCGTGCAGCAGGCGGCATGCCGCCGCAATGCGCGAGGTGTTGGCCGGGTCGGCGACGTCGGCCTTGCTGTAGGTCCGGCCGTCCAGGTAGCCGATGACGAGCAGACGGTCCTGCGGCCGGTACTCGATGACCGGGGCCCCGGCCCCGGCCCGGGCGGCGATGACCGAGTTGGCGTACTCGTGGTCCCGGTTGATCGCCAGTGCCTCGCCGCCGCCTGCCCACAGCCGGGCGACGAACGCGCCGTCCGGCGTGATCACCTGGTAGTTCCGGTTGGTCAGCCCGCCGGGAAGCTCGCGCACCGACCGCGGCCTGGCGGCCAGGCTCGGCACCGCGTCGAGGATGTCGTCCAGAGTGCCGTCGGCCGCTCCTTTTGGCTGCAGGTTTCGGGCCATCGGCGCCGTCCTCCTCCCGGCCAGTCGGCGGGATGCTCCCCGCGGGCGGCCAGGGCCGCCGCTATCCGGGGCTGAGCGTAGGGTAAACGCTCGGCCGGGAAGGGTCTAGACCTAACGTCAAGTTCTTGCCGCCGAACGGGCGGCCCGGCGCCGGTGCCGCCCGCAGCGCCGCAGCGCCCGCGGTCTGGAAATAACCCGCGGTCTGGAAATAAAGGGTCTGGACATTACCGAGTCCCAAATCGTTCGCTACGCCTCATCTCGCGGTCCCATCTCAGTTCCCTTCACCACAGGGAGGACCCGTCCCATGAGCGCCAGCACCCAGGCGCCCGGCGGGCACGAGCGCGATGCCGCTGATCTGGCCCAGTTCGGATACAAGCAAGAGCTCAAGCGCTCCCTCGGAACCTTCAGCTCGTTCGCCGTGGCCTTCAGCTATATCTCGCCGTCCACTGGCATCTTCACTCTCTTCGCACTCGGCCTGACGACTCTCGGCGGCGTGTTCATCTGGACCTGGCCGGTGGTGGCCCTGGGCCAGTTCCTCGTCGCGCTGAACCTCGCCGAGGTCTCCAGCCACTACCCGGTCGCGGGCTCGGTCTTCCAGCGGACCAAGTACCTGGCCAGCCGGCGCTACTCCTGGTTCACCGGCTGGATCTACCTGTTCGCCGGCATCCTGACCGTCACGGCTGTCGTCGCCACCCTGCCGCTGGCGCTCATCCCGGCGGTTCATGGGCTCGGCTGGCACAGCCTGCGCACCGGCAGCTCGAGCACGGTGCTGCACACCCAGCTGATCGTCGCAATGATCACTCTGGTCGTCATCACGGTGCTGAATATCTACGGGCTACGGCTCGTGGCGATCATCAACAACACCGGGGTGCTGTTCGAGATCCTCGGCATGTTCGTGTTCGCGCTGATCCTGGTGGCCTTCCATGACCACCAGGGCTTCCATATCGTGACTGACAGCGCCGGCATCCACGTCGGGCCGAGCTCGTTCCTCGCGGCCATGTTCACGAGCCTGTTCGTGATCTACGGCTTCGACACCGCCTCCACCCTGGCCGAGGAGACCCGCGACCCGCGCCGGGCAGCGCCGAAGGCCGTGCTGGCCTCAGTTATCGGCGCGTTCGTCATCGGCGCGTTCGTCATCGGCGCGTTCGTCATCGGCGGCGTCTTCCTGCTCGGCGTGCTGGTGGCCATCCCGAACCTGCACGCGGCGATCACCGGCAACAGCGGCCTCGGCTTCTCGCCCGCGAACATCATCGAGGCGAACTTCTCCCCCGCATTCGCCACCATCTACCTGCTCGTGGTTTCCGCGGCGATCTTCGTCTGCTGCCTGTCCATCATGGCGGCCACCATCCGGCTGTGCTTCGGGATGTCACGCGACAACCAGCTGCCGTTCTCCGGGCCGCTGTCGAAAGTCGCGCCGAGCCTGCACACGCCGGTCTGGACCTGCATCGTGATCGCGGTGCTCGCCGCGATTCCGTCCATCAAGTACCCGGGCGCCGGGATCATCGCGATCGCCGCGACCGGGATGATCTACCTCAGCTACTTCCTCGGCAACCTGGTGATCATGCGGGCCCGCGCCCGCGGCTGGCCGAAGATCAAGGCGCCGTTCAGCCTCGGCCGCTGGGGCGTCGTCGTGAATGTTCTTGCCCTGCTGTACGGGGCGCGATGCTCGTCAACTTCGCCTGGCCGCGGGCAGCGAGCAACCCGAAGCCCAACCAGACAGCCGGGGCGCTGAGCCTGGGACTAAGCTTCCTGGATAAGATCCCGATCCTGTGGACGGTCGCGGTGCTCATCGCGCTCATCGGGCTCGTCTACTACCTGGCTGCCGGACGCGCCAAGGCATTCGCGCCGGTGATCGCGCCCGCGCCGGACGACCCGGTGCCCGCGACCGGGGCAGCGCCGCACTGAGAAAGCCCGCACTGAGCATGCCGCCACCGCAGCAGACCGAGCGAGGCCCGGCTCTCTCCTGGCCACGCTCGCTGGCCAGGAAACCGCCGGAGATCGTGCGCGGTCCCGGCACGACCGTGCACGCCCAGATCGAGGACTGGCTGGCCGGTGCCATTGCCGCCGGCCAGCTCGCGCCGGATGACCGGCTGCCGACCGAGCACGACCTGGCCGCGTGGCTCGGAGTCAGCAGGATGACACTGCGCCACGCGCTCAGCGAGCTGGCCCAGCGCGGCCTGGTGACCAGGTCGGTGGGCCGCAACGGCGGCACTTTCGTCGCCGAGCCCAAGCTGGAGCAGGACCTCACCACGCTGGCCGGCTTCTCCGAGCAGCTGCGCCGGCACGGGCTGGTGGCGGGCGCGCGGGTGCTGGGCGCGAGCCAGGGCCCGGCCGGCCAGCGGACCGCCGCGGCGCTGCAGATCGACCAGGGTGATCCGGTGCAGGACGTGCGGCGGATCCGCCTGGCGAACGGCAGGCCGATGGTGCTGGAACGATCGCTCTTCCCGGCGGCGCTGTTCCCCGGCATGCTGGCCTGCCGCCTCGACGGCTCGCTGTATGAGCTGCTGGAAGAGCACTACGGGCAGCGCCCGCACCGGGCCAGGGAGAGCCTTGAGCCGGTCACCGCGAGCGCGGCGGAGGCCGGGGCACTGCAGGTCGACGAGGGCGCGCCGCTGATGCTCGTCGAGCGCACCGCATACTCGCGTTCCGGCTTGCCGTTAGAGTTCGCTCGTGATCTGTTCCGCGGCGATCGGACCCGGGTCGTGGTGTGGACCTCGGAGCTGGCGGGCGAGCTGTGAACGAGGCGTGAACATTCCTTCCGCCAGGCCCCGCCGGGACCAATGACACTAGATCACGCGGATGACTCTCTGATAGGCATAGCTAGGTGTGCCCGGCGCGGATCCGGGCGCTGACAGCCGACCGGAAAGGCGGGCGGGCACGATGGCCAGTGACGGTACCGCGGGACAGCTCGTGGTAGTGGGCGTGGACGGCTCGGCTGAATCAGTTGCCGCGATGCGCTGGGCGGCGCACTATGCGAAAGCGACGGGCGCAAGGCTGCGTGCCGTCATGGCATGGCACTATCCCGCAGCGGTGGGCCCGGCGCCGGTCGGCGTAGCGCCGGCGCAGGTGACCGACGAGGTCAGGCAGCACATGCAGGACACGCTCGACCGGATAATCGCCGAGGTGGTCCCCGACGCGGCCGCCGGCTCGGTCGAGACCGGCATCATCTACGGGCACCCGGCGCAGGTTCTGCTCGATGAGTCCGAGAAGGCCGACCTGCTGGTCGTCGGCAACCGCGGGCATGGCGGCTTCACCGGCATGCTGGTCGGCTCGGTCAGCGTCCACCTGGTCAGCAATGCGTCGTGCCCGGTGACGGTGATCCGCGGCCGCTGATCCCATCAGGAACGGGATAATGACTACGTGACCACGACAGAGCAGCCCGCACTCAGCGACGCCGAGGTAGCCGTGCTTGATGGCTACTGGCGCGCAGCCAACTACCTTTCCGCAGGCCAGATTTACCTGATGGACAACCCGCTGCTGACTGAGCCGCTGCGGCCTGAGCACATCAAGCCGCGGCTGCTCGGCCACTGGGGCACATCGCCGGGCCTGAACCTCGTCTGGGCGCACCTCAACCGCGCGATCACCGCGGGTGACCTGACCATGATGTACGTGATCGGCCCCGGTCACGGCGGCCCGGCGGCGCTCGCCAACAGCTGGCTGGAGGGTAGTTACAGCGAGGTGTACCCGAGCGTGCCGCAGGACAAGGCCGGCATGCTCCAGCTGTTCCGGCAGTTTTCTTTTCCCGGCGGGGTGCCCAGCCACGTCGCGCCGGAGACCCCCGGCTCGATTCACGAGGGCGGCGAGCTGGGTTACTCGCTCTCGCATGCCTGCGGCGCCGCGTTCGACAACCCCGACCTGATCGTCGCCTGCGTGGTCGGCGACGGCGAGGCCGAGACCGGCGCCCTGGCTACCGGCTGGCACGCGACAAGGTTCCTGAACCCGGCCCGCGACGGCGCGGTCCTGCCGATCCTGCACCTGAACGGCTGGAAGATCGCGAACCCGGCCCTGCTGGCCCGCCTGCCGGAGGAGGAGCTCGACGCCCTGATGCGCGGCTACGGGTACGAGCCGCTGTATGTGACCGGGCACGAGCCGGCCAGCGTGCACCAGCAGATGGCAGCCGCGCTGGACGCCGCGACCGGTCAGATCCGCGCGATCCAGGAGCACGCCAGGCTGCATCCGGGCACGCAACGGCGGCGGCACTGGCCGATGATCGTGCTGCGCACGCCGAAGGGCTGGACCGGGCCCGCCGTGGTCGACGGCCTGCCGGTGGAGGGCACCTGGCGCGCGCACCAGGTGCCGCTGGCCGAGGTGCGGACCAACCCGGAGCACCTGCGCCAGCTCGAGGACTGGCTGCGCTCCTACAAGCCGGCCGAGCTCTTCAACGCCGAGGGCGGCCCGCGGGAGGAGCTGCTCGGCCTGGTGCCCCGCGGCGACCAGCGTCTCGGCGCCAGCCCGCATGCCAACGGCGGCGTGCTGCTGCAGGACCTGCGGCTGCCGGACTTCCGCGACTACGCGGTAGCCGTGCCGGCGCCGGGAGCGGCGATGTCCGAGCCGACGCGGGTGCTCGGCGACATGCTGCGCGACGTGATGCGGCTGAACGCGGCGCAGCAGAACTTCCGGATCTTCGGCCCCGACGAGACCGAATCGAACCGGCTGGGCGCCGTGCTGGAGGTCACCGGCAAGACCTGGGAAGAAGACCAGATCCCCGTCGATCAGCATCTCGCCGTCGACGGGCGGGTGGTGGAGCTGCTGTCCGAGCACACCTGCCAGGGCTGGCTGGAGGGCTACCTGCTGACCGGCCGGCATGGCCTGTTCTCGTGCTACGAGGCGTTCATCCACATCATCGACTCGATGTTCAACCAGCACGCCAAATGGCTGAAGGTCAGCCGGTCGCTGCCCTGGCGGCGGCCGGTCGCCTCGCTGAACTACCTGCTCACCTCGCATGTCTGGCGCCAGGACCACAACGGGTTCTCGCACCAGGATCCCGGTTTCATCGACCACGTGATGAACAAGAAGGCCGAGGTCGTCCGGGTGTACCTGCCGCCGGACGCCAACACGCTGCTGTCGGTGGCCGATCACTGCCTGCGCAGCAGGAACTACGTCAACGTGATCGTCTCGGGCAAGCAGCCCAGCCTGGACTGGCTGGACATGGACTCGGCGATCCTGCACTGCACCCGCGGCGCGGGCATCTGGGAGTGGGCCAGCAGCGACGCCGACGGCGAGGAACCCCACGTCGTGCTGGGCTGCGCCGGTGACGTGCCGACCCTGGAGGTGCTCGCGGCCACCGGCATCCTGCGCCAGCACCTGCCGCAGCTGCGGGTCCGGGTGATCAACGTCGTGGACCTGATGCGGCTGCAGCCGGCGTCTGAGCATCCGCACGGGATGAGCGACGCCGAGTTCGATGCGCTATTCACCTCCGACCGGCCGGTGATCTTCGCCTACCACGGCTACCCGTGGCTGATCCACCGGCTCACCTACAGCCGTGCCGCGCACGATCAGTTCCACGTCCGCGGGTACAAGGAGGAAGGCACCACCACCACCCCGTTCGACATGGTGGTGATGAACGACATGGACCGGTTCCACCTGGTCATGGACGTGATCGACCGGGTTCCCGGCCTGGGCAACAAGGCCGCGTGGCTGCGGCAGAAGATGGTCGACATGCGGGCCACCCACCGCGCCTGGATCCGCGTGCACGGGGAGGACATGCCCGAGGTCCGGGACTGGACCTGGCCGGGAGCCTCGCCCGCCAGCGAGCGGCCCATCCCCGCGGAACCGGAGCGCCCCGTCGCTGCCGGGCCGGACCCGGCGCAGTGACGCCTGGCGGTTCCCCGCCGGGGCGCGTGCTGATCGTCAATACCGGGTCGAGCAGCCTGAAACTCAGCCTCCTTGACACCGCGGACGGCGTGGTCGCGAAGCTGGACATCGATTCGTGGGACGGCGATATCGGGCATGGCGGGCTCAAGGACTTCGTTACCGGGCTGGCAGACGTCGGCGCGGTCGGCCACCGCGTCGTGCACGGCGGCAGCCGTTTCACCGGGCCGGTCCTGATCGACGACGCGGTGATCGCCGCGATCAGCGCGCTCGTCGACCTGGCCCCGCTGCACCAGCCGGCCGCGCTGGACGGCATCGAGGCCGTCCGGGCCCTGCTGCCCGCGGTCCCCGCGGTCGCCTGCTTCGACACGTCGTTCCACACCACCCTGCCGCCCGCAGCGGCCACCTACGCGCTCCCGCTGGACTGGCGGGAGCGCTTCGGCCTGCGCCGTTTCGGCTTTCACGGACTTTCGCACGGCTACGCCGCCCGCCGTGGCGCGCAGCTGGCGGGCGCGCAGGCGGACCGGCTCCGGATGGTGACCTGCCATCTGGGTGCCGGGGCCTCGCTGGCCGCCGTCCTGAACGGATCCTGCGTGGACACAACGATGGGCTTCACGCCGCTGGAGGGCCTGGTGATGGCCACCAGAAGCGGCAGCGTGGACCCCGGCATGCTGGTGTGGCTGCAGCAGCATGGCGGCCTCGGCCTGCAGGAGCTGTCCAGCGGGCTGGAATTCGCCTCCGGCCTGGCCGGGCTGGCCAGCCTGCCGACCGGCTCGGGCGATATGCGCGAGGTCAGCGCCGCAGCGGCGGCCGGCAGCCCCGCCGCACGGCTGGCGATCGAGGTCTACGTGCACCGGCTGCGCCGCGAGATCGCGGCGATGGCGGCCGCCATGAACGGCCTGGACCTGCTGGTCTTCACCGGCGGCGTCGGCGAGCACGCTCCGGACATCCGGGCGGCGGCGGCCGCCGGGGTTGCCTTCCTCGGCGTGGCCGTGGATCCCGGCCGCAACGCAGCGGTGCGGGCGGACGGTGACATCACGGCACCCGGCGCGCCGGCCCGCGCCGTGGTCGTCACCGCGCGCGAAGACGTGGAGATTGCCCGGCAGACCCGGGCCACCCTGACCCGTTCGCGGACTTGACATCCCGCCCGCAGATCCGGGCCGTTGGACCCTTCCCCAGACCGGGTATCCCAGCAAGTGTCGGCAGCGTGCTGCCGCGAGAACGCGGTCGGCATCCCCGACCGGGAGGGGGCACTACGTGACCGTCCACGAGCAGTCTGTGCTCGGCGCACGTCCGTTTCTGCGCGGCATGGCGCCGCAGCACATTGCCCGGCTGGCCGAGCTGAGCAGGCACGTGTCGCTGCCGGTGCGTTACCGGCTGTTCGAAGAGGGCGGGACGGCGGACAAGTTCTGGCTCATCGACGCGGGCCAGGTCGCGCTGGATGCGATGGTGCCCGGCAATGGCCGGCTCGTCATCGAGACGGTCGGCCGCGGCGACGTCGTCGGCCTGTCCTGGCAGCTGCCGCCCTATCAATGGCACTACGGGGCCATCACCACGCAGCCCATGCAGGCCTTCGAGATGGACGCCAAGGCCATTCGCGCCGCCTGCAACGACGACCCCGAGCTCGGCTACGAGCTCACCCGCAGGTTCCTGGCACTGACCGTCAAGCGGCTGCACGCGACCAGGGAGCGGCTGCTGGAGAAATGCGCGGACTCCGCCAGCCTGCACTGAGCCGGTCCTGCCTGACCGGCTGGCCCTGCCTCAGCGGCCGGCCTCCCGTCCTGCGCGCGGGTGACTTTATGCCCTAGTCCGGGCCATCTGGCTGCGTCACGCTTGAACCGTTTTGGGAGGTACCTGATACAGATCTGACCAGGAGGGGCCCGATGGACGACATGCAGCCGACCATCGTTGTCGGTGTGAGCGGATCGAGGGCCGCTGCGGCCGCGCTGCACTGGGCCGCCGACGAGGCGCGGCGCCGCCGTGCGTGGCTGCGGGCCGTGCGCACCTGGGATCCCGCTGCGCATCCGGCACCGTATGCAATTGCCGAGGGCCTGGTGACGTCTCAGCAGCGCCGTGCCGCCGCCAGCAGCGAGCTGCAAGCGGCCTTGCATGTCGAGTTCGGCGGCCAGATTCCGGAATATGTCGCTGCTGAGCTAGCTGAGGGCGTCCCGGAGCGCATTCTGCGGCAGCGGTCGGCCGGGGCAGACCTGCTCGTGCTCGGTGCGCCGACGCTCAGCGCCGGGGCCGGTAACCCGGTCGGCCCGGTCGTCCGGTCCTGCCTGAGCCGGTCAATGTGCCCGGTCGTCGTCGTCAGTCCGGCTGCCGACCCGTCGGCGCTGCCGCAGGCCGACGACCCGGCTCTGCTCAGCCGCCCGCACCCGAGCCATCCGGCGTTCGGCCCGCCGGGACAGCCGCGGTCGCGGCAGGCCGCGCATCCGGCGCTGCCAATCCCGGCGCCCAGGGCCGGGGCGTAGCCCAGGCGAATCCGGACCCTGCTCTCCGGCGTTGCCGTCCGGCTGACGGACCGTCCGGCCAGCCGCGAGCCCGCCCGTCAGCCGGACGGCTCAGCATACGGCTCGGGTGCCGCGGATGACGGCGACGGCGCCTGGCGCGTGCTGCACGCAGTGCCGGCTGACTGAGCCCAGCAGCGCGCCGGTAAGGCCGCCGTGCCCGCTAGCGCCGACTACCAGGAGATCAGCACCTGCCGCGGCGGCCAGCAGCACCTTGACCGGAGTACCTTCACCTGCCTGGATGCGGATGCGGACGTCGCTGGCCGGGTCCACGGCAGTGCTGATCACCTCGGCCAGGGTCTTCTCCGCCGATTCCTGCAGATCGGCTGCCTCCATGTTGGCTACCGGGGCCCAGGCAAAGCCGCCGACGACCGTCGGGTAGTGCCATGCGGTGACCGCTTCCACGGTCGCCCCGGTGAGCTCGGCCTGGCGGACGGCCCAGCGGAGCGCTGCTACGGACGCGGGTGATCCGTCTACTCCGACCACGATGCGGCGATTGCGGGATTGCTCAGACATCGGTACCCGCCTCCTCTGCTGGCCGGCAGCCCCAGCATCCGGCCGCGGCGAGGCGGTGATCAGAGGACTTTCGCTCCTGCGGCAGGGACCTTAGCCCCGACCTGGCGTCAGGGCCGGAGCATGCTGCGGTAGACCGCGGAAAGGGCGGCCTTCTGCGCGTCGTCCAGCCGGTCGTCGGCTTTGATGGCGGCCTCCACCGACGCCCGCCGCGCGGCGTCATCTGTCCCTCCGGCGCGATCGGATACCTCATCCAGCAGGCCGGCCTGAGCCAGCAGCCTTTCGGCGGACACATTCAGCGCGCCGGAGATGAGCTTGAGCACCCGGACTGAGGGCTGGTGCCTACCGCGCTCAAGCTGGCTGAGGTAGGGGTTGGACAGGCTGGTCAGCTCGGCGAGCTGGCGCAGCGAGAGGTTGGCCAGCTTGCGCCGGTTGCGGATGAAGTCGCCCAGCGACTTCATCTGCATATCCCACTGTTCTGTCACAGTTTCCCCTGGCCGGCCATCAAGCACACTTAGGGCGCCTGCTCACTATGGTAAGCAAGCCCGGCCGGATTCCGGCAGCGAATCCACGCGCGATCCCGCTGCGCCCGGCGCCGGGCGCACCGGCGGGGCGCTCCGGCTGCGCGGCCCTGGCCGACCGCCCGGCGGATCCGGCCGGCGGCCTGATGCCAATCGCGCGGACAGCGCGGCAAATGTCCGCTACGATCTCGTTTGCCAAAGTGCATCTGCACGTGCCGATGCACTTGCGAATGACGGAAACGCACTAATATGCCCGGCCGATGATGCGGCGGAGCGCGCCGCTGAGGCGATATCCGCGGTTGCCAGACCGGGCCGGCGCGGAAAGGACTCCCGTGAATAAGCCTTACAACGGCATCGAGGCCACCCAGCTGGACGGCGCGGCCTGGCAGAAGAGCCGGCACAGCAACCCCAGCGGCAACTGCGTCGAGATCGCCGGCCTGCCGGACGGCAGCATCGCGATACGCAACTCCCGGCACCCCAGCGGCCCTGCCCTGGTCTACACCCGCGCCGAGATCGCCGCGTTCCTGCTCGGGGCGAAGGACGGCGAATTCGACGGCTTTGCCGGCTAGAAGCTGCCCGGCCAGGCCGCGGTGCCGCCGCGGACCTGGCCGCGGGCACCGGGCGGCCGCCCGGTGCCCGCCGCACTCCGTACCTGTTCTGCTGCAAGCTGCCAGAAGCCCCGGCAGGTGTGCGAGACTAGGCTGATCTGGCCTTCCGGGAATGGCATATATGAGCACACTTCAGCCCGCGGGCAGTTCCAGCGTCCGCAGACTGGCGGCCCCGCCCGGCAGCGGCGGCCCGACGGTCCAGCGCATCCTGCTCGGAGCCCAGCTGCGCCGCCTGCGCGAGGCGCGGCGAATTACCCTCGAGGACGCCGGCCACGTGATCCGCGCGTCCGGGTCGAAGATGAGCCGGCTGGAGACCGGCCGGGTGGGCTTCAAGGACCGGGATATCGCCGATCTGCTGACCTTCTACGGAATCACCGACGAGGAGCAGCGCACCCTGCTGCGCGCGCTCGCCCGCAGTGCCAATGCCCAGGGCTGGTGGCACGACTACTCCGATGTGCTGCCCAACTGGTTCGAGGCGTACGTCGGGCTGGAGGAAGCCGCGACCAGCATCCGCGCGTACGAGATCCAGTTCGTTCCCGGCCTGCTGCAGACCGAGGAGTACGCCCGCGCCGTCACGCTGCTCGGCCACGCGAACGCTCCGGCTGACGAGATCGACCGCCGGGTGCGGTTGCGAATGGGCCGCCAGACATTGCTCACCAGGCCGCACCCGTCACACATGTGGGCCGTGCTGGACGAGGCCGTGCTCCGCCGGCCGGTAGGACGCCCGGGCGTCATGCGCGCACAGCTCAAGTACCTGCTGGAAGTCGCCGACCGGCCGAACGTCACCATCCAGACCATCCCGTTCCAGTTCGGCGGCCACGCCGCCGCCGGAGGTCCGTTCAGCATCCTGCGCTTTGCCGAGCCGGACCTGCCGGACGTGGTGTATCTCGAGCAGCTCACCAGCGCCCTCTACCTGGACAAGCGCGAGACTGTCGAGCATTATCTGGCGGTCATGGAGCGCCTGTGCCTGGAAGCTGAGCCCGCATACGGGACCGCCAAGGTCATCAACGCGATCCTCCGGGAGCGCTGACCGCCGCAGTCCGGAATGTTTCCGCCGTTCCCCGGTAGTAAGGAGACAGGAGCGGGGGCGCCGGGTCACCTGCCGGGCGCTCCGCACAAGGCAGGAAAAGGGAGGCAGCGATGGCTGAGCCGAGTTTCTGGCAGGAGGGCCAGCACGATCTGGACCAGGCAGTGTTCGGCCCGGTGGGCCAGCCGCCCGGCGGTGGCGAAGGCGGCCAGCAGTCGCCCAGGGGCCTCGTACTGCGCATCCCGTTCCGGGTGGAGCCGGCACCCGCGGCCCGGCTCACGGCACGGCAGCTACGGGAGATGGTCGCCGGGCTGCCGGACGACGCCGAGGTCGTCCTGACCCTGGAGGTCTGGGCTCCGCCGCAGCGGGACTGAGCGCTATGGCTTGCGGGCCACGCCGCACCAGGCGGTTACGTCCTCCTTGGGCCCGGCGCCAGCCGGCCGCCACTGGTGCGGCTGCACGATCCCGGGCTCCACCAGCTCCAGTCCGCCGAAGAACCGCGCGATCTGGGCCTTGTCACGCATGGTGCCCCTGGCCGGCCCCAGCCGCTCGTTAATGCGCTTGGTCATCTCGGCCATGGCCGCGGGCCGGATGTCGCTGGCGGGATGGGAGATCACCAGGTAGCTGCCCGGCGCGAGCCGGCCCAGCAGGCCCGCGACGATGCCCGCCGGGTCGTCGGCATCGGGAATCAGGTGCAGGACGATCAGCAGCATGACCGCGACCGGCTGGGTGCAATCCAGCGTCCCGGCCGCCTGATCCAGGATCCCGCTGGTGTCCGGCAGGTCGGCATCGAGGTAATCGGTAGCGCCCTGCGGGGTGCTGGACAGCAGCTCGCGCGCATGCAGCAGCACGATCGGGTCGTTGTCCACGTACACGATCCGGGACTCGGGCGCCACTGACTGGGCTACCTCGTGGGTGTTGCTCGCCGTGGGCAGCCCGGTGCCGATGTCGAGGAACTGCCGGATGCCGCACTCGGCAGCCAGGTAGGTCACCGCGCGGGCCAGAAAGGCCCGGTTGGCTCTGACGTCCGCCAGAATGCCGGGGTTGGCGACAATCGCCTGCTCGGCAGCTTCCCGGTCGGCGGCGTAATTGTCTTTGCCGCCCAGCCAGTAGTCGTAGATCCTGGCCGGATGTGCAACGGTGGGATCGAACAGGCCCGTCACGGAAATCCGCCGATCTACTGAATGCGCGACCCGATGCCGCTCATGGTCGATAGTACTTTGCGGGCCCGGAGAGGACCGCCGCATGGCTGAGACACTGCTGGTGGCATGGGATGAGAAGATGATGGGCTACGACTTCGGACCCGGTCATCCGATGTCGCCAGTGCGGCTGGACCTGACGATGGAACTGGCCCGGTCCCTGGGAGTGCTGGACGCCCCCGGCGTGAGCGTGACCAGCCCGCAGCCCGCTACCGACGCCGAGCTGGAGCTGATCCACGACCGGGCCTACATCGCCGCGGTGAAGCTCGCCGGCAGCGCCGACCCCGACGCCTCGATCCTGGAGTTCGGCCTGGGCACCGCGGACGACCCCGTCTTCACCGGCATGCACGAAATCGCCGCGCTGATCGCGGGCGGCACCCTCGCCGCCGCCCGCGCCGTGTGGACCGGCACCGCCAGCCACGCCGCCAGCATGGCCGGCGGCCTGCACCACGCCATGGCCGCCGCCGCGAGCGGCTTCTGCGTCTATAACGACCCCGCCCTGGCCATCGCCTGGCTGCTGGACGCCGGTGCCGACCGCGTCGCCTACGTCGACATCGACGTCCATCACGCCGACGGTGTCCAGGCCGCCTACTACCACGACCCCCGCGTCCTGACCATCTCGCTGCACGAGAGCCCCGACACCCTCTTCCCCGGCACCGGCCGACCCGCCGACACCGGCGGCCCCGGCGCCCAGGGCGCAGCCGTCAACGTCGCCCTGCCCGCCGGCACCCGCGATGCCGGCTGGCTGCGCGCCTTCCACGCCGTCGTCCCGCCGCTCCTGCACGCCTTCCGGCCCCAGGTCCTGGTCACCCAGCATGGCGCCGACACGCACTGGTCCGACCCGCTGGCCAACCTCCAGATCACCATCGACGCCCAGCACGCCGCCGCCACCGCCCTGCACCAGCTCGCCCACGCCACCACCGCGGCGGGCCGGTGGATCCTCACCGG
>CABECR010000138.1_pt1 | contig 21045 bp, 16 predicted proteins | sample 3422471 | NCBI WGS metagenome assembly CABECR01 (sample SAMEA5534328, study PRJEB31848) | metagenome | biome: tundra; feature: field; material: soil | place: USA | collected 2013-05 | depth 0.15 m
ATCTTGTACAGGTTGTTCTTCAGATCGGACTCGAACTCCGCGATCGTCACCGCGTCCACGCCGGGTGCGCCCTTGCTCGCCCTGACCCCGGCGAGCTGCGGGCGGTCACCTGGGACCACGTCGACCTGGCGAATGGAGTCATCTACATCTGGACGTCCGCCAGGAGAGACGGCGACGTCAAGACCGAAAGGTCACGGCGCTCTCTGCTGCTGCCCAGCCGTGCCGTCGCCGCTCTCAGGGCACACAAGAAGCGCCAGGCAGCCGAGCGCCTGGCCGCCGGCGCGCTCTGGCAGGAAAACAACCTCGTGTTCTGCCACGAGAACGGACGGCCGTACACCAAGGACGCGCTCAACTGGCGCTTCGGCAAAGTCGCCCGGCGGGCCGGCCTCGGCCACTGGCACCCGCACGAAGGACGGCACACGGCCGTCTCGATCATGAGTGCCAACGGCGTCCCGATCCAGGACATCACCGACACCGTAGGCCACAAGAGCACACACGTAACCGAGACCGTCTACCGCAAAGTGATCGTCCCCGCGATCCGCGGCGGCGCCACCGTCATGGACACGGTCTTCGGCGAGAACGAGGCCGAGGATGCTTAGTCACTTGATTAGTCACTAGTTGCCGAACACCGATTCGAAAAACGAGTGGAGCTATGGGGATTCGAACCCCAGACCTCTTGCATGCCATGCAAGCGCTCTACCAACTGAGCTATAGCCCCTTGCGCGCGCCGGGCCTTCCGGGCTGCAGCGCCACGCCAGTGTACAAGAAACGGGTCACTCCACGTCGCCGGCCTCGGGCAGCGGTACGGGCTCGGGCAGAGTGCCGACGTTGTGGGCATACAGCCGCCACCTGGCCCGGCGGCGGCCAAGGACCGACCAGCTGCAGTTGCCCAGCGGGCCGAGCGCACGCAACTCCGCGGAAATCCCGAGCAGGCGGGACATTCCCATGCCCAACGCGGCCCCATGACTCACCACAACCGCCAGCGAGCCGCCGTCCAGGCTGTCAGCGATCCGCTCCAGCGCAGCCGACGACCGGTCAGCGACCGCCGCGGCTGCCTCTCCGTCGGGCGGCGTCCAGTGCACGTAGGCGTCTGGGTACCGCTCCTGGATCTCGACATCCGTCAGGCCCTCCCAGGAGCCCCCGGACCTCTCCCGCAGATCCTTCTCGAGCTGCACGGGAAGCCCGGTCAGCCGAGCCAGCGCCGCGGCGGTCGCCGTCGCCCTGGACAGATCCGAGGAGAAGATCGCATCAGGCTTCAGCGCTGCCAGGTGCCGCGCCGCGCGACGCGCCTGGTGGCGGCCATCGGCATTGAGCGGGACATCGGACTGGCCCTGGAACCGGCGTTCCATATTGAAGGCTGTCTGGCCGTGCCGCCAGAGCACGAGCCTGATGACTTCCTGTGAGCCTGGCCCCGGCCAGTGGCTGGGCGCTGAGTCGCCAGCTGACGCGGTCAGCGCGGCCCCCGGTCGCCTCGGCTGCCGCCGCCCGCTCCCCCGGCTGCAACCGGCTCGGGCACCGGGATCAGCGGGCAGTCCTTCCACAGCCGCTCGAGGGCGTAGTACACCCGCTCCTCGGCATGCTGGACGTGAATGACGACGTCGATGTAGTCCAGCAGTACCCAGCGGCCCTCTCGCTCGCCCTCGCGGCGGGCTGGCCTGGTGCCTGCTTTGCGCAGCTTGTCCTCGATCTCATCAACGATTGCCCTGACCTGGCGGTCGTTCGACGCCGAGCAGAGCAGGAAGGCGTCAGTGATCACGAGCTGATCGCTGACGTCATAGGCGATGATGTCGGAAGCAAGCTTGTCAGCTGCGGCTGCGGCGGCGATTTCCACGAGTTCGATGGCTCTCTCAGTGGCAGTCACGTGTGCTGGCAATCCTCCTCTGCAAGACCTGTATGCCTACCATCTCATGTCTCGCCAATAAATGCGGATCAGGCCTGTTCAGGCTACCCTGGCTCGCCCCGTCCGGCGACCGGGCGAGCCGGGCGCTGCTCAGTCGCGGCGCTGCTCAGTCACGATACAGGCCGCGCTTGCTGATGTACTGCACGATGCCGTCCGGAACCAAGTACCAGATCGGCTCGCCGTCCTGAACCCGTTTCCTGCACTCGGTCGAGGAGATCGCCAGCGCCGGGATCTCGATCAGGCTGACCCGCTCGTCTGGCAGCCCGTGGCCGGACAGCCGGTGCCCCGGCCTGGTGCAGCCGACGAAGTGGGCCAGCTTGAACAGGTCATCCGCGTCCCGCCAGGAGATCATCCTGGCGAGCGCGTCAGCGCCGGTGATGAAGTAGAACTCGACATCCGGGCCGCGCACGACGCGCAGGTCGCGCAACGTGTCGATCGTGTAGGTCTCGCCCGGCCGGTCGATGTCCACCCGGCTGACGGAAAACCGCGGATTGGACGCGGTCGCGATCACCGTCATCAGGTACCGGTCCTCGGCGGCGGACACCACCCGGTGGTCCTTCTGCCAGGGCTCGCCAGTCGGCACGAAGATGACCTCGTCCAGCGAGAAGACGTGGCCGACCTCGCTCGCGGCGACCAGGTGGCCGTTGTGGATCGGATCGAAGGTGCCGCCCATCACCCCGATGCGCTTCCCGGCGGCATGCCCAGCCATAGAGCGACTGTAGAGGGCGCTGGCAGCGGCAGGCGCCCCCGGCTCCAGCTCAGACGGGATAGCCGACCCCGGTGAGCGTCTCGGACTCCGCCCACAGCCGGCGCTGGACCTCGACGTCGTGGGAGCGGCCGTTGGACTGCACCCGGACCGGAGCGCCAGTAATCTCGAGCACGCCGCCATGGCCGTAGTGGCCGCCGCCGCCCCCCGCCGGGTCGGTCCTGCGCTGCAGCTCGTAGGTGAACAGCAGGTTCGCCAGCTTGGACTGCCCGTAAGCGCCCATCCGCCGGTAGCGGCGGCGGAAGTTCAGGTCATCGAAGTGAATCTGCCCGGCCTTGTGGCCGTTGCTGCTGACGGTCACCACGCGCGATCCCGGTACCTCCAGCAGGCTGCGCAGGGCCAGCCGGTGAGCGCGAGATGGCCCAGGTGGTTGGTGCCGAATTGCAGCTCGAAGCCGTCCTCGGTCTCCTGGTAGGGCGGCATCATCACGCCCGCGTTGTTGATCAGCAGGTCCAGCTGCGGGAATCGCGCAGTGATCTCCGCGGCGGCCTGCCGGACCGAAGCCAGCGAGGCCAGATTGAGCTGCACAGTTTCTACAGCGCCGGGCTCGACTCGTCCGGCGGGCGCCGTAGCGCTGATGCTGTCAGCGGCGGCCTGCGCCCGGCCGGTGTCCCGGCCGGCCAGCACGACTGTCGTGCCGTGGCCGACGAGCACCTTCGCCGCCTCCAGGCCGATGCCCGAGTTGGCACCGGTGATCACTGCAATCCGGCCGGACTGGTCGCCTACGTCCGCGGCCGTCCACTGCCCGCACGCTGCCGTGCCCTGTGTCATGTCCGTGAGGAACGCCGGAACTCGATCAATCAATTCCGGGCAGCGGCGGCTCGCCATCAGTCCAGTGCTTGATCCGCACAGCCTTGCCGACCTCGGTGCGCGGCACCGTGCCGGGCGGCAGCAGCCGCACCTGCACGGACAGACCCAGCACGTCCCGCAGCCGCCACTCCAGCTTGGATTCGATCCGGAACCCGCCGGGTAGCTGCGTTCTGACCTCGCAACATGCGACCAGGCGGCGGTCCGCCGCCCGCTCATCCACCACCAGCAGGTAGTCAGGAGCGAGGGCCTCCTCGGCCAGCAGCACCCGCTCGATTTCGCTGGGGTAGACGTTGACGCCGCGGATGACCAGCATGTCGTCGATGCGGCCGGTGACCTTGCTCATCTTCGCCAGCGTCCGGCCGCAGGCGCAGGGGCCATGGCTGAGCGCGGCGATGTCGCCGGTCCGGTACCGCAGCAACGGCAGCGCCTCCTTGGTGACGGTGGTGAAGACTAGCTCCCCCAGCGTGCCGTCGGGTACCGGCTCGCCGGTCACCGGGTCGAGGGCCTCGACCAGGAAGTGGTCCTCGTTCACATGCAGCCCGTCGGCCGCCACCACGCACTCGGCAGCAACGCCGGGACCGATGACCTCCGACAGGCCGTAGATGTCCAGGGCGTGCAGGCCGAGCAGCTCTTCGAGCCGGTCCCGCATGGCCTCGCTCCACGGCTCGGCGCCGAAGATGCCCGCTCGCAGCGCCAGCCCGGCGCCCGGCGCCACGCCCGCCTCCGCCAGCGCCTCGCCGAGCCGGATCGCGTACGACGGCGTGCAGGTGAGGATGTCCGGCCGAAGGTCGGCGATGAGCGTGATCTGCCGCGAGGTCATCCCGCCGGAGGCCGGCACGACCGTCGCGCCAAGCTCGATCGCGCCCTGGTGGATGCCAAGGCCGCCGGTGAACAGGCCATAGCCGTAGGCGTTGTGCACGATGCTGCCCGGCCCCGCGCCTGCGGCGGCGAGCGCCCGCGCGCACATCCGCGCCCATAGCTTCAGGTCGCCGCGCGTATAGGCGACCAGGGTCGGCCGACCGCCGGTCCCGCTGGAGCCGTGCACGGCGACGATCTGCGAGCGCGGCACGGCCAGCAGGCCGAACGGGTAGGCGTCCCACAGGTTTCGCTTGCGGGTGGTCGGCAGCCGGGGCAGGTCGGCGAGCGTCACGTCGCCGCCCGCGGTCACGCCGGCCGCCTTGAGCCGGTCGGCCTGGAGCCCGCCGGCGGCCAGCAGCCGGTCGATCAGCGCGCGGAGCCGGTCAGCCTGCAGCGCGGAAAGCTGATCAGCTGGCATCGCTTCCGCGTCGGGCTCGAAGATGGCGGGTACCTCTTGTGCTGTCAACTGGCTAACCTCCGGCGTCCGGCACCTACGATGACTGGTATGACCACTGTGCCCGACCGCTCCCGGGTGCGTCTCCCCGGTATCAGCTCACGTGCTTACGAGCACCCAGCCGACCGCTCAGCGCTGGTCGCGCTGCGCAAGCTCACCGGCTTCGACGTAATCCTGCGCAACCTCGCAGGCCTGTTCAACGACCGGAGCCTGCGGCTGATGTTCCTGGCCAGCTCGGTCCGAGCCTCGGAGGAGCAGTTCCCGCAGCTGTACAGGGCGATGCTGGACGGCGCGTACATCCTGGACCTGCCGAAGGTCCCGGAGCTGTTCATCAGCCAGAACCCGCTCGTGAACGCGATGACCCTGGGCACCGACAAGCCGTTCATCGTGATAACGACCGGCATGGTGGACCTGTTCGACGCCGAGGAAATCCGGTTCGCGATCGGGCACGAGCTCGGGCACGTGCTGTCCGGTCACTCGGTCTACCGGACGATGCTGTATCACCTGATCAACCTGGCGTCCCGGCTGGCGTTCGTGCCGTTCGCCTGGCTCGGGCTCAAGCCGATCATCTGGGGCCTGGAGGAGTGGTACCGCAAGTCGGAGCTGTCCTGCGACCGAGCTGGCCTGCTGGCCGGCCAGGACGTCGAGGCTGCCCGCCGTGCCCTGCTGAAGACCGCCGGCGGGGCCCGGCTGGCCGAGCTCAGCCACGATGCGTTCCTGGAGCAGGCGCGCGAGTACGACGCCGTTCCTGATGTGCGCGAGGGCCTGCTCAAGCTGCTGCAGCTGCAGGGGACCACGCACCCGTTCGCTGTCGTGCGCTTCGCCGAGCTCGACCGCTGGGCCGCGGGCAGCGAGTACCGCGACATCCTGGCCGGGAACTACCCGCGCCGCGAGGATGACCAGGAGACTTCGGTCGGCGACGAGTTCCGGGCGGCCGCCAAGTCCTACCAGGAATCGTGGAACCGCAGCGCCGACCCGCTCATCGGGGCAGTGCTCGGCGCCGCCGAGAGCGCAGCCGGGGCCGGCAGCCGGCTGATCAACAGGTTCGGCGGCCGCCGCGACGACAACGAGGATGACGACTGACGCCGGTTCCGCCCTGCTGGCCAGCTCCGAAGAGCCTTCCGGCCTCGCCCAGCCGGCCAGCCTCTCTCAGCTGACGTCGGCGAGGCGGGCGGGCTCCAGGCGCGCGAGCGCGTCCGGCACCGTCCCGGTGTGCAGCACGCCCAGCCGCTGGGTTGCCCGGGTGAGCGCCACGTACAGGTCGCTGAGGCCGCGCGGCGATTCGGCGACGATCTCGGCAGGCTCGGCGATGAGCACGGCGTCGAACTCCAGGCCCTTGGCCTGCTTCACGCTCAGCACCACCACCGGGCTCTCCAGGTCCGGGTTCTCGCCGACGGCGGCAGCCGGGATAGCCGCGCTCACGGCGCTGCCGAGCTCGCCCAGCCGCCCGGCGGGAACGATCACCGCCAGTTTCCCGTCACCGGTCTGGGCCGCCAGCCGCTGCGCGGCATCGGCGACCGCGGCCGGGAACTCGCCCGGCGTGACCGCCAGCCGCCATGGCGCGCTGCCCGACTCCCGCACCGAACGGGGCAGCTCAAGTGACGGATCGATGGCGGCCAGCACGTCCGCCGCTACCGTCATGATCTCGGCCGGGGTGCGGTAGTTGATGGTCAGCGGCGCCAGCCGCCAGCGGTCGCCCAGGTAGGGGGCGAGCGACTGCTCCCAGGACGCCGACCCGCCCAGGTCGCCGGTCTGCGCTACGTCGCCGACAATCGTCATCGACTTAGCGGGACAGCGCCGCATCAGCATCCGCCACGCCATCGGCGACAGCTCCTGCGCCTCGTCGATGATCACGTGGCCGAACGCCCAGGTCCGGTCTGCTGCTGCCCGCTCGGCGGCGGTCAGCCCCAGGTCATCGTCCTGGCGGGACGCGAGCCTGCTGGCATCCACCAGGTCGGCACCCATCAGGATCTCCGGATCGTCCTCGATGTCGCGGGACATGATGTCGAGCACGCCCTGCGCGTAGGCCTCCCTGGCCAAGCGTTCCCGCTCGCGCTTCTGCCGGGCGGCCCGGTCGTCGTCCCCCAGCAGCTCGGCGGCCTCGTCGAGCAGCGGGACGTCGGCGGGCGTCCACGGTGCGCCGGGCTCGCGCAGCAGCGCCGCGCGCTCGGCCTCGGTCAGCCCGGCCGCGGCCGCCAGCCGGTCCGCGGCGCCGAACAGGCCGGACAGCAGCTGCTCCGCGGTGAGCACCGGCCACAGCTGGTCGATCGCCGCCCGCACGGCGGGATCGGCGCTGAGCTCGCGCCGCAAGTCATCCAGATCCTCGGCGCCGAGCAGGTTCCCGCCACCGAGCACGTTAGCGCCGAGCCGCTCCGCCGCCTGCCTGGTCAGGGCAGTGATCAGCTCCCTGGCGAAAACCTGGCGGGCCTGATTGTGCGGCCGCCGCGACCGCCGTGCGCGCTCGCGCGCCTGCGCGAGCGCGCGTCGGCCGAGGCGCAGCGGCTCCCGGTCGACGACGACCTCAAGCCCGTTATCGGGCACGTGCTGCTGGTCCCGGACCGCGTTGGCGATGATCTGCGCAAACCGGAGCCTGCCCTTGATCTCAGCGGTCCTGGCTGGCTCGGTGCCGGTTGCGCTGACGCCAGGCAGCAGCTCGCCGATAGTCGACAGCAGCACGCTGGTCTCGCCCAGCGACGGCAGGACCTGCCCGATGTAGCGCAGGAAGGTGGCGTTCGGGCCGACCACGAGCACGCCGCGCTTCTCCAGCTGGCGGCGGTGGGTGTAGAGCAGGTAGGCGGCCCGGTGCAGCGCGACGGCTGTCTTGCCGGTTCCGGGGCCGCCCTGCACGACCAGCACCCCGGCCAGGCTCGACCGGATGATCACGTCCTGCTCGGCCTGGATCGTCTCGACGATGTCGGACATCCGCCCGGTCCGGCTGGCATTGAGCGCGGCGAGCAGAGACGACTCGCCGGTGAGCCCGTCGTGGCGGGACGGGTCGGCCACCGACAGGTCAAGCACCTCGTCGTCGAGGCTGACGATCTGCCTGCTGCGGGTCTTGAGGTGCCGGCGCACCTTGACCTCGTCGGGCGCGGCCGCAGTCGCGAGGTAGAAAGGCCGCGCGGCATCGGCACGCCAGTCCATCAGCAGCTGCTCGTAATCGTCGGTATCGCCGTGAATTCCAAGCCGCCCGATGTAGCGCAGCTCGCCGTCGCTGAATTCAAGCCGGCCGAAGCACAGGCCCTGCTCCGCGGCGTCGAACTGGGCGATCTGCCTGGTGTACAGGACCACGAAAGCCTCGCGCTCGGTCCGAGCCTGATGCGTCCCGCCGGCCTGACGCAATGCGTCGGCAAGCCGTCCGGACGCGCGCTCCCTCAGACCATCGAGCCGACCGTAGAGCATGGACACGTACTTTTGCTCGCGAGCCATTCCCGAGTTTGACAAGCAGGCTGCCTTTCAGATAAGATTACAGGGCTAGCGAAATGGAATAAAGCCCCGCTCGGACATGCGCGCTACCAAATGTAGCGCGTTTCCTGTGTCTGGCGGAAACTGTGTCTGGCGGAAACTGTGTCTGGCGGAAACTGTGTCCGGCGGAAACTGTGTCCGGCGGAAATCTGAGTCCGGCGAATGGCCCGCTCCCGCCAGGGCGCATCGCCGCGGGGTCGCCCGGCGTCTGCAGGATCCTCGCCCCCCCGCTTACTGCGGCAGCCGGCGGTCGGTCCCGCGCGGGCCGAAGCCGACGGTGGCCGGCAGGGTCGGATCCCAGTCGAACACCACCGCATTGTCCTCCTCGCCGATCAGTACTTCCGCGCCGGCCTGCGCCCCGGCCTCGGCCAGCCCCTCCTCGATCCCGATCCGCGCCAGCCGGTCGGCCAGATAGCCGACGGCCTCGTCGTTGCTGAAGTCGGTTTGCAGGATCCACCGGCGCGGCTTCTCGCCGCGGATGACGAACCTGTTCTCCCCCGCCCTGGCGACTTCGAACTCCGGACCGGTGACGGGCTCGGGCCGGATCACCAGCCGGGTCGGCTCGGGCACCGGGGCGGCCGCCCGCGCCTGCCCGATAACCCCGGCCAGGGCGAAGGCCAGTTCGCGCAGGCCCTCGGTGGTCGCTGCCGAGACCTGGCAGACGGCCAAGCCGCGGGCCGTGAGCTCCGGCGCGACCATGGTAGCCAGATCGCGGGCGGCCGGGACGTCGATCTTGTTGAGCACCACGATCCTGGGCCGGTCCTGCAGGTCGGCCCCGGTCGCGCCCGCATAGGCGGTCAGCTCCTCCTCGATCGCGTCCAGGTCGGAGACCGGGTCGCGGCCCGGTTCCTCGGTGGCGCAGTCCAGCACGTGCACCAGCACCGTGCAGCGCTCCACGTGCCGCAGGAAATCCAGCCCGAGCCCCTTGCCAAGGCTGGCGCCGGGGATCAGGCCGGGCACGTCGGCGACCACGAACTGCACGTCGCCGGCTTCAACCACGCCCAGATGCGGCGTCAGCGTGGTGAAGGGGTAGTTCGCGATCTTCGGGCGGGCCGCTGACAGGGCAGCGATGAGCGAGGACTTGCCGGCGTTGGGGAACCCGACGAGGCCGGCGTCCGCGACCGTCTTCAGTTCCAGCTGCAGCTGGAACTGCTCGCCCGGCTCCCCGCGCAGCGCGAATCCTGGCGCCTTGCGCTTGGCCGAGGCCAGCGCCGCGTTGCCGAGCCCGCCGCGGCCGCCGCTAGCAGCCACGAACTGGGTGCCCGCTCCGGTCAGGTCGGCGAGCACCTCACCGCCGCGGGTCGCCGCCACGGTGCCTTCGGGTACCCGCAGGATCAGGTCAGCGCCCTCGGCGCCGCTGCGGTTGGAGCCCGAGCCCGGCTTGCCGCTGCCCGCGCGGCGCACCGGCCGCCGGTGAAAGTCCAGCAGGGTGGTGACGCCGGGGTCGACCTCGATGATCACGTCGCCGCCGCGGCCGCCGTTTCCGCCGTCGGGACCGCCCAGCGGCTTGAACTTCTCCCGGTGAATCGAGGCGCAACCGTGCCCGCCGTCGCCTGCCTGGACACGCAGCCCGGCCTGATCAGCGAATTCCGCCACGGTTTTACCCTCTCCTGCCCGCCCGAGGCGGTCCGAGCCGACGGAGGACCGCCCCGTCGCGCTTGCCTAGGCTCGCCATTTCGTGCCTCAACGCGCCAGGGGCGGACCGGCTGCGCGGTCCGCCCCTGGCGCAATGCTCTTCTGCGCTGCTGAGAGCAGGGCTAGCTCATCTCCGCCGCAGCGGCACTGTGGTCGGCGGCACTGTGGTCGGTCTCAATAACGCTCACGGCCCGCCGACCTCGCCGGGTACCGAACTGGACCTTGCCCCTCACGAGGGCGAACAGCGTGTCGTCCCCGCCGCGCCCGACGCCGATGCCGGGGTGAAAGTGAGTACCGTGCTGGCGGACGATGATCTCGCCGGCGCCGACAAGCTGGCCGCCGAACCGCTTCACGCCGAGCCGCTGGGCGTTGGAGTCGCGGCCGTTGCGGCTGGAGGACGCGCCCTTCTTGTGTGCCATCTCAGCCCTTCTGCCGTGAGCTGGCGCGGGCCCTGCCGTCACTGATGCCGGTGATCCGCACCTGCGTGTACTTCTGCCGGTGACCCACGCGGCGCCGGTAGCCGGTCTTGTTCTTGTAATGGATCATGTTGATCTTAGGGCCGCTGGCCGAGCCGACGATCTCAGCGGTTATCTGGTAGCCGCCCAGCTCGGCCGGATCACTGATTACCGTGTCGTCGTCAACCACGAGCACGGCGGGCAGCGTCACGCTGGAGCCCACCTCACCGCCGAGCTTGTCCACGGTCAGGACGTCATCGACAGAGGCCTTCTCCTGCCTGCCACCGCAGCGCACGATCGCGTACACCGAGAACTCTCTCTCCCCTTGTGCTAGCCCGCCGCGAGAGCAGCGGAGTCGTTCAGCATCGCTGCGAACGGGCCTGCCTACGGTGCGCACCGCTCGCCAGCAGCGGAACCGCCGCTGAATCCATCCGTGCGCCGACCACAAAGAGTATCAGATCACGCGAGGGCTCAGAGCGCCGCTGGCTCTGTCTCTTGCGCATCCGGCCGCTCGCCGTTCCCGGCACCGCCGTTCCCGGCACCGCCGGTCCCAGGGCCGTCCTGGCTCGCGGCGTCCTGGCTCGCGGCGTCCTGGGCAGCATTCTCCTGGCCCACAGCCTCCCGAGCACCGGGCTCCCGACTCACCGAAACCTGGCTCGCGGCGTCCTGGGCAGCAGCCTCCTTGCTGACGACGTCCTGCCTCTCAGCGTCGTGCCTGACGGCTGGCGCATCGGCCCCGGCGCCGCCCTGGCCTGCCCGCCGCCGACGCCGGCTGCCCGATGCCGACCGCGCGCCAGGCGCACCGCCGTCAGGCTGGGCGGCCTCATCGTCAGCCTGGACCGCACCGCCGTCGACCTGGACCGCACCGCTCACCGCTGCGGCCGTGCGGCCGCCCGGCTCGCCGATTGCGGCGCTCGCCTCGCTGGCCGCGGCCGAGAACGACTCGACAGGCTGACCCTCAGTCGCCTGGACCGCCAGCGCGGCCGGTTCATCGCCCGCACCTGCCGCTCTCTCTGCCGCCTCCGCCTCCGCCGCCGCCGGGCCGGCTGCCTTGCCGCGCCCGGACCGGGACCTGGCGGACCTGGACCGCTGCGTCCCGCCGGCGTCGTCGCCGTTCTGGCCGCCGCCCCTGGTCTTCCTTTCGTCCCTGCCGTTCCGGTCGCCGTCGCCGGACCGGCCGCGCGGCAGCGAGTGGTCAACGGGCTCCTGCGAGATGATGACTCCCCGGCCGTTGCAGCACTCACACGGCACTGAGAACGCCTCCAGCAGGCCAGAGCCGACCCGCTTCCTCGTCATCTGCACGAGGCCGAGCGAGGTGACCTCCGCGACCTGGTGCTTGGTCCGGTCCCGCGCCAGGCACTCCAGCGTCCGCCGCAGCACTAGCTCCCTGTTGCTTTCCAGCACCATGTCGATGAAGTCGATGACGATGATGCCGCCGACATCCCGCACCCGCAGCTGCCGCACGATTTCCTCGGCGGCCTCCAGGTTGTTGCGGGTAACCGTTTGCTCGAGGTTGCCGCCCTGGCCGGTGAACTTGCCCGTGTTCACGTCGATGACCGTCATGGCCTCGGTCGTGTCGATGACCAGCGAGCCGCCGCTGGGCAGCCACACCTTGCGCTCGAGCGCCTTGGCCAGCTGCTCGTCGACGCGGTGCGCGGCAAAAACGTCCTTGTCGCTGGTCCACCGCTCCAGCCGGTCGGCCAGGTTCGGGGCCACATAGCGGACGTATTCGTCCACCGTGTCCCAGTCGCTGTCGCTGGCGATGACCAGCTTGATGAAGTCCTCGTTGAAGATGTCCCTGACCACCCGGATGGTCAGGTCGGGCTCGCTGTAGAGCAGGTCAGGCGCATTAGCGGTCTTCACCTTGCGCTCGATCGCCTCCCACTGCGCCGCCAGCCTGGCCACGTCGTGGGACAGTTCCTCCTCGGAGGCACCCTCGGCGGCGGTCCGGACGATCACCCCCGCGTTCTCCGGCATGACCTGCTTGAGTATCTGCTTGAGCCGCGATCGCTCCGTGTCCGGCAGCTTGCGGCTGATCCCGGTCATCGAGGATCCCGGCACATAAACCAGGTACCGGCCCGGCAAGCTGACCTGGCTGGTCAGCCGGGCACCTTTATGCCCTATCGGGTCCTTAGTGACCTGGACGAGGATCGACTGGCCGGACTTGAGTGCCGACTCGATCCGCTTGGACTCGCCCTCCAGGCCACTGGCGTCGAAGTTGACTTCACCCGCGTACAGGACGGCGTTGCGGCCCTTGCCGATGTCAACGAAGGCCGCCTCCATCGAGGGCAGCACGTTCTGCACCTTGCCGAGATAAACGTTGCCCACGTAGGACTGGTGGCTGGCCTTGTCCACGTAGTGCTCGACGAGGACGCCGTCCTCCAGCACCGCGATCTGGGTCCGGTCACCGGTCTGCCGCACGACCATGACTCGCTCGACTGCCTCGCGGCGGGCCAGGAATTCCGACTCGGTGATGATCGGCGGGCGCCGGCGGCCCGAGTCCCGGCCTTCCCGCCGTCGCTGCCGCTTGGCCTCCAGCCGCGTGGAGCCCTTGATCGACCGGACATCGTCGGAGTCTGCCTGCCGCGGCGGCCGGACGTGCACCACGGTGTCCGGCGGGTCGTCCGGCGCGATCGCGTCGGCGTCCGCGCCCGCGCCCGCGCCGGTCCGCCGCCGCCGACGGCGCCGACGGCCAGCCCGGCCGCCATCGCCGGCCTCACCGTCGTCGTCCCCGGCCTCGGCCGCGCTGTCATCGCCGCCTGCTGTCGCTGCCGCGCCGTCGTCGGAGCGCCCCCCGCCGTCGGGGCGGCCCGCAGCGTCGCCTTCCAGGCCCGCAGTGTCCGCGCCGGTCTCGGCGGCATCGCCGTCACTGCGGCCCTTGCCGTGCCCGCGTCCGCCGCGGCGGCGGCGCTTCCCGGCCGCCGTGCCTGGCGCGGCGTCGCCATCCTCGTCTGCGGTGGCCTGGGCCTGGCTCTCGCTGCCGGACCGGGACTGGCCAGCCTGGCTGTCACTAGCCTCAGCGGCGCTGCCCCGGTCGGCGCTGCCCCGGTCGGCGCCGGGCTGACCGTCGCCTGGCTCGCCAGCGCCATCCGCTGGGCGGCCTGCCCCGCCGCGCGCGGAACTCCTGCGCCGCTGCGCAGGCCTGGTCTCGCCGCCGCCCGGTTCATCCGGTCCGCCGCTGCCGCTGGGCTGCTGCCGTCCCTGGCTGTCGCCGCCTGCCCTGGGCGTACCGATATCGGGCGGCTGGAAGATCACCACGGGCGGCTGGAAGGGCACCGGCGGGACTGCCGCGGACGCCACGGCGGCACCGTGCTCCGGAGCGGGACTAGCTTCGTCCGAGGGCGGACCAGCGGGCCGCGTCACGGCCTTGCGCGCCCTGCGGAACAGGCCGCGCCGCTGGTCTCCGGCTTCCTGGCCCTCTGCTGCGGGCCCATCAGGTTCTGATTCTGCGTTGTGTCGCTCGATCTCGAGCATCCGGGCAATCTCTCCCGTCAGGCTCCCGGGCGCCCAGGCCTGTTTCCGGACCTTCCGCGCCGCACGGGAACAGTTCGTACGCGCTCACTGGGGGGGCGGACGCCGGTCGGGCGCCCCCCGCCTCCAGGCACGTTGCCTTTTCCTGTCCCTGTGCCGCGCTCCGCCCAGTCGGCTGGGGCACCTGCGCCGTGGGCCGCGAGGGCCCGGACTCGGCGGTCCGGGAAAACCCGGCCGTGCCGGTCCCGGCAGCAGCGGCCTCCGTGCCGAGCGGTCCCTGCGCGAGCCGCGTCACCAGCGGGGGCGACGATGGCGCAAGGGCCGACGCATTGCGGAGCGCGGCCAGGATGTCATCGGGTCGGACGGCAGGTGTCATCTGCCGAACAACCATTCGAAGTATCGCACATCCGGCGTCCTGATCTTCCATGGCGCGCCGGTCAAGCTCCAGGGTGACCACGGCGGCGCGAGCATCGAACCGCCGGATCCCCTTACTGGTCAGGCGTTCTACTTCGGCGACAGGCGCCGCGAGGAACGCCGCGGCTGCCGCCTCAGCCGCGGCGGGGGCTATCCCGGGCAGAACAACCTGCCACTGCGACGCCTCCAGCCGCAGGCCGCCGCGCTCTGCGTCGAGCGCAGTTACCTCGATCACGTCAATCCCGTCTGGCAGGGCTGCATCAAGCCGGTCTCGCACTTCGGCCGGAGCCCGTGATCCGGTGAGGGCGATCTCAAGATATTCGGCCTCGCTCGCGGCGCCGGTCGGAGCGCCGCCAGGATATGAAATCTTCGGATGCGGCGAGAATCCTGACGAAAAGGCGACCGGCAGGTCCGCCTTTCGCACTGCCCGCTCAATCGCGCGGGCAATATCTCTGTGGCTCGCGAAACGCATCCTTCCGCGTTTAGCGTACCGGATCGTCAGACGCTGAGCCACCGGTGCACTCGGCGGTCCGGCGGGACCAGGCCGTGACATCCGCTACGCCCCGCTTTCTGTTCCCGCATTCCGCCCGGACTGGCCGCCAGAATGCGCGCCGACAGCGGACGGGCCGCCGACCGGAATCAGCGGGAGCAGCCGGGCTCCCGTCGGGCCGGCCTCGATCTCGGTGTCCATTGCCGGGCAGACGCCGCATTCGAAGCACGGTGTCCAGCGGCAATCCTCGACCTCCGCCGCCCCGGCCGGATCGATCGCGGCCAGCCAGTCCTGCCAGAGCCAGTCCCGGTCCAGGCCCGCGTCCAGGTGATCCCACGGCAGCACCTCGTCGTAGGGCCGCTCCCTGGTGGTGTACCAGGCGAGGTCCACACCGTCGTCAGCCAGGGCCGCCCTGGCGCAGCGCTCCCACCGCTCGTAGCAGAAGTTCTCGCTCCAGCCGTCGAACCTGGCGCCGTCCTCCCAGGCAGCCCTGATCACCTTGGCGACCCGCCGGTCCCCGCGAGACAGCAGTCCTTCGACGATCGACGGCTTGCCGTCGTGGTAGCGGAAGCCGATCGCCTTGCCGTAGGCACGGTCGGACCGCAGCGCCGCGCCGAGGGCCCGCAGCCGCGCGTCGACCGTCTCGTGGTCGCACTGCGCCGCCCACTGGAACGGGGTGTGCGGCTTGGGCACGAATCCGCCGATCGACACCGTGCAGCGGATATCACGGCGGCCGGTGGCGGCCCGTCCGGCCTCGATAACCCGTCGCGCGACCCGGCCGATGGCGAGCACGTCCTCGTCGGTCTCCGTCGGCAGCCCGCACATGAAATAGAGCTTGACCTGCCGCCAGCCGCTCGCGTACGCCGTGGTGACGGTCCTGATCAGGTCGTCCTCGGTGACCATCTTGTTGATCACCTTGCGGATCCGGTCGGTGCCGCCCTCCGGCGCGAAAGTCAGCCCGGACCTGCGCCCGTTCCTGCTCAGCTCATCGGCCAGGGTGACATTGAACGCGTCAACCCTGGTCGAGGGCAGCGACAGGCTGGTATTGGTCCCCTCATACCGGTCAGCGAGGTCGACGGCAATCTCGTTGATCTCACTGTGGTCGGCGCTGGACAGCGACAGCAGCCCCACTTCCGAATAGCCGCTGGCCGCCAGGCCCGTCTGCACCATGTCGCCGATCGTGGTGATCGAGCGCTCGCGGACCGGCCGGGTAATCATCCCGGCCTGGCAGAACCGGCAGCCCCTGGTGCAGCCGCGGAAAATCTCCACGCTGAACCGCTCGTGCACGGTCTCAGCGACCGGCACCAGCGGCTTGCGCGGGTACGGCCAGGAATCCAGATCCGTTACGGTGTGCTTGGCGACGGCCCTCGGCACGCCAGGCAGCGCAGGGACCACCCGGCCGATAGCGCCGTCCGGCAGGTACTCCACGTCGTAGAACCGGGGCACGTAAACCCCGCCCTCGGCGGCGAGCCGCAGCAGCAGACCATCCCGGCTGCCGGGCTGGCCGGCCTGCTTCCACTGCCTGATCAGCTCGGTGATCCGCAGCACCGCCTGCTCGCCGTCGCCGAGCACCGCGCCGTCGATGAACTCGGCGACCGGCTCGGGATTGAAGGCCGCGTGCCCGCCGGCCAGCACCAGCGGGTCAGCCAGGCCCCGGTCGCCAGCCGACAGCGGGATCTGCGCCAGGTCCAGCGCGGTCAGCAGGTTGGTGTACCCGAGCTCGGTCGCGAAGCTCACGCCGAGCACGTCGAACGCCCGCACAGGCCGGTGCGCGTCGACGGTGAACTGGGGAATCTGATGCTCGCGCATCAGGCCCTCCAGATCCGGCCACACACTGTAGGTACGCTCGGCGAGTACCCCGTCGCTCTCGTTGAGCACTTCATACAGGATCTGGATGCCCTGGTTAGGCAGGCCGACCTCATAGGCGTCCGGGTACATCAGCGCCCAGCGCACGTCGGCGGCGTCCCAGTCCTTGACGACAGAGTTCAGCTCGCCGCCGACATACTGGACCGGCTTGCGGACCAGCGGCAGGAGCGGCTCAAGCTGCGAGTAGACGGACTGCACGGGCATTACCACAGCCTACCGACGGACCCAGCATCTTCAGCCGACGGCGCCAGGAACGCCCGGCGGTGCAGGCGGCGGTCTTGTCCCGCCGCCGCCGGAAACAGCCGCAAACCGGCGCGCCACATCCCAGGGGTGCCCCGCAACGCCCGGTTTCCTTGATCCGGTAAGAAAAGCGTTCAGCCACCTTTTTTTACCGGATCAAGGAAAAGACCCGTCCGCGCTCGCCCGGGCAGCACCGGAAGGCCAATCTGGGGGGCCTGGACGTCGTGCGCAAGCACAACTCAGCCCGCGAAGACCATCCGGCGGCGGTGCACTGCCTGCAGCACGCCGATTGCGATCATGTCAGCGAACATGGCCGATCCGCCATAGGACACGAACGGCAGTGGCAGGCCGGTCACCGGCATGATGCCGACGGTCATCCCGATGTTGATGAACGACTGCACGGCGAACCAGATCGCGATACCCGACGCCACGAGCATGCCGAACTGGTCATCTGCTCTGGCCGCGATCCGCAGCGCCCGGACCAGTACGACCGCCAGCAGGCAGATGATCACGACGGTCCCGGCGAAGCCGAGCTCCTCCCCCGCTACCGCGAAGATGAAGTCGGTGTGCTGCTCGGGCACGAAATTGCCGGCGATCAGCTGGCCGTGGAAAAGCCCCTGGCCAAAAAGGCCGCCCGAGCCAATGGCGATCTTCGCCTGAGCAGCGCTGTAGCCGGTGCCGCGCGGATCAGCGGATGGGTGCAGGAACGACGTCAGGCGGCTGACCTGGTAGGACTTGAGCAGATGCAGGTTGACCACCGCGAAGGTGGCCAGTGTTCCCCCGGCCACGAGGGCGGCCAGCCAGCGCAGCCGGATGCCCGAGATCGCGATCAGGCCGGTCAGCAGGGCCATCATCAGCATGACGACGCCCAGGTCGGGCTCGGCCACGACGAGCACGATCGGCACCCCGGCGGCTGCGATGGCGAGCAGCGCGGCCCGCAGCCCTGGCCTGGTCCGGCCCAGCTTCAGCTCGCCGAGCGCCGTCGCGACGAGCAAGATGACCGCAAGCTTGGCGAACTCCGACGGCTCGATCTGGAAGCCGCCGGGCAGCGAGATCCAGGAGTGGGCACCGTTCACGATGCTGCCCAGCGGAGTGAGCACGACCAGCAGGCCCAGCAGCGAGGCGGCGTACAGGAGCGGGGCGTAGAGCCGGAGCTGGCGATGGTCGAGTGCGCTGACGGTGACCATGAAGATCAGCCCGAGCACGATATTCAGCAGCTGCTTCATCAGGTAGGTGTGCGGATCGGCGCCGGACTGCAGCAGCGACGGCTGCGTCGCCGACCAGACCAGCAGCGTGCCGACCAGGCTCAGCGCGAGTACCGCCAGCAGCAGTATCCAGTCAAAATGGCGCAGCGGGGACTGCCGGGCCGCCGCTCGCCGCAGCAGCGAGCGCAGCCGCGATGTCCCGCCGCCGCCCGCGCCAGGGCCAGTGGGACGGACCGGGGCGAGCCTGCCGTAGGACGATGCCGTCCGGCGGCCAGCAAGCCGGCTGTCGCCAGCCTGCTGCGACCGGCGCTGGAGGCCAGGCAGCGAGCTCACTTCTTGCGCCCTCCCTTCGGGGATCCGGGGGCGGAAGCAATCTGGCCAGCCGCGTTGGCATGCGGCAGGGCAGGCAGCGCGCCGCCCGGCAGAGCCGCCTGGTGACCCTCGAGGCCGTAGATGTCGTCCCAGATCTGCCGGACGGCAGGCCCGGAGACGTCGGCGCCGTAGCCGGAGTCGGGGATCATCATGACCACGACGTACCGGGGGTCGCTGCACGGTGCGAACGACGCGAATACCGACGTTGCCTGCTTCCCGTACGCCTGCGCGGTACCCGTCTTGCCGGCCACGCACACCTTGCTGAGCGGGAACCCGGAGAACGTACCCGCCGCCGTGCCGGATGTCACCACCCCGGCAAGAGCAGTCCTGATATAGGCCAGCGTGCTCTTAGCCACCGGCAGATGCCCGGCGACTGGCGGGTTGATCTTCGTCGCGACGGTGCCATCCGAGCTGAGCAGGGCCTCGCCGATCCGCGGGCTGTACAGCGTGCCGCCGTTGGCGAGCGCGGCGTAAGCACGAGCCAGCTGGAGGGGCGTGACGGTCACATAGCCCTGGCCGATGGCGGCGATCACCGACTGGCCCGGCGTCCAGACGTTCCCCGACTGGCAGTCGTCGTATTCGATCTGCTGGATGTAGCTCCCGTTAGCGTTGCCGTACTTGCACCAGTCCTGCCCCTGATGCGCGTTGTCCTTCCAGAAGTAGTACAGCCACTCGCGGGTGGGCACGCTGCCGGGGCTCTGCTCGGGCAGGTCGATGCCGGTGTCCTTGCCGAATCCCCAGGCCAGCTCCATCTTCTGCATTTCCTGCACCGGCGCGTGCGGGGATGTGACGTTGTCTTTGCCCGGGTGGTCCTTCAGCCAGATGTCGTAGGCCAGCTCGTAGAAAACGGTGTCGCAGGACTGGACGAGGGCCTCGTTGAAGCTCATGTCGCCCTCGCCAGGGTTGCCGTCGTTGGCGTAGCTGTGGCCATCGATGGTGACCGCTGCCGGGCAGTTGTACAGGCCGTAGAGCGAGTACCCGGCGGCCACGGCGGCGGCCATGGATGTCACTTTCCACGTCGAGCCGGGCGAGTACTGGCCCTGCGTCGCCCGGTCCAGGATCGGCTCGGCGTCGCTGCTGCCAAACAGCGCGCTGAACTCGGATTTGGAGATGCCGCTGTTCCAGACGCTCGGGTTGTAGCTCGGGTAGCTGGCCATGGCGACGACCCGGCCGGTGGTGGTCATCACGACCGCGGAGCCGCTGGTCGCGCCGCCGTTGCCCTCCGCCTGCGTGCGCTGGACAGCCTGCGCGAGCGCAGTCTCGGTGTCCTGCTGAAGTTTGGCACTGATGCTGGTCACCAGGTCGTCACCGGCTTGCGGCGTGACCCGCTTGATCGTCTGAGTGACCTGGCCGGCCGCGTTGACCGCGACTTCCTGCTGGCCCGGCCGGCCGCGCAACTGCTTGTCGTACTGCTGCTCGAGCCCGGCCTGACCCACCAGATCCTCGCCGGAAATGCCGGTCACCGGCACCCCCAGCTTCTGTACCTCCTGCGACGTGATCGGCTGCAGGTACCCGAGGAACTGCGAGGCGGCGGTCGATATCGGCTGCACATAGTTCGTGACCGGCGTCACCGCGGCAGTGACGCCAGGAAATTCCTGCTGGCTCTCCAGCACCTGCAGCGCCACCGTGTCCGGCACGTTCTGCGCCACCGGAATGGGCTGATACGGCGATCCCGGCCAGCAGGGCTGTGGCACGCCGACCGTGCAGATGCGCACCTTGTCGGTCATGGCCGAGGCCGACATACCGAGCAGGCTCGCCAGCTTCTTCAGCTCGGCCGCTCCTGCGTCCGGCTCTTGGGACACGTTGGCCACGTTGACCGATACGACCATCGACGAGTGGTTGTCCACCATGGGGGCGCCGGTGTCGTCGAGGATCTCCCCGCGCACCGACGGGGAGATCACGTCCCTGACCCGGTCCTGGTTGGCCAGCGCGACGTAGGACGCATGCGTGACCACCTGCAGGTACCAGACCCGGAAGCCGAGCCCGATCAGCAGTGCGGCCAGAACCAGGTACAGCACGGCGAGCCGCCGCCGGGATGCGGGGATCACCGCAGGCCTCCGGTCCGGCTGCTGCCGATTCGCCAGACAGTCGAGCGACCGCCGCGCCGCCTGCGGGTCCACAGCGACAGAACCGACCGGTGTGCCGACCCCAGCCGCGCCACCTTCCCGCGCCGGGGGCCTGCCGCGCCGCCGGGCCGGAAAGCCGACCGCCGGCTCATCGCGCCCGAGCCCAGCTGCCGTCCCCGGAACCGCGGCACCGCCGGGCGCGAGGTCGTGAAGACACGCCGGCCCCGCGGCAGCACGCCGCCCAGCCCCCGGCCGCCGATCACGCCGTCGCTGCGGCGGCCGGCCCGCAGCCGCAGGCTGACCGGGCGCGGCGTCAGCGCCCCGCGGCCGGGGCGTCCACGGCCGGCGGCCGCCGAGCCGCCGGGATGGCCGGACCCGGCCCGGAACGACGGGCTTGACCGGAACGACGGGCCGCGGCCGGAGCCGGACGGACGGCCCCAGCTGGAAGCACGCCCGAAGCCGGAACCACCGAAGGACGGGCCGCGGCCGGCGCTGGAAGCACGCCCGAAGGACGGACTGCGGCCGGCGCTGGAAGCACGCCCGAAGGACGGACTGCGGCCGGCGCTGGAAGCACGCCCGAA
>CABECR010000205.1_pt1 | contig 19883 bp, 19 predicted proteins | sample 3422471 | NCBI WGS metagenome assembly CABECR01 (sample SAMEA5534328, study PRJEB31848) | metagenome | biome: tundra; feature: field; material: soil | place: USA | collected 2013-05 | depth 0.15 m
GCCGATACTGCCGCCTGCGTGAGCGGGTGGCGAGAGGGAGCGCGCTGCACAGCGGAAACTGGAGGCGCTGAGTACTGTCGCGGCACTCGCTGGCGGACCGGCTCGTAGTAGCGGTGAAGCGCAAGGGCTGCTGAGATTGCTCAGTCGTCGATCTCCTCCCAGACTGCCTGCTCGTCGTGCTCCTCCCAGTCGGCGGCTGGCAGCGCGATGGCCCAGCTCGTCCATGTCCCGGCCGGCCGAGCTGGGGCGGTCCTGACTCGGGCGCGGACGAACATGCCGGGCGTGAGCTTCACGGGCGAGCGTAGCGGGGCCGTCGTCATCCCCCAGTGCGTCGGCGGATCGCCGGGTCCCACGGAGAGCGAGATGCCGGGCGCGAGTTCGGCGCTGAACCAAAGTGCGAGCGCGTTGGCCGTTCCGTGGTCGCGGACGGGGAGCACCGTCTCGGCTTCGTGAGGCGCCTGCGCTTGCTGAAGCGGGATCAGGCCGGCGTCCGTCGTCCACAGCCGACTCGCCTCGGAGCGACTGTCACGCGCCGCGAGGTGACGGAAGGTGCCGGAATAGTGGATCTCGTTGACGGTCTTCTCGACCAGGTCGTCGAACCTGAGGCCGTACGGGTTGTCCCGCAGGAACTCCGCCATCTCCCCGAGATAATGGTCGTGCACCAGCGCGGTCCACGCCGTGACCAGGCGGGGGATCATGACCCCGCCCGGCTTGAGCCAGCGATCGCGGGCGATGATGACCGGAGCGAGCATCCCTTCGTCGATCCCGAACCCGCCGAGCCACTCCGAGACGATCACGTCGACACGTTCCGGCAACTCGGCGTCTGTGACGTCGCCGTGGATCACCTGGACGATCTCCGCGACCCCGTTCGCGGCGGCAAGCTCCTGCGCCAGGACGGCGGCCGAGGTCCGCTCCACCGCGTAGACGCGCGCAGCGCCTGCCCGCGCCGCGAAGACGCTCAGGATGCCGCTTCCGGCCCCGACGTCGAGAACGATGTCGCCGGGGCGCACCACCGAGTCGATCGCACGCCGGAAGGCCTCGGTGCGGACGCGGTCGCAGATCATCGTCCGGTGTACCTCGAACTCCGCGTACATCGGGTCCGGCGGGTTCCTGATCGGCGTCCGCACGTCAGCATCGTAGCCCGCTGGGTGACTGGTGTTCTGGCGGGCGTCAATGCTCGCCTGGAGGGCGCGGATCGGTCAGGAATTACGCGTGGATGCAGTTCGAGACCGGGAGCGGTGGATGACGGTGGGTGCGGCACCCGGGCAGTCGGGGTTGCTGACGGGACAGCGGCGTTTCGTGCGGACGCGGGCGGGCGAGAGGCCGACCCGGCCGGTGTGCGCCGGGAAGGTCACCGGCTGTTCCCCGAGGAGATGTTCGCCGCCCCGGCGGCGCCACCGCCTTCGCTACGATCCGCTCCTGCCTGCGGACATTAGCCAGACACTGGGCGAGAACCTCCTCGCCGTCCTCCACCAGCTCTTCGCCCAAGGACCTTGGCTACCACCAGCACCGTCGGCGGGACCTGAACGCTCACGCCCGAAGAACGACCGACAGAGGCGATTGTCCGCGTGCACAGCGGATCTCAGAGTCTTTGCTCCCGAGGCATACGCAATCGAGCGTGCGTGTGCCGAATGCGGACAGTTCGTGTCAGACTGGTGATACGGCGATGGACGCGCACTGCCCAGACAGACGCAGGTCGGCCGAACGAACGGGAAGGAGTTCGTCATGGGTTTCAGGCGACGGGTACGGCGGCGGGCGCTCATTGTCGGAGTGGCGGGCGGAGCGGCGGTTGCTCACCACGGGGCCACGCAGGCCGGGGAGCAGCAGGCCGACGACCAGGCGCCTGCCGGCGACCAGCAGGACCAGGCGCAATATGCGCCCCCTCCGGCGGACCCGGCCGACGAGATCGAGCACCTCGCGCAGTTGCACGCCTCGGGCGCGCTCTCAGACGAAGAGTTCACCGCGGCCAAGGCGAAAATACTCGGGTCCTGAACGCATGCCGGATTGCCAGAAGATGCTGAACAGATCGATTCCCGGCAGGAACAGGGGGCTGAAATGAGTGGATCGCGCAAAGAGGTGCTGTCGAACGCGCTCAAGGCCGAGGCCGGTGCCGCATCGGTTGATCTGGAGACCCTGTTCACCGATGACGTCGTCGGCTGGTCGCCGTACGCCGCCGTGTCGGGGCTGACAGCGCTCGCTGACCTCTCCGCCCTCCGTGAAGAAGCGTTCTCCAACGTCGTGATCACATTCCGGGGACTCGACGAAGTGGGCAACAAGGCGTTCGCCGAATGGCTCGTCGAAGCCGATCACACCGGGCCGCTCGTGCTTGGCGAGGATAGCGTGCTGGACGCAACGGGACGGCATGTCCAGTTGGCCGGTGTCACCGTGGCCGACTTCCGCGAGGGGAAGATCCGGTCCTTCCGCACGTACTTCGACGACGTCTCGCTGATCGAGCAGATCGTCGGTGCCTGACGAGCCGGTCGCTATGGAGTTCCACGTCGAGGACCATCCCGATCCGCTCGACATCGAAGTCCTCGAAACGCAGATCCGTCATGAGGCGTCCGCCGCCATGGGACTCGGCGACGAAGTCGACCTGGCGATCTTCGTGCGCGACGCTGGCACGGTCGTAGCCGGCATTAGCGGGTGGACCTGGGGTGACTGCTGCGAACTGCAGAGCCTGTGGGTGGAGCCGAGTCTTCGTGGGCGCGGCCTCGCTACGCGGCTCCTCGCCGCCGCCGAAGCCGAGGCGACGGCGCGCGGGTGCTCGCAGACCGTCCACTTCACCTACGGCTTTCAGGCCCGGGCTCTCTATGAGCGGAACGGCTACGAACTGGTGGGTTGCGTCGAGGACTTCCCATCAGGAACGGACGTCCTTTGGTACCGCAAGCGCCTTAAAGACCACGCGGATAGGCTGAGCTGACATGCGTGCCTCGTTCGGCCAAGGCGCGCTCCAGGTATCTGGATTATGCCGAGTTCGTGAACGCTCTCAGGCCCCAAGAGCTGCGCGAACGTAATCCGTCGAGCGCGGCCGCGGCATAATCCGCAAGTCGGCATCGGCGCGGATGCCGGGCTGTGCCTGGGTCTGGTATTTCTGTCCGGCCAGATTGACCAGTTCCGTGCGTCCGCGGCGCTGGCAGCTGATCGGTTGTACTGGGTTTCGGCCGTGGACTGGCAGCGCCGGCCCGGCAGCCTCGATGTGATCGTGGCGGTGATGTGATCGGTTGCGGTGATGTCGCCTTGGGCGTTCCCCGTTGGGCCGGCGCCGGGTGTGGCGGCCAGATCGGCGGGCCAGTAGGCTCGCGGAGGAACGGTTTCAGGCGCCGGCGTCACCGCCGGTACCCGGCTGCTGGCACAGCCACTCCGCAAAGGACCTGGAGTCATCGGTGCCGGGTTCCATCCCCCCGGGCAGGGCCTGGGCGAACACGAGCGCGGCGGTGGCCTGCAGTTCGCTGCGGAGCAGGCCGGCGGGGCCGGTCGCCTCGAAGCCGAGGGACCACCAGTCCTGGCCACGGATGCGGATCTCGGTGAGTTCCACCCCGCACTCCGGCTGCTGGCCCGGCCCCGGGACGCGCGCCACGATCTGGCTGCTAGCCCGGGAGAACCGGCTGATGCGCCGCCTCTTGCGTACCGGCCTCCAGCCAGCCCGCTCGCCGCGGTCGGGGCCGGGCGGGCTGAACGGAAAGGACCACTTCTGCCAGGACTCCAGGTGTCCGCGGGCGCGGCCGGCCATCTCGAGGATTCCCGGGCTGCCGCGGTACACCTTCACCTCCAGCGCCCCGCCCCCGCGGACCTTTACCGACAGCCCGCGCAACTGCGGATCCAGGAGATAGGTGTCCTCGCGTGACTCCGTCTGGGCCGGGAACCGCCCGAACCATCCGGCCACCGCGGGTTCCAGCCGACCCGGGAAGATCCAGCGCACCTCGAGGGTGCGTCCTCCTTCGGTGACCGTGCTGTGAGGCGGTTCAGCCGGCATCGCCTTCTGCTCCTGACCCTGCTGGCCGGCCGGCCGGTTCCGTACGCTGCTGCCGCACGCCTGCGCCTCCGTCAGGCCAGCCGGATGCTGCACGGGCCCCATGGCCGGGCCGGGCAGGGCGTGGCCGGGAAGCGCGGATCAGGCGCACCATCACTGCTCCGGCCAGCAGGCGGGCGGCCCTCGCCAGCACGACTGCCCGGTATCCCTCCCTTTCCTGGTACTGGATGACGGGCTTGCGTGCACGCTCCGCGCTGGCGGTGACCATGGCCGGATCCTCAGGACTGGCCGGACTCGTAGACCTCGGTGAACATGTCACCCTGGGCGGCCCCGGCAGCGGACTTGTCGCCGCCGCGCCCGCGCAGCACGAAGGCGATGCCCACGGCGAGCACGGCGCCGGCGATCGGCCCCGCGACGTAGACCCAGTAACTGGTGAAGGTCCTGCCCACCAGGTCGGGCCCGAAGGTGCGGGCCGGGTTCATCGAGGCGCCGGAAATGGGGCTGCCCCACAGGCCGGCCAGGGCGATGTAGCCGCCAACCCCGAAGGCGCCGATGATGCCGACGTTCTGGGCGCCGGAGGCGGTGCCCAGGATCACGCTGACCAGGCCCATGGTCAAGATGAGCTCCATCCAGAACGCGGCTCCGGCGGAGTAGCCGGAGGCCGGATAGTTGCTCCCGTACTTGGCCGAGACGTTGATCACGGCACGCAGGAACAAGGCGGCCAGGGTCGCCCCGGCCAGCTGGGTGATGACATAGCCCGGGACCCGCCACCATGGGAAGTCGCGGCGCAGCGCGAAGGCGATGCTCACGGCCGGGTTCAGGTGCGCACCGGAGATCTTGCCCATGAACAAGATGATGGCCATGACCGTCAGCGCGGGCGCCACGACCGCGGCGCCGTGGCTGATCACCCCCGGGAAGGCATGGCCCATCATCCCCCCGCCGGCCGCCGCCAGCACCAGGAAGAAGGTGCCGAGCAGCTCGGAGAACAGCCGCCGCCACTCTTGCCGCGGGTCGTTGAAGTCGGCGATGCGGTCGATGAGGTTCTTTTCGTAGCGGGCGAGCGGGCCCAGCGGGCTGGGCGGGGGTGCTTGCTGTTCCGCGGTCATGACTGCCTCCTATCGGGGTCGGGTTGGGGAACACGCGCCCGGGCAGCTCGCCCATTCATCGCGACGTCCGTGAGCGTGCCGCGCAGCGTGCTGGGTCGCTGCGGTCACCAGGGATGGGATGACGGGTCACGACAGCCTCCTCGCCTTGTCCAGGCGGCCAGGCCCGTGAGGGCGCGGGCCTTTCCCGGGCAGCCCGCGCCTGCCGCGCTGGCCGGGCGGCGCGTGCCGAGATCACGGCTCCCGGCTCTTCACCGGCATTCGGTCCTGATCCAACCTCGATTGTCATTTCGCCTCTCCAGCCCGGCTCCGGCGTGAGCCTGGCTGACCTGGCTGACCCAGGTTGTCCGGACCTGCCGCGCCAGGCCGGAGCGGGCTGGCCCGTCTGCACCGGGCTGCGGTCCGGCAGCAGCGGGCCGTCCGGCCACACCGGCCATCACGACCGCGAACCGGTCCCGAGGTGTGCCGCACGACTTGATGACGGCGCCCCGGTCTCCCGTCACAGCCGGTCCGAGCACCACGGTGCTAGACGGCTTCCAGGTTCTGGCGGCTGGCGTAGGCGCACAGCCCGTACAGCGCGACCACGTCCATGGCGATGATGGTCAGCGCCCAGAACGGGTAGGCGGGGATGAAGAACATCATGTCGATGGCGTTGAGCGCGAGCACGGCCACCGCGAACCAGCGGGCCAGCTGGTTGCCCGCCAGCACCCCGGCCGCCGCGAGCAGCTGCAGGACGCCGATGATGAGGGTGATCCAGCCCCAGGTGCGCAGGTTGGCGAACACGTAGTGCGCGTTGGCGGTGAGGACGTGCGAGTTGGCGATCGCGGCGATGCCGTAGATCAGGTTGAAGAAGCCGACCACCAGCAGCAGGACGGCCGCGAACAGGATCAGGCCGTAGCCGCGGCCTTCCGCGTGCCGCCCGCCCGCGCCGCTAGCCCGTTGGTTTGTTGCCGACGTCATTGTGGCCTCCCATGCCGGAATCGCCGGAACCCTTGACCCCGGTCCCGTACCTACGCCATGACGATCCGCCTCCTGGCGCGCAGCGGCATCCCCCCAACGGGATGAAAATGGGACAGGCCGGTCGGGGAGCCCGGGATCCCGCGACTGCGAGACCGCCTGGCGGCGTGCGGAGCCCCCGGCTCCGGTAGATCGAGGTCGTATCGGCTTTATGGCGTGGCCGGTGACTGAAATGCGCTGGGTGCCGAATCAGCGTGGCGAGTCGCGCCCGGCTTCTGGACCTGGCACGGGACGGCACCAGACCACGGAGGCCATCCCAAGAGCCAGCGTGGCGCAACTCCGGGCGACAATCACCTATGCGGGCTACCATTCAGGCTGGTCATGTGCCAAATAGGCCTCCTCGAACGGCGACGCTCAGAACATGACCAAGGTCAAAGGCAGAGCCAGACCGCTGGCCTTCTGCTCTCAGGAAGGCTGCATAGGTCCAGGCAAGTCCCCCACAGGCCGACTGACCGGGCCCCACGGCGCGCTGGCTCCTCCCGGCGTCCAGTTGTCGGCGCTACGCTTCCACACCCGTTTGCTAGCACTGCGTTAGCAAGATCGGCAGGGCGTCAAGGAGATGCGTCTGCCGTTTTGAGGATGATGCGCGTGGCGGCACACCAGGTTCGGCACATCCTGGCCGGCCGTGGGTATTGCTTAGGGCCAGGGTGGCAGTCAGCTCAGGCGTACCAGGCCGCTGATCGCCAGGTAGGCGCCCAGGAGCAGGGCGATGGCGGCCATGAGCTGCAAGGCGTGACCCAGCAGCCAGTCCTGGCCGTGCTTGAGCGCCGCCTTGGTGGCCTCGGGCCTGAGTTCCAGGAACGCGAACGGGATGATGATCAGCAAGAAGTCGATCACGACGAAGATGACGACAGCGACTACCTGGGCCGCGGTGGAGGACTTCCCGGTGACCAGAATGTGCAGCGCGGTGAGGTAGCTGGCACCCGGGATGCCGATCACCGCGCCGATGAGCATGGCGAGCCCGAGCCGGGGCTCACGCAACACCCGCTGCGCCCAGCCGTCCTTCTTCTCCGGCTTCTCTGGCTGCCCGTCCCCGGCCGGGACTGGTGTCGTCCGCCGGCCGTGCAGGCGGCCCGTTACGAGCAGCCCGCCGGCAGCGAGCAGCAGCAGGCCAAGGGCCAGGTCGACGCCCGCGCTCACCTTGCCCTGGGCCTTGATGGCATCGGCGTGGAAGACGAGCACGTCCAGCCAGCCGATCGTCAGGGCCACGGTCATGCCGCCGAGCAGCAGGCACAAGAACATCGCTCGCGGCCGCCGGTTCTCGATCAGCAGCAGATCGATGGCCAGCAGCTTCGGGTTCAGCGCCGCGACGAACGCCAGCGCGAAGAACTCAGCGTTCATCGCCGGTCGGCCAGCATCGGTCATCGTCCCATGCTGGCAGCACGTGCCGGCTGGTGGTGCAGCCCGAGATGCTTCTTATATACGGCCACGCCGTCCGCGATCGGGTTCGGCCCGCGGATCCGCTGAAGCTCGGGTGCGACCTGGCAGTAGGCCAGGTCGGGGTGGTCACCGCAGTCGCAGCAGATGATCTCAAACGCGTCGGTGTAGCGCCTTCCGGTCGGCCTTCCACCATGCGGACCGGCTGGCGCCTGAGAACCACCGTCCAGCCGTCCCCGGGCTGATCACGGGTCACCATGCCTGCCTCCTTTGTGATGGCTCCCTGGGCACTTCCCGGCCCGCCACTAGTGCTTTTCGTCCTCAGCCTCCGGGGATGCTCTTTCGCCGGGCCGCTGGCAGGTTGACGTGACCAGCTGGGGAGCCGTCAGTGATCGTCGGGTTCCTCCAGCGCGGCCGCGATGTCATACCCGAGCGCGGTCGCCACATCGGGAGCGGCGCAGACGACCCGGCCGAGCCCGGCCACCGGGGCGATCGCCAGCAGCACGTCGGCGATCTCGTCCTCACTCGCGCCCGCCGCCAGCGCCCGGCCGGCGCTCCATTCCAGGCAGACCGCCGGCGACCCGATGGCCACCGACGCCCCTAGCTGGAGCAGCGCGGTGGTCTTGGGATCCAGGGCCGATGCCGCGGCCGTGCCAAGCTTGAGCCCGGCCTGGTCTTCGACGAAGCCTTCGTCGATCATCGCCAGCCTGCGCAACGTCTCCTGGAATCTCACGGTCTGGCCCATGTACCTCCGTTCGCTGTCGAGGACCATTCGACCTCGTGCCGGGGCGAGCTTCATCCCCCCGATGGCATGAAAGACCGGTCGTCACCCCTCCAGGAGCCCCAGTTCACGGGACCGGGCGACCGCCTGGTTGCGTGAGGAGGCACCCAGCTTCCGGTAGAGCGACATAGCCTCCGACTTGATGGTGTTGCGGGAAAGGAACAATTCCGCGGCGATCTGCGGGAACGACAGATGCGTGGACAGCATCGGCAGCAGGCGGAGCTCGGCGGCGGTCAGCGCCGACGCTCCGGGGGCGGTTGGACCGCGCTCCTTCGACAGCCGGGTCTGAAGCGCCTGGGCCTCGCCGGCCAGGTTTCCCAGGCCCGGCCGCCGCTTGAGCAGCTCATCGACCTCCCGCATGAGCGTCCTGGCAGCCGCCAGGTCGGCGAGCGCGAGGTGGACGCGGATGAGCTCGATCCGGGCCTGAACGGCGAAGTAGGGCAGTGCGTAGGTCAGCAGAGGCCGCAGCCGCTGAGCACTGAGGAGCTGCTGGCGTGCCGCCGGGAGATCTCCCCGGTGCATGGCCGCGCGGGCTTGCACCGCGCTGACCAGGGGCGTGGCGTAGCTTTCCTCGATCCCGGCCCGGCGCAGAACGGCGCGTGCCTGGTCGGCAAGGACCTCGGCCCGGTCCCATTCGCTGCGTGCCATCGCCACCAGTGATCGTTCGCACAGCGCGAGCGCGACATCCTCGTGCGCGCCGGCTTGCTCCCCGACGCTGACCCCATCCTCCAGGGAGGCATCGCCGCCATCGAGGTCACCGCAAAGGATGCGCGCGATCCCCTGCAGGAACGCGGGCGCCGGCGTCACGAAGCTCTGCGCCGCGAACCTCCGCACCGCCTCGTCTGCGTCAGCGCGCATCTGCTCAACCCCGCGCCGGCACAGGAAGGTCCGCAGCACGGCGGCCCACGCCTCCGCGGAAGGGTCATCGGGCCGCACCGGATCCCCGTACTGCCAGCGATCGACCGCGTCGGCCCACCGCTCGGCCTCGACCGGCCGCCCCGTCAGCGCGCACAAGAGCGAGGCCAGCACAGCGGCCATCGGGTGTCCCTCGATCCCGCCCCGACCTTCCAGCCACCGGAACCACCGCTGGACGGTGGTGACCCGGCCTTTCCGGTGAGTCGGCACCACGAGTTTCTCAATCAGGCCAGCGACCGCGTCGACGTCCCCAGCCGCCATCGAGTACTCCAGCGCCTCCTCGGCCCAGCCGTTCCGCAAGCACCAGTCGGCGGCGCGGCGCTGCAGGATAGGGATCAGGCCGGGGGCCTGACGTTTCAGTTCCGCCACGAGCATGTCGCGGAACAGGTGGTGGTAGCGGTACCAGTCCCCGCGCCGGTCCAGCGGCACCAGCAGCAAGTTCGACCGGGCCAGATCCGCCAGGGTCACGGCCGATCCGCTCAGCTCGAGCACCGCCTCGCACAGCGGCCCGGACATGCGCTCCAGCACCGCGGTCCGGGTGAGGAACACCCGCTGCCGGCGGGAGATCCGTGCCAGGAACTCCGACTCCATGTACTCGCTCACCAGCCGGTCATCGCCGCCGAAGGAGACCGCCGCACTCGCCAAGGGACCGCCCTCCCTCAGGTAAAGCGCCGCCAGGTACAGCCCGGCCGGCCACCCCTCGGTCCGCCGGTGCAGCTCCGCCACCTCATCCTCGCCGACCGTGACCTCAGCGTCGCGCAGCAGCGACGCCGCCTCCTCGCGGGTGAGCGACAGATCACCGGGGCCGATCTCCAGGATCCGGCCCTCGGCACGCAGCCGCGCGATCCGCAGCGGCGGCTCGGCCCGGCCCGCCAGCACCAGCCGCGAGCCGCCCGGCACATGATCAGCCAGCACCGACAGCGCGGCCCGGCATTCGGAGTTGTGCAGCGCGTGCACGTCGTCCAGCATCAGCACGACCGGCGAGGTCATCGACGAGAACGCCGCCCCCAGCCGCGGGACGACCGAGCCGGGCACCGAGCTCACCGGGGAGGCCAGCGCGTCGAACACCCGCCCGTCGATCGGCTCGACCGCATCCAGCGCTTCCGCGACGTAGGTGAGCAGGACCTTCGGATCGTTGTCCGGCTCGTCGACAGACACCCACGCGAAGGCCTGGCCGTTGCGCTCGGCCCACTGCGACAAGACCGTCGTCTTCCCATAGCCGGCCGGCCCGACCACCGAGACGATCGGACGGGGATCGCCCCGCTTCAGCCGTTCGATCAGCGACGAACGGCGCACGGTCCCGGGCCGCATCACAGGACGGCGGAGCTTCGCCGCGACAAGGTCAAACACCGGCCCGCCCGCGCGCTGCGGCCGGCCGGCCCGCTGACCCACGTCGCTGTCGCTCATGCTCCGACGGTGCCCCCAGAAAGATCTGCCGCTCCATGCTCTGCCCAAGCCATGGATCAGGTCAAGCGCGGCAATAGGCCGTCACGAGCAGGCTGACCTGCTTGCGCCAAGAAGAGCTGCTGGCTGTGGCCCGGCGACGCCGTCCCCTCCGCCGCGTACTTCCTCAAAGCCAACGGCGCCCCCGGCGACCTCCAGGCCGCCCTGTTCGCCTACAACCACTCCGACGGGTACGTCACCGACGTCCTGGATTGGGCAGCCCGCTACGCCGCCGACGGCGCCCAGGTCCTCGCCGCCGCGGGCAGCCCGGCCTGCGAGCAGGCCGACCTCGGGCCGCTGCCCGCCGGGACCGCCGGGAAAGTCATCGCCTACGCCGAAGCCAAGATCGGCAAGCCCTACCTGTGGGGCGCCACCGGCCCCGACGCCTTCGACTGCTCCGGGCTGACCATGATGGCCTACCGCGCCGCCGGGATCACCATCCCCCGCACCAGCCAGCAGCAATGGGCCTCCGGTCCCCGCATCCCCGCATCGCAAGTGAAGCCCGGCGACCTCGTGTTCTTCGCCGGATCGGACGGCACCATGACCGCCCCCGGCCACGTCGGCATCGTCACCAGCCACGACACGATGATCGACGCACCCTACACAGGCCAGGTGGTGCGGGAGGAAAGCCTCAGCGGCAGCACAGATCTAGCGGGTTTCACCAGCCCCTAGATGATCAATTTCTTCACCCGGTCGGCTTGCAGGCTCTCAAGAACATGCCCTTTCTTCAGAAGAGCTGTCCGTGATTTGTACTTTCGGGCATCTCGGTGAGAAGGCCACCGGCACGCCGGCGGCCAGCATCCGCGTGAATCATCAAGGGGTTGCGTACCGGTACCGTGCCACGCTTCAGACCGCCCAAGGCCCCGCAGGGTCCTGCGGCTGACAGCCGAACGCGACGGCGGACGAAGGCCCCCTGGAAGCCGTCTGGGGCGGGATCTCCCGGGCGCACAAGAGATCCGGTGTCGGTGTCACCCTCAGCGACGGTCCTGCGGTGCTGCGCAAAGGTCAGCGCTCGGAACTCGTCCGACGGCTACTAGCAGAGCAGCGCCATCGGATCACCGAATGAAGAGGCCAGGGACGCACTCCGAGCACGCCATGGCTATTCCGCTGCCACGGACAGGCGGGACGACCACGCCAACCGGGACCAGCTCGCCCGCGTCGGTCGCGTTGCAGCGGATGCACGCATCCCCGGTGGCCTGGGAGTCTGCCAGCTCGCGGTCTATCGGCCGATGGCACGCGATGATCACCGTGTAGCGGGCCTTCGGCGCTTCGCTCATGACGAGGAATGCTAGAAGCCCCCACTGACACGCTGCCGTGCCGTATCGCGTCGCGTCGCGTATGCGACGCGAGGCCAGGCACGGCCATGAGGGGATTGGCGTGTCGGCTGTTGCTGTGTCACGCATCCGTGAGGGCCTTTTGCCGGGCCAGGCGGAGCCCGGCGCGTTACCTCGAGGTCCGGGAGCCGGGCAGCGCCGCGCGAGGCGGTCCGGAGCCGGCCTGGCGCTGCCTCGCGGGCGGAGCAGTGGCGCCGGTTCACCGTTATTACCTGGAGTGACAGCAACTGCAATGCCCCGCGCACTCGCAGAGACGCCGAACGCCGATTACGAGCGCCCCTTCCTGCCGCACGCGACACAGCGGAGGAGTGCAGATCAGCCAAATATGCGCAGCCAGTTTGCGCGGTCACCCGAATCGAATATGTCTTCATCCGGTTAGCAGCGAAAGAGGCACCTCATGAGGCACGTCGTTGCACGAGCCAAACGACAGGGCCGATGAGGACGAGAGAGAGCACGAGCAGCCATCCGCCCGGCCGCAGGAGTCGGACTGACTTCACGAACTTGACCTCTGGATCGATCCAGTGAAACGCGGTGCCACACACGATTAGTCGAAGGAGGACTCGGCTGCCTCGAAGTCCTCGCAGGATGCGGCCTGGAACGCCATCGCTGCGCCGTCGAGACGACGCCGCGCAGCGGCGATCAATGACGGGCCGATGTCGTGGGCGGTCAGGTTGAACCCGAACCGAGCCAGGCCCTCGCCGAGCTGGCCGTGCCGAAGCTGAGGTCTAGAACCGTGCTTCCGGCGGCAACTTCGGCGGAGGTAACCATGAACTCGACGACTTCGCTCGGGTATTGGAGGCGTGTCGCGTCATACAGCTCAGCGACACTGTCGAACAGGATCCGCTGATGGCGCCTCTTGCTGCGGTCCTGCGCTGTCTCCGCTTTCATGACCATAGACAGCGTGGACTGGCTGACGTGCAGGCGCCGGGCCGCCGCGGACATCCCGCCTTCTTCGGCGACGGCCACGAATGCGCGAAGCTCCCGGATCTCCATGCTCTTATCGCATCACGCCCGGCCGGGGAGCCGGCCGAGCTGGACTCCGGGCTCAGGGAAAGCTGACTGTGATGTCCAGGCCGCCTTCAGGGCGGGGGTTCGCTGCTAGCGCTGCGCCGTGGACGCTGACGATGGCGCTGACGATGGCCAGGCCAAGTCCATGCCCGCTGGGCTGGCGGAGCCGCTGGGTCCCGAGTCGCTGGAAGGGCTGGAAGAGCCGGTCGACCTCGTCGGCGGGGACCAGCGGCCCGGTGTTGCTGACAGTGAGCACTGCCAGCCCGTCGGTGATGCCGGTGGAGATCTCGACCCGGCCTCCGTCCAGGTTGTGCCGGATGGCGTTGCTGACCAGGTTCGCAATGAGGCTGTCGGCCAGAGCCGGGTCACCAGTGACCGGAGCCGCGGAGAGGGCCGCGTCGATGCGGATGTCCTGGCGGTCGGCCTCCTGATGGCGGTCCAGGATGGCCTGTGCGGCGATGTCGGCGAGATCGAAAGGTTCCCAGCGTTCGATTTCACGCTCGGTGCTGGCCAGGGTGAGCAGCGAGTCGATGAGGCGTTCCTGCTGGTCGTTCCACTGCAGTGCTTTCTGGCAGGCGGATTGCAGCGTAGCGATGGTGGGGTCCGGGTCGGCGAGCGCGACCTGGAGGATGGCTTTCTCTGCGGTGAGCGGGGTGCGCAGCTCGTGGGAGGCGTTGGCGACGAAGTGCCGTTGCGTTTGGAACGACGCCTCGAGCCGCCCGAACAGGCCGTCGAGGGTCTCGCCGAGTTGCCTGAACTCGTCGTCGGGACCATCGACGGCCAGCCGCCGGCTCAGGTTCCTGGCCGAGATGTCCCGGGCGGTCGCTGTGATGGTGCGCAGGGGCCGCAGGACCCGGCCGGCGATCAGCCAGCCGACGCCCAGGGCGAGGACGGCCATGACCGCGGCCATGGTGACGCCCGCAACGTTCTGGCTCGCATCGTGCGCGATGGTACCGGCGAAGGACAGGCCCGGTTGCTGCCCGCATGAGTCCGGATGGCTCGGGGTACCGGCGGCTGCCGCGCAGCTCGTGTGCACCAGGAAGTTGGGCTTGAAGATCACCGCGACCGCGGCAACGGCGACGCAAGACAAGCCGAACACGGCGGCGTAGAGCAGGGTGAGCTGCGCCCGCAGAGTGCGCCGCGGCAACCGGCGCGCTGACCCCGCAGCAGTAACAGCAGGGCGGACGAAAAAGGGCATCACATCTCTCCGATCTGGTAGCCGCCCTCGCGGACGGTGCTGATGACTGGCGGGTCGCCGAGCTTGAGCCGGAGCCTGCGCATCGTCTGCTTGACCGCCGTGGTGAAGGGGTCGGCCGCCTCGTCCCAGACCCGCTCCAGCAGTTCCTCGGCCGATACCACCCTGTTTCCGGCCGCGAGCAGGTACTCAAGCAGCCCGAACTCCTTCGGGCTGAGGTCCAGCCGCCGTCCGGCGCGGAGCGCGACCCGGTGGCTCGGGTCGAGGGTCAGGTCGCCGTGTTCGAGCACCGGTGGCAGCGAGGCCGCCGGGCGGCGGACGATGGCGCGAATGCGCGCGACGAGCTCGGCGAAGTCGAAGGGTTTGGGCAGGTAGTCGTCGGCACCGAGCCCGAGACCCTCAACCCGGTCTCGGACGGTGGAGGCGGCTGTCAGCATCAGCACCCGGCTGCCCGACCGGTCTGCCGCTAGCTTCCGGCAGATCTCGTCGCCGTGCACGCCTGGCAGGTCCCGGTCCAGCACCACTATGTCGTAGGCCGTGACGGCGAGGTGGTCGAGCGCGGCGGCTCCGTCCAGCACGACATCGACTGCCATGCCCTCGCGGCGCAGCCCGGCTGCGATCGCCGTGGCCAGGTCCTCGACGTCTTCTGCTACCAGCACTCTCATGACCTGCCCGTGTCCTTCTCTGCGTGAGCCCGGCCCGATACCGGGTCGAGGTTAGGTGACCACCAGCGACGATGCCAGGTCAGCGGTATCAGCCAGGTTTCAGGCGGTGACACCGGGCTGATACCTGCGCTGGCGTACAACCGGCTTCGAAGCGAAACCACCACTGAGCCAGAAGGCGGCTAGATGAGCAAGGCAATGATTGAAGTGAGCGGGCTGCGCAAGCGTTTCGGGCCGGTACTGGCGCTTGACGGCATGTCGTTCGCCGTTCAGCCGGGCCAGGTCACGGGGTTCGTCGGACCCAATGGCGCGGGGAAGTCCACCACGATGCGGGTCATCCTTGGCCTGGATGCCGTTCAGGCAGGCACTGCCCTGGTCGGGGGCGTGCCGTACCGGTCCCTGCGGCATCCGCTGACCGCGGTCGGGTCGCTGCTGGACGCGGCCGCGCTGCAGCCTAGCCGGACCGCGCGCAACCACCTGCTGTGGCTGGCCCGCTCCCAGGGCCTGCCTGTCAGCCGGGTCGATGAGGTGATCGACCAGGCCGGCCTGACCGCAGCCGCCCGGCGCAAGGCCGGCGGCTTTTCCCTCGGCATGCGCCAGCGGCTGGGCATCGCCTCGGCCATGCTCGGCGACCCGCCGGTGCTGATGCTGGATGAGCCGTTCAACGGCATGGACCCCGAGGGCATCGTGTGGATGCGCGGGTTCCTGCGATCGCTGGCCGCCCAGGGCCGCGCGGTCCTGGTGTCCAGCCACCTGATGAGCGAACTGCAGGACACTGCTGACGCCCTAGTGATCGTCGGCCGCGGCCGGGTGATCGCCGACGCCGGAACGCGTGACCTGCTTGCGGCCGTGTCCGGTGACCGGGTGACGCTGCGCACCACCGCGAGGGCGGAGGCCGCTGCGGTGCTGGAACGAGCCGGGGCCGTGGTCGCCGCCACCGGCAGCGACACCCTTGCGGTGTCCGGACTGCCCGCCGAGGAGATCGTGACGCTTCTCGGCAGGCAGGCAGTTCCGTTCTTCGAGGTGTCCGCGCATCGCGCCAGCCTCGAGGAGGCCTACCTGGAACTCACCCGTGACGCGGTCGAGTACCGCGCCGATCCGGCGACGGAGGCCGCGAAATGACAACCACCACGATGACGCCTGCCAGGCCGGGTACTAAGGCCGGGTATGCAGGGTTCAGGCAGCTGCTGAGGGCGGAGTGGATCAAATTCCGGACCGTGCGCGGCTGGATCATAGCCATGGTCGTCGGAGCACTGGTGATGGTCGCGTGGGGGCTGCTGGTCGCCAGCGGCGGCAGCACCACCTGTCAGGCGAGCCCGACCAGCCCGGTCCTCAGCGGCGCGGCCTGCGCGCCGCACCTTCCGTTCGGTCCAGGCGGTGAGGCGGTCACCGACAGCTTCTACTTCGTGCATCGGCCGCTGGCCGCGGGCGGCAGCCTCACCGTCCGGGTGACGTCGCTGGCTGGCCGCTACTCGAACGGCGGGATCGCGCCGGGCGCGGACCCGGAGGCGAACTTCAGCAGCGGCGTCCAGCCATGGTCCAAGGCCGGGATCATCATCAAGGCGTCCACAAAGCCTGGATCAGGCTATGCGGCGATGATGATCACCGGCGGCCACGGGGTCCGCATGCAGTACGACTACACCGGCGACATCGCCGGCCCTCCCGGTACCGTGTCCCCGGCATCGCCGCGCTGGCTGCGCCTGACTCGGTCCGGTGACACCCTCACCGGATACGAGTCCGGCAACGGCACCCACTGGAGCGTCGTGGGGACCGTGCATCTGGCCGGGCTGCCCGCGATCGCGCAGGCCGGCATGTTCGCCACCTCGCCCGATGTCACAAAGGTCGCGTCGCAGTCTTTGGGCAGCGGTTCCGTTACCGGCGGCCCCAGCCTGGCCACCGGCGCGTTCGACCACGTCAGCCTGTCCGGCGCGGGTCACGGCAGGTGGAGCGGTGGCATCGTCGGTGGCAGCAGCGGGCTTCCGGCTTCGGCCAGCAGGTTCACGCGCGCTGGCGAAAGTTTCACGGTCACCGGAACCGGCGACATCGCCCCCGTTGTGGCTGGCTCGGATGCCTCGGCCATCGGCCAGTACCTGACCGGCGCGTTCGCGGCGCTGATCGCGGCGGCCGTCGTAGCGGTAATGCTCATCACCGCCGAGTACCGGCGGGGGCTGATCCGGGTGACGCTGGCCGCCAGCCCGCGGCGCGGCAGGGTACTGGCGGCCAAGGCCATCGTGGCCGGCGCCGCGACCTTCGTGGCCGGGCTGGTTGCGGCCGCGGTCGTAGTCCCGCTCGCGGGCTGGCTGGCGCACAACAAGGGCGCCTACGTGCTCCCGGTTTCCGAGCTGACCGACCTGCGGGTGATTGTCGGCACCGCGGCGGTGCTGGCGGTCGCCGCCGTCCTCGCCGTCGCAGTGGGAACGATGCTGCGGCGCAGCGCCGCAGCCGTCGCGACCGGCATCGTAGTGATCGTCCTGCCGTACATCCTCGGCACGACGGGCGCCCTGCCTGCCAGTGCCGCGCAGTGGCTGCTGCGGCTCACTCCGGCCGCCGCCTTTGCTATCCAGCAGAGCGTCCCGGCCTACCCGCAGGTGACGGCGAGCTACACGCCGACGGCCGGCTATTTCCCGCTCGCCCCGTGGGCAGGTTTCGCCGTGCTGTGCGGCTACGCCGTGCTCGCTCTCGCCGTTGCCTGGTACCTGCTGCGCCGGAGGGACGCGTGATGCGCCGCGCCATCAGTACAGTCCCGCCGGCGCAGGCCGTGCATCCTGCACTGGCCAGGAATCCAGACGGAGCACCGGACTACGTGCTGCGCGCGGCCTGGTCAGGCCTGCACGAGGCGCTGAGCGCGGAGTGGACCAAGCTGCGCACGCTGCCGGGCACGTTCTGGCTGCTGGCCGCGGTCGTAGCGACGACCGTAGCGGTGAGCACCGCGGCCGCCGCGGCGGTCAGCTGCCCGCACGGAGGCTGCAGCGTCGACCCGGCCAAGGTCAGCCTCACCGGGATTTACCTCGGCCAGGCGGTCGCCGCCATCCTCGGGGTGCTGGTCATCAGCAGTGAGTACAGCACCGGGATGATCCGCGCCACGATCACCGCTATGCCGGGCCGGACCACCGTCCTGGCCGCCAAGGCCGCCATCATCGGGGGACTGGCGCTGGCGGCCGGGGCCATCGCCGTGGCCGGCTCTCTGCTGGCCGGCCGGGCCCTGCTGACCGGGCATGGGTTCACTCCGGCACACGGCTACCCAGCGCTGACGCTAGGTGACGGCCCGGTTCTGCGCGCCGCCGCCGGCTCGGTCCTTTATCTGGCCCTGATCGCGCTGCTAAGCCTCGGTGTCGCCACCATCATCCGGGATCCGGCGCCCGCTATCGGGACCGTGCTCGGCCTGCTCTACCTCGATCCGATCATCGCCGCCGTCCTGCACGGCGCGCACTGGCACAACGTGATCGAGCGGTACGCGCCGATGACGGCCGGGCTGGCCATCCAGGCCACCACCGGGCTCAGCAGCCTGCCCATCAGCCCGTGGGCTGGTCTTGGCGTGCTGGCCGCCTGGGCCGCAGGCGCACTGCTGCTCGGCGGACTGCTGCTCCGCCTGCGGGACGCATGAACGGACGTCGATGCCCGCGCCGACGCGGCGCGGGCATCGGCGGCATCATGCCGGGAACGAACACGTCTGCCGCCGATGCCGTCATGACCGGGCGCGGAGATGCCAAGGACTGCTGGCCGCTTACGGGTACGCGTAATTCACCGGCGGTAAGGGAATCCAGGTGGCATCGCGGCAGTGGCGATGACACGGGCCGCCGACAGCAAAGGGAAAGAGCCGACATCGTGGGAGGCGAGCAGTTGAGCGACTACGACGTCATCGTCGTGGGCGGCGGCGCGCCGGGCGAGCATTACGCCGGCGAACTGGCCGACGGCGGCCTGCGCGTTGCCCTGGTGGAGCGCAAGCTAGTCGGGGGTGAGTGCTCCTACTGGGCATGCATCCCGTCCAAGACCCTGCTACGCGCAGGCGAGGCTGTGCATCGGCCGCGCAGGCGGCGTGCTGTCCAGCACGAACTTACCGTCGCTGGGTCGACCGCCGGCACCGCCGGGAGCTCCGGAACCGGTGGGCCGCCGCACCAAGGCCCTCCTCCTCAGGCCACATAACGACCTGATCGGCACGCCCGGGCTGACGAGTGTCGAGGACCTCAGGATCGCGCATATCGGCGGCGATGTGCGCATTGCAGATGTCGAGGCAGAATTACTGACTGTGATCACTTCGTCGGGAGGCGCAGCGCCGGATCGCCGACTCGGCGTGTGTGACGTTCCTGCCATGTGGATGTCTGAAGCGCCCGTATTACCCCGTTATGTGTCTGCGTTATGTGTCTGGCTGGGCTCCGGCTGCGGGCTGGCCGCCTCTGTCTGACGAGGCCTGCCGTGGTGACCCGGCCCGCCTCGGAGGGCGGGGGACTGGGCGGCGGCTGTCAGCGGCCCGATGGTGTGGAGATGCGGGTCAGCCTGTCGTCACCGCGACGGTCGGCGGCCAGACGTCCGACCGGGCTGCGGTGATCGTACGATTGTCATGATTGTCGGTCGATTGGTTCTTTGCCGGGAGTCAGGCGTCCAGGGCGACGGCGTGGCCGGTGAGGTACCGCCGTTCGGGGATGCTGGCAGTGCGCCGCGCGGCGTCCAGGTAGTCGGACGCGGCGCCGTCGTGATCGCCGGCCAGTTCCCTGAGATGTGCCCGGGTGGCCAGGAGCCGGTGGTTGCGCGCCATCCGGCTGTCGGACTCCAGGGAGGCGACCAGCGCCAGCCCTGCCTCGGGTCCGTGCACCATCGCGACCGCGACGGCCCGGCTCAGCGTCGTCATCGGATTCGGCGCGGCCTTCTCCAGCATGTCGTACAACCCGAGGATCTGCGGCCAGTCGGTGTCGTCCATCGTGGGCGCCTCGTCGTGCACCGCCGCGATCGCAGCCTGCAGCTGGTAGGGCCCGACCTCGCCGCGGGGCAGCGCCTGGGAGATCAGGGCGACGCCCTCGGCGATCGAGGCCCGCGTCCAGCGTGTGCGGTCCTGCTCGGCCAGCGGGACCAGGGCGCCGTCG